>Ga0105045_10004000_pt1 | contig 12779 bp, 10 predicted proteins | sample MAT02_FD_78089 | JGI IMG/M metagenome (GOLD analysis project Ga0105045, IMG submission 78089) | Freshwater microbial communities from Lake Fryxell liftoff mats and glacier meltwater in Antarctica - MAT-02 (megahit assembly) | ecosystem: Environmental > Aquatic > Freshwater > Ice > Liftoff...
GATCCAGATCGATCGTGATGCTGCCGACATAGTCGACATTCGCCTCGGTGACGGTCGCGAGGTGGATTTTGGATCGTAGGAGGCTGCGCATGAAAGGAGCTCCAAGGTTTCGCAAAAACGGGCAATTGCAAGAGAGCGTTGCCGGGGCGGTCTCGTCGTATGACGCAGATTCATGCGCGGCCTTTCACTCAGCGTAACGTTCTATTCACCGCGTCGCGCCAGGCGGCGAGCTGGCCCTGCATCTGCTGCTGGCCGGGACCGGGGGAAAAGCGGGAGTCCTCGGCCCAGTTCGCGGCGATGGCGTCACGATCGGCCCAGATCCCGACGGCGAGTCCGGCAAGGTAGGCGGCCCCGAGCGCGGTGATCTCGCTCGTCTGCGCCCGCACCACCGGCACGCCGAGGAGATCGGCCTGCATCTGCATGAGGAGTCCGTTCGCGGTTGCGCCTCCATCGACCCGCAACTCCTGCAGCGGGATGCCGGCGTCCTCGCACATTGCGCGGATGACGTCGCCGGTCTGGTAGGCGATCGCCTCGAGCGCGGCGCGGGCGAGGTGCGAGCGGTTCGATCCGCGGGTCAGGCCGGTGATCGTGCCGCGGGCGTAGCTGTCCCAGTGCGGGGCTCCCAGTCCGGAAAAGGCGGGGACAAAATAGACGCCGCCATTGTCCTCGACCTGCGAGGCGAGGGCCTCGATCTCGTCAGACGTGCGGATCATGCCGAGCTGGTCACGAAGCCACTGCACGACCGCGCCGGCGATGAAGACACTGCCTTCGAGCGCATACTCCGTCTTTCCCCCGATGCGCCAGGCGACAGTGCTGAGAAGGCGATGCTGCGAGACGATGGGGGACTCGCCGGTGTGCATGAGCGCAAAGCAGCCGGTGCCGTAGGTGTTCTTCGCCATCCCCGGGGCATGGCAGGCCTGACCGAAGAGGGCGGCGTGCTGGTCTCCGGCGATGCCTGCTATTTTAATGGGCGCACCGAAGAGTTCGGCGTCAGTCTCGCCATAGACTTCGCTGCTGTCGCGGATCTCCGGGAGGAGGGAACGAGGGATATTGAGCAGCGCCAGCATCTCCCCGCTCCAGTCCGTCGTACGCAGGTCGCAGAGCATCGTGCGGGAGGCGTTCGTCGCGTCGGTGAGGTGGAGGCGACCCCCGGTGAGTTTCCAGACGAGCCACGTGTCGATCGTGCCGAAGGCGAGTTCACCGCGCTCTGCCCGGTCCCGCGCGCCCTCGAGGTGGTCGAGCATCCAGCGTATCTTTGAGCCGGAAAAGTAGGCGTCGATGACGAGGCCGGTGATCTCCTGGATGCGCGGGGCATGGCCGGCATTGTCGAGTTCGCGACAGAAGTCGGCTGTCCGCCTATCCTGCCAGACGATGGCCCGTCCGATCGGTTCGCCGGTGGCTCGGTCCCAGATCAGGCTCGTTTCCCGCTGGTTGGTGATGCCGATCGCGGCGATGTCGGTCGGACCGAGTCCGGCGCGCTCCAGCGCCTCTCTTGCGACACGCACTTGGGTCGACCAGATTTCCCCGGCATCGTGCTCGACGAGACCGGGGGCGGGGAAATATTGGGTGAACTCCTCCTGAGCGATGGAAACGGTCTTCCCTCCGGCATCAAAGACGATCGCGCGCGAGCTCGTCGTTCCCTGGTCGAGGGCGAGTAGATGGACTGGCATGGGGCGAGGATAGGAGAAAGGGAAAAGAGAATAAAGCTCCCTTTTTAGAGATCCGATGATCCCGGTCTGAGGCCGCTTTCCCACGCGGATCGGAGAAGCCCTTGTGTTACGATCGAAAAGCGTGAAAAATTCCGATTACTTCGTATATCTTTAATTTTTGGCTTGCCTTACAACACTTAGAGACAATATAGTAAGCCTGTCATAATTTTTAAATTATGAGAATTATAGCTCTCGGAGCCTCTTGGATCTGAATTTCAATATTAATCGTGTTTTCAGCCTTTTTCACTCAAAATGATTATTCCCATCAAGCCCTGGCTGGACCTTGCAAACGGAAAGGGGAATGGTGTGATCGGTGGGCAGCGGGGTGCGGGTTCTAACGGGCTGGTGCTCTGCTCTCAGCTTGATTTTGAGGACTCAGAGGTGCTCTATCGCGCGGAGCCGGGTGGAATTCTGAGTGCCAACTTCAATCATCGCATGGAATTTTATCACGAACCCATCCTTGCCCGGGAAATCCTTGAGGCGATGCAGCCGGTCGCCGGGAAACAGATCTTCGACGGCACTGTCGGTGGCGGCGGTCATGCCGAGCTCCTCCTCCGCAACGGGGCGCATGTCATCGGGTGTGATCAGGATCAGGATGCTCTCGACTACGCGGAGCGCCGTCTTTCTTCCTACGAGGACGCGTTCCTGCCGATCCGGGGGAATTTCCGCGACATGGATCAGATCCTCGCGGGGCAGGGAATCGGTCAGGTCGACGGCATCCTCCTCGATCTCGGGGTCTCCTCGCGCCAGCTCGATAATCCCGCCCGCGGTTTTTCCTTTCGTGAAAACGGTCCGCTCGACATGCGAATGGATGACCGGGCCGTCCTCTCCGCGAAAGAGCTGGTCAATGAGTTTGCCGAGGAGGATCTTATTCGCATCTTCCGTGAATACGGGGAAGAGCGCCGTGCCGCCCGGGTCGCCCGTGAAATCGTGAAGGCCCGTGCGATCAAGCCTATCGAGACGACCTTTGAACTTTCCGAAGTGGTCGGTCGCGCCATTCCCAAGACATCGGCCAAAAACCCGGCGACGAAAGTGTTCCAGGCGATCCGCATCGCGGTGAATGCCGAGCTCGAGGCGCTCGAGACGGCTCTCGAAAAGGCAATCACCCTGCTAGCTCCAAAGGGGGTGCTCGCGATCATCACCTTCCACTCGCTCGAAGACCGCATCGTGAAGCGCTTCATGCACCGGCGCAGCAGTCCATACATCGACCGTCCCGAGTGGTCCGAACCGCGGGCGAATCCTGACTTCTGTTTTCACCTTCCGAGCCGTCGCGCGATCGAGCCCGAGGAGTCGGAAACGCGGAGAAATTCCCGCTCCAGGAGCGCGAAGCTCCGTCTTGCAATTAAAGCCTGAATCAAATCATGGAAAAGAAGAATCGATACAAAAATCGCGTCGCTTGGGTCATGATGATCCGGCTTGCTCTCGCGGGTGCCCTGCTCTTCGCTACCGGTGCGGGGTTCGTGCTCGTGCGCAATCAGCACGTCATCACCGGCAATGAGATCGGTGCGACGGAGCAGGAGGTCGTCGCTCTCGGGCAGGAGATCGAGCTCTGGGAACTGCGCATCGCCGCAGTGCGCGATCGCCACGAACTCTCCCGTCGCCTCCGCTGGGCGCAGAGTGATCTCAAGGATATCGATCTCTCGAAAGTCATCGAAATTCAAACCGCGCCTCTCGTCGACGGACCGGTGGCGAGCGCCTACTGAGGAAACATTGTGGACCGGGGATTGAAAAACAGGCTGGTGATAGGATGTCTGATGCTCGTGCTGACGCTCTCGGCGCTCAGCCTCAGGCTCTTTCATATTGAAGCCTTCAGCGGTGAGAAGCTCAGTGCCGAGGCTCGCTCGCACTACGAGTACAAGGAAGAGTTGCCGGCTCGTCGCGGTCGCATCTTTGACCAGTCGGGTGAGTTGCTCGCCCGCAGTCAGACTGTCTTCACGCTTGTCGCAGACTGTCACCACCTCCGTGATCAGATGCTGGCCTGTATCGGGCTGGGGGCTCGTGAGGAGGTCTCTCCGCAGACGATCAAGAAGCGCTATCTCCCCGACGAAGTGCTCGGCAACTACCGCGAGTATGTCGCTGAATGTCTCGCCGAGACCCTTCGTCAGCCGAAGCACGAGATCGCACGGCTCTTGAAAGAAAAGAAGGTCGGTGAACTCGTCCTTGCGAAAGAGGTCGAGGATGATTTTGCCCGCGAGATCACCGCGATGCTCGAAGAGAAGGAGATTGGCGGACTTTACCTGAAGCGCGGAGAGCGCCGCTATTATCCCAGTCCGCTCTCACTTACCCAGGTGATCGGCTATGTCGATGAGAATGGCGAAGGGGTTGCCGGGATTGAGAAAGTCTTCGATGACGAGATGCAGGGTCGTCCGGGTTACCGCTACTGTGAACGCGATCGCAGTCGGCGTGAGATCCACGCCTACCGAGGTCTCCAGGTCGATGCGGTGGCGGGTAAGGATGTCTATCTCTCAATCAACATGGGCGTTCAGTCCGTCGTCGAGCGTGAACTCGATGCGGTCATCGACAAGTATCGCCCGGAGAAAGTGACGATCATCCTCATGGATCCCTCAACGTCTGAGGTGATCGCGATGGCGAGCCGTCCGCACTTTGACCTCAGCAATCGCAAGGGGATTCGCGGGATGGAGCCGGTGCGCCGGAATCCGGCGGTGACGGATCTCTATCAGCCCGGCTCGACTTTTAAAATCGTCGGTTACGGCGGTGCCTTTGACAAAGGCCTCGCGACTCCCTCGACGGAAGTGGACTGCCACATGGGTCTCTACCATCTGGATGGCTTTCCGCTGAAGGATCACCATCCTTACGGCAAGCTCACCGCTCGGGTGGCCTTTGCGAAGTCCTCGAACATTGGCGCCTACCTCCTGACGAGGCCGCTCAACAAGCATCTCTTTCATTATTACATACAGCAGTTCGGATTCGGGGAGAAGACCGGGATCGAGCTCACCGCCGAGAGCCCCGGTCGCCTCATTCCGGTGAGCCAGTGGTCGGCGACTTCGTTCTCGAGCCAGGTGATGGGCTACGAAGTGGCCGTCACGCCCATGCAGATGGCGGTCGCCTACAGTGTCATCGCCAACGGCGGATTTTACAGGGCGCCCACGATCTTTCGCGGAGTGAAGGGCGAGGGGAAAGATGACCTTCTCGTGAAAGGTTCGGAGCGTCCCGGTCGTAGGGTGCTCGGTGACAAGGCGGCGCAGCAGGTGCTGCAGTGCATGCTCGAGACGATGGAGGAACACGGAACGGGAATGAAGGGGGACATGGTTGGCTACAGCGTCGCCGGCAAGACCGGGACGAGTCGCAAGCACGTCGAGAATGTTGGTTACGTCGAGGGTCGCTACATCGCCTCGTTTGCCGGCTTCCTCCCCGCACACCAGCCGAAGTTGCTCGGAATGATCGTGATCGACGACCCCAGGGCCGATGGCGCATCAGTCTATGGCGGAGCGGTTGCGGCCCCGGTTTTTAAAGCGATCGCGGAAGACGCGGTCAAAATTCTGGGCATCGAGCCCGATCTTCCGGAGGAGCTGAAAGCCGCCGCTGCGGCCTCCCTCGCGGCGGCAAACCAAACCGTGGAAGGCGGGCAGTAAGATATGAAACTGGCGGACGTTATTGATTCGATTTATGTGAAGCACGTCGCGGGTACGCTCGAAGTAGACGTGACCGGGGTCTATTACGACTCGCGCCAGGTGCAGCCCGGCGGCATCTTCTGTGCGCTCAAGGGTGGCGGGCGCGACGGGCACGATTATCTTGATGCCGCGATTGAGAACGGGGCCGTCGCGATCATTTCAGAGCAGCCGAATCCGGCCGCTTTCACTGCAACGTGGTTGCAAGTGGGCGATGCCCGCGCCGCGATGGCTCTCGCTGCCGCGAATTTCGAGGGACAGCCAAGTCTGGAGTTCCCCGTCATCGGCGTGACCGGGACCAACGGGAAAACGACGACCGCCTACCTCATTCACCATCTGCTCACCTCCGTCCTTCATCGCGCCGGTCTCATCGGCACGATTCAGTACTCTACCGGTGACGCCATCGTCGATGCGCCCCATACCACTCCCGAGTCGCCCGATTTGCAGCACCTCATCCGCGAGATGCGCGACGGGGATTGCCGCGCCATGGTCATGGAAGTCTCGTCGCACGGACTCGCCCAGCACCGCGTCACCGGGGTGAGTTTCGATGTAGGGATTTTCACTAATCTCACCCAGGATCATCTCGACTACCATCGTACGATGGATGCCTACTACGAGGCCAAGCGGATCCTCTTCGAGCAGATCGACAATGACACCCGCAAGAAGGGCGTCGCGATCATCAATGCCGACGATGTCTACGGGGATCGCCTTAACAAGACTCGCTTCGAGCGCATTAAAAAATACACTTACGGGCGCTCCGCCAACGTCGATTTCCAGGCCAGTGAGATCCGCTCGGACTTCAATGGGACGCAGTTTGCGCTTACTTTTAAAGAGAGGAAGTTCCTTGTTCGCATCCCGCTGATCGGGGCGTTCAATGTCTACAACGCGGTCGCGGCGATCGCGGCCGGTTACGCGATCGGACTTAACCTCCGCGAGGCCATCGCGAAAATGGCCGATGCACCCCAGGTGCCCGGTCGTCTCGAGGCGGTCAACGCCCGCCAGATCAATTACCGCGTTTTTGTGGACTACGCCCACACGCCCGACGCGCTCGTCAATGTCCTCAACACTCTGCGTGCGCTACAGCCTGCCCGCATCATCACCGTCTTCGGTTGTGGCGGCGATCGCGACGTGACCAAGCGCGCGCCCATGGCCGCCGCTGCGGAAGCGGGGAGCGATCTTTGCATTCTCACCTCGGACAATCCCCGCACCGAAGAGCCCCGTCAGATCCTCGGCGACGCGGTGAAAGGATTCCTCAGGTCGAACTACGAAGTCCTCGAAGACCGCCGCGTCGCGATCAAGCGCGCCATCTCGCTTGCGGGTGAGCGCGACATCATTCTCATCGCCGGAAAAGGTCACGAAGCCTACCAGGAGATCAACGGAGTCCGCCACGACTTTGATGACCGACTCATCGCGGCCGGCTTCATCACCGAAAAATCGGAAGGAGGGGGACGATGAAACCCCTGACACTTTCACAAATCGCCGCATGGGTCGATGGAGCGCTCCTTCAGGGCGTGCCCTCGCAGGAGGTGACTTCGCTGACGACCGACTCGCGCAAAGCTGCACCGGGCGGGATTTTTGTCGCCTTGAAAGGGGAGAAGCACGACGCCCACCAGTTCCTCGGCGACGTCGCCGCCGCCGGGGCCGCCGCCATGCTCGTCCACGCGCTCCCGAGCGAGACCGAAAGTTACACCGGCGGGATCATTCGCGTGAAAGACACCCTCAAAGCCCTGCAGGCGCTCGCCTATCATCACCGCAAAGCCTCGCCCGATCTCTTTGTCGTCGGAGTGACCGGCAGCAATGGCAAGACCTCGACGAAGGACTTTCTCAGCGCCGTCCTCGCCGAGGGCGGTCAGGTCAATCGCACCGCCGGCAATCTCAACAACCACATCGGTCTTCCCCTCACGATCCTTTCGGGCGCGGAAGGGGATCGGTTCGCCGTCTGGGAGATGGGGATGAATCATCCCGGTGAGATCGAGATCCTCGCCGACATCGCTCGTCCCGACGCGGCTGTCGTCACCAATATTGGCACCGCCCACATCGAGCACATGGGCACCCGCGAGGCGATCGCCCTGGAAAAATCCTCTCTGCCCGCCGCCGTTCCCGCCTCTGGTTACTGCGTCATGCCGGCCTCGGATGAGTATTTTGATTTTGTAAAATCAAACATCGCCTGCGAGATGGTTTCCGTCGGGATTGCCACCGGAGCGGTCCGCGCCGAGTCGCTCGTGGCTGACAGTGACGGGCGGATGCGTTTTGATCTCTGCTCCGGGTATGGCGATGCCGCGGCCGTCGTCCTGCCGGTGCGCGGGAACCACATGGTCATGAATGCCCTCCTCGCCGCCGCCGTGGGTCTGCGTCAGGGGATCTCGCCCGCGGCCGTGGCCCGTGCGCTGTCCAACGTGCAACTCACTCACGGTCGCCTCGAGGAGCGCACCGTGCGCGGCATCTCCTTCATCGACGACAGCTACAACGCCAACCCCGACTCCATGCTCGCCGCCCTGCGCACCCTGCAGTCGGCCGAGGTCAAAGGACGTCGCGTCGCCGTGCTCGGCTTCATGGGCGAACTCGGCGAGCACGAAGAGCCCGAGCACCTCCGCCTCGGCGAGCATGTCGTCGCGCACGGCATCGACGCCCTCATCACCGTGACCCCCCGCGCCGCCCGCATCAACGAGCGCGCCACCGGCCTCGATCTCAACCTGAACTTCGAGACCCACGCTGAAGCAGCCGATTTTCTCCGCGATTACCTCACCGGGGGTGACCTCGTCCTTGTCAAAGGAAGCCGCTCCGCCGGGATGGAGCAGGTCATCGCCCACCTCATTTGACCGCCGCCATGTTGTACTACCTCCATTTTCTCAAAGACTCGTCGGAGCTCTTCGATGTCCTGAATGTCTTCCAGTATCAGACCTTTCGCGCGGCAGGGGCCTGTCTCACGGCCTTTCTGATCTCTTTGATGCTGGGAAATCGGGTCATACTCAAACTGACCTCGCTAAAAATCGGGCAGCCCATCCGCACGAAGGAAGAGGTCCACCGCCTCGCCGAACTTCACGGTTTCAAGACCGGCACCCCCACGATGGGCGGTATCCTCATCGTCGGTGCGGTCCTCGCGGCTACCCTGCTATGGGCGCGCGTTTCCAATCCCTTTATTCAGACGCTCGTCTTTGTCACGATAGCGACGGGGCTGCTCGGCTTCCTCGATGACTGGCGCAAGGTGAAAAAGAAAAGCTCCGCCGGTGTCAGCGGTCGTTTTAAGCTCTTCATTCAGTTCGCCGTCGCGGTGATTGCGGTCGGGTATCTCTACCTCCTCCCCGAGACCTCGGAATACATCCGCCAGCTCTATCTGCCTTCGTTGAAATTTCCCATCATCGGCGACATGGGCATCTTTACCCTCGTGCTCCTCCCGCTCGTCATCGTCGGGGCATCCAATGCCGTCAATCTCACCGACGGACTCGACGGTCTCGCTTCGGGCTGCACCGTCACGACCGGTCTTGCCTACGGGATTCTAACCTACGTCGCCGGTCACCAGATCCTCGCGCAGGATTACCTCTTTGTTGCCTTTCATCCGGCTGCCGGCGAGGTCTCGATCTTCTGCGCCGCACTCGTCGGCGCGGCCCTCGGCTTCCTCTGGTTCAATTGCCACCCGGCCCGCGTCTTCATGGGAGACACCGGCTCGCTCTCGATCGGCGGCATGCTGGGAATGATCGCGATTTGCTGCAAGCAGGAGCTCCTCCTCGTCGTGATCGGCTTTGTCTTCGTGATGGAGGCCATGTCCGTGATCCTCCAGGTCGCGAGCTTCAAACTCACCGGGAAGCGCATCTTTAAAATGTCGCCCATTCACCATCACTTCGAACTTCTCGGCTGGGAGGAGAGCAAGGTGATCAACCGCTTTTGGATCATCTCCATCATCGCCGCCATGGTCGGTCTGATGACATTGAAACTCCGTTAGGAAACTCCGTTAAAAACTTCGCTCGATGGATTTACAGGGAAAACGTCTCGCCGTTCTCGGAGCGGGAGGCAGTGGTTATGCCGCCGCCGCCCTCGCCCTGTCGCGCGGTGCTCTCGTCGAGGCCTACGACAGCGGTAGCGCTGAGAAACTCGCGCCTGCCGTCGCGAAGTTCGCCGGACTCGGAGTGATCCTGACATGCGGAGAAGAGGCCCTCGCACCGACCGGTCACTTCGACCTCACCGTGATCAGTCCCGGGATCGACACCGCCTGGCCCTTCGCCGTCGCCTTTGCCGCCGCCTCGACCGAACTCATCGGCGAGATCGAGTTTGCCGACCGGCTCTGTGATGTCCCCGTCATCGCCATCACCGGCACCAACGGCAAGACCACGACGACTGCTCTCATCGCCGCGATGCTCAATGCCTGCGGGCTTCGCGCCATCGCCGCCGGGAACATCGGCCTCGCCTACAGCGAAGTCGTCCTCTCCGGCGAGCGTTACGATTGGATCGTGCTCGAGGTCAGCTCCTTCCAACTCGAGACCATCGTCGATTTTACTTCGGAGATCGCCATCTGGACGAACTTCGCGCCCGACCACATGGATCGCTACGCCACGGTGGAGGACTACTACGCCGCGAAGTATCGCCTTTTCAAAAATCTCACGCCCTCCGCCCTGACGATTCACAAATTCGAGTGCGACCTCGGGGCGCTCCCGGGCAGGATCGTCACCTTTTCTGCTTTCTCGGATGAGGCGAATCTCACCTACCGGCAGGGGAGCATCCACGACCTCGCGACCGCTCGTCATTTTCCCTTTTCCGAAGGCACGCTCCAGGGCAAACACAATGCCGAGAACGTCATGGTCGCTCTCGCCGGAGCCGATCGCCTAGGGCTCCCCTGGGAAAAAGTCGAGGCCGCCATCAACACCTTCGAGGCTCCGCCGCACCGTTGCGAAAAGGTCGCGACGATTGGCGGCGTTCTCTATCTCAACGATTCCAAGTCCACCAATCTGCACTCCCTCGAGAGCGCCCTGATGGGGCAGGAGACTCCCGTCGTCCTCATCGTCGGCGGCAAAAACAAAGGCCTCGACTTCAGCGAACTGCGCGGGATCGCCGGGCGCACGACGCACGCCGCCATCTGCATCGGCGAGATCGCTCGCGACATCGCCGCCGCCTGGGAGGGTGCCTCGCCCTGCCACCTCGCCGCCGATGTGCCGGCCGCCGTCCAGCTTGCCGCCGAACTCGCCCGCAGCGGCGATGTCGTCCTCTTTTCCCCCGGCACCTCGAGCTTCGACATGTTCAGCGGATACGAAGCCCGCGGGGTCGCCTTCCGCGAAGCCGTCGCCGCTCTCGCCACCGCCTGACTTTCTTTCCACCAACAACCAACGACAACCATGAGCAACAATAGAAGAAACCGGAGAACAGCAAAGGGCACCCGCAACGGGATCCTCGGAAAAGCGCGCGCCCAGATGAAACTCTCCGCCAACGTGACGGAAGAGCAGGACTGGTACCTCGATACCCCAGACGTGCGTCTTACTCGCATTTTCACCGTCGTGCTTCTCCTCCACGTCGTCGCCATCGGCGGCATCCTCGCCTTCAAAATGGTCGATAAAGCGTCCGAGACGAGCGGCATCAAGATCAGCACCGCCCGCCAGAATTTCGCCTCGGCCGTGCAGGAGGCGAAAGAGCTCGCCGTCGCCGTTCCAAGTGCCGCCGTCACTCCTGCTGCCGCTGCACCGGTCGAAATCCCCGCACGGCATGCCCCACCCGAGCCGCTTCGTTTCGACCCGACCAAGACTCAGTACAAAGTGCTCGCCGGTGACAAGCTCCCCGAGATCGCCGCTCATCTCGGCGTGACCCCGGCCGCGCTGAAGGAGAAAAACGCCATCATCTCGGACAACGAACTCTACCCCGGCCGTGTCCTCGACGTCCCGGGTAAAAACGAGCCCGCTCCGGTCGCAGCTCCCGTCGCTCAACAAAAGGCCGCCGCGGCCGCGGCGACGACGACGGCACCCGCCGCCACCGCCAAGCCCGGCAGCTACCAGGTCAAACCCGGCGACACCGCCTGGGCCATCTCGCGCAAATTCAACGTCCCCTTTAACCGCCTCATGAGCGAAAACGGGATCAAGAGCGCCGAAGCCCTCCAGATCGGTCAACAGCTCCGCATCCCCGCGGCAAACTGACCCGCCAAGCACCAAGCACCAAGCACTAAGCATGCACCGCAAAAGCCTCGCCCTCCTCCTCTCGTCCGTGTCGTTTCTCATCATTGTGGGATTCGTCATGCTCATCAGCACGTGCATTTTCAGTGCGCATGCGGACGCAGACGACGGCTACCGCGAGGCCAAGCGTCAGGCGGTCTGGCTCGTGCTCGGGGTGGGCGTGTGCTGGTTCGCGGCGGCGACCGATTTCCGCTTCTGGAAACGCCACGTCTGGTGGCTCTATGCCGGGGTCTGCTTCTTCCTCGCGCTCTGTTATCTCCCTGGTGTTGGCATGGAGATTAACGGAGAGCGTCGCTGGATCGGACTCGGCCCGCTCCAGGTGCAGCCCTCTGAAGTCGGCAAGATCGCCGTGATCGTCTTCCTGGCTTATTGGTTCTCACGTCACCCCGATTGCGGAAAGGAGTTCCTCCGCGGATTCGCCTTCCCCCTCGGCATCATCGCGCTACCGCTCGGGCTCATCCTCTTCGAGGTCGATATCGGCACCACCAGCGTGCTCGCGACGACCGCTGTCCTCGTCCTCTTCGTGGCGGGGACGAACTGGAAATACCTCACCAGTCTCGGCATGGCCGGCTTCATCACCTTCCTCGGGATGCTCAGCTACGCCCCCGACCGCATGACCCGCGTCATGGCTTTCCTCGACCCCGAGAAATACCGTCTCGGCGCCGGCTTCCAGCAGTGGATCTCGCTCATGGCGCTTGGCTCGGGCGGCATGTCAGGACGGGGGATCGGTGAAGGTCGTCTCAAGATGCTCTACATGCCCTTTGCTCACACCGACTTCATCTTCCCCATGATCGGGGAGGAGCTCGGTCTCATCTGCACCATCCTCGTCATCGTCGCCTTCATCACCATCGCGGTTTCGGGCTTCGTCATCGCCTTTCATTCACCGGATCGTTTTGGTACGCTCCTCGCGATCGGTCTCGTCGGATTCATCACCCTCCAGGCCTTCGTGAACATCGGGGTCAGCATTTCCATCCTGCCGAACAAGGGGCTCACCCTGCCTTTCGTCAGCTACGGTGGTTCCTCCCTCGTCATGGCCCTGCTCGCCGTCGGCATCCTCATCAATATTTACCGGCAGGGGCGCAGTGAGAAAGAAGAAGCCCGCGACTGGGTCCGCCGGCGGAGGGTAACGCCGAGGGTTTAGGAGACAGGAGACAGGAGACAGGAGACAGGAGACAGGAGACAGGAGACAGGAGACAGGAGACAGGAGACAGGAGACGGGAGACAGGAGACGGGAGACGGGAGACGGGAGACGGGAGACGGGAGACGGGAGGGCGGGAGACTTGAAACTTGAA
>Ga0105045_10004001_pt1 | contig 12777 bp, 10 predicted proteins | sample MAT02_FD_78089 | JGI IMG/M metagenome (GOLD analysis project Ga0105045, IMG submission 78089) | Freshwater microbial communities from Lake Fryxell liftoff mats and glacier meltwater in Antarctica - MAT-02 (megahit assembly) | ecosystem: Environmental > Aquatic > Freshwater > Ice > Liftoff...
AGCCAATACGGCGTGAAGCTCGGCCAGATGTCAGGCAAGGCAGTCGATATCTGGGGGCGCGCCATTCACCATTCTGACGGTTCCTACACCGAGTCAAAGCAGGACATGCTGACGAACACTTTGACGCAGGACACAAAAAGCAAAAACGGCACCCGCCTGCAGCGGCGCATGATCTCGCTCGACGAGATGGGGCGCCCCTCCGAGGCGATGATTTATGACGGTCGCGACCAGTTCAAGTACCGGGGACTGCAGCTCTATGATCAGCTCGGCCGGTTCTCCGAGGAGCAATTATACGATGCGGCGGGAACCTTGATCCGTCGCAAGGTGCAGGAGTATTCGCCCAGAGGGGAAAAACTTCCGGTGCGGAGCTGGGACTACGTGGCGAACGTCCCCGAAGACCTGAAGCTCATCATCACCCGCGAAAGCGAAGAGCAGGGTGCGACGGCACCCGCGCCTCCGCCTGCCAAAGCAAAGTCGGGTCTCTTCCGCGTGGCGGTTAAACCGACAGCGGCTCCGCAGGCGGCTCCCGTCGCTGAGGCATCGGCGACGACCACTCAGGCGACGGGGGGCGTTGCACCCGAGCCTAAAAAGGGGCTGAATCTAGGTCGTTTTTTCAGCGGGAAGAAAGCCCAGTAACCCTGTTTCTCCCCTGTGAAGTCTCTCACCCCGGCCCAATCCCTCGTCCTTCTCCTCTTCGCGGGGGTGGCGATCTCGGGATGGTTCTACGGGATTCACTGGAAACGTGTTGCTTCGGGTGATTTGTTTTCCAGCGAAGAAAAGCTGATGATCCGGTTGCAGGATCAGATCCGTTCGCTCACGGAGACGAATGCAAATCTCAACGAGCAGCTCAAGGCCTACTCGGAGGAAACGGAGGTGACAGACGGAGCGGTGCCCCCGAAGATTCCGGCTCCTGGCTCGAACATTCCGCCCGTGACTGCGCCGGTTCCGACGCAGCTTGCTCCCGCTCTGCCTTCCCGGCCGCAGAAAGTCGAGTCCCACTGATCAGAATTTGGTTTCGGTATAGCCGGCGAGATCGGGCTTGAAGAGACTGGATGGCATCCCTGCATTGGGTTGCACGCTACTGAAGGAGGTATTGATGCTGGAGCCGTCTTCGAGATCGATCTCGATGCCGCGAAGTCGGAATTTTGACGCATCGACCACAAATGTGAAACGGGAGACACCTTTGCCGCTCGCGCCGAGAGGGCGGGTGACGATGCGCTGCGTATCCGACTGCGGGCGGATCTCGATAACGCGATACTTCCGCTGGAAATCGCCGAGATTGCGGGGAAAGCCGTTGGCCAGGGCGGCCATCCCGGGAGCGCCCCCGGAACCGGCGGGGCGGATCTCGTAGCGCTTCGTCGGCGTCCGCAGAATGAGAATGTTTCTTCCCTGGCTGACGACGATGGTCTGGGCGGGTTCACCGGTCTGCCAGCGAAAACGGTCGTTTCCATAGTCGAGCCAGAGGGAGCCCTGCTGCCTCACGGGCACCTTGATGGATTTCATCGTGCGGGTCTGGGTGAAGTTGATCTTGAGCGACCCAACCCCGGAGTTTCCACCGAGCCATCGCTCGACGATTTCCATGTTGGGAGCGGCCTGAACTCTCGTCGCCGTGGATGGTAGGAGGAGGATGAGGCCCGAGAGGAGGAAAAGCTTGGGGAAGGAAATCATGATAATTTTTAACGTATCCTAAATAACTAATGCTGTCAGGCGCAAAACGCCCGTGTTCCGGATCACACAGGATCCTTTGCTAATTGGTGAGACGGTGCATCCAACGATACCACCGGGGTAGGAGAAAGACCGCCGCGAGCATATTGACGAGAATTCCGACCCCGCAGACGAGGCCGAGGCTCGCGAGACCGTAGGCTGATGCCGTGGCGAGTGAGCCGAATCCGATCGCGGAGGACAAGCCGCAGAAGATGAGCGCTTTCCCGATTCCGTGCCGGGCGGCGGCGACATCCCCGCCATTGCGACGCAGGGCGAGGATCATGTGGATGCCGTAATCGAGGCCGGTCCCGAAGAGGAGCGGTAGACCACAGATGTTGAAAGAGTTCCAGCTCATCGGGGTCCAGACGGTCGCGAGTACCATAACGGAGGTCACAAAGAGCATCGTAAAGAGACTAAGGAGGAGGTCTTTCCACGAACGGAAGACGAGGGTGAGCATGAGCGAGAGAATCGCGATCATGGGGAGGAACACCTTATACACGTCGCCGCGGATTCGATCATTGAGGGCGGTGCCGAGTGATCCGAGGCTGGCGACGGCGGTATTTTCGTTCGACACGGCAGTGACCCAGGCCCGGTCGAGTGGTTGGGTCGGCTTTACCGTGGCGAGGGCCGCGTAGGTTCCGTCTTTGGTGGCAAAAAGTCGGTCGATGGACCAGGACGCGAGTTTGCCGACGGGGGCGGCGTAGGCGCTCACTTCGAGTTCGGCGAGGTAAGTTTTCCAGGCGGCAAAGGTGGTCGCGGTCAGGGCGGTGCCTTCATCAGAAAACCCGGCGGTATTGATCTCGGCGAGGAGCCGCTCTTCTTCGCCAAGCCATTTTCGGACGAGGACGGCGTTGCGCTTCTGATTGTCCGGGTGGGGGATAAAGACCGTCGGCAGGACTGCGTCGGAGAGCAGGCCGGACGCGAGGGCGGTGTCGATGCGCTTTTCCGCCGCTCCGAGATTCGCGAGCAGCCCCGGCACGCTTTCGCCGGTGATCACGGTGGGGACGGCATTTTCACGACCTCGCAATTCCTGCTGCAAAGTCTGCCAGGCAACCATGGAGGGACTTTCGCGGATGCGGAAGGGGTGAAAATCGATCTCCAGTCCGGGCATTTCCTTCACGAAGATCGAGACCAGAGCGAGCAGGGGAATGAGCCAGGCGAAAAGTCCGGCGGAGCGGCGAGTGAACCCGTTGCCGGTGAGGCTGAACCGCTCAGGGGCGGGGGCGGACTCCCGCACAAAACTGACCGCGACGGGTGCGAAGCCGTAGAGCATCACGAGCGCCCCCACCGCGACGCCCATGGCGACGAGATTCCCCATCTCGGCGAGGCCGGGCAGAGAGCTCAGATTGAGCGAGAGGAAGACAACCGCCGTCGTCGCCGCCGCCCAGAAGATCGAAGGACCGACATTTTTCCGGAGTGTCCGGGCGTCGTCGCCGCTGTCCATCGCCTCGCGGTAGATGACGATGCCGTAGTCGATCGCCAGGCCCATGAGAATGGCGGCGAAGCCGGCGCTCATGACGCTGAGGTCTCCGAAGACGAGTCCGCCGAGGCTGAGAGTGATCGCGAGGATCGCTAGCATGGCCGAGATGATCCAGGAGAGGGGCTTCGACTTTCGGTGCATCACCCAGAAGAGCAGAGCGATGAGGGCCATCGTGGAAAAGACCGAGAGGCTCATGTCACGCTCCATTTTTGCCCCGACCTCGGCCATGAAGGCGGGTGTGCCGGTGAGGCCGACGACAACGGGGCTCTCTCCCGCGTGGGCTTCGCCCCACCCTTTCTCCCAGGCAGCGACGACTTCTCTCATCCGCTCGAGCCATTTCGCCGCGTCGCGGTAATCGGAGAAATCGACGCCATTCCCCTCGACATACATGACCTGGAAAGTCCCGTCGCCCGAGCTCATTGGATCAGGGCCAGTGCCGCCGCCGAGGAGATCGCCGAGACGGGAGATGCCAAGGGGATCGTAGCTTTTGATGACGACATCCTGATCGAAGAACCCGCTCTGGACGGCCTCCATCGCGGCGGCGATCCCGGCGGTGGACTGACCGGCGGCGAGCCTTTCCCCGAGGGCGTCGATCTTGCCCCCGGGTGCATTGAGCCAGAGCCAGGCAAGGAGCCCTCCTCCGTCGGTGACCAGTTCGGTGAGGGTGAGTTCACGGAAGACCTCGGCAACGAGTTCGTGGTGTTCCGTGAGGTGCGTCGAGAGGGAGGCGATCGCCTCGGCGGCGGCAAAGTCCTCGTCCGCCTTCACCGTGACGATGAGTTGGCCGTCGCGACTGAAGTAGCGGTTTAGCCGATCCATCCCCTGCACTTCGGGGAGATCCGCCGGCATCATCTCGTAGAGATTCGCAGAAAAGTGTACCCGCATCACGCAGAACGTCGTGATCGCACCGATCACGATAAGGACGAGGATAGGTGGGAAACGGGTCATCTACGGGGGGAGGGGTCTCAGCTTTCCCGTTGTCGTGCATCGTGTCAATGAGGCAGGCAGGATAAAAGGGCGGCGAATCGCCACACCGCAGCACCTCTTTCCTTGATCCCCGACCGCGACGGGTGGACCGTAAAACCGTCATGATGTGCTCCACTCCCCCCCTCGTTCGGGCCCTGCTCTTTTCATTCTGCTTTCTGACGTGGGGACATCACCGCAGCGGAGCGCAGGAAACGGCCGTGACGGGATGGAAAAAACACGAGTTCACAGGAAAGCCGCTCGAGGGGCTGCGCGTCGCGCTCGATGTCGGCCACAGCCGCCTCACGCCCGGGGCAATCAGTGCGCGGGGCAGGGGAGAGTTTCTTTTCAACGCCTCCACCGCCCGGGCCATCGCCGGGGTGTTGGAGCGTGCCGGGGCGAAGGTCATCCTCATCAATGGCGATGGAACGATCACGGGACTCGCCGAGCGGGGCGTCCTCGCGGGGAAGGAAAAGGCGGATTGCTTCATCTCCGTTCACCATGATTCGGTCAATGACAAGTATCTCCAGACGTGGGTCCACGAGGGAGTCTCGCGCTCTTACGCGGACAACTTTCGCGGCTACAGTGTCTTCGCCTCGAGCAAAAACGCAAAGGCCGACCGCAGTCGTGAGATGGCGCTCGCGGTCGGGGCGGCGCTCTTCGATTCAGGGCTGAAGCCGACCCTCCACCACAACGAACCCATCAAGGGCGAGAACCGTCCCCTCCTCGACGCGCGGACGGGCGTCTACGAGTTCACCGACCTCGTCGTGTTGAAATCGGCGGAGATGCCCGCCATTCTTCTCGAGTGCGGCGTCATTATTCACCGCGAGGAGGAAATACTCGCACAGGATCCCGCCTACCAGGACCTCATTGCCCACGCGGTGGTGAAGGCACTCTCGACCGTCTTTCCACGGGAGAAAAAGAAAGGCCTTCGCAAGCTCTTCGGTGGCGACTGATTTGGATTGACCTCTGCGTGCGCTCTGGAGGATAGTGCGGGAAAACCATGAAAATCTCCCTGACCCTCCTCCTGGCCCTCATCGGGTTGTTGTCGCTGCAACTCACCGTAGCGGGCGAGATGCGCACCCTGACCAACGCCGACGGCAAAAAGATCGAGGCAGAACTCATCGGGATAAAAAACGGGAAGGTCCGCATCATGGCGAATCGCCGGGTCTTCGAGGTGCCGGTCGAGAGTCTTTCAAAGGAGGATCAGGAATTCCTCGCGACCTGGAAGCCGGTCGGCAGCGTGGGCGAGGAGGAAGAAAAAGAGACCTACTACACCGAACTCATCTTCGAGGACGACTTCTCCAAGGACGGATTCGGCGAGCAGTGGAGCCACTACAAGAGCGAGAGCGTCGTGAAGGACGGCGTTCTTATCGGCAAGACGATCGACATCAAGGATCACGCGGGGGTCGATGCGATCCGCTTTGAAGGGAAGCAGGACCTCGAGGTCTCGGTGAAGTTTAACTTCATGAGCGAGTCGGCGGAGCGTTTTAACGTCTGGCTCGATGACAAGGACTACAAAGGCTCGCACGCGGGTCACATCAGCAGCATCACGATCACCCCCACAACCGGCTCAATCTCGGATGCAAAAACGGGAAATTTCGAAAACGCGATTTACGAGAAGCGCAAAGGAGGAGCCGCTCTCGACGCGGCGACCGAGGAAATGCTCAAGACAAAAACCGCCACCTTTCCCCTCGATCTCGACCGTGAGAAGTGGCACACCCTCCTCGTCCAGACAAAAGGCGACGAGGTCATCGTCTCGGTGAACGGCTACGAAGTCGGCAAGCTGAAGTCCGAAGGGCTCGCCCACCCGACCAAATCGGTCGTGAGTCTGACGACGAACATCAACGACGTCCATTACGACGACTTCGCGATTCGCTCCGCGAAGGGTGGCGCAACCCCGGCCGAGTGAGCTTTCTACCGATATCGCCTTCCATGAGCCACCGGTTCCCCCTCGCTCTCGCCGCCTTTTTTCTCTTAGCGACTGCCGTCAGTGGCGCGGAAGCAGAGGCAAAACGTCCGCCCCGCCCCAAGCCGGTGGTGTCTCCGATTCTGGAAAAAGACGGAAAGATTATCTTCCAGATCAAGGCACCTTTGGCGAAAGAGGTGGTCGTGACCGGCCAGATGATTGACGGCAAACTCGAGCTGACCCGCGACGAGGCGGGACTCTGGTCGGGCGCTCTCGACTCCGTCGCCCCGGGGATTTACGAATACAGCTTCACCATCGACGGGGTGAAAATGATCGACCCGGGCAATCCACAGTTGAAACCGCAACGTTCGCCGAACACCAGCATCCTGTATTTGCCCGGGGATCATCTCTATGATTTCAAGGACGTTCCCCACGGCACGGTCCACTACCACGGCTACGAGTCGGCGCCCATCCAGCGCTTCCGCGAGATGCAGGTCTACACGCCTCCGGGTTATGAGAAGGGCGAGGGAGATTATCCGCTCCTCGTCCTCCAGCACGGCCACAGCGACGGATTTGCGACCTGGGTGGCGCATGGGAAAGCGCACTGGATCCTCGATAATCTCATCGCTGCGGGCAAGGCCGAGCCGATGATCGTGCTCATGCTCGACGGGCATCCCATCCCGGACTCCTATGGCGACGGTCGCTCGGCGGCGAACACGGAGGAACTGCGCCGCGATCTTCTCGAAGCGGCGCTGCCGATGGTCGAGAAACTTTACCGGGTGAAGCCGGGAAGGGAAAACCGGGCCATCGCCGGGCTCTCCATGGGCGGGCTCCACGCCCTCACGATAGGGCTGAACTCGCTGGACACTTTTTCCGCAATCGGCGCTTTCAGTGCGGCCGTCCCTGAAACCGCCGCGGTTGATACCGCTCTCTCCGACGCGACGGCGACCAATGCGAAACTCAGGCTCCTCTGGATCGCCTGTGGCAAAGGCGATTTTCTGCTGGAGGAAAACGAGAAGTTGACGGCCCTGCTTAAGGAGAAAACCGTCACCCATGAATGGCACCTCACCGAAGGAGATCACAGCTGGCCGGTGTGGCGCGGCTATCTCTCCGATTTCGTCCCGCGCCTTTTCCGGTAGGGGCCCGGTTGTCCGGACCCTCGGAGCGACGCTGATCCTTCTCGTGGTCTTCTCACTTACGAGTCGAGCCGGGACGGTCGTGGAGGTCATCGACGAAGTGGAAAAAATCGCCGGCGAGTCAGGCTTGAAGACCGCGCTGGTGGGCTTCTGCCTCATCCCGCTCGATGGCGAACCCGGCGCGGCGGCGGGCTATCGCATGGACACGGGGCTGGTCCCCGCCTCGACCATGAAGGTCATCTCCACCGCCACCGCGAATGAGCTGCTCGGGCCCGACTATCGCTTTGTGACCGAATTGCAGCTCACCGGCGAACTCGGCGTGGACGGGACACTCAATGGTGACGTCGTCATCCGCGGGGGAGGAGATCCCACCCTCGGAGCCTCCTCCGCGACCGAGCCATTCGCCGGGTGGAAAGCTGCCCTCGACGAGGCCGGGGTGAAAAAAGTCGAGGGTTCCGTCATCGGCGACGCCTCGATCTTCGGGACCACCCTCACGCCGGAAACCTGGCAGTGGAATGACATGGGGAACTACTACGGGGCCGGAGCGAGCGGTCTCACGATCTATCAAAATCTCTTTTACTGCTCCTTCCGCACGCCCTCGGTGGGGGCCAAAGCGCCTTTCGCCGGAACCGAACCGACGCTGCCCGGGATCGAGTTCGTCAACGAAATGCGGGTCGGTTCCTCAGGATCGGGCGACAAAGGATTTCTTTACGGCGATCCCTACGGGAAGCTCTTTTACCTGCGGGGAACCGTTCCCGCGGGGGGCGGTTCTTTCACGATCAAGGGCGCCTTGCCCGATCCCGCCTTTTTCTGCGCCCGCACCTTCAGTGAATACCTGAACAAAAACGGGCTCTCCGTCGCCGGCGAGCCGACAACGGATCGTCTCCTCGAGATTGCGGGGAAAGAAATCGGCATGCGCCGGACGATCCACAAGCAGTCCTCTGACACCCTCGCCAGCATCCTCACGGTGACCAATCACAAGTCCGACAATCTCCGCGCCGAAGCGATTCATCGTCTCATCGGCATTGCCAAAGGGAAAAAGGGGACCACCGTCGATGCCTCGGAGGCGACCTACGCCCATTGGGCTGCGAAGGGCATCGACATGACCGGCTTTTTCATGGGTGACGGCTGTGGTCTTTCCCGTTCCAACACGGTGACGCCCCGACAGATGACGATGATGCTCTACCACGTCAGCAAGGCGGAGCATTTCGACACCTTTTATGCCTCCCTCCCGACCGCCGGTGAGTCCGGTACCCTGCGTAGCATCGGAGGCGGAACCCCAGCCGAGGGACGCGTCCGCGCGAAAAGCGGCACCCTCGACCGCATCAGAAATTACTCGGGCTACGTCAACGCCCGCTCCGGGAAACGCTACGCTTTCACCCTTTTCATCAACAATTACACCGGCGACCTCGGCCCCGTAAAATCGAAGATCGTCCGGGTTTGGACAAAAATGGTGGCGCTATAGAGGTTGCCTCGTCCGCTTCCCTGCGCTTTCCTCGTTCAAGCCTCCCAGATGCCCTCCTACTTCACCATTCTCTCGGCCACGCTGCCGGTTTTCATCCTTATCGCGGTGGGTTTTCTCTTCCACCGGCGGGGATGGCTCAATGCCGAGACGGAGACGGGCATGATGAAAATCGGGCTCAATCTCCTCACGCCGTGTCTCATTCTTTTCCTCATTCCGGGGAATCCGGCTTTAGCGACGGTCTCATCCGCGGCCTGGGCGATCGGATTGGGATTTCTCCTGACGCTGGCAGGATTCCTCATCGCCTGGCTCGCCGGTCTCGTTGGTGGTATGCGGGTGGGGAGCGGTCTGCGGACCTTCACGATCAGCACCGGGATCCAGAATTACGGATTTTTGCCCCTGCCTCTCCTCGTCGAACTGTTCCCGGGTAATCCCGGTCCCTCCGGGCTCGTTTTTGTCTTCGGAGTCGGGGTGGAATTCGCGATGTGGACGGTCGGATTGGCGATTCTGACGGGAAAAGCGGGCGTCAAATCGGTCATCAATGGTCCCTTTTTGGCCCTCATGGCCGCGCTCATTCTGAATTACACGGGTGCCTACCGCTTCATCCCGGGGATTTTGACGACCAGTTTCGACATGCTCGGTCGTTGTGCCATACCCATGTCGATCTTCATGATAGGGGCGACGATGAGCCACTTTTTCCGGGCCGGAATTCTCAACGATGCCTTCCGCGTCGGTCTCGTCAGTGTCGTCGTACGCCTCGGCCTGCACGCCGCCGTGATTCTCGCTGTTGCCCTCTTTCTCCCCATCGCGCCTGACTTGCAGCGGCTCCTCGTCATCCAGGCGGCGATGCCAACCGCGATCTTTCCCATCGTTCTCGCCCGGCTTTTCGGGGGCCAGCCCCAGGTCGCCATTCAGGTGGTGATGATCACTTCGCTCGTCAGTCTGGTGACTGCGCCCTTCGTAATTGCATGGGGAATGCACGCGGCAAATTTATAAAATACAGGAATCGACCGATTGGTGAAGCGAGAGCTTGACAATTGGCGGGGAAAAAGTTCCTTACGGACCGCTTTTGTGGACGGCAGGATAGCTCAGGGGTAGAGCAGAGGACTCATAAGCCTTTGGTCGGCGGTTCAAATCCGCCTCCTGCTACTGCAAAGCGCATCGAACCCCCTCTCAGGAGGTCGCCGGGTAAATTTAGAAAATTCCCACAACTTTCACGGTTTTTAACAGGAGGGGTGGCGACGATTTTAAAATCCAGGAGGTCAGGAAGAACCTTTCCGAAATTTTGAGATAAATTCCTCTTGCGGTCACGACAAGCCCGCCTATATTCCCGCCCCCGCTCAGCTTTGGCGTCCTGTGAGCGGGTTCTTTGTTTAACCTGGAACCACAGAGGTGAATGGAACAGAGCACGAAGGATGCCACGAATTTTCTAAACTGACGGAAACGTTATGCCCACGATCAACCAACTAGTACGCAAGGGAAGACAGGATAAGCCCGTGAAGTCCAAGTCTCCCGCGCTTGAAGATTGCCCGCAGCGCCGCGGAGTGTGTCTTCAGGTCTATACCCGTACGCCGAAGAAGCCGAACTCGGCTCTTCGTAAAGTGGCCAAAGTGAGGCTCACCAACGGTCAGGAAGTCATCGCCTACATCGGTGGTGAAGGTCACAACCTGCAGGAGCACTCGATCGTGCTCGTGCGTGGCGGCCGTGTGAAAGATTTGCCGGGTGTCCGTTACCACATCGTTCGTGGTGCGCTCGACACGCTTGGAGTGAACAAACGTAAGCAGTCGCGTTCCAAATACGGAACGAAGCGACCTAAGAAGGGGTGATGTTTTGACCCAAGGTCAGAACATCTCTCCGGCGATACGAATGTTTTAGCATTTGACTGAAATAATCCTATGTCCCGAAGAAAAAGAGTCTACACAAAGCCTGAGCGGCGTGACGCTCGCTACGACAGTCCCGTCGTGTCGAAGCTCGTGTCCAAAGTGATGCATCAGGGAAAGCGCGCTCTCGCCGAGCGTATCGTTTACGCGGCAATCGACCGGGCCAATGAAGGAGCCGAGTCAGTCGATCCGGTTGAAGTTCTCAACCGCGCCGTCGAAAACGCCAAGCCCCGCGTTGAGGTGAAAAGCCGCCGCGTCGGTGGAGCGACCTATCAGGTGCCACTCGAAGTTTCTCTGGATCGCCAGGAAGCGCTTGCGATGCGCTGGATCGTGAATGCCGCCCGTAGCCGCCGCGGCACTCCGATGCACATCGCCCTCGCGAATGAGATTCGCGACGCCAGCACCAATCAGGGTGTGGTGGTCCGCAAGCGCGACGAAACTCACAAAATGGCTCAGGCGAACCGCGCCTTTGCTCACTTCCGCTGGTAAAATTTAGTGCCTGCCGCCCTACAGATTGCTTCCTCTCCTGGAAAGATGAGTGTTGGTCCTAACTCTCCTGATCGCGCGTTTCCGCTTGAGCGGACCCGTAACATCGGGATTGCCGCGCACATTGATGCGGGGAAGACCACGCTCACCGAGCGGATTCTGTTCTATACGGGCATGATTCACAAGATCGGCGAGGTCCACGACGGACAGGCGACGACCGACTGGATGGAGCAGGAGCGCGCTCGCGGCATCACGATCACTTCTGCGGCGGTGACCTGCGAGTGGATGCAGTCCGAGGAGGCCGGTGTCTATAAGGCCTATCTCGGTGAGAAGCAGCGCGTCAACATCATAGATACTCCCGGTCACGTGGACTTCACCGCCGAAGTCGAGCGCTCCCTCCGGGTGCTTGATGGTGCAATCGTCGTTTTCTGCGGAGTGGCCGGCGTGCAGCCCCAGTCCGAGACTGTCTGGCGCCAGGCCAACAAGTATGGCGTCCCGCGCATCGTCTTCGTTAACAAGATGGATCGTGTCGGTGCCAACTTCGCCGCCGTCGTCGAAGATGTCCGTTCCAAGCTCGGGGCAAATGCCCACCCCGTCCTCATCCCGATGGGTTCTGAAGACGAACTCAAGGGGCAGATCGATGTGATCAATCTCAAGGCGGTGCTTTACTCTGATGATGATCTGCTCGGTTCGACCTATGAGGTGACCGAACTCACCGATGATCAGCTAGAACTCGCGCTCGAAGCCCGCAAGTCTCTTCTTGAAGCGCTTGCTGATGTCGATGATGAGGTCGGCTTGAAGTTCATCGACGAGTCCGAGATTCTTCCCTCGGACATCAAGGCCGGTCTTCGTCGTGCGACCATTGCCAATGCCATCATCCCTGTCGTCGGTGGTTCCGCTTTCAAAAATAAGGGGATCCAGTATCTGCTCGATGCGGTCGTGGATTACCTCCCCAGTCCTCTCGAAATCCCCGCGGCTCAGGGCATGCGGGTGGGTGATGAAACCGTAATGCTAGAGGCGACGGCGAGTGATAACGGAAAGTTCTGTGCGTTGGCATTCAAGCTCTGGTCAGACAAGTTCGTCGGCAAGCTCGTTTTCATCCGCGTCTATTCAGGTACTGTTTCGAAAGGCGATAAAGTTTTCAATTCCCGCACCGGTCGTGCCGAGCGGGTTGGCCGACTCATTCAGATCCAGTCGAACGATCACAAGGATATCGACACCTGTTACGCCGGTGATATCGCCGCCATCGTCGGGCCGAAGAACGCCCGCACCGGTGACACGCTTCACGCCGAAGGTTTCGACATCATGCTCGAGCCGCCGGCTTTCCCGGATCCGGTGATCTCCATGGCGGTCGAGCCAAAGACCACGGCCGACTCTGACAAGCTTTCCGAAGGGCTCCAGCGTCTTGCCGAAGAAGATCCAACTTTTGTTGTTTCCATCAACGAGGAAACCGGTCAGACCATCATCGCCGGCATGGGCGAGCTCCACCTCGAGATCATCCAGTCGCGTCTCCTTTCCGAATTTTCAGTTCGTACCAACGCCGGCAAACCTCAGATTGCCTATCGTGAAGCGATCGCCAGGACCGCTGATGGCGAATACAAGCTAGTCAAGCAAACTGGCGGCAAGGGTCAGTATGCCCATGTCATCGTCCGTGTCTCTCCGAACGAGCGCGGCAAAGGGTTCACTCTTAATAACCGCATCAGTGGCGGCGAGATCCCGAAGGAGTTCATTGCTTCCTGTGAGACCGGCATCCGCGA
>Ga0105045_10004002_pt1 | contig 12775 bp, 12 predicted proteins | sample MAT02_FD_78089 | JGI IMG/M metagenome (GOLD analysis project Ga0105045, IMG submission 78089) | Freshwater microbial communities from Lake Fryxell liftoff mats and glacier meltwater in Antarctica - MAT-02 (megahit assembly) | ecosystem: Environmental > Aquatic > Freshwater > Ice > Liftoff...
GGCCACGACCTGCGCGAGCACGTCGGCGTCGATCACGCCGCGTCGCAGCAGCCGATCACCCAACCGGTCGCGCCCGTTCACGATCCCCGCATGCACCACCCGACCATCACAAAAATGAATGGCGCCGAAACTCCCCTCCCGCGCCACACTGAGGCCGCCGGACTTCTGGCCAAGCGCCAGCAGTTGGAGCACGTCGGCAAGACTCGCTTCACGCAGATTCCCACGGATGGCCATCAGCGATACTCCTCGATCAGCCGGCCGCCCAGATCGGGCCACGCCCAGATCATCTTTTCCGCATCCAAGAAGGAGCGATCGAGTTCGCCGGCAACGTGCGGGGGACGCTGGGTGAGGCGCGGGCGCTCGCGCGGTGTCAGGGCGACCACGAGCCCGCCCTCAAACCGCGAACGCAACCGATCCGCGAGTCCGGGCATCTCGCGCGTGGGCCGCTCGCTCGTGAGCACGATCTGGCTCCCGCGGTCATGCAGCACGTTGAACAGACGGAACAGCTCATCCTGCGAGCGCTCTTTGTCCACGAGCCGATGGATATCCTCAAGAATGAACACATCCGCCTGCTGGTAGCGGGCGCGCCATCGTTCCACGCCGCCTTCCTGCATGGCCACCACCAACTCCTCCACGAACCGGTCGGCGGCGAGGCAGGCCACCGACTTTTCGGGTGACGCCACGCGCAAGGCGTTGCCCAAGGCATGGGCAAAGTGGGTCTTCCCACTCCCCACCGGTCCGTGAACGACCAAGGGATTGAAGCGCTGCCCCGGCTCCTCGAGCACCCCATCGAACGCCCGTGCGGCCAGCTGATTGGGTCCACCGACGTCCAGCGTCTCCCGAGTGTACGCGGGCGCCGGTGCGGGAAGCGGTAGCGCGGTGCGACGCAGCTGATCCCGTACGACCAGCGCCTCCGCAATGCCCTCCACGTTGCGGAACACACGGTGCCCCCGGTACGTCGGATCAAGCGCCGCCGCATCATCTTCAAGCCCGCGCAGGTGCTCCACGGCGGCCGCGAACGTCTGTAAGAGTCCCTGCACATCGGGCGCCGCCTGAAAACCAAGTGCACGCTCCAACACGCCCGTCAGGTACCCCGCCTGCCGCCAGCTATCGATGGCCTCGCCCACCTGCACACGCCAAGGCTCCACGCGCGTCTCCACCTCCAGCAGGACATCCGCGAGGAAGCCATCGTACTCCGTGGTGCCCTCCGGGATGATCGCAGCGATCCGCGCCGGTGGCGTGGTCAGTGGCCGCTCTCCGAGAATGGCGCGGACATCGGCTGCCGCCACCGGCTGTCCCTCGAGCTGCTGATAGGCGGAGAGCTTATTCAGTGCGCCTTTCAGCTCACGCACGTTCCCGAAGGCGAGACGCGCCACTTCATCGAGCACACCCGCCGCCGCTTCGAAGCCGCGCGCGAGACTGACGTTCCGCAGAATGGCCAGGCGCATCTCGAAGTCGGGGGCTCCAACGTCCACCACCAGCCCCCCCGACAATCGCGACAGCAACCGCTGGTCGACGTCGGGGATCTCCGACGGCTGACGATCACTCGTGAGCACCAATTGCCGCCCGCTGCCCTGCAGCATATTGAACAACCGCAGCAACTCGGACTGCGTTTCTCGCTGTCCGGTCAGAAACTGCATGTCGTCGAGAATCAGCAGATCCACCAGTTGGTAGTGCTCGGCCACCCGTTGTGGCTGCCCGCTGGCAATCGCCACGTGCAAACGTTCGGCAACCTCTTCGCCGGTGGTGAACTCGATGCGCAGCGCGGGTCGCTGCTGGCGCGCTTCATGAGCAATCGCCGCAACGAGATGCGTCTTTCCCAGCCCGGAGCCGCCGTACACGAAGAGCGGGTTGTAGGCGCTGCCTGGTGCGTCAGCCACTGCACGCGCCGCCGACGCTGCGAGCCGATTGGACGCCCCCACCACAAATCCCTCAAACCGGTAGCTGCCATCGAGCAGAGCGCTCACGCCGCGGCCTCTTCGGTGCCGAGTCGGCGCAGCACCCGCATGCCGAGGGTACGCAACGTGTCGAATACGCCCGGTCCGTTGAGCGCGTCGGCCGCAAACTCCGGGACGCCACGGAAGTTAAGCGCCGCCGCGAGGTCGGCCACCGTGGCAGCCATCGAGGCGGGTAGATCCTGTTTGTTGTATTGCATCACGATCGGGAGATCGCGCGCATTGACGCCGTGTTCGGCCAGATTGGCGTGCATATCCTGCAAGCTGTCGATGTTGTCTTCCCAACGATGCTGCTGACTGTCGGCCACAAAGGCGATGCCATCGGCACCCTGCAAGACCAGCTGCCGGATGGCGCGGTAGTAGGGCTGGCCCGGCACCGTATACAACTGGAAACGCACATTGTACGCTCCCACTGTCCCGAGGTCCACCGGGAGGTAGTCGAAGAAGAGCGTGCGGTCGCGTCGCGTGGCCAAGGACGTCAGTGAGCCCACCTGTCCGCTCGGCAGCGCCGAATGCAGATAGGTGAGATTGGTCGTCTTCCCTGATCGTCCAGGGCCGTAGTACACCAGCTTACAGGTGATCAGCCGCATGGCATGATCGACAATGGGCATCGGCCCGCTCCTCTCTCGCCACCTGGCCTCCGGCGCACCGCAAACGCCGACCGGTGCGTCGACCTGCTAATGCTCCAACAGTTCCCGAAGTCGGGCCGCGTGGTGCAGCTTCCCGCGCACACGGTCCGCCTGCCTCCCGTCGTCTGCCCCCAAGAGCGCCCGTTCCCAGTACCCGACCGCGCCGTGAAGGTCTCCACGACGGGCGGCCTCGTCACCGAGCGCGCACAACTCCCCGCTGGGTGGGCGGATGACCGTACCGACCGCAGCGCGCGCAGCGGACGTCTGTTGGAGAGACGGGTCAGCCCCTGCGGACGCAACGCCATCGCGTGCACGGGTTGTCACAATCCCGGCATCCGATACTGAGGGAAGCGATCGGCGCACCGGATCGATCGCCTGCTGCGCCGGGGGGGTCGCGTTACGGCGATTCACTCCGCGGCGATCGCGGATCGTCAGCACTCCGGCCACGAGCAGCCCGTGGACGGCCTCTGCCACATCGAGCAGATCACGACCGAGCGACTCCGCCAGGGTGGTCAGATCCCGCTGGCCATCAACGCCGGTGAGAATTTCCCACTGACTCGGCTCCAAACGCAGCAGCGGCAACTGTTGCGGCTCCACCTCCACGAAGTCGGGGATCACACTGGCGTGTGGAATGCGGCCTTCGATGCGCGACCAGACCTCGGCCCGTCGCGCGCCCTCCATGAGCAGTGGTTCGACCGACAGGCGAACGGTGCCGTCGTGGCCGGCGCCGCTTTCACTCGCGACGAAGTGGAACTGCCCATCGCGCCAGAGCAGCAAGGCCAGTACGATGCGCTCCACCAGCCGCGCGTCGGCGGCAGGCGGCGGCGGCGGCACCGACTCCGGCGTATCGGCCCAGTCGGACGCAGAAACGATGGCCCCCTGCACGCACACCACGCGCGCGGCGCGCCCGCTCAGCGGGGCGCGCAAATGCAGGGTCCCGGTCTTCCTGCCAAGGGCGAGGAGCTGCAGCACGGCCGCGAGGTCGAGATCGCGGAGACGCCCCTCAAGGCTCATGCGCGCCGTCACGACGCCCGAAAAACGGCCGGATGCGATAGCGCGTCATGCGCGCGCCGCACGAAGTGATCGTCGACACCCAACGTGACGAGACGTTGCCAACGGCTGACCGCCTCCCGGAGTCGATCCTGCGCCACCAGCAACGCGGCATCCATCCAGAGCGCACCCGTGTGATCGGGATCGTGTCTCAGCAGACGCGCGATCACCACCCGCGCGTCCGGCACGCGATCTTCCGCCATCAGCACCTCGGCGAGTACGGACAGCGCCTCCAGGTCGGTGGGTTCGTGACTCAGATGCCGCACGAGCAGATGCCGCGCGTCGGCGAAGCGTTGCGCATCGCGATGGACCAGCGCGAGTTCGAGCACCGCCTCACGCCAGCCCGGCGACACCGCGAGTGCGGCCGATAGCTCCAACTGCGCCGCCAAGAGGTCGCCCTGTGCGCGCAGTAACTGAGCAATCGCCACCCGTGGAGTCGGCCGCGAGCGATCCTGTGCCAAGGCTCGGCGATAGAACACCAGCGCCAGCGCATGATCCGGCAGCGCGAGCGCGATATCACCCGCGAAGTGCCAGAGCGCACCACTGGGCACCGTCTGTGGAAGCAACCGGCGCAGCGCAACGCGTGCGGTATCGGTGGCGTCCTTTGCGCCCGAAACGCTCGCCGCGGCACCAGCAGCGGCGGACTTCCGCCGCATCGCCGACGCGAAGAGCACCAGCACCTCGGCGTCCTGTGGATGCTGGGCTCCCAGGCGCCGCAGCAGCGGGAGCGCTTGCTCGCCGTGTCCGAGCAAACACTGCGAACGCGCTTCGCCGATCGCGGACTCGCGCCACGCCGCGTGGCGCGAGCCGTCGGCATCACTCCGGACGGGTTCGGCATCCGCCTCGAAGCCGACGCGCGCCTCTCGGTATCGCTCGACCGCTTCGCCATGCAGACCACGCGCCGCAAACGCGTGCGCCCGCTCCAGCAGCTGCGCACCACGCGCTGCCAATACCCCGGCACCCTGCACATCGGCCTCCGGCAACAGTGTCGCGACGGCCGCCGCGTCGAGCGCCACTCCGCGCAACGGCGTCCCCCCCTGTACCGCCAACAGATCCAGTGGCCCGACTGCGTCGGGACATTCGCGTTGCAGCGCGATCCCCACGTGCATGCGTGGCCGCGGACGGACCGGCGCAAGCGTCAGCGCCTGCTGCGTCTCCCGTACGGCGCCGTCGGCGTCACCAAGCTGGCCGAGTACCTCGGCGAGTGCGTAGCGGGCGGCCGCGTGGTGCGGCCGATGCGCAATCGCCCGCACCTGGGCATCGCGGGCTTCGACGGGCCGTTGGAGGGCGTCAAGGGCCACGCCCATGGCGTGCCAGACGTCGGCGTTGGTAGAGTGAAACTGACTCAACTCGCGCAGCAAGCTCAGGGACGCCAGCGGATCGCCGGACGCCACAAGCCACTGGGCCATATTGAGCCGTGCGAGCACGAGTGCCGGATCGAGGTCGATCGCGCGGGCCAGCGCTTCGCGCGCGGCGGCTGCATCCTGCTGATCGGCCAGTGCGACGCCAAGGTTGTTGTACGCCATCGCATCACGTGGGTCGCAGCGCAACGCGCGACGATAGCGTTCGGCCGCTTCCTGAAGTGCTCCCGCCTGATGGAACGCTACGCCTGACTCGTTCCAGTACCGTGGCTCCTCCGCGTGTTCGGCAAGCAACTGCTCGTAGCGATCCTGCGCACTCGACGAAAGGCCGGCGATGAGATCAAGTTCCGCGAGCGCATGCTGCGCGAGGCGCGGGGCCTCACCCCCAGAGAGCGCGCGTTCGAACTCACGCCGAGCTTCGGTAAAGTAGCCACGCTGCCGGAAAGCCAGGCCGAGACCGTAACGCGCCAGCTCGCCCTCGGACTCGCCACTGACGAGCAGCGGCGACGTCAACTCAGACGCATGCGCCGTCGTCGCCAACGACAGATCGACCTGCAGAGAACGCAGCGCGGGATTGAGCTGCGCCGCACGCTGGGTCGCCGTACGCGCGGCTTCGTGACGTCCCAGATCGCCAAGGACGAAGCCCTGCAGCAGATGCGCGTCCGGCAGCTCCGGCTGTAGGTGGAGTAGCGCGTCGAGACAGCTCAACGCCTGCTCGTTCTGGCCGCGCTGATAGAGCACCTCCGCCAGATGCAACCGCGCGAGCGCAGCATCCGCTGACGTGTGGTCGGCGGCGTTGGCGGCGCGTTCAAACCAGCGTTGTGCACGGCGCAAATCCCCGGCGCGCTGCTCGATCAGCCCACGTTCAAAGAGCGCCAGCGCGTCGTCGGGATCTTCCGCAATCAGCGTTTCGAGCTGCCGGATGGCGTCGTCGATACGTCCGATCAGGCGGTACAGGCGCGCGCGTTCCCGCAGCGCCCCCATATCGTGAATGTCCGCCTGAACGCGCGCGTCAAGCGCCGCCAGCCGGTCGTCGCAGGCGCCCGGCTTCGCTGCGGCAATCTCCAGATTACGCGCGGCCGTGCGCATGCGGGGGTCGACCACCAGCGCACGCAGGAACGCATCGACCGCGTCAGCGTGCCGACCCTTGCTGAAGAAGAGGACCCCGAGGTTATTGAACGCCCCGGAATCCTGCGGATCGATTCGTGCCGCCATTGCCCGCAGCACATCGGTCTCACGCGTGGGCGCGACCTCCGGAACCCGCGCCGCCACCATCACCGTCATGCGGGAATACTCAGGCGAGACGCAGGGCGCGCAGCATCACCTGAAGCGACGCCGGATCCGGCAGCAACAGGAAGAATCCGCGCAGCGTCTGCTTAAGCTCCGTGAGCAGGAATTCGCTTTCCACGCACAAAATCGCGTCAGGGTCCGGCGCGAACTCCCCGAACGCGCTGGAGAGCACGGCGGACGACATGTCGATGACCAGCGAGGGCGGCGACGGCAGCAGGAGCATGCCGAGGAAATCGCTGAGGGCGTTCATGTAGGCGCCGCTCAGGATATTGCCCGCTTCCTTGATCGCCGACGTCTCCATCTCGCTGAACGCCACCGACGAGCCAATCGGCCGACGCAGCATGAGTTCGGCCAGCCGCAGTACGGTGGGCTTCGGGAACACGAGCAGCGTCCGTCCGGTGAGATCACCGAGCATGTGCATCATGACCGCAGCAACGGGCTCCTCCTCGGGAGAGAATTGCGTGGCCAATTCCGAGAGACCGGCCACACTGATGGCCGGCACCTTGATCATGATGGTACTGCCCGTCATCTGTGACAGAGCCGTCGCCGCGTGTCCGGCACCAATGTTGGCCGTTTCGCGCAGCGCGTCGAGCTGAATCGTCTTTAGCGAGCGAATCGCGTCCATCGTTACTCCGCCTTCGTTCGCGAAAGGGGCAAGGTCCATGTGCTGGTCACACGGTGCGCGGTCGGCTCAGACCACACGGTGAACATCGACGATGAGCGCCGGTGTCCCGTCACCGAGTATCGTGGCGCCGCTGAACCAGTGCGAGCCACCCCGCACGGGATCGAGCCCCTTTACGACGATGTCCTGCTGTGCCACGAGCCCGTCCACCAAGAGCGCCGCCCGGCGGCCGGCACTCTCCACCACCGCGAGATACTGCCCGCCGTCGGCGTCCGTCGCGGGGAGAATTTCCTCGTCGAAGAGCACCGCGAGGTCCACAAGCGGCATGAGATGATCCCGCACGGTGACGGTCTCGCGCTGCATGGCGTCGCGGCTAGGGGAGAGATCCCGTTGTTCGGCGTCGACCACCTCCACGACCTGGGCGGCTGGAATCGCGTACAGGCTGGTCCCCACACGCACGAGCACCGCCCGGGCTATCGCCAGGGTGACGGGCAGTCGCAGGGTGAAGACGGTACCTGCGCCAGCCAGTGTCTCAAGTTCCAGGTGGCCGCCGAGTGCGCGCACACGGGTGTTCACCACATCCACGCCCACTCCGCGCCCCGACAGCGTGCTGACGTGCGTGGCCATGGAGAAGCCCGGGTGGGCCAGCACGTTCAGCAGCGCCTCATCGGAGAGCGTGGTCATGGAATCCGGTATCAATCCCTGAGCGGCGGCCCGCGTGCGGACGGCGTCGCGATCGATACCGCGCCCATCGTCCTGAACCTGAATGACCACCGACGCTCGATCACGGGCAGCACGCAGGACGAGCTGCCCGCTGCGCAGTTTGCCGACGCGCTCGCGGTCGTCGGGCAATTCCATACCGTGATCGAGCGCGTTCCGCAGCAGATGGAGCAACGGTTCGCCGATGGCATCCAGCAGCGACCGATCGAGCGCGATCTCCTGCCCTTCGGTGCTCAGCATGACCTCCTTCCCGAGTTCGCGCGCCGTATCACGCACCAAACGCGGAAAGCGATCGAAGACCTCGCGGACCGGCAACATTCGCGCTTCGAGCACTTCGGTATGCAGTGCGGAGATCAGCCGCGCGGTTTCGCGCGTCGCCCGCTGCACCTGCCGATCGGGTGGGCCATCCACCGCCTCCAGCGCGCGGACCAACCGATCGCGCGTGATCACCAACTCACCCGCCAGATCGAGCAGCGCATCGAGCCGTGATGCATCGATACGCACGGTGCGCGCCACCTGCGTGGGCGCGGCCTCACGGTCGCGCGCGTCCACTACCTCAACCCGCGCCACGTCGCCGGCTCCGCGCACCGACTCGACGATCACGCGCTCCTCGGCGTCCCCCTCCACCGTGATTGCGAACGCCCCGTCGAATTTCTCCTCCGCCCAGGTCGCTTCCGGTGGCTGCGTCGACCGCACCGTGAGTAGCGAGCGGACGCGCGCAAGCACGAGCACCGCGCGCACCCCCGGCAACGGACAGTCGGCCACGAGGCGAATCTCGATCACGCGCCGGTTGGTCGGAGACGGCGGCGACGATGGCGCAGCGACAGTCGGCGCGAGCGCAGTCTGACCGTTCGCGGCGGCGTCCACCGTGGCCCGCAGACGATCGACACCGTCGAACAGGGCAGCGATCTCTTGGTCGGTGAGGGGCACCTCCCCACGGCGGAGCGGGTCACACCGGGCTTCGAGCGCGTGGGCCACCTGCTCCACGGCCTCGAAGGCCATGGCCGCCGCCATGCCCTTGATCGTGTGCATGCCGCGGAACAACGTATCCACGTGCGCCACCTGTCGGTCCTGCTCGATCGCGAGCAGCGCCGTGTCCATCGCGGCCAGATGTTCGCGCGATTCCGTGAAAAAGAGCGCCGCGTAGCGCGACGTATCCATCAAAGGTATCGGGACTTCCGCTTACGCGGCAAGAACGCGATTGACCGCCTCGAGCACACGACTCGGCTGGAACGGCTTCACCACGAAGTCTTTCGCGCCAGCTTGAATGGCTTCCACCACCAAGGCCTGCTGCCCCATCGCGCTGCACATGAGAATCCGTGCGGCCGGGTCATGCTGGGTGATCTCGCGGACGGCATCGATACCGCCCATCTCGGGCATGACGATGTCCATCGTCACCAGATCCGGGCGGAGTGCCTTGTATTGCTCCACGGCCTGCACACCGGTTTCCGCTTCACCCACGATCTCGAAGCCCGCTTGACTGAGGATGTCCCCGACCATCGTGCGCATGAAAATCGCGTCGTCACAAATCAGTACCGTTCGGCTCACCGTCCCGCCTCCTCAGCTGAGAGCAGATGCCGCGCGCACAACGCGACGGCGTCCAACGGCGTGATCTCCGGCCCAGTGGTCGCGTTGTCGACCACCGCCGCACGAACATCACGCACCGTGTCCACGGCAAGCCCGATGAGGCGCACACCGTTCTCCAGCAGGACGACTGACCCTGGCGCGACGGCACGTGGCTGACCCAAAAGGGCCGCGAGGTCCAGCACGGTCACGATACTGCCCCGGACGTTGAGGACACCGCGCAGCACGGGCGGTCCGCCCGGCACGCGACACAGCCCAGTAGGACGCACCACCTCGCGCACCTGCGCCACAGGAATGCAGAAGGCGCGCGTTCCGGTGGTGACCACCAAAACGCGCGCCTGTGCCTCATCGTCCTCGAACCAGCCGTCAGGCCGAGGCGTCGTCGTCGAACTCGTCGACGTCGTCGACGTCGTCGGATCGCTCGGGCGCGGCGAGCGCTCCGGCGTCCTGAGCGAGGTCGACATTGAAGAATCCGAAGACATCGAGCGGGTCCTGGGTGGTGGCGAGTTCGGTCATGCCGCTCACCGCTACCAGAGATTCCCGGAGATCGGTCGGCAAGGGTGACCGCAGGTCCATGGTCTCCCCGGTCATGGGATGACGGAACCGCAGCCAGGCTGCATGCAGGAACTGCCGCTTCGGGGGAAGCGCGACCAGCCGCCGCCCACCGCCTCCGCCATAGGTATCGTCCCCCATGACCGGATGGCCCACCGACGCGAGGTGCACGCGAATCTGATGCGTGCGCCCGCTGTGGAGATGTGCCCGCAGCAGGTCCACCGAGTCGAAGCGGGCCAGTCGGACAAAATCCGTGCGCGCGCCCTTCCCGGTTTGGACGATTGCCATCCGCGTTCGGTCTCGCGGATCGCGACCGAGCGGTTTGTCCACACTGAGGGTGTCACCCGTGATGTGCCCCCAGCAGACGGTGGCGTACCGCCGCGTCACACGGCGGGCCGCCAGCGCGGCGCTGAGTAAACGGTGCGCCGTGTCGGTTTTCGCCACCAGCAAAAGCCCCGACGTGTCTTTGTCGAGTCGATGCACCAGTCCCGCCCGTTCCGCCGTGCCGGTGTCAGACAGCGGCCCGCCACGACCAAGCAGCGCATTCACGAGCGTGCCGGTCCAGTTGCCGGGGGCCGGATGGACCACCATGCCGGCGGCCTTATCAACCACGAGCAGGTGTTCGTCCTCAAACACGATCGTGAGCGGGATCTGCTCGGGCAGGATGTCACGACCGGGAGGCGGTGGCACCGTCACGGTGATCTGGTCACCCGCTTCCCCGCGGTACGACGAGCGCTCGGCCCGATCGTTCACCAGCACGTGGCCGTTGGCAATGAGCGTCGCGGACTGGGTCCGCGACAGCCCGCAGGCGCGGGCCACCAGCATGTCGAGTCGCTCCCCGACCTCCTCCTGGACCGTAAACGCGTGCGACGTCGGTCGCGCCGCAGGCGATCCGGCACTCATGACCGCATCACGTGGACTGCGCCTGTAACGCCTGATCTTCTTTCCATAATGCAATCACCAGACACGCCGCGCCGATCGTTACGGCCGTGTCCGCCAGGTTGAACGTCCAAAATCGTACCGCCCCAATGCCGATGTCGATGAAATCCACCACACCGTCGCGAATTCGGATGCGGTCCAACAGATTGCCGATCGCTCCACCAATCACGATTGGCACGCCAACGGCGGCCAGGCGGGAGGTGCGCGTAAGCGATGCCGTAGCGCGCATGAGCACCACCACGATCACCACGCTGAGCCCGGCAAAGATCCAGCGCGAGCCCGGTCCAAGGTGCATGCCGAACGCCGCTCCCGGATTATACGCCAACGTGAAGCGAAAGAAGTCTCCAAGGACCGGATGCGGGAAATGTCGCGGTGCCAGATTGGCCACCGCCCACGCCTTCGTGACGAAGTCGAGCACAACCACGCCCAGAATCAGCAACCAGAATTGTGGCGTGCGCAACGCCTCGGGGCGCAGCGCCGTCTCGGTCGGCGCGCCCGCTTTGCGGACCGGAACACTCATTCGCGTTCCTCCGCCGCATCACGCGCGGCCAACGCCGCCACGGCGGCCTCTTGCTTGTCTTCGTTCCACAGCACCCACGCCAGCAGAAACGCGCCGCCGCTGACGGCCATGTCGGCCACGTTGAACGTGGGCCAGCGGTGGGCGCCCACTCCAAGGTCGAGAAAGTCCACGACGCCCAGATCAGAGCGGATCCGATCAATGACGTTCCCGATCGCACCGGACGCCACCATCGCGATCGCGAGCACCCGACGCAGGTCGTCGTGCGCGGTCTGTTTGTACAGCTGGTACAGAACCGTCAAGGCGGCCACCGTGAGCGCCATGAAGATCCAACGCGAATACTGCCCGAGGTACAGACCAAACGCCGCACCGGGATTGTAGACCAGCGCGAACCGGAACCACTGCCCGATCACGGGCTGCGGCACGCCGGAGGGTGGCAGCACAGCAACCGCCACGGCCTTGGTGATGATATCCACCAAGACCGTGACGAAGACCACAGGAAATGCGAGCAGCGCCTTCACGTTATCCCTTTTTCGCGGATTCCTCGCGCTGCTTGCAGGCAATGCAAAAGCGCGCGTGCGGCAAGGCATCCAGGCGTTCAAACGCGATGTCCTCCCCACACTGGTGACACTTGCCGAAGGTCTCCGGCGACTTGTACAATCGACGGAGCGCCTGATCGATGTGCCAAAGAAACCGCCCCTCCTGCGAGGCAAACAGGAACGCCTTCTCACGCTCCATCGCGTCCGTGCCCTGATCCGCCATGTGGAATGAGTACGACGCGCTCGCGTCGCCTTCGGCTGCTTCGCCGTTTGGCCCGAAGGTATCCACGTGATGCCCGAGTTCTTTCAGCACACGCTTGCGTTCCTCGAGCAGCCGCTTCTCGAAATGCTGCAGCTGCTTCTTGGGCATCGGCTTCGGCTTCTTCGCCGCGGCTTCTTTGGGTGTCGTATTCGTACCGGCCATCACAACCCGTCCTTGGTGAGCGCAAGGCGAAGCGTCTGACCGTCGACGTCCGTTGCTTGCGTGGCAGTCCACGTGGAACCGTCCCCCGACGTGGAGAACGGCGAGCCTGTCTCCTCGCCGAGCAATACGCGCACGGCCAGTACCTCGTCAGCGATGCGATCCCGATGGGCGATCACCGCGCGTTCCAGCTCGTCGTCGCCAGCGATCGCCACTACGATGCGGTCACTGACGTCCAGCTGAGCTTCCTTCCGGAGTCGCTGTACCCTACTGATGACCTCGCGTGCCAACCCTTCAGCGCGTAACACGGGCGTGATGGTCGGATCGAGAGCCACGCCATAACCAGCGTGTTCCTGCACCACGGCCGCACCGGACGCGCGCCGGATGATGGCGACATCATCCGGTTCGATCAAGCACTCCACTCCATCCACGATGATCGAGACCCCCGTCCCAGCCGCCAATTGCTGCAACTGCGCCACCGGCAACGTGGGGATAGCGGCGGCGACCTGCGGGGTTTCCTTGCCGAATTTCTTCCCCAGCGCGCGGAAATTCCCCTTCGCTTCGAGTGAAACCAGCGCATCGGTCGAGGTCACGAA
>Ga0105045_10004003_pt1 | contig 12774 bp, 6 predicted proteins | sample MAT02_FD_78089 | JGI IMG/M metagenome (GOLD analysis project Ga0105045, IMG submission 78089) | Freshwater microbial communities from Lake Fryxell liftoff mats and glacier meltwater in Antarctica - MAT-02 (megahit assembly) | ecosystem: Environmental > Aquatic > Freshwater > Ice > Liftoff...
CCCGCGCAGCGGGCCGCGGCAATCTCAGGTCATCTCGTTCATCGCCAGCCGAAGACTGTCGCGTCGCCCTTTCTCAGGCCTCGCCATGACGCCGGTGGAAGAATGTCGCGACCTGCGACTGCCGCGTCGCCCTGCGGGCTCCTCGCAGTGACGACGGTTGAAGGGTGCGGCGCAAAACCGCCACTGACGCCAGCGCGACTCGCAGAAAACTGGCGTCATTGCGAGGCTCGCGCAGCGGGCCGCGGCAATCTCAGGTCGCAGTGACGCCGGTTGAAGGGTGCGGCGCAAAGCCGCCACTGACGCCAGCGCGAGCCCCAGAAAACTGGCGTCATTGCGAGCCCCTTGCTGCTATTGGGTGGTTAGGCCGCCGGGTCGGAATTGCCAGGTGCGGGTGATGTGCAATACGTCGGTTGGATCGTCGGTGCGCGGCAGTGGTGTAAACGGCGCCGCTAGTTGCACTACGGCGAGCGCGGCATCGTCGAGCACTTGGTGGCCGGAGGACTGGATCACATCGATGCCTTCGACCGAGCCGTCGCGGCGCACGGCGACGGTCAGCACCAGCGCCCCCGATAGCCGCCGGCCGCGGGCGTCGGCGGGATAGTTCAAGTTGCCGATCCGTTCGACCCGGGCGACCCACGCGCGCATATAGGCGGCGTAGGCGTATTCGACGGTGTTGGCGGAGATGAACTTGCGCCGCGGGCGCTTGGCGTAAAGCTCGGCGCGGCGGTCGATGTCGGCCGCCAGTCGCGCCATTTCGGCACTGCGTTGCATCAATTCATGGCCGCTGATCAGGCGCGGAGCCGGCGGGGTGGTCTCGGTTTGCGCCGCGGCGGGTGCGGTGCGCTCGGTTTCGGCGCGGGTGGTGATGACCGGCTCGGGTGTGCGCTGCTGCGGCGGCGGCGCCATCACGACGCTTGGCTGCTGCTCGGCCGGGTTGCCGTCAAGCGCGTCGCCCGATACCGGCTGGCGCGGGCGGCGTGCCTGGTCTTCGTCGCCGCCGCCGCGCTGATTGGCATTGGCTAAAAAGTCCGGATTGTCCGGTCGATCGGCGCTGCGGGTCTCGACTAGGGTGACATCGAGGGTCGGCAGGCTGGCGGCGGGGTCTTCATAGCTGACGGTGATTCCCAGTGCCAGGACCGAGTGCACGATCAGCGAAAACAGCACGGTCACCGAAAAGCGCTCGCCGGGTCCGACCGCCGCGGGGCGCAGTGGCGCTGCGTTGGGCGCCGGTGAATTCATGCTCGGCGATGGGCCGCGACCGCGGCGTCGAGCCGATCAAACAAGGTGGCGGCGATCCGGGTGCCGGCTTGAGTGTCGATCTCGCGGATGCCGGTGGGGCTGGTGACGTTGACCTCGGTCAGTCGGGTGCCGATCACGTCGAGGCCGACGAACATCAAGCCGCGCCGTTTGAGCTCAGCGCCGACGTCGAGCGCCAAGGCGCGGTCGCTTTCGGTGAGCGCTTGCACTACCGCCTTGCCGCCGCGCGCCATGTTGCCGCGAAAGTCGCGGCCCTGCGGGATCCGCGCGAGCGCAAACGGTACCGGCTCGCCGTCGATCAGCAAGATCCGCTTGTCGCCGAGCGCGGCCTCGGGCAAGAACTGCTGGGCGATCGCAAACTCGCGGCCTTCGTGGGTCAGGGTTTCGAGAATCACGTTGAGGTTGGGGTCGGCCGGGTGGGTCTTGAAGATTGACTGGCCGCCCATCGCGTCCAATGGTTTGAGCACTACCTCGCCGGTGGCATCGACAAACTCGCGCAGGTCGGCGATGTCACGCGACACCCGCGAGGGCGGCGCGTGTTGCGGAAACCACAGCGCGGCGAGTTTTTCGTTGGCATCGCGCAGCGCCTGCGGTGCGTTGCTGACCAGCACGCCCTCGCGCGCGGCTAGATCCAGCACCAAGGTGTCGTGCAAGAAGCGCGCGTCGAACGGCGGGTCCTTGCGCGCCAGAATCAGCGCAAAGTCGGCCAGCGGCGTGGCGCGCGGCGGCGCAAGCTGATACCAGTCTTGGCGCGTATCGCGCAGCGTCAAGGCAGCAGTGCGCGCCCAAGCGCGACCGTCGCGCAGCGCCAGGTCTGCCGGCGTAAAGACCTCAAGGCGATGACCGCGACTCTGCGCTTCGAGCAGCATCGCCACGGTGGAGTCTTTCCACGGCTTGATGCCGGGCAATGGATCCATCAAAACGCCGAGCCGATAGCCCATTGGAGAAGGTGCCGCCGGTTGCGTGGGAACTGCCGATGGTAGCGTGTGCTCGCCGCGCGCCGGGCTTGCCGATGGGTTTTCGAGACCTCACTCTAATTTGTGGCTTGACAGGCTTTAGCGCATTGATTAAACAGCAAGTGTGTCGGGTGTCACACTGCTCGCCAGTCGGCTATCTGAACGGCAACCAAGCGTCGGCAAAGTGTTAGGCTTTCGTATCCTCAGGTGGGCACCCGTGTGAATGATTCAGTAAAAAACGACGGCGTTGCGGGCCTGCGCGTCATGGTGATCGACGATTCGAAGACCATCCGCCGTACCGCCGAGATGCTCTTGGCCAAAGAAGGCTGCGAGGTGATTACCGCAGTCGATGGCTTCGAAGCCTTGGCCAAAATCACCGATCAACAACCCGAAATTATCTTTGTCGACATCATGATGCCGCGGCTCGATGGCTATCAGACCTGCGCGCTGATCAAGAGCAACCGCACCTTCCGCCGCACTCCGGTGATCATGCTGTCGTCGAAGGACGGCATCTTCGACAAGGCCAAGGGCCGCATCGTCGGCGCCGAGCAGTACCTGACCAAGCCGTTTACCCGCGATGAGCTGCTTGGCGCGATCAGGCGTCATGCACCGGTGCGAGATTGAGCATGACCGACCTCGACGCCCTCGCCGGTTCCGCCGCCTTGCCCGAGGCGCCTTTCGACTTGCTGCTGGCCTACGAAGAGGGCGCCAAGGCGCAGACCGAACGCAGCGCCGAGCGCTCCGAAGCGCCGGGTTTGTGGCGAGGCATCGCGTTTCGGGTTGGCAGCCAGTGGTTGATCTCCAATATTGCCGAGGTCAAGGAAATTCTGCCGCCACCGCCGGTAACCCCGGTGCCGGGGACCAAGAGCTGGTTCTTGGGCGTCTCCAACGTGCGCGGGAATTTGGCCGCGATCATCGACCTGAAACAACTGCTTGAAGGCGAGCGCACCACGGTCAACGATCGCTCGCGGGTGCTTTTGGCGCGGCAAAGCGACGGCTTCGTCGGCTTGCTGATCGACGAAGTCGCCGGCCAGCGCAATCTGACCGACGAGAGCGAGGTCTTCGACGCGCCCTACGCCGACAAGCGCTATGCGCCGTTCGTCAAAGCGTTGTACCAGGGCGAAGATCGGTCTTGGGGTGTGTTCAGCATGACCGCGTTGACCGCCGCCGCCGAGTTTCGGCAGGCGGCTCTTTAGTGCGATTGGGATTGGCATCGATTCAAGGGGTTCATAGACGATGAGTGCGACGAAAGCGCATACCGCAGGTGGCAAGGGGATTGGTTTCTGGTCGGCGTTGGCTGCACTGGCGCTGCTCGCGCTGCTGGTCAACGTGTTTTACGGCGGCCGACTCGCCAGTCAAGAGCGCATCGCCAGCGCCAAAGCGACCGAAATCCAGGTCGCCTCACAGCAAATCGCCACCGTGGCCCGCGAAGCGGCCAGCGGCCAGGAAGAGGCCTTTGCCTCGCTCCAGGCGACCCGCGATTTGATCGAGCGCAACGTCAACGAGTTGAACCAAGGCAGTCCCGCTGGGGACATGCCCGGTTATGCCGGGCAGCCCCCGGTCGGTGCGCAGTTGCTGCTGCTGGATGGTTCATGGACGGCGATTCGCGACTCGGCGGACATCATCCTGACGCGCAAAGATCTGATCCTGCAGATGAGCAACACCGCCCAAGGTTTCGAGGGCCGGATGCCGCGTCTAACCCAGCTGATGGATGAAGTCGTCCGCGTACTGACCGAGCGCGACGCCCCCGGCGGGCAGGTCTATATCGCCACCCGCCAGATTCTGCTCGCCGACCGCATGTTGCGGCGACTGTCCGATATCTTGCGCGGCGGTGATCAGGCGGTGACCGCGGCCGACCAATTCACCCGCGATGCGCAAACTTATGGCCGGGTGCTCGAAGGCCTGCGCGATGGTAACCCCGAGCTCAACATCAGCCAGCTCACCGATCCCGACGCGCGGCAGTTGCTGGATCAGGTCAGCGAAGTGTTCGGTGCAGTCGACGCCGATGTCGACACCATCCAAAGCGCCTCGACCGAGTTGTTCGAGGTCACTGAAGCGGCCAACAACATCGTCCTGACCTCGCAGAGCCTGCTGGGTCAAGCCGGCAACGTATCGGTCGCGCTGACCCAGCTCCCGGGCCAGCGGATTCTCGGCCGCGACTTAATCAACTTCGTGCTCGGCGCGCTGCTGATCCTTTTTCTGCTGTTCGCAGTTTTGACTTACAACACCCAGCAGCGGCGGCAAGTGCAAAGCTCAGGCGAGCTCAACCAGCGCAACCAAGAGGCGATTTTGCGCTTGCTGGACGAGATGGGTTCGCTCGCCGAGGGCGATCTCACGGTCAAGGCCACGGTCACCGAGGACATCACCGGCGCGATCGCCGACTCGGTAAACTTCGCGGTTGAAGCGCTGCGATCGCTGGTGACCACGATCAACGAGACCGCGGTGCAAGTCTCGGCCTCGGCCCAGGAAACCCAGGCAACCGCGATGCACTTGGCTGAAGCGGCCGAGCATCAGGCGCAACAGATCACTTCGGCGTCGACCGCGATTACCGACATCGCGCGCTCGATCGATCAGGTCTCGAAGAACTCGGCCGAGTCGGCCGACGTCGCGCAGCGCTCGGTGGAGATCGCTTCCAAGGGCGCCGACGTGGTGCGGCAGACGATCGCCGGGATGGACTCGATCCGCGATCAGATCCAAGAGACCTCAAAACGTATCAAGCGGCTCGGCGAGTCCTCGCAGGAGATCGGATCGATCGTCGAGCTGATCAATGACATCGCTGAGCAGACCAACATTCTGGCGCTCAATGCGGCAATCCAAGCAGCGTCCGCCGGTGAAGCCGGCCGCGGCTTTGCGGTGGTCGCCGACGAAGTGCAGCGCCTAGCCGAACGCGCCTCGGGCGCCACCCGGCGGATCGAAACCCTGGTCCAGACCATTCAGGCCGACACCAACGAGGCGGTCACCTCGATGGAGCAAACCACCTCCGAAGTGGTCGCGGGTGCGCGTCGCGCGGAAAACGCCGGCGATGCACTGAGCGAGATCGAGCGGGTCTCGAACGACCTTGCTGGCTTGATTCAGAATATTTCCAAAGCCTCCCAACAGCAGTCCTCGGCTGCCGGCAACATCACCTCGACCATGAGCGTGATCCGCGAGATCACCGCGCAGACTTCCGTCGGCGCAAGTCAGACCGCGGAGTCGATCGGAAATCTGGCCCAGCTCGCTGCCGATCTGCGGCGTTCGGTGGCGGACTTCAAACTGCCGGCCTGACGGGTTGCAAGCGGCCTCGCGGGCAGTGCTGGATCGCGGGGCGGGTAGAAATCCAAGGTCGCGCGCGGGCGTCGCGCGACACTGCGGGGACAGGGCGCGATGGTCGCGCCCGGTCTGCGTCACAGGTAGAGGCGGTGGAGCATCATGAAACTTTCCGACGACTATGGCTTCAGCGCGCTGAAGTGGGTCAAGCCTGAGATCGACCAGTCGCTGTCGCGTGCGCGCGATGCGGTTGAAAGCTATGCCGATGAGGCCGACGACGACGCCGCAATCGAGCGCTGTCTGGCCGAACTGCATCAGGTTCAAGGCAGCTTGCGCATGGTCGAGCTATACGGCGCGGCGATGGTGGTCGATGAGATGGAAGCGCTGGCCGTCGCCCTGCGCGATCGGCGCATTCGTCAGCGCGAGGAATCGCTCGCCGTGCTGCTCGGCGGCATGGTGCAGCTGCCGGACTATCTGGAGCGTCTGCAAAGCGGCCACAAGGACATCCCGATCGTCCTGCTGCCGTTGCTCAACGATCTGCGCGCCTGTCGCGGCGAGAAGTTCCTGACCGAAAGCGTGCTGTTCGCGCCCAATCTGGATGCGCCGCTACCGGACGCCGCCGGCGGCGCCCCACAGCCGCTAGAGGAACGGCTGGTCAAGGCCGGTGCAGCGCAGCTGCGTTTTCGCTATCAGCGTGGTTTGCTCGACTGGATCCGTGGCGAGAATCCGGACGACGCCCTGCGCTCGATGATCGCGGTGCTCGACGAGTTGCGGATGCGCTCGTTCGATGCCGAAGCGCGGCGCTTGTGGTGGATCGCCGCGGCAGTGCTCGATACCTTCCGCGAGGGCCAGCTCGAAGGTGGTGCGGCGATCAAATTGTTGTTCGGCCGTGTCGATCGCGAGGTGCGCAAGCTGTTCCAATTCGGCGAATCAGGTTTTCGCGCCGACCCACCGCGCGATCTGTCGAAGAATCTTCTGTACTACCTGGCGCGCTGCATCCACCACACCCCGCGTTCGGAGTCGGTCGAGCGCACCTACGGGCTAAGTACCCTGCTGCCCAGCGAAAGCGAGATGGAGCACGCCAAGGGCAGCCTCGGCGGCAAGAATCGGGCCTTGCTAGACACCGTCTCGGCGGCGATCAAAGAGGATCTAATCAAAGTCAAGGACGCGATCGATCTGCATATCCGCAGCGGCGCAAGCGTCGCCGATCTGGCACCGCAGGGTGAGATTCTTGATCGTGTCGCTGATACGTTGGGGATGCTCGGCTTGGGCGAGCCGCGGCGCGCGGTGCAATTGCAACGCGACGTCCTCAACCGCATGGCCAGTGTCGATGAGCCGGCTGAAGAGCGCGCGCTGATGGATGTGGCGGGTGCTTTGTTGCGGGTCGAGTCCTCGCTCGACGAGAACATCGATCGACTGGGCGCCGATGCGCCCGCGGTCGACACCGCCGATGCCGACGATTTTGGCGGGCTCGAATTGCCGCCGGTCGAGGTGCGCAAAATCGTCGACGCCCTGCTGGGCGAGGCCCAAACCAACCTGGCGCGGGTCCGCGATGCGGTGGTGGCTTTCGTCGAAACGCCGTGGGATCACGCCCGCGTCGAGCACGTCCCGAGTCTGCTCAATGAGGTAGCCGGTGCGCTGTCGATGCTGGCACTCGATGATGTGCCGCCTTTGGTGATCGCCCTCAAGCGCTTTGTCGAGGCCGAATTGCTCCACGCCAAACGGGTGCCGGACGAGCGCCAGATCGAGCATCTCGCCGATGCGTTCACGGCAATCGATTATTTTCTCGAAGCCGCGCGCGAACATCGTGGTGATCGAGCGGAAATTATCGCCGGCGCGCGCGATAGTCTGGCGGCGCTCGGCTGGTGGCCGGTGCCGCCTGCCACCGATCCAGCGGATCGCGCCCAATCGCTGGGTGACGGCGGAACGACTAGCGCGCGCGAGCAATCGCAAAGGTCAGCAATCCGCGATTGGACCGCAGATTTCGGCTCGACAGCTACGCCTCGCAGCGAGCTCGGTGAGCTTGCCGGCGCTGCGCTTGAGGGCTCCGACCGCCCGCCGCAGGCGACGGAATATGCCGCCCCATCGCGCAGCCCCAACGCCCTGTCGCTCGCCGATGCGGCGAGCGGCGATGGCGATGGCGGCTGGGTCGAAGTCGAAGAGCAAGTGCCCGATGGCGGTGCGACCGAGGCGTTGCCGATCGGTTTTCGGACCGATTCTGGGCAAGAGGTCGACCAGGAGATCCGCCAGATTTTCTTGGAAGAGGTGGGTGAGGAAACGGCGCAGCTGCAAAAGCGCGTGCCGGCTTGGGTCGCCGATCGCGGCAACGTCGAGATCTTGAAGTCGATCCGCCGCTCGTTTCACACGTTGAAAGGCAGCGGCCGTCTGGTGGGTGCGCTGGCGATTGGCGAGTTCAGTTGGAAAGTCGAGAACCTTTTGAACCGCCTGTTGGACGGCAATGTTGCGCCGACCGATGCCACTGCGTCCTTGATCGCGGGTGCGGTCGGCATGTTGCCGGAGCTGCAGGTCGCGCTGGCCGAAGATCGCGCGCCGCGGGTCGATATCGCGCAAGTCATGAGTGTGGCCGATGAGCTGGCGGCTGGTCGTCACGCTGAGCTCGGCGAGCACGCCTCGCGCACGGTGCGCCGGGTTCGCAGGGTCTGGGTACCGCGCACGCTGGCCGCCGACGCCGGGCCACCGCAACCCGGCGTGCTGGCCGATTTGGTCGACTTCCACGGCGACGCTGCCGAGTCGTTGGACACGGCCGCCGCCGCTGACGCGGCGTCCGCCTCTGCCTCCGCTGAACCGCCGGAAAGCGCCAATGCCGGCACCGATGACGCCGCCACTGATGACCATGCCGAGCCGGCGACGGCCGCATGGTCGACCGCGATCGGTGCCGAGCAACTTTCGCAACGCGCGCAATCGCGCGCCGAACAGTGGTCCAACGAAACCGCTGACTTGATGCCGGCGCTCGACCCGCTGCTGCTGGAGATTTTGCGCAGCGAGGTCGGCGGCCATCTGAAGGTGCTCAAGCGCTTCGTTGATGAAGCCCAAGCCGGGCTGATCGGTCCAGTTGGTGAGACTCTGGTGCAGGCGATCCACACCATGAGCGGCGCGCTGAGCATGAGCGATGTGCCCGGTGTGGCCGAGGTCGCAGCGCCGCTGGAAGGCTACGTCAAGCGTCTGCGCGCGCAGCGCGCGCGACCCGACGGCAACGGCGTCGATGCGATGGCGCGCGCCAGCGAGTTTTTGCACGCCACCGTCGCCTTGCTCGATCAGCCGGGCGCGGCCGCGCCTACGGTCGGTGATTTGCCCGACACGCTGGCGCGGTTGCGCGATGCGCTGCCGCCGGTTGGCGCGGTGTTCGTTGATGAGGGCGAGATCATGCCGGTCGAGGCCGATCTGGCCTTCCAGGGTCTGTTCGATGAGGCCATCGGCGAACCCGCAGCGGACGCCGACACAGCCGGTGCCGATGCTCCGGGCGCAATGACGTCGCTTGCCGGTACTTCCGCCGAGGACGAATACGACGCGCTCGAACTGGCGTTGAACTCGATTGCCGAGATGCCAGAACCGGACCTCGACGAGCTCGAGTGGCTCGATGACGTCTCGGTGACGGCGTTGCCAGACGATGCGCCGCCGGTGCAGTCCGCGGCACCGACCGAGCCCGGCGATGCAACGTCGAGCATCGCCGCAGTGGCTGCAAGCGATAGCCCGGACATGGCGACGGATGCAGTCGCCGCTGAGATCGAAGATCACTCGCCCAGCATGGCGGCTTTGACCGCAAGTGATGCGCAAGACGGTACGGCAGACGCAGGCGTCGGCGACTACCCGGCCGATGATGCCGTGCAGTCATTCAACGCGCCGGAGCGCGCCGCCGCGGGCGCGCCGCAATCGCCCGAGCCGTCGCCGACTCCAAGCGTTCACAGCAACGAGCTGGCCGCGCCGCGCGGTGAGCCCGACGCGCTCGAGGACGGCGATGCGTTGGATCTTGGCGACACCGATCTCGAACTCATTGAGTTGTTCGTCGACGAAGGCGAAGAGCAGTTGGATGCGTGCGATGGCGCCATGGCGCGACTGCGCGAAGACCCAACCGACAACGCGCCGATCGGCGATTTGCAGCGCGAACTGCATACTCTCAAGGGCAATGCACGCGCTGTCGGCATCGCGCCGGTCGGCGATTTGACCCACGCCGTCGAGGCCGTGGTCGAGGCCATCGCGGGCGGCTCGCTGGCGGCGCGGGGTCGGGTGATCGAATCGCTGGAACGCGGTTTCGATCAGTTGCACTGGATGGTTCGCCGGGTCGCACGAAACCTCAATCCCGGTTACCCGAGCGCGCAGATCGAGTACTTCCAGGCAATGGCCGACGGCGCCGACATCAGCGCTGCGCCGCCCTCGTGGGCGGATGATCAGCCGGCCCCAGCGGCGCGAGCCGAGGTGTCGATCGCGCCCGCTCCGGCCCCGCCGAGCGAACCGTGGACGCCCAACGAGAGCACCGCCGAAGATGATTCGGCGGATCAACAGCCGGCGCCCAAGCGCGTTCGGCTCGACAAAACACTGTTTGAAAGCGCGGCAGAAGACGCCCAGCAGCGCACCCCGCAGGAGCTGATCCGAGTGCGTTCGGACCTGCTCGATTCGCTGGTCAATTTTGCTGGCGAGGTGGCGATTTACCGCTCGCGCTTGGAACAGCAGATGGGCACCTACCGTGCCAACTTGGTCGAGCTTGACCAGACCGTGGCGCGCGTGCGCGGCCAGTTGCGCCAGCTCGAAATCGAAACCGAGACCCAGATCCTGTCGCGCTTTGCGCGCGAAGCCGAAGCCAGCGGCGAAGGCGTATTTGATCCGCTCGAACTCGACCGCTTCTCGGCGTTGCAGCAGCTCTCGCGCGGGCTGTCGGAATCGGTCGCCGACCTGGTGGCCTTGCAGAGCAACCTTGATGACCTGACCCGGCAGTCGGAAACGTTGCTGTTGCAGCAGTCGCGCGTCAACACCGAACTGCAAGAGGGCCTGATGCGCACGCGGATGGTGCCGTTTGACTCGGTGGTGCCGTTCCTGCGTCGACTGCTGCGCCAGACCGGCGATGAACTGGGCAAGCGCGCGCAACTGCGGATCGACGGCGCCCAAGGCGAAATGGATCGCAATCTGCTCGAACGCATGAAAGCACCGCTCGAACACATGTTGCGCAACGCGGTCGCCCACGGCGTCGAGTCGCCGGCTGAACGCAGCGCGCTCGGCAAGCCGGCCGAGGGTGAGGTGCGGATCGCGGTCGGCCGAGAAGCGACCGAAGTGATCCTGCGCGTGTCCGACGACGGTCGCGGCATGAATCGCGACGCCATCCGGCGCAAGGCGATCGAGCGCGGTCTGCTGCGCGAGGACGCGCAGTTGTCGGACCGCGACCTCTTTGCCTTCGTGCTTGAAGCCGGTTTCAGCACCGTCGACGAGGTCACCCAGATCGCCGGCCGCGGCGTCGGCATGGACGTGGTGGCGAGCGAAATCAAACAGCTCGGCGGTTCGCTGGCGATCGATTCGGCTTCCGGCCAAGGCACCACCTTCACTGTCCGGTTGCCGTTCACCCTGGCGGTGACTCAAGCGGTGATGGTGCGCTTGGGCGAACACCAGTTTGCGGTGCCGATGTCGGCGGTGCAGGGCGTGGCGCGGATTGAGCGTAAAGAGTTCGCCAGCCGGCTTGACAGCGGTGCGGCGGTCTTCGCCTACGCCGGAGACGAGTTCGCGTTGCACGATTTGGCGCATCTACTCAACGTTTCGGTCACCCGCCGCGATACCGAACCGCAGCTGCCGCTGTTGCTGATCCGCGCCGGCGATCAGCGCGCCGCGATCCGCATCGATTCCGTGCTTGGCAGTCGCGAGGTGGTGGTCAAGTCGGTCGGCCCGCAGGTCAACTCGGTGCCCGGAATCTTTGGCGCAACGATCCTCGGCGACGGCTCGGTGGTGATGATTCTGGACTTGCCGCCGCTGCTGCGTCGCGCCTACGCCCTGCGCGAAGAGGGCGCGGTCGGGCGCGCGCTCGAAACCGCACTGGCCGAAGCGGTGCCCGGTCTGGTCAGCCCCGACGAAGTGTTCGCCGAATCGCTGCCGAACGTGCCCGAAGCGCCCGCTACTGAACCGCGCCGGCGTCCGCTGGTCATGGTGGTCGACGACTCGATCACCATGCGCCGGGTCACCAGCCGCGTGCTCGAACGCAACGATCTGGAAGTGGTCACCGCCAAAGATGGCCTCGATGCGGTCGAGCGCTTCCAAGAGCGGATCCCCGACCTGATCCTGCTCGATATCGAAATGCCGCGCATGGACGGATACGAGTTGGCAACTTATGTGCGTAACGACGTGCGTCTGCGTCGGATCCCGATCATGATGATCACCTCGCGCAGCGGCGAAAAGCACCGCAAACGTGCGCTGGATCTGGGCGTCGAGCGCTATCTGAGCAAGCCCTACCAGGAAGCCGAGTTGCTCAAGCAGGTTGCAGAACTATTGAATCTTAGCCATGAACTCAAGTAGCGCCGAGGCCCTGCGCGTCGGCTTGATCGCCGCCGATCCGGCCCAAGCCGGCCATCTGCACGCGACCCTGAGCGAGATCGGCGCCGCGCCCGCGATCGAACTGCACGGCGATGAGTTGGACCACGCCGAGTTGCAACAGCACCGGGTCGATGTCTGGGTGGTCGGTTTGAGTGCCCAGATCAAGGGCGAACTGATCGGCGCGCTGTCACGCATCGATGGTGGCCGGGTGGTGTTCGACGATCTGGAGATCAGCGCTGGCCTTAAAGGCTGGGACCGCGCGCGCTGGACGCGGCATCTCAAGGCCAAGATCTTCGGTTTGGATTCGCGTATCCCGCCGCGCCCCGACGGTGCGCCGTCGATTCCGACCCCGCCGGCGCGCGCTGAGCGCGGGTTGGCGAGCGGGGTCGACGCCAGCACCGAGGGCGTCAGTAGTGTCGAAACGGTAAACATTGAGCGGGCGACTGCCGGCGGCGATTTGGCTGACGCTGCGGCGCCGGTCGTCGTCGCGTCGGTCGCCGCTGACGTGGCCGCCGACCTCGCGTCTTACTCGGATGACCTGGAGCCGACGCTTGAGCCAGAGCGGGCGTGGGGTGCTGCACCCACCTCGATGCTCGACGCAGACGCAGACGCAGACGCAGACGCAGATGCAGATGCAGACGCAGACGCAGACGCAGACGCAAGCGTTGCATTCGCGATCGATGACGAGCCCGGCCAGGCGCTCTTGGCGGTGGCCGAGGCGGCGGCCGCTGACCCCGACGATGACCTCGACAGCTCCGCGCTCTGGCAGATCGATGACGGCGTTGTC
>Ga0105045_10004004_pt1 | contig 12774 bp, 7 predicted proteins | sample MAT02_FD_78089 | JGI IMG/M metagenome (GOLD analysis project Ga0105045, IMG submission 78089) | Freshwater microbial communities from Lake Fryxell liftoff mats and glacier meltwater in Antarctica - MAT-02 (megahit assembly) | ecosystem: Environmental > Aquatic > Freshwater > Ice > Liftoff...
ACAGAGCGTTGCAGCGTTATTGTTATCGGCAGAAAGCGCATAATCCAATGACTCAATCGCTTCTTCCAAATAATAAGGATAAGCGTCTATTGCTTTACATAAATATTTATCTATCGAACTCATCGTTTAAATTACTTTTTAAATCATTTTTAAGTCTTAACCTTTGGTATTTGAATCCCTTTTCTGCAAAAACCCAAAATCCGCTTTAGAAATGAAATACATGAAAATATGACTTCATATTTGTCATCGTTCTCAATTTTATGTCCTCGATGTAGCTAAGGCTAAACCTGTGGCATAAAATCTCCGAGCAATCCAACTATTTTGTCATTTTTTCATTCGAATAAAGTCCAATACGGATATTTGGTTTCATTTTTTTTGAAATCGGAGCCACGAAATACCCTCACAGGATTACCGCGTTCATTCTGCATTTGGTTTTTCCATTGCGAGATTTCATTGGTTTTTGAAGCTTCTAGATGCTTCTCTCGAATTTTATCTATGAGCCGATCATACGCCAGTTTTTTGTTCTGATGCTGAGAGCGACTATCCATGGCAACTACCTGAATCCCCGTAAGTTGATGTGTAGCTCTAATGGCAGAACTCACTTTATTGACATGCTGACCTCCTGCTCCGGAACTTCGCATAGCTTGGTAGGAGATGTCACTATCTTTAACTTCCATTTCTAATGCACTTCCTACTTCAAAAATACCGATGTACCAGTTTTTTCGTTTGTGATCCTTGCGTATTTCGCTTTCTCCTACCCACTGAATGGTACCTAGCCAAGTATTAACAAAAACAATGGTTCCTTCGCCTCCAACGGCCAAAAGCGCTGTGTCTACAGAACCATTTTCGTCTCCCGCTATTTTCCGTTTTAATTGAATATCTAGTCCTAAGTTCCTTGCTCCATCTATTAAAATCTGAAGTACCCGAGCGACTACTCGGATACATTCAGCCGGTCCACGACCTGATGTGATTTGAATTAATTTTTGCATGATTTTATCCTTTATCCATTTTTACTACTTTGGGCGTAAATGTGCCCATGATGTCCACTAATTCCGTTTGCAAAGACATCACTTTATCGATATTCTTATACGCCATCGGAGACTCATCGATGCTACCACCGATCAAGGTAACGCCAGCATCTTTCAATCTTTTTTTGATCTCATGCTGCGTAAACTGACTCTTACATTGCGCACGAGAAAACAACCTTCCAGCTCCATGTGATGCCGAATTGATACTACGCTCATTACCTGTGCCTACTACGATATAGCCGGGTGCCGTCATCGATCCGGGAATAATCCCTGCAACGCCACGTGCCGCGGGTGTAGCACCTTTGCGGTGAACGATACATTCCTTCCCATCTACCATTTCTCGCCAAGCAAGATTATGACTATTTGAAATATTAAGCAGTACTCGTTTGCCCAAAGCTTTGCTGAGACGACGATGAATGTCTTCATGGCAAGCAGCTGCATAATCGCCTGCCAAATTCATCGCCAACCAATATTCCATACCATCATGGGTGTCCAAGTCCAGCCAAGCCAAGTGTTGTACTTGACGAGGCAAAGGACACTGTTTCATAGCGAGGGTCGTATAGTGTTTGGCAATATTAGCTCCCAAACCACGTGAACCGCTGTGCGACAAGACTGCGAAATAGCTTCCGGGTTTGAGCTTCCATTCGGGTAAGGTATGATCGATATCTACGATGCCAAACTCTACAAAATGATTGCCGCCACCAGAGGTACCGAGTTGTTTATAAGCTTTGTCGAGCATACCTTTGAGCAGTGGAATTTCACGAAACTCCTTTCTATCCAATACTGCATGATCAGCTTTGATCTTGTGCGTCTCCGCCATCCCAAATTTAGTGTGATCTAAAAGTATGTTTTTCAACTCATCTTCACGACCATTGACATAAGTGCCTGGCAAGTCAAAAATAGACAAACTCATCCGACAACCTATATCGACGCCTACACCATAAGGAATGACAGCATTGTCCGTAGCCAATACCCCACCTATCGGAAGACCGTAACCTGCGTGACCATCAGGCATGAGTGCACCTTTGACAGAAACAGGTAGTTTCAGCGATTCGTAAAGTTGATACTTGGCGGCATCTTCTATTTCGTTTTCACCAAAGATCTCGAATGGTACACGTTCTGATTTTAATTGATGCATCTTGAGCACCACTGGTTTGACTAAGCTTTCGGCAATTTTGCCCCAAGTTGGGTCGCCCATATAAGTATCAGGCTTGAGCAAAACTTCTTTAGCTTGAGCGAGGACACTTTCTTTTTTCTCTCGTTTTTTATATCTATTGATGTATCCGAGCGCAATATTTATAGAATTATTTTGTGGAAAACCCAATTTAATTAAGTCTTTCCCTGAGATTTTATTTCCCATGATTATTTTTGTTTTTATTACTTTAAATTTACTCATTCTAAATCCTTCTCTTAAGAAAGAAGAACTTTTGAATCCCTTCATAAATAAGCAAACCATAAATTTATAAGCCTGTGTATTCAATGGCTTTTTATGGTACTTAATTTGTTGTGCAAAAAGTAATTCAAAGTAGGAAAGGCAAAGCTCCGCCAAGACGATACGAGTTCGTTCGTTTGGCAAAAACAAAACGCCAAATCCAATATTGAATTACAAATTTAATTAAACTATATATCATTGAAAGGCAACGATATAAGCTTAATTATAAGTCAAAATGTACGTACGGGAAATTTAATTTATCCTAAATCCTTCACTTACAAAAGATCGTAAAAGAAGGACTTCAAAATAATAAAAAAGCCCGTTGAAATGTATTTCTTCGGGCTTCATATATCTATGGGAAATGATATTCTTAAGAGAAATATAAGCCACGAAGAATGCTGTCAGCAGGTGCTGCACTGTTCTGATTTGATGTGAAATAAGACATAAACTTCGTGTTATAATGGTTTATAATAAATAACTATGCAAATGTATATCGCCATCTTGGTACAAAAAAATTATTCTGCTGTAATATGTTTTTATTAAGAGAAATTGGGAAGAAATTAACAGAAAAAGGGCGGATAGTTGTTATGAGATGTCGCTGTAGTTACACTTTTCTAGATTAATTTGGGAAATGCTAACTTTTTATAAATAAAAGCCGTTTATTTGGTAGCATTATATCGATACCATATGAAAACTTATTTTATCTTATTCTTTTTTTGCCTTGAGCTTCAATCACAAGATTTAATTCCATATTTTAAAAATGGTCAATATGGTTACTCAGATGTCAAAAGCAATATAATTATTGAACCTATTTACGCAGAAGCCATGTTTTTTGATGAATATGGTATTGCAAAAGTAGTAAAAGATAGCCAAATAATTTTAATAGGTCGTAATGGAAAAATATTGTCAAAAAACTCCAAAGCTGAAAGGATTTACACGTATCATGTATTGAACAACTTTTCATCTAATGTATTATCGATGGATACTTTAAAAAATATTAGAATAATAAGATTTGGTGACATGAGTTACAAATTTGTAAATTTAAAAACATATGATACTACCGAGATTTATAGATATAAAGGAAAATCTCTTTCAAGTGTTTTTGTTCCAGATTATCACTTTTACCATGGTTTTTTTATTGGACATAGACTAAAAGGCGGATTTCAGGTAATTGACCATAATGGTCACATTGTTTTAGCATCTGAAGAGCCAATTTTTATCCATAATCAGAATTATATAAGTTATTATGAAAATAAAAATCTTAAAATCCTAGATATAAGAAGAAATACAAAAATTACTTTGGGTAAGATGACTATATACAAATTTGTTAATGATGATTTATTTATTGTAAGCAATAATATTCCATTTTACGATCCCAATTTTCTAAATAATAAAGATAAATCATTTAAAGTACTACATCATTTTAATATAAAGCCTGAAAAGAAATATTTGATAAATGTAAAAGGTGAAATGCTCCTAGACTCAATTTATGAAGATATTCAACACTATGGTCATAATCACCTTATTGTTAGAAATAAAAAATATTATTTCATAGGATTTAATGGTAAAAAATTGATGAAAGATTCTTTTGACAAAATTTATCCTTTAAATTCTGACACATATTGTGGTATAAAAAATAGAAAAAAGTACTTAATAAATAAAAATTTAAAATTCATTAATAATAAAGAATATGATGAAATAAATTATCACTCGAATGAAAAATACTTTTCCTACAGAATAGACAATCAGGTCGGTCTCCTAGATATAAACTATAGGAATTTAGTCAATTATAAAGGTGATGGGCTCTATCAAAGTGAAAATAAGGATTTTTTCTATCTATATAATAATGAAAAGATAGGCGTGATAGATAAAAATGGCAAAATGATTCTTCATCCTATTTATAAATCGTGTTGGATTTTTGAGAACAAATATATTCGAACCATACTGAATGAAAAGACTGGCTTAAAATCGATTGATGGTAAAACAATTTTTGAAAACAAATACGAAGCAATTGAAATTGTGCAGAATAATGACAAAATCTACTTTCGACCCAAAAAAAATGGACTCTATGGTTGTTATGATGAATCCCTGAAACAAATATCGTATTACGAAAGTGAAACATTTCACATACATAATAATTTAAGAATTGTAGAAAAAACAGGTTTCTCAAAGCAAATAGTTGACAAATTCGGTGTACCAATTATTTTTGAAAATCAAAATTCAATAAAATCCTTACACCAAAATGATTCGCTAAATTATGCAGTCATTTTACATGTTGATTCTAGTTTTACATTGTTGACCGATCTATTTAAGTCATACAAATTAACCTATTCTAATAGATGTCCTTTTGGATGTTTTAATGCTAAAAATGGTTTATTTGGATATAAAATCGGTGATAATGAGGGTGTTTTAAATTATAAAGGCCAGATAATTTTATCACCTTCAAAGCAGAAAGTTGTTGAGATTACCACTGAATTAATCATTACTGAACGAGACCAAAAATATATTATTTATGACAAGAATGGAAAGCTTTTGCATTTAAATGGATTTGATTTTGTTAGTGATTTTAGAACGAGAGCATTTATTATTGTAGGAAATAATATTGAAAATCAAACTTTTACCTACATAAAAAACGACTGTAATGGTAAAAAAGAAACCATTCCGAAGCAACACAAAAATTATGGTGTCATTAATGAGAATGGTAATTTTATTGTACCGATGGTTTATAATGATTATGACTTTTACGGCTTTTATCATAATTTTATTTGCCTTACAAAAGGATATTCGAATGGAGATAAAAAATCTTATGTTTTCGATTCAAATGGCAAGGCAATGTTGCAAACAGACTATGATAATTTGGAATTCTTGTACACACGTAGTCAAAAGGCTATATTTAAATCAATATACTACAATAAACATGGTCTTATTGATGATCAGGGTAATGTAATTCTGCCTCCAATCTATAAAAATATCCTACAGATTGGTGATTCAGATTTAATAATGGTCATAGATTATGATGATAAGCACCATATATTTAATGGTCACGGAAAATTAATTTTCGAAAATGTAGGTGACATTAAATCAAGTTATGGTTATGTAGCCATTGATAAATCCAACCAAAGAAAAAATATTCTTCTATTAAATGATCAATTGACTATATTTGACGATCTATGGAATATTTGCCAATCAGTTAATGCTAAAGAAATCAGACAAATCAGAGATTTTTATTTATTAGAAGTAAAAAACGATCAAGAATCTTTTTATGTCAATATTCAAACTTGTGTATTGTACAAAGACTAACTATTTACCCTAAGTTTTATAATAATGCATGATAATATTCTATTTTCTACAAACTTTAAATTTGCCTTGTAAATTTAAAGTGGGGCATGAAAATCTACGGAATACTATTACATTGTATTACAATTAAATAAACCGCCTTAAACCTTCTAATCATTAATCCACTACCCTTCCTTCAATATATTCCTACTGATCACTAATTTCTGTATCTCTGATGTACCTTCACCAATCGTACAAAGCTTTGAATCACGGAAGAATTTCTCAACCGGGAAGTCTTTGGTGTATCCGTATCCACCGAATACCTGAATGGCGTCCGTTGCGATCTCCACGCAAATCTCTGATGCGTAATATTTGGCCATCGCCGACATCGTCGTGACTGGCTGGTGATTGTTTTTAAGGTGGGCTGACTTCCTGATCAATAACTCTGCGGCTTGGATTTTCACAGCCATATCTGCTAGCTTGAAGGAGATAGCCTGAAAATTGGCGATCGGCTGACCAAATTGTTCACGTTCTTTGGCATATTTGACAGATGCTTCGTAGGCACCTTTGGCAATCCCTAATGAAAGTGCCGCAATACTTATACGTCCGCCGTCAAGGATTTTCATGGATTGGATGAATCCTTCGCCTACATTGCCTAGTACTTGAGACTTATGTACTCTACAATTATCAAAGATCATCTCTGCTGTCTCGGATGCGCGCATACCGAGTTTGTTTTCTTTTTTACCACCAGAAAAACCAGGTGTACCTTTTTCCACTACGAATGCAGTGATACCACGACTATCTAATAATTCTCCTGTACGAGCCAAAACTACTGCTACATCACCAGATTTACCGTGGGTGATCCAGTTTTTAGCACCATTGATGACCCAATCATCACCATCTTGAACGGCCACGCATTTCATACGCATAGCATCCGAACCTGTATTGGCTTCTGTGAGGCCCCAAGCGCCTATCCATTCTGCGGAAGCTAGTTTAGGAAGATATTTTTGCTTTTGCTCTTCGTTACCGAAAGCCAAGATATGACCTGTACATAAACTATTGTGTGCCGCAAGACTTAAACCTACTGAGCCACAAACTTTTGATATTTCTACGATGACACTTACATACTCGTGATAACCGAGTCCTGATCCACCATATTGCTCAGGCACGAGTACACCCATAAATCCCAAATCTCCCAATGCACGCATGGTGTCTACCGGAAAATATTGAGCTTCGTCCCACTCCATCACATGAGGTAATATATGTTGCTGCGCAAATGTTTTGGCAGATTCTTCTATCATTTGTAGGTTGTCAATGGTATCTGTGTGCATATTTGTCTTAACTTTGTTGATTCAATAACGAGACACAAAGGTAAATGTTTTGTAACGTATCCCAAAATTTTAAAAAAATTAAGAATTATAAAAGTGCGCCATCTCCGAAAAGTAATTTCTAATTATAAATTTTAAAATATGTATCCTGACTAAATAGATAGTCAATAGTCTCCTATTGATGGCGCAAGTTTGCAAACTATGTAAGAATTGATTGAAAGTATGCTAGTTTATAGATAAAATGAAGTCAATTGTCCATCTATTAAGCTATCGACATAACTCGCTTAGCATTCAACAATATCAGAAAAAATTCTCGTTTAAACTTTAAAATAGACCTTCTTGTTTTATTAATATGAATTGGTCAGAAATCAAGATTTGGTATATTTTAGCAGGATTAGGATTATTTCTGTTTGGGATGACACTTTTAGAAGATGCCATCAAAAACCTTGCAGGTAGATCATTCAAAAGCTTCCTTCAAAAACATACGGGAAATCCTATCAAAGCCTTAATAGCCGGTGCATTGACTACTGGTGTGATGCAGAGCAGTTCGATGGTTATCCTCTTAGTGATGTCATTTACTGGTGCGAGTATCATACCGCTGAAAAACGGTATAGGAATGATCCTTGGTGCCAACTTAGGCACAACCATCACGGGGTGGATAGTCGCACTTTTAGGATTCAAAGTCAATCTCGAAGATTTTTTTCTTCCTGTGATTGCTATCGGGTCGTTGGTAATGATATTTATCAATTCGGGCAAAATTTTACAAGCTGGAAGAATGCTTCTTGGATTTGGACTTATGTTCATGGGATTGGAATATATGAAACAAGGCTTTATAAACTTTGCCCAACATGCAGATCTTAGTTTACTTGTAGGTCAGCCGATGGTCTTGTTTTTATTGTTTGGTTTTTTATTAGCCGCCGCAATACGCTCTAGTTCCGCTGCCATTATGATCATATTGGCATCCATTTCAGCAGAAACCATAGATCTTACACAAGCTGGATATTTAGTCATAGGCGCTGATCTTGGCACTTCGATAACCGGTCTATTAGGTACGATAAATGCTAATGCCATACGTAAAAAAACAGGTTGGTCTCAGTTCTATATAAATGTTATTACTGCCATCCTAACTATCATTCTTTTTAGACCTATTTTCTACATAATCGGAGAGGCTGGTATCCATGATCCTATCATTGCATTAGTGACTTTCCATAGTACGTTTAATCTTTTAGGCATTATATTTATCCTGCCTTTTATCAACAAATTTAGCGCATTGATAGACAAGTACATCACCACTGAACGAAAAACACGCTCGCAATATCTACCCTTTACCAACATAAAAGACGCTACTTTAGCTATCGACGCTTTAAATGATGAAACTTTAGTATTTTTAAAATTGGCTATCCAAAACAGACATTCCTATTTTGACAGTCAAAAAATAATAATAGAACATCAAGAATATTTCAGGCTAAAAGATTATGAAAATGAAATATTCGACTACAGTTTAAAAATATACCAAAATAAACTTTCAGCTACTAATGTAGAAGAAATTCAAGCGCTTTTTTCATCCATAAGGTCAGCTACACTGGCAGTCAAGAACATGAAAGACATTTACCATAATATAGAAGAATGCAGAAATAGTAGTGATAACCAAATATATGATTTGTACATCAGCATTGTCAAAAATGAAAACCATTTTCATGGTAAAATCTCAGAATTCTTGGATTTGAATGCCGATGCTGACATGATCAAAGATCTGCAGGCTGACATTGAAAATAATTACATAACGATGAAGACGACACTATTTGACATTTATAAATCAGAACAAAATTTCGATTTGGCATCCATGCTTAATATGGTGAGAGCGATACGTGATTCGGAAAATTTGATAGTCAAAGCTTATGAAACGTATACGAAGCTTAAGGTGGTGAGATAAAATAAGTCAGCGAAATTGTACAAGTTACAAAGCTGGCTATCGAAGGTATTCCTTTTTATTGATCTACTAATTAGGTTCATTCTAATAGCATATACCTAGTGCAGCACTTGTGGTTTCATAGTAACCTCTGGAGGTTTATATGCTCATTAAAAGACCTTATTTTAATACTACCATTCTTTTTTATATCAAAATTACGCCAATTCCTGTTTAGGATTTTCAGATAACCGCCATTATTATCAGTATTCCAATAATGATTGAAAATGGTGAAATTAATCGGAAGTAAATTGGTTTTAAAATATCAGCACATTTATTTGAAAAATTATGGTGCAATCTTTTTGGAACAAAATACAGGACAAATGAAGTAATAAGCATAAACCAACCGAATAGCTTAAAAATATCAGGGTATTTTGTGTCTTCTGCGTATATGATTAATGCAACTGCAGGGATCATTCTAATCGTTATTTCACCATAATTTATAAAGTTTGTACTTCCAGCTTTTCTCAAAGTTGCTCTTGCTGTGTTCGGTTTAAATAACATTATTCCACCAACACAAATAAAAAAAATACCGAAAGTAATTAATACCCATTTTGCAATTTCAATTTTCATTATTTTATTATTTTACCTCTATTAAATTTCATATTTTTATAATTTCTTGACGTAATCCCGCTAACATCCTTAACATCAAATCTTAATAACAAACAGACCACAATCCATTGATTCAGAATACATAATACACATTTCAATAAGACACCTTGTTGTTACTACCACAGATATAAAGCTTGGGGTTCATTATCACATACAAATATAAAAGAAAAATGCCTATAAGTGGGAATATTTTAATTTGGTGGTGTCTTTTCAATTATATAATTTGATATTAGATTATATAGATGTTTCCTTGTATTCTCCCCTTCGTATATTCCATGTGATCTATTGGGATACGCCATCATATCAAATTGTTTGTTTTCTTTTATCAACTCATTAATTAAAAGTTCAGCACTTTGGTAGTGAACATTATCATCTGCCGTACCGTGAATAATGAGCAGGTTACCTTCTAGGTTTTTGGCATAAGTTATAGGGGAGCCTTTTACAAAATCTTCCATATTTTCTTGCGGCAAACCCATATATCGTTCTTGGTATATATTATCGTAAACTAATTGGTTGGATACTGCAGCAACTGCCACTCCTGTATTATAAATTTCGGGGTATTTAAACATCAGGTTAAGGGTCATGGAACCTCCGCCACTCCAACCCCAAACAGCTGTTCTTTTTTCGTCAAGATATTCTAATTTTAATAGCTCTTTTGCTGCCAATGCTTGGTCTTTTGCATTAATTAATCCAATTTTTCGATAGATACTCTTCCGCCATGCACTGCCCTTTAAACAGGGCGTACCTCGATTGTCCATATCGATAATGACATACCCTTTTTGTGCCATGAAGATATTGAAAGTTCCTACTTGAGCGTCTAAGGCTTCCTGACCCCAAGGCTCTCCATAAACATGAAATAACACTGGGTATTTTCTGGTAGCATCAAAATCAACGGGCAAAATCATTCTCACATCTAGCGTGATTCCTTCCTGAGTGGTAACTTGAGAAAAATTTACTTGAGGAAGTTTTAGGGAATGAAGCTTAGCACTATATGCCGCATTGTCTACCAATACTTTTATCACTTTATGATCTGGTAGGCTAATAAATCGAACTGTTCTCACATTGGTAGCACTTTGGTGTGTGTGTATGGCATATTTCGCATTGGGTGCAATGTTATAGCCATTCAACCCACTAAACTCTTTTGGAGTAATGCATACATCTTCTTCCTTTCCATTCAAGGCAGTAATATACAAATATCGCTGTGTGCTATTATTTGGAGAAGCGATATAATATACGCTTTTATTTGTAGTTGCTTGTATGGAAGCTATATCGTAATCGAAGGGAGTAATTAGCATTTTTTTACCAGTAGTAGCATCTACTTTATATATATGCCGCCATGCATCATTTTCTGTCATTCTAAGAAAAGCTTTACCTGCATCTACAATTTTCAAGTCATTATTCCCCCAACCATTGGCCGAGACATCTGGGTATTCTATGTCAACCCAAGTATCTTCTTTTTCTGTGTATATCTTTTTGATAGATTTAGAACTAGGTGTATAAGACCAAATAGTTAGTTGATTTTGGTGTCGATTTATTTGCTGTATTAGCAACAAATCTTCATTGACCCATTGCATTCCCGGGATATAATTTTCCTTTTCACCACCTTCAATGGGTACCCAACTAATTTCTTCGGTACTTAAATCAACAATTCCTATTTTGGCTGCTGACGGTTCATCACCCACCTTAGGATATTGGATTGGAATCGGTTTAGAATATATCGAATCCGTATTATTTATCATATAAAATGTCCCTGTATTGGTAGCGTCCAACTGCCAAAATGCTACATGCGTATCTGATGGATTCAAACTAAATCCATCTCTTTTGCCGAATTCTTCTTCATACACCCAATCGAAGGTTCCGTTAATGATATCTCCATTACCATCTTTCGTCAATTGCGTAATTTTATTGGTATTGAAGTCTTGTTTATAGATATTGAACTTGTGTACATAAAAAGCGAATTTATTATCACTAGAGAATTTTGCAAACATCAATGACGAAGGCGCAAAAGATGCCCCTAGTTGTTTTAAAGATTCACGCTGTAAATCATAAACCCAATAGTCCCCTTTTGTATTAGACCGCCAAACCCTGCTAGAATTGGTAAATAATAAAACTTTAGTACCGTCTGGCGAAAGGGTAAAACTTTCGATTGACAAAGTGCTACCTTTTACCATTATCTTCTCTGCTGCAACAAACAAAGTCCTCTCTTGGCCAGCACTTGTATAATGCACCAATTCATCAACGCCTTTAATGGAATTTGACTTTTCGATAGTGATGTATCCTTCACCAGTTATATCCCATTGAATATCGCGCTCGAAATCCTCCTGAAATTCACCTGAAAACACTCGGTCGAATGTAAGTAGCCGAGCATCTGCCGTAGTCTGCGCAAATGAATGACAAATGGTAATAAATAAACTTAATATTACGATTACATTAATCTTTCTATACATGATTCTATGTTTTTGTACCTAACTTTCTAATCTAGTATACAAATGTATCTCTTGATGCCGAAAGTAGCAAATATTCAAACATTTATTTATCTATCCCAAATATAGAACCAACCTAATCTCTGATTTTACATACTAACATCTATAACTTTTTAGTCTATCCACATTCACTCTCTCTAGTATGCCATTGCCAGCATCATTTTTATAAGTCCTATGCCATGATCACTGTCTTGGTACTTTATAAAAATTAAAAAGTCATTTAGGGATATCTGTCCTACTGTTTGCCGCTTATGGATCTTTTACTGTCAACTAGTGCTCTGTCAAGATCATTAGTTAAATTATTATGGCAGTTTTTTTTTTGGAAAGCTCAAGGCGAAAAACATGAAGAGTATTAAAAAATCGTCGCAAATGATTTTAGCTCTGAACTATGGACTCCGTGCCACAGCTTAGAAAACGCTACGGCGAGTATTTTTAACGCAGATATTTGGAAAAAGAACCACATTGTATTAAGTTCTTTATCTAGTCAGAGCACTAGTTTGTTTCCATTTTATTTACTGGAATATAAATGTTGAAAGCTGCTCCTTTCCCTTCTTCTCCGTCAGCTTCTATAAATCCATCATGCGCTTCAGCAATTCTTTGGCATATGGCAAGTCCGATTCCTGAGCCTTTATACTGTCGGCCATGAAAA
>Ga0105045_10004006_pt1 | contig 12771 bp, 4 predicted proteins | sample MAT02_FD_78089 | JGI IMG/M metagenome (GOLD analysis project Ga0105045, IMG submission 78089) | Freshwater microbial communities from Lake Fryxell liftoff mats and glacier meltwater in Antarctica - MAT-02 (megahit assembly) | ecosystem: Environmental > Aquatic > Freshwater > Ice > Liftoff...
GGCGATCACCAAGCTCCGAAGATGCGCGTGCCCATCTCAAGTTGTGTAAACGCAACACGCGATGCGCAGATAATCGGGCGCACTGGTCGATGGACTGCTTCGGGAGACTCTCGTGATTCGACTACGGCTGACGGAATTGCTTGCCGATTTGTCGTTCCGGCAGGGTCGGAGAATCGAGTGGCGAGAGGTCGCGGCAGAGACCGGGATCCATCGCACCACCCTGTCAAAAATGGCCAACGCGCGCGGCTACAACGCCACCATTTCGAACCTGGACCTGCTGTGCCGCTTCTTCAAATGCCAGGTGGGAGATCTCGCGGTTTACGTGCCCGACGAGGAACTTGAGGCGCCTGGCGCCATGTCCTTCAAGGGGCCCACCCCAGCGGCAGGCAAGGGCGCCGGCGAGACCCCTTCAGACGGTGAAGGCAAGCGTGGCGAACATTAGATCGATGGCTCATGTACTGAGCCAGCCAGCTTGTGCTCTAGGCGTGGATGGCTCATCCAAAGCTGGCCAGCCAGTCGCTCTCAAGCAACCTGTTTTCGGGACGCAGACTGCTTCCGGGCTTGGAGGGCTCTCGCGCGGACTGTTTTGGTCCGCCAGACAAAAACTCTAGACCGACCACCAGGGACGAGAACAGGTATGCAACTGCAACAAGCCCCCGCGCCCGGCGCGCGAGCGCTGATCCGCGACGAGGAGTGGATCGTCCAGAACGCCGACGCCTGCGAGCTCGGTGGCTGGCAGCTCAGCTGCATCGGCATCTCCGAGACTGTCCGAAACCGCCGCGCGCTGTTCCTGTCTCAGCTCGAGGACGTGACCCTCATCGACCCAGCCAAGACCGAGCTGGTGTTCGACGACTCACCGACCTTCATCGCCTCGCGGCTTTACATCGAGGCCAAACTGCGCCAATCGGCCCTGCAGGGCGATGCCGTCGTGCAAGGTCACAAGGCGGTAATGGACGCCCTGCCTTTTCAACTGGTGCCAGCGCACCAGGTGTTGCGCCAACTCCGACCGCGCCTGCTGATCGCCGACACTGTAGGCCTCGGCAAGACGCTCGAAGCCGGCATCCTGACCGCCGAGCTGATGCGCCGCGGCAGGGCACGCCGCGTTCTGGTGGTCACCACCAAAAGCATGATGCTGCAGTTCCAGCAAGAGTTCTGGAACCGGTTCACCATCTCGCTCACCCGGCTGGACTCGGCCGGCATCCAGCGCATCCGTCGCGAGATCCCGGCCAACCACAACCCCTTCAGCTACTTTGACCGGACCATCATCTCGGTCGACACCCTCAAGCGCGACAGCGAGTACCGCCACTACCTGGAAAAGGCCTGGTGGGATCTCATCATCATCGACGAGGCGCACAACGTCTCGTACAAAGGCAACCGCACCCAGAGCAACCGCCTCGCCGGCTTGTTGGCAACACGTTCTGATGCCCTGGTGTTGTTGACCGCCACGCCGCACAACGGCCGGCGCGACAGCTTCGCCAGCCTGATGCGCATGCTGGACCCGACGGTCTTGCCCGAAGGCGCCGACTACACGCGCGACGATGTGGCGCACCTGTTCGTCCGCCGCTTCAAGAAGGACGTGCGAGAGCAGATGCGCCAGGACTTTCCCGAGCGCGAGGTCTTCCGCCTGGCCCGGGATGCCAGCGCCGCCGAGAACGCCGCCTTCAATTGCCTGGCCGAAATGAAGCTGGCCTCCGACGCTGGCCAGCAGCGCGACGGTGCCATGCTCTTTCGCACGACGCTGGAAAAGGCTTTGTTCTCATCCCCAGCGGCCTGCCTGCAGACGGTCAAGGAACGCTTGCGCAAGCTGGAAGCCAAGGACAAAGCGCACGCTGACATCGCCGCTTTGCGCGAGTTGCAGCAACTGGTCGAGGCCATCACGCCCGCACTGTTCAGCAAGTTCCAGCATCTGGTTGAACAACTTAAAAGCGGCGCCCACTGGAAGTGGAATCCGCGCGACCCCTCAGACCGCCTTGTGCTGTTCACCGAGCGCATCGAAACCCTCAAGTTCCTGCAGGCCGAGCTGCCCAAGGCCCTGGGCCTGCCGGCCGACGCGGTGGCCGTGCTGCACGGCCAGCTGCCCGACGTCGAGATCCAGGCCACGGTCAAGGCCTTCGGCAGCGCCCACCAACCCCTTCGCTTGCTGATTGCGTCAGACGTCGCGTCGGAGGGCCTGAACCTGCACTACCAGTCGCACCGGTTGATCCACTTCGACATCTCGTGGTCCTTGATGGTCTTCCAGCAACGCAACGGCCGGGTTGATCGTTACGGCCAACTGCACGTGCCCAAGATCGGCTACTTGCTGACGGTGCCGCACCATGAACGCGTCCGCGGCGACCTGCGCTACCTTGAGATCCTGATCGACAAGGACGAACAGGCCGCCAAGAACATCGGCGATCCTTCCGCCTTCATGGGCCTCTACGACGAAGAGCTCGAGGTGGCCAAGGTGGCGGCGGCCATGGAGGGCAACACCACCGCCGAAGCCTTTGCTGCCCAACTGGCCAACGGCGACGTTGATCCGTTCGAGGCGCTCTGGGGTGCCGCCCAGGCCGATGCCACCCTGACGGTGCAAGACGCTGCCCCGTTGGGCATCCCACTCATACCGCTTGCAGCCACATCTGCGCCCACCGCCAGCGTGCCCAGCCTGTTCGGTGACGACTACCTCTACCTCCGTGACGCCCTGAACTGGTTGGGCAAGGCCTCGCCGCGCGAGCACAACCCGGTGCAGTTCGACGATGCCAAACGCACGCTGAGCTTTCAGCCCAGCCGCGACCTCACGCCGCTGCTCAAGCGCGAACTTGCAAGCGAGATGTGGCCCACCGACAACCAGTTCGCACTGAGTGCCGACAAGTCCGTGGTGGACGCGGCCATCCAGCATGCCCGCGACGCCAACGCCTGGCCTCAGGTTCACTTCCTGTGGCCGCTGCACCCCATTGCCCAATGGCTGGACTACAAGTTGATGGCCCTGTTCGGACGCCAGCGCGCACCGGTCATCCGCGTGCAGCAGGGGGTGGCAGCCGGCGAAGCCATCGTGCTCGTCTTGGCCCAAGTGCCCAACCGTCGTGGCCAAACTATGCTGACCGAATGGATGGGCGTTCACCTTGACCCCTCCGGCAAGCCGCTGGGGGTGTTGAGCTTCGATGCCGTCTCACAGCAGACGGGGCTGGGCAGCGCGCCCATGGCCAATGATGGGCAGCCTACCAACATCGCGCACGTGCAGGCCGCATTGCCGGCTGTGGTGCAGGTGGTCGAGCGTCACCTCAAGCCCATCAAGCAGGCGTTTGACGCCGACTGCCGCGTGCGCCTGGAGCGTGAGCTGGCCAAGCTCAAGACCTTGCAGCACAAACACTACGCGCAACTGGAGCTGGACTTTGCCAAGGGCATCGAGCAGGTCAATGCTGCCCGTCGCAAATTGCGCGAGAACGACACTGCCGATCTGTTCAAGAACTACCAACAGTGGATCAAAGACACGCTGGAACTGGACGACCGTGCCCAGCTCACCGTCGTTGCGGCCATCGTTGGATAGCCGACAAAAAGAATCGTGAAGTACCAGGGAGTCGAAATTGGAGATCCGTCTCGTAAAGAAGACCGGCGTGCCTGCCGCCGAAATCGAAGCGCATCAGAAGATACACAAGGCCTTCAATGCGTCTCCGTTCACAGGACGTTGGCGCGGCTACGCGTCGTTCAAGTTGGCCCGCGGAGGACGGGGCAGCGGTGACGACGACTTCGATCTCGTGCTTGTTACCCACACCAACGTCGTCGTCATCGAACTCAAGAACTGGCACGGCAAGAACCTGAAGAAGATTGGCGAGAACTGGTTCTTGGACGGCGAGGACCGAGGGGAGTCGCCGGTCTCGCTTGCAAACCTGAAGGCCAAGAAGCTTGCCAGCCTGATGAAGCAGAAGCTTGGCAATGACAGGACACCGTTTGTCAACTCGTTTGTGGTGATACAGGACGGCGTCGAAGAACTGGAACTGGCCGACGACGATCAGTCGGTCATGTATCTCTACGAACTGCTTGAGTGGGTGGACCAGGAGAAATACAAGAAGCTGCTCCCGTGGACTGCAAGATTCAACGTTCTCGCGAATCTGGGCACGTACGATAACTTCTTCGGCGGCAACGATTTCAAGCCAAGAGACTATCTGGTGCAGGGCTTCCGCCCTGGTGAAGCAGCCATTTGGGAGCATCCAAAAGGCCTGTACACCGAATTCAAGGCACAAGCGAAGGACGACCCGGACCAGCACGCGCTGCTGCGCAGGTGGAACTTTGGCGCGCTTGGCATGGCGCTCATCGGCGAGGGCGATCGGGCCTTCCTGGGACTCAGGGAGCAGCGCGTCTACGAGTACGTTTCGGACCGGAATCCTGAGCTTGGCGCGTCACTTCTGCGCCCTATCGGTCGGAAGGACGCCAAGGACGTCACGTTTAACTTCGAGGAGCTCTACTCGCTGCCGGCGAAGCTGGCGAGACTGACCGAGTTCTCCAACAGTGTCCTGCCCAAACTGGATGCGGATGAACGCATTCGCCTCGTGAAAGCCCTCTTGAGCCGGTTTGCCGACCTCCACGACTTGAGCGTGGCGCATCGAGACGTCGGAGACCACTGCCTCTGGATCGAGCGTCCCGCGCGGGTCGTGATGACCGGGTTCCCTGCGGCGTACTACCCCTCGATGAAAACGGTTGGGGCTTTCCGAGATCAGGTCCGAGTTGAACGGTCAAACCTCCCGGAGGACGTTGGCGCTGCAACCGAGTCCACGCATTACAGGCGCGATGTCTTCCTCCTTGGTGCGACCTGCTATCTGCTCTTGTATGGCGCCCGTCCACCGCGAGTCAATGATGTCTACGAGTGGGCGCCTCGGGGTGAGGATCCGTTCGAGGGCGCCTTTGACGCCGTCCTTGCGAAATCGCTCGCAACTGACCCAATGCACCGGTTCGAGAACGCCAAGGCGATGCTCGAAGCGATTAACGCGATCACGTCCAGCGAGAAGCACCAGATCATCGACCTTGCTCGCTTCGATGCGTTCAAGGCAAGCAGCAAGCTCCGCGACTATCCGGAGACTGCCGTTCTTCGCGACGATGACGACGTGTTGTTCTTTCGGTCGAAAACAGTTGAGCATGACCTGGCAGTGAAGTGCTGGAACGGGGTAGAGCCGGACCCGCTGCGGCAGGACTACTCGATACGACTGCTCGCGTTCTTTGAGAGGGCGCGAACACTGCGCGGGTGCACGATTCGCGGGCTGCCACGCATCGTTGACTTCGGGCTCAGTCGCAAGAACCTGTTGCTGGTGCGAGACTGGGTGGAAGGCCCAACTTTGCAGGAGTGGCTTGCCACCGATCCCGACCTCGAAGCCCGCCTTCGACTCGGCCAAGGGCTGGCAGATGCCGTTGCGCGTCTGCATGCGCTAGAGATACCCCATGGCGACGTTCACCCGGGCAATGTGATCGTCGCATCAGGGAATCAGTCTGTGCTCATCGATGCCCTCGACTTTGATCATGCGCCGGGTGACGCGTACACCACGGCATACCTGCCCGCCGAGTACAAGACCATGTCGCCCGTTCAACGCGACCGGTACGGTCTGGCGGCTGTCATCGCTGAGGTGTTGGGTGGCTCACAAGCGCAGCCACACGGACCGTTCCCAATCCCGAAGGTCTACGACCAGGTTTCACGGCTGCTGTCGGAGCATGAGGCGTCTGCGCTCGAACCGCTGCAGCAGGCGCTGGCTGCGGCGTTGGAGTCGCCTGAGCAGGAGAAGGCCATCGTGACGGTCACCGTGCCGCACATGGCCTACCGGTCAGTGCCACAAGGCCGGATACATCTCGACAACGGCCGTCTGCACGTCAAGGTCGAGGAGTCCAGGAAAGCCAAGGGAGGCGTGTTCTTCCGGCTGACAGGCGTCGGGCGTCAACTTGTATTCGACTGGAACCCGCTGGAGGAGCAGGCGGCCAACGTCCGAGCCGAGAACATCACGCAGGTCCAGCTAATGCGATCGCAGACTATGCACGATGGCGTCATCGCGGCCGAGGTCACCTTGAGGGACGGTCCAGTCGGCGATGTCACGCAGTTGGTTCGATGCCTTCTCGAAGTACCCGAGATTGAAAAAAGGGTACGGGCACTGACAGAACGAGCAGTTGACGCCGCAAAGCCCGCAGAGCCTGCCCAAGAAGCAGCGAAGACGTCTGACGAAGAACTGCCCCGGGATCTGCGGCCACTGCCGACAGCTGTCTCCGACCTCTGGCGTGCGCTACTCGACGCCGAAGAGGACGCCTTGCCCACACTGACAGTGGTCGGCGCACGACGTCCCAACCCCTCGATGCGGAACCAGACTCTGGTCCCCTATCAGGTTGACAGCGGGGTGATCGATTACAGCGATGCCGAAACGGTCGTTGTCGAGTTCCGAGGCAATGACGGCAACTGGCGCGCTTGCGGCTACCTGAGTCTGCGCGATACCACCTTCGGCGAACTGGCTGAATTGGCCATCCAGGACTTCAACTCCAAGACCAATCTTCGCATTGGCGACACCTTGCGCTTGCGGGGAACGCTGGAAAAGGCGTCCTTCACTCGACGCAGCCTGGCTGTTCAGCGCGTTCTCGGTGACAGGGCGGTGATACCTGGCCTGATTGAGTTTTTCGACCCTATCGCGGGCCAGGAACACAAGCCCACGGCCTACCGCCCACCCCGCGATGTCGATCTGGAAGAGTACGCCGAAGGCGACAAGAAGCTCAACGAGAGCCAACGCGAGGCATTCCGACGAGTGGTCGGTTTCGGCCCCATCAGCCTGCTCCAGGGTCCCCCAGGCACCGGCAAGACCTGGTTCATCGCGTCGCTGTTGCACTACCTGATAACGAAGGAGCAAGCCCGAAGAATCCTCCTGGTCAGCCAGTCACACGAAGCGGTCAACAACGCGCTCGAAAAGGGGCTCGAGCTGTGCCGCTCAAAGGGGTTGCCGTTCGACGCCGTTCGGCTGGGCAGCGAGCAGGCAGCTTCCGACGGCATTCGTCACCTCCACAGCTCGTCCATCGAGCAGAGCTACCGCGAACAATTCAAGGCTGAGAAAAAGCAGCGGATCGTCGAGCTGGCCAAGACCATGGGGCTTCCGGAGGAGTTCGCCGAATCGTTCGTCGAGCTGCGGCACAGGCTGGGCGGCCTCGCAACCCGCATCAACGAGCTCGGCAAGGAGCTCCAGGTCAGTGGTAACGATGAGGAGCGGGGCGGCCTGCAGGCGCGCGTGCGCGCTCTCTCTTCAACGTTCGAGGACATCTGTCGAGATGTGTATGACGCCACATGCGAATCGACACCTGAGCTGACCCTCGCGAAGCTGCAACAACAGCTTGTCGATCAGTACGAGATTCGTTCGCCGGACGCTGTGCTTCGCTTGGGAAACCTGATCCGCTTGTCAGAAGATTGGCTCGGCGCTCTAGGCTCGCCCGAGGCCAACTTCGCAGAGTTCCTGGCCAAATCAAGGACTGTCGTTGCAGGCACTCTCGTGGGTATTGGCCACAGGGCATCAGGCGTCGTCCAGAACCTCTATGACTGGGTCATCATTGACGAAGCCGGGCGTGCCGCACCCAGCGAACTCGCCGTCGCGATGCAGACCGGTCATCGGATCCTGCTGGTCGGTGACCACAAGCAGCTACCGCCGACTTTCTCCGAAGAGGTGAAGGACATCATCAAGAGTCGCTTCAGCGTGGGCGACGAGTCCCCTGTGTTTGGCAGTGATTTCGAGCGCATCTACGAATCGCAGTACGGCAAGACAGTGGGCGCCTCGTTGCTCAAGCAGTATCGGATGGCGCCTGACATCGGCGAGCTTGTCTCCGATTGCTTCTACGGCGGTCATCTGGAGTCTGAGCGCTCTGCGCCTGCCGCGTACTACGAGAAGCTGCCGGATCACATGCGGCACCAAGTCACCTGGGTAGACACATCACCCCTGGCAGCAGCTGGCTTCGAGCAAGCGTCGGAGGGTGGTGAACAACGCTGGAACGACGCGGAGGCGCGAATCGTCATGAGTCTTCTTCGCCAGGTTGTCGAGTGTGATGACTTCATGGATTCGGTCAAGCGCGACCTGCAGCCGGGCGAGCCGGCTATCGGCGTCATTTGCATGTACAGCCGCCAACGAGATGTGCTCAACCGAATGAAGTCAGAGGCCAGCTGGCTGGGTGATGCCCGCCGGCTCGTCAAGATCGACACCGTTGACAGCTATCAGGGCAAAGAGAATCGAATCATCATTCTCTCGACGGTGCGCAACAACGCAGGTCTGAACTCGGGCTTCCTGCGGGTACCCAACCGCATCAACGTGGCGCTATCCCGCGCGATGGACCGCCTGTTCATCGTCGGTGCGAGCCGCATGTGGACGGGCAGGAATGCGCAACTGCCGCTTGGCGCCGTTTATGCAAAGGTGCAAGCCATGAAGCGTGAAGGGCGCGCAGAAGTGCTGTCGGCGATGAAGGTGCTGCAGTGAGCACGCAGGATTTCGAGTTCAACAGGGTGACCTTTGGCCTGCCGGTCGAGAGCTACCGTGTCGACGCCTACATCACGCGCGACGAACGGCTTCCTGTGGTGACGGAGTACGTCTTGCGGCTGCTCCGTGTCTGCGGTTCAGTCACGCTGGCAGGGCTGAGGAACTTCTTCGGGTTCACTGACGCGGAGGCTCTGGCAGTTGTCGACTCATTGACCAGGCAAGGCTTGGTCGAAGCCTCCGGCGAAGACCTGCGCTTGAGCAGCTACGCGAACGAGCGCTTCGACCAGTCGTCGAACGACGACTACCCCCGCTTTACCAAAGTGGAGCCGCGCAGAGATTCGGTCACCTTCGATCTGCTGTCGTTCTCCCCGCTCAACACGCGCACCATTGGCCTGCTGACCGAGAACAGCTACCGGCTTGATGTCTCGGATGAGGCCATCGGCAACAGCGTCGAGCGCGCAAAGACTGCGTACTACAAGCGTTTCCATGAGATCGCCAGCTTTAACGAGGACTTGCGCCGCGATGCCATGAGCGTCTACTCGGTGGAAGACATCTCCAGCAAGCGTCGCGGCTACCTGCCGGTGCCCGTGACCTTTTCCCTTGCCGAACAAGAGCAGGTGGAACGTAAGGGTCCGCGATGGTTCGAGGAGGGTGCAGCTCCAGAGCTGTCGGCCGCGTTCCACGAAACGGTCAGCTCGGCGATCCCCAACTCCCTGACCCTCGGCAATGCCCACCTGGAAAAGTTCATTGATGCGTTCGAGGCCTCCTGGCTTGGCACGTATGTCACCGGCAAGCGCTTTGACATGCACAGGTTCGCCAAGGACCTGACAGCAGGAGAACTGGCAGCGCCCAAAGGTGTCCGCCCCGTTTTTGGGAATCTTTATCTGGAGCACAACCTCGAGCAGTTGACAAATCGGATCAAGGCCAGGCGCAACGACCAACGGCTTCGGTTCCTGTGTACCTCGGCCGCGTGGTTGGCGCCAGACCACTACCTGTGGGGTCGCGGAGAGGCGTTTCAACAGGCGACCACGGCCCTTCAAGAAGCGTTGCTTGGGAAGTCCATGGACGAGCTCATGGTCTTCATTGGCACTGAACATGGTCGGGAACAGGTCGTTTCGAATCAGTTCCGCGGCGTGGATTCAGGTCAGTTCCACGCCTACCGCCCGGGCACTGCCGGCGACGCCACCTTTGGAGGCAGGCTCGAGCTCTTCTTGTACCCCACGGGCTTCGCGGCTGCGCTCTTCCACCTGGCACTGCCCGGCAACCCGGGGCTGTGGGCGCCCATTGGGTTCATCTCATCTGTTCCCAAGCACGTGGAGCATGTGCACAAGCTGCTGCTGTCCATCGTCGGCGGCAACACTTACGGCGGGCGCCTCGAGACAAGGAACCAGCAGCGACGCGAGCCGCAGAACTTCGCGAGCGCATGCGCGTTCCTGAACTACAGCGATCTTCGCACCCATCACGGTACCGGTGAGGCTGACGATGCGGCCGGTTGACCAGCGCGCCGGAATCAGGGAAGAGCAGCAGCGATGAGCTTTGCCATCACCGGGCTTGAGAACACCAACGAGTTCTACAGCCAGCACTACCTTGACGAGATCGTCGAGCGCGATCTCAAGCCCTTGTTCGATCGCTGGAAGGAGCAGGGCGCAACCAGTCCGGTGGCGCGCGTGCGCACGGCTGGCGGCGCCGCCTACTTCCGCACCCGCGAGCGTTTGCTCGCCGAACGCAAGGCCGCCGATCGCCAGCCATTGCTGATCGACCTGGTGCAGCCATTGCTGCAAGCCATCGGCTACGAACTGTCGCCACAGACGCTGGACCTGGCCGATGTCGGCCTGCCCGTGCTGGCCGTGTACCGCGATGCCAAGCAGCACCCGATCTTGGTCATCGCTGCGGCGGTAGCCACACCGGGCGATGAAGAGGCCAGTCCGCTCCAGTGCTTTCCAGCGCTGGCAGATGACAAGGCAGGCAAGACCAGCAAGGCCGACTGGGAAGAGACGCTCACCAAAAGCGTGTTCAGCGACGACACGCCCCCGCGCTGGGTGCTGCTGGTGCACCACGAGAAGTGGCTGCTGATCGAGCGCGGCAAGTGGGGCCGCAAGGCCATGCTGCGCTTCAACCTGCCGGAGCTCTTCGGCCCGCGCGATGAGTTGCAGTTCCGTGCCTTTGCCGCACTGGCCGGCGCTGAATCGGTGCTGCCGCAGTCTGGCGGCACGGCGCTGCTGGACAGCCTGGACGACAGCTCGCACAAGCATGCCTTCGAGGTTTCCACCGACCTCAAGTACGCCCTGCGCGAGTGCATCGAGATGATCGGCAACGAGGCCATTCGCTACAAGCGCGAAGTGGCCAAGGAAAAGGTCTTCGACCGCAACGACATCGACCTGGCCGAACAGCTCAGCCGCGAATGCCTGCGCTACATGTACCGGCTGCTGTTCCTGTTCTACATCGAGGCGCGGCCCGACCTGGGCTACGCGCCCATCACCGCCGAGTCGTACCTCAAGGGCTACAGCCTCGAGCACCTGCGCGAGTTGGAGCAGATGCCGCTGACCACCACCGAGGCACAGGACGGAACCTACTTCCATGAAAGCCTGAAGCAGCTGTTCACGCTCATCTGGGAAGGTTTCCCTCGGCGCGGCGTCCAGGGCGGACAACAGGACGAGTTGCTGGGCGACGTCGATCACGTCCTCGACAACGGCTTCACCATCGCCCCGCTGCAAGGGCACCTGTTCGATCCGAAGAAGACCCCGCTGCTGGGCAGCGTGAAGCTGCGCAACCGCGTGCTGCAACGCGTTATCGAGCTGATGTCGATGTCGCGCCAGACGGCCAGGCAAAGCCGCGGGCGCATCAGCTACGGCACCCTGGGCATCAACCAGCTGGGCGCGGTGTACGAGGCGCTACTGTCCTTCCGCGGATTCTTCGCCGAGGAAGACTTGTACGAAGTGCGGCCGGACCCGAAACGCAAGAAGGACAAGCCGGCCTCGGAAGGAGACGGGGACGACGGCGACGGCGATGCCCCCGAAGATATTGCCGGTGACGACACCGACGACGCGCCCACCGCAACGGCGGCCGACAAGAAGAAGGACGCCGATGTCGACCCGCTGGATGCGGCCTACTTTGTGCCCGCCAGCAAGATCAAGCCCTACGAGCCGGCGGAATACCTGTTTGGCGGCGAGCCACGGCTCTACAAGAAGGGCACCTTCATCTACCGCCTGGCGGGCAGGGCGCGTGAGAAGTCTGCTTCGTACTACACGCCCGAGGTGTTGACCAAGTGCCTGGTCGAGCACGCGCTCAGGGAGTTGCTGGCCACCTGCAAGACGGCCGATGACATCCTCAAGATCACGGTCTGCGAGCCCGCCATGGGCAGCGCGGCGTTCTTGAACGAAGCCATCAATCAGCTGGCCGAGGCCTACCTGCAACGCAAGCAAAAGGAACTGGGCCGCACCATCCCGCACGACGAGTACACGGCAGAGAAGCAGCGGGTGAAGATGTTCATCGCCGACAACAACGTGTTCGGCGTCGACTTGAACCCGGTGGCGGTGGAACTGGCCGAGGTGTCGTTGTGGCTGAACGCCATCTTCAAGGGCAGCCACGTGCCCTGGTTCGGCATGCAGCTGCGGACGGGCAACTCATTGGTGGGGGCGCGTCGCGATGTGTTCTCGGTCGCACAGCTCACCCCGGGACGAGGTGAAAAGGGCGTGCCCGAGCACGACTGGCGCGCTGCCGTGCCGCGTGCCGTGGCGATGACAGACTCACCGGTGGAGAGTGAGGTCTTCCACTTCCTGCTGCCTGCGGATGGCATGGCGACTTGCACGGACAAGGTGGTCAAGGCGCTAGAGCCGGCAGCGTTCGAGAAGTTCAAACGCTGGCGGGCCGAGTTCGTCGCACCGCTCACGACTGATGAGGTCAGGCGCGTCAAGGCCTTGAGCGCTGCGGCCGAGGCCCTTTGGCAGCAGCACGCCACCGAACTGGCCCGCGTGCGCAAGGTCACCAGCGACGAGTTGCATGTGTGGCCTGACCCTGCGCCCAACCGCGCGCCGACGACTACCGCGCAAAAGGACGCCACCTACCAGCGCGAGATGCTGTCTGAGCAGGTTAAAAACGCATCGCCCTATCGACGCCTGAAGGTCGCGATGGATGCATGGTGCGCGCTGTGGTTCTGGCCCTTGGACCAGGCAGCCTACCTGCCGACTCGTGAAGAGTGGTGGTTTGTGCTGGAGACGGTGTTGCTGGGCAACGCCAGCCTCTCCGAAGCGCCCCCGTCGACGGACCTCTTCCCTGAGACCGTACCGCAATCAACGCTCGACTTCACGCCGGAGCGCGACCGATA
>Ga0105045_10004007_pt1 | contig 12770 bp, 5 predicted proteins | sample MAT02_FD_78089 | JGI IMG/M metagenome (GOLD analysis project Ga0105045, IMG submission 78089) | Freshwater microbial communities from Lake Fryxell liftoff mats and glacier meltwater in Antarctica - MAT-02 (megahit assembly) | ecosystem: Environmental > Aquatic > Freshwater > Ice > Liftoff...
CGACGGCCCCACCGACGCGGCGGGCGCTGTCGTTACCGGCACAAGCATGGCCCGCGCCACCGCGCTTGGGCTCGACCCCGCCGCCCACCTTGCTCGCAACGACGCCTACCCGCTCTTCGCCGCTCTGGGCGACCTGCTGCTGCCCGGCCCCACCGCCACGAATGTCAACGACCTGGCATTCCTGTTCGCCTGGTGACACAAGGGCACAGGGCACAGGGCACAGGGTACAGGGGCCGGAGCATGAGTGCGGCCTACTCGGAGCGCCCATTATGGCCACGGGCTACTGGCCCGAACTGAGCAGGCGACGTTTCTTGTGTACGCGTTTTGACACGCTCTGGTATACTTTTGAGGAGCGTTATAGATAGGCTGAGCGCAGAATACAGTCCTGTATTTCCATGTTAGGCAAACAATATGACCAACTGGCTTATCCTTTCATCAGGTGTACTGGCAGCAGTCACCGCTGTAATTCATGTCGTCGCAGGTGGCAAGGACGTCGCGCGTCCCTTGTTGAAGAGTTCGATGGACGATGTAGTGAAACTCACTTTGTATGCCTGTTGGCACATTGTTTCTGTTTCGCTTGTCCTATCTTCGCTTGCCCTACTCGCAAGTGGCGTGGGTCTCGTTAACGCACCTTCGCTGGTGGCTTTCGTTTCGACGCTATGGCTCCTATTCGGGGTAGTGTTTGTCGTGGTAACACTCGGCGTCGCAAGGCCACGGGGGCTACTTCGCTTACCACAGTGGATTCTGTTGCTTCCGGTTGGGTTCCTTGGCCTTTGGGGGCTTGCCTAACATGGCGCGCAACCTCGCTCCCTTCGGTCGCTCGACGTTGCGCGATAAAGCCGCGCAGCGCCGGTTGGCTCTACGTTAGGCGTCCCTTCGGGCGGCACCCTGTTCCCAGTCCCCTGTACCCTGTTCCCTTGTCTCAGCGCGTCGGCGCAACACGCGCCCAGTCCAGCAGCACACCCAGTTCGCGCCCGTCGTCGGCGGTGAAGGTGGGGCTGCGCAGCTCGATCTCGCCCGCCTCTGGCAGCAACACGCGCAGCTCGCGCCACTCTGGCCCGAGCATCAGCTGCTCACAGCGGCCGCCTGCGCAGACTTGCAGCGGCACCTCGGCGCGGCCGGGGTGAGGCGCGGCGGCCCGCAGTGTGAGCAGGACGGGGCGCGCCCCGGCGTCGAGCCGCAGCCTGCCATGCCCGTCGGTCCAGCGCGCCGTGGCGCCCTGCTGCTGCTCCGCCGCGTAGACGCCGCTCACGTAGCCGTAGTCGAGCCCGTCGCCGAGGTCTACGCTAACAGTGGGCGCCGGGTCGAGGAAGCGGTAGCTCCAGTCGGTCATGCGGGCGGGCTCCAGGTAGCGCCCACGGAATGCGGCGCGCGATTCGTCGAGGCGGTCTTGCTCGCGCAGCATGTCGCCAAGCCGCGCGCTGGCGCCTGCGTAGGTTGGCTGAAGCACGCCCGCCAGCTCGTAGGCCTGCTCGGCGCCCGCAAGGTCGCCCTGGGCACGTCTCAGATCGCCCAGGGCGATCCAGCCATCGGGCGTCTCGCTAAATTGTAGAGCCGCCGCATAGGCGCGGGCCGCCGCGTCGGGCTGGCCGACGGCAAGCTGCGTGTCGCCCCACCAGCGGTAGACGCTACGCGCAGCGCCGCCGCCTGCCCAGCCCCAAGGGTAGTAGACGAAGAGCGGCAGCAGCGCCAAGGCAAGCGGCACGGCGACGACGATGGCCATGCCCCGGCGTGGCCGCTCGCGGCGCAGCAGGGCATCGACGCCAACCGCCGCCAGCGGGATGAGCGCAATGAACAGGAAATGCCGGTAGCGACCCTCGGCGTGAGTGAGCAGCGTTGCCGCAACGAACACCACGGCCCAGAGGGCGAGCAGGATGGCCAGGGGGTTGCGCCTGCTCAGCAGCTGCGCAAGCCCGATGGCCGACGCGCAGAGCACGAGCAGGTAGAGCAGATCATCGAGCAGCAGGCCGCTCAGAAACAGCGCTGGCGGCGGGTCGCTGTAGGAGCTTGCCAGCAGGAAGCGATCCTGGATCGGCTTCACGATCCAGAGCCGCTCCCACTCGGCTGGCAGCTTGCGCAGCAGGATCGTCGGGTCTTCGCGCAGGCGCTCCAGGCCGCGCCGTGTGGCCTCGTCGGCGCGCACCGCCGGGTTGGGGATCGCCTCTAGCGCCCGGTTGATCGTCTCTAGCTCCTCGCGGGGCTCGTAGAACGCCCACATATTGTACGAGAAGCCGCTCTCGATCAGGATGCAGGCGCCGTAGGCCCGGCAGTTGCGCAGCGTCCACGGCGCGATCACGAGGGCGGCGCACAGCGCCAGCAGCGCAGCAGGCAGGATCACGCCGTATGGGTCACCGGAGGGGCGCCCCCGTGTGGGCGCCCTCCCAACCCAGGCCAGCCAGAGCATCGCCACGGGCAGAAACACCAGCGCCGCCGAGCGGGTGAGGCAGGCGAGCCCAAAGAGCGCGCCGGCCAGGGCCACGTGCCAGAGCCCCCCGCAGCGCTGCCAGCGCGCCAGGGCCAGCAGCGACCCGCCGAACAGCAGGCTGAACAGCGTCTCGCTCATAGAAAGGCTGGCGAAGGTGGCGTAGGTTTGCAGCAGCGCTGCCGCCCCCGCCGCAAGCAGACCCGCACGCCGCCCAGCAGTCGGTTCCAGCTCACGCGCCAGCTGGTAGATAACGAGCACAACGCCGAGGCTCAGGGCGATATTCGGCAGCGCGGCGCGGTGAACGTCGCCGCCAGCAAGCCAGAGCGAGCCTGCCAGGAAAAGTGGGTAGAGCGGCGCGCGCAGCCAGCGCCAGCTATCGTAGAAGCGCCAGCCGCGCCCCGCCAGCAGGTCGTGGGCGACAGCGAGGTACTCGACCTCGTCGTTCGCGGGCAGATGCAGCGGCTGCGCCCAGAGCAGCAGCCGCCATGCCAGCGCTAGCAGCAGGATGAGCAGCAGGGGGAGCTGCGGGCGCAGGCGCGTCAGGCGGCCTGCTGTTACGGTCGTCAGGTTCACCAAACCATCATAGCGCAAAACGAAGCTGGGGCTGCTGCAACCAGCCAGGACGCCCGAGCCCTTTGGACCACGAAGCCGCGAACGGGTGCGAACCACCACGAACCCGGCCACCCGCGCGCTGCTACTACGGCGAAGCGGGCGGGTCGTAGCGCACTGCAAGCAGCGCCCCGTCTGCGCTCGCCTCGAAGCTAAAGCGGTTGCGGCCGCTGGTGCAGATCACGGCGCGCCACCAGCCCTCGGCCGGGCCCGCGATGCGATCCTCGCGCCAGCTCGCGTCGGGGGCGCCTGTGCCGGCCAGGCCACCGAGCAGTCCTTGTGGGTCAAGCGGCTCGCCCGGCGCGTAGTAGCGGATCAGCGCCAGCGGATCGTCGCCCAAAGGCGCTGGCACGTCGAGGTCGAAGTTCCGCAGCCGCAGCTCCGTCACGCCCGCAGGCACCGCGACCCAGGCCGTAGTGCAGAGCTGCTGGCCGGCTGGGCTGCCCTGCTCCACAGTGCTCAGGAGCGCCCCGAAGGCGACCTGATCGGCTACGGCGGCTGTTACGCGCACCGCCCAGATATTCTCGTCGTCTTCAGAGGTGGCGGAGCGCAGCAGATAGCGGCCACACGGCTGTGGGTTCGCCAGGGTGAAGAAGACTTCCCAGTTCTCCAGCGCCGGCGTAGGGTTGAAGGTGCTAGCAAAAAGCGAGCCTGGCGCGCCAGGGGCCGGCGTCAGCCCATCCAGTGCCACGGCGGTGCCCGCGTCGTAGAGCTCGAAGCTCGTGGTGTCTGGCGCCACGAGGATGGTCGGGTCCATGATCGCGTCGATGGAGCCAGGGTCGTTGTGAATCGCCGCGCTCCAGAGCTCGATTGTTACGGGCTGCCCAAGCGGCCAGCTGCACGGCACGGCCACCTGGAGGTAGTTCGAGCCGCTGCCCGTGTAGCCATAGCCCCGGTCTGGCGCTACCAGCGGCCCAGCAGTGGAGAGAAATGTGAACGCCGCGAAGGCCGAGCTGTCGTCGTTGCGGATCGTACCTACGGCCTGGGCATCGTCGAGACCCACAAGATCGCCCGTTGCCGCGATGCCGGTGAGCCGCAGCTCGAACAGCTCGTCGGGCTCGTAGGTTGTGTCGCCCATCACGCTCACATCGATGCTAGCGGTGACCACACCAGGCGCCAAGAGCACGGTTCCCATCGTCGCCACAAAGTCGCTGCCGGCGCTCGCGCTCAGATCGAAGGTGGTGTAAGTCAGCGTTACCTCCACGGTGGCAGGGCGGCGCAGCGTTACGGGGAAGCTCAGGGTTCGCACGCCCGCATCGCCCTCGTCGATGGCCGCCGGGTCGCCAACCGAGGCCAGGGCCGGCTCGTTATCGGTGATCGCCACGGTTACGGGGGGGATGGCGAGCGCGGCGTAGATCGCATCGGCTGTGGTGGGCGTCTGGGTGATCGTCAGCGTCTGCGGCCCCTCGAACAGCGCGTCGTCAATCGCTGTCACCGTGACTGTCTGCGTGATGTTCCAAGTGGCGGGCGTGAAGACCAGCGCTGCCGTGCTCACGTCGAGCTGGGTGGAGTCGAGGCCGAGGGTGATCATCACAGCTGCGACGGGCTGGCTCAGCAGGCGCACGGCGTACGTGCCTGTATGATTCGCGTCGGTGATCGTCTCGCTGAGCGCGAGGGCGGCGGGCATTACGAGCACGTCTGCCGTGTCGTCGTCGGCGATATCCACCGTGTAGGCCGGGAAGCTTCGGTTGTAGAGGACGTCAGGGCTAGTTGCGGCGAAGGCGACCGCGCCGACATGGAGCGTTGCATCTCCATCGCCGTCCTCGTCGATAAAGTCATCAACTGCGGTGAGCGTCACGGGCTGTGGAGTGTCCCAGTTTCCTGGCGTGAAGAGCAGGAACGGCTGATCCGCTGTGAGCTGCGCGTCGGGCGTGAGTGTTAGCGTGACCGGCGCGGTTGGCTCGCTCGTAAGCTCCACCTGCACGGTGGCACTGGTGACGCCTGCTAGGCCCTCGCTAAGCGCCAGGGTTGCCGGCGCTACGAGCACGTCTGCCGTGTCGTTGTCGGTAATCTGCACGGCGACAGTGCCCACAGTGAAGGGAGCAGTCGGGTCGTCGTAGTTGGGATCGGCGCTATTCAGGTCGTGACTGACGATGCTGATGTGGGATGTTGCATTGTTATTACCATCCTCATCGATGTCGTCAGGTTTGACGGTGAGCGTCACATCCTGCGCGGTAGCCCAATTTGCCGTCGTGAAGAGAAGAGTTGGCTTGTCAGAGCTGAGCTGCGCAAGGTCGGTGCTGATCGTGAGGGTGACGTCCGCCGTCGGCTGGCTGGTAAGGCGCACGCTGTACGTGGCCGTTAGCGCTGGCACTCCTTCGCTCAGGTTCAGCAGCGTCGGCGTGATCAGTACACCCGCAGTGTCGTTGTCGCGGAGGTTTACGATGACATCGGCCAGCGGGAACCCGACCGCAAGGGGCGGATTGTAGTTCGGATCGACGCTTGTCACGCTATGGCTCACCGTGCTGGTGATGTAAGGGGTTGTATTTACGTCCTCATCGATAAAGTTATCCTGTGCGGTGATTGTCACCGTCTGCGTGAGGTTCCAACCGCCGAGATTGCCGGTGTCGTCTGTGAAGGTCAAGCTGGCTGGGATCACCGCTATCTTAGCGTCGAGCGTCGTAATTGTGAGCGTCACGGTTGCGGTCGGCTGGCTGGTGAGACGCACCGTGTAGCTGGTTATGCTTCCCTCCACGACAGTCAGCGTTGTCGGCGTGATCAGCACACCGGCGTTATCGTCGTCGGCTATGCTGACAGCGGCATCATCCAGGGGGAAGGGGCGAGGGGGACGAGCGGGGCCGTAGTTCGGGTCGGCACTTACCAGGCTGTGACGAACCACGCTGGTATGCGGAGTCCCGTTTCTGTCGCCGTCCTCGTCAACATCATCATCGATGGCTGTCACGGTCACGGTCTGCGCAACGTTCCAATTTCCCGGCGTGAACGTCAGGCTCGCACGGCTTGCCGTTACCTGAACGTTGGGGGCATCGGGCGCGATCACAAGCGTTACGGTTGCAATCGGTTGGCTTTTGAGGCGCACCGTGTACGTGCCTGTGCGGTTCGACGCCGCCTCAGTTAGGTTTAGAATCGTTGGCAAGATCTCCACGCCCGCCGTATCGTCGTCGGTGATGTCGATCAGCACGGGGCCGACTGGGAAGTTGTTGTAGTTGCGGTCGGTGCTGGTGACAGTGTGGGTCGTTGAGGTGCTGTGAGGATTCGTCTCGTCAACATCGTCGTCGATAGCCGTCACCGTCACTGTCTGATCCACATTCCAGTTGGCTGCGGTGAAGGTCAGATTTTTGGGGCTCACCATCACCTGGCTGTTACCCGCCAGCTCTGCGATCTTGATCGTCACGGGGAAAACAGGCTCGCTGGTGAGTCTCACACCGTAAGAGCTGCGATGGGTCAGCGCAGCAGGCGGCTCGCTGAGCGCCAAGGTTTTGGGGGCGACAATCACGCCAGCGCTGTCGTTGTCGCGGATCGTCGCCAGCACTGGGTCGATGTCGGCGAGGGCGTTGTACTTCGGGTCGGCGCTGCTCACCAGATGCGCGACCCTACCAGTGTGAGGCGTCAGGTTGCCGTCGCCGTCCTCGTCGATCTTGTCGTCCACGACGGTGAGCCGGATCGTCTGCGGTGTGCTCCAGTTGGCGGGCGTAAAGACGAGCTGGGCGGGCTGCACGGCGAGCTCGCGGTTAGGGCTCAGGTTGATCGTCACATTTGCCACCGGCTGGCTCTCCAGCACCACACTGTAGCTTGCGCTGGCGCCCCCTTCGGACAGCGAGAACTGCTGGGGCGCGATGGCAACGCCCGCCGTGTCGTTGTCGTTCACGGTGAGCGTGTAGATGCTGGGGTTGCCGAGCTGGGCGTTGGTGGGCGTGCCAAGGAAGAGGCTGATCGTCTCCTGATCCTCGTCGATCCGGTCGTCGACGATGTCGAAGCGCAGCCGCACGCTGGTGGCGCCTGCCGGGATGAATAGCGTACCGGCACGCAGCGTGTGATCGGAGAGACTGGCGGTGCCCGGCACGCTGTAGCCCTGCACGGTATAGGGCACGCTGATGTCGATCGCGCTCGGCGTGCTGAGCTCGATTGTGGCAGCCACCGGGCCAACGCTCTCGTCCACCGTGCGGGCAGCGCTGGCGAAGCGCACCACGGGCGGCGCATCGCTGTCGGTGATCGTGACCGTGGCGACGCTCGGGCCATCAAGGACAGCGTTGGTGAGATTGGAGAGCGTGAGCTGAAAGCGCTCGTTCGTCTCTTTCAGGCCATCGTCGCGCACCGCGATGTTGAACGTCTTCGAGCGCTCCCCTGGTAAGAAGGTGAGCGTCCCGTTCACGGGCGTGTAGTCTACATTCGCCGTGGCGCTGCCGTCGCCAGTGGCATAGGCCACCGTGACACTCTTGGCGTAGCCGTTGCTCAGGCTCAGCTCCACCGTCACCTTCACGCTGCCCTCGGCCTCGCTCACGGTAAGCTCCGGGCTGGCGAGGCGGAGAAGCGGCGGCTCCGGCGTAGGCGTGGGCGGCACCGGCGTGGCCGACGGGGGCGGGGCTGGCGGCACCGGCGTCGTGGGCACTGACGGCACGGGCGTCTGTGTCGGCGCGGTGGTTCGCGTGGGCGCGGGCGGCGGCTGCGTAGCGCTCGGCGCGGGCGGCTGCGTGGCGCTAGGCGCGCGTGGCGGCTCCGGCGCCGTCACGGGCGTCGCCGAGGGCGCGGCGGGCGTAACGCTCGGCGCGGCGGTGCTTGTTGGCAGCAGCGGGATGGTGGCGGGCGCGCGCTGCACCACAACCGTGCGCGTGGGCGACGGCAACGGCGAGGGCGTAGCAGGCAGCGGCGTAGCTGGGGCCAGCGTCTCGGTGGCGGTGGGCGTCGGCGACGGTGAAGGCTCGGCCGTGGCGACTGTAGGAATCACCGTGGAGGCGCCCACGACGACGATGGGGACATTATCTTGCGGGCCAGAGGGATCAGGCGGCGGCGGGAGCTGCTCGGCCTCGGCGGCGGCGATGGCCTCGGGGTTAAGCGGGGGGATGAGCGGGCCGATCGGCCAGAAGCTGTAGTCGGCCCCGCCGCGCGCCAGGAGATTGCCGCCATAGCGCACAATGTCGGGCGAGGCGAGGTCGAGCGCGATGCGCGCGATCATGCCGACGCCGCCGAGCACAGCGATGAGGGCGAGCGCGATCAGCCAGGGGAGCGGGCGCCGCAGGGCACCGCGCTCAGGCAGCCAGGGAAATCTTCTTTTCAGGGCTTGGTGTGTCATTGATGAAGCGCAGTGTGAAGTAGAAAGTGCTGCCCTGGCCGGGAACGCTATTCACGCCGATTGTGCCGCCCTGGCGCTCCACGAGCTGCTTGCAGATCGCAAGGCCAAGGCCGATGCCGCGCTCGGATGAGTTAATACCCTCGCTTGTGCCGTCGCCACGAATAAAGCGCTGGAAGATCTGCTCCTGCATAGCCACCGGGACGCCGCGGCCCGTATCCTGAACCTCAACCCGCACGTGGCTGCCGCAATCCACGGCCCGCACCGTGATCCCACCCTCGCTGGTGTAGCGGCGGGCGTTGTCGAGCAGCTGCTGGAGCACCTGGCGCACCTGATCGTAGTCGGCCAGAACGGGCCGCAGATCCTCGGGGAGATCGATCAGCAGCGCGAGGCCCTTGGCCTTGATCTGGCCCTGGAGCGGGAAGGCGGCCTCGCCGATCGGGCGGGCCAACTCCATCGGCTCAAGCTCGGTGGAGAGCGAGCCGGAGTCCAGGCTGGCGACCACGACCACATTGTTGACCAGGCCGGTCATGTTGTTGGCGTGGTGGCGGATGGAGTCCACAAACACGCGCTGCTCTTCGTCCATCGGGCCAGCCAGGCCGCGCAGCAGCAGGTCGGAGTTGCCACGGATCACGGTGAGCGGCGTCTTCAGCTCGTGGGAGATCGTGCCGATGAAGTTCGTCTTCGCGCGGTCCACCGTCACCTCGGCGGTCATATCCTGAAGCACGCAGACATAGCCGCCGCTGCGGGCGCCGCCGGTGTTGATCACGGGGGAGATCGAGACCTTCACGATATGGGCGCCGAGGGTGTAGAGATCCTGGGCGCGCTGGGCGCCGAAGCCGGGCACGCCGTCGGTGAGCTTCACAAGCGGGATGGCGCTCAGCTTGGTGGGCATCGGCGCATCCTCGGCGATGCTCATGAGGCGGCGGGTGGCGAAGTTCAGCATCTCGACGTTGCCGAGATCATCGATCACAACGACGCCGTCGGCGATGCTCTCGACGATGGCGGCGCGCTGATTGGCCACGTCCTGCATCTGGGCGTAGGCGCGCACAAGAAACTCCGTCATCTGGTTGAAGCTTCTGGCGAGCTGGCCGATCTCGTTATCGGAGCTGATGCTGACGTAGCGCCTGCCCTCGCCACGGCTAATCGCCTGGGCGGTATGGGCGAGCTCCTCGATCGGCCTGGTGATAAAGCGTGCGACAACGACGCCGCCGCCAATGATCGCCGCCGAGAGGACAATCACCAGGATCAGGATGGGCCAGACGGTGCTGTTGGTGGTGGCCGTAACGCCGGCGCGGGAGAGCGCGGTCGCCAAAATGCCCACGGTGGTGCCGCGGATCGTGAGCGGCACATAGGCGAACTGATACTCGTCGCCGCCGACCCTCTGCTTGCTGAGAATAGCCCCCTGGCCGGTGCCGAGGCTCGCCTCGTAGTCGTTGAGCAGCCGCAGGCTCATGGAGGGCACGGCTTGGGCGCCGAAGGTGGAGCTGATCACGCTGCCTGCCTGGTCGTACAGGGTGATCCCGGCAGCCTGTGAGCGCTCGGTCATGGTGGCGAGCAGGTTATCGACGCGCATCGCGGCGATCACGCCGCCGACGACTTTGTCGCCACGGCGCACTGGGGCGATCGTGCCGAAGTAGAGATTGCCCGTATCATCGAACTTGATCAGGCCCGCGTACTTATCGCCCCTGTCGTCGGCCTGGCCGCTGAGCACGCGCTTGGTGAACCAGGCGTCCGAGAGATTGAGCGCCTGGTGCTGCGTCGTCTCGCCGTTGATACGCTCGAAGTCGGCCACGGTCTGCCCGCTTGTATCGAAGGCGAGCAGCCGATCCAGCAGCACGCCGTTGCGATACTCGGCGCCAACCTTGAAGAAGGGCTCAAGGGCCTGTGCAACGCCCTCGTGGTCACCATCGGCGAGGGCGTCGGCGATGCCAGGCGTGTTGAGGGCCGGGTTCGGCAGGGCGAAGGAGACCTCGCGCAGGAACTGGAGGTTGGCCTGCTCCTGATTGTTCAGGGCATCGTTGGCGGAGCGGGTCACAGAGGCGAGTTGGCTGGCGAAGCGCTCCTCCAGAGACTGGCCGAGCATGTAGAAGACCGCAGACCCGCCCGCCACCATCACGATCACCGTGAGCAGCAGGAAGGGAATAACAATCTGGTATTGAAGCTGTCCGTTCAGCCTCTTCCACAGCCGAGCCATACATACCACCTAGCGCACTTGAACGAGCCGCGCCTCAACAACCGACTCATGCCGCGAGCGGCGCCTGGTGCGCCTGTATGCCATGAGTATAGGAGCCTGAACGTGCCCGATCAATAGGAGGATGGTTATAACTCGTTTACATTTTTTTTAACTACGCGTGGCGGCGCTACCACAGCCATACGCAGCATTGGAAAGCGTAAGGGTCGTACCATCGCCTATGCTATAATGCGCAGGCGGCGCGGCAGTCGTGTCGCCCCCTACTACACCCCATTGCAAGGTATGCAGCTACGCTTTTTGGGCACCGGCACCTCGATGGGCGTCCCGGTGATCGGCTGCGAGTGTGCCGTCTGCCGCTCGCCGGACCCGCGCAACAAGCGCACGCGCACATCGGCCCTGCTGCGCACCGGCCAGGAGACGATCCTGATCGACGCCGGGCCGGACTTCCGCGCCCAGGCGCTGGCCGCCGGGCTGCGCCAGATCGACGCGGTGCTGCTAACGCACTCCCACTTCGACCATGTTGCTGGCCTGGACGACCTGCGCCCGCTCTGCCACAAGGTTGGATCGATACCTGTCTACAGCAACGCACGCACGCTCGGCGAGGTTCGCGAGCGCTTCGCCTACGCCTTCACAGAGACCTCGGTGGGCTCCACGCGCCCCAGCCTCGATCTGCACCCCGTGGATGCACCCTTCGCCATTGGCAGCACCGCAGTTCGCCCGCTGGAGATCTTGCACGGCACCTGGACAATCACGGGCTACCGCATCGGCGGCCTGGGCTACGTCACGGACGCCAGCGCCATCCCGCCGGCCGCGTGGGCGCAGCTTGGTGGCCTGGATGTGCTGGTGCTGAACGCGCTGCGCTTTGACGCGCACCCAACCCACTACACGATCTCCCAAGCCGTCGAGGTAATCGCCGCCCTGCGGCCGCGGCGGGCCTTCCTGGTGCATATGACGCACTCGGTGGAGCATGTGGCGGCGGGGGCGGCGCTGCCACCAGGCGTGGAGTTCGCCTACGACGGCCTGACAGTTGACGTGGCCAGCGAGTAGCTATGCGGATCGGCATCGACGCGCGCCTGAACGCCTACCGCCAGGGCGGGATCGCCCAGTACACACGCCTACTGCTAGCAGCCATGGCCGCCGAGGCACCGCATGAGCAGTTCGTCGCACTCCAGCACCGTCGGCAGGCGCGGCCGCTCGTGGTGGCGCCGAACGTGCGCCGGGCGGCCATGCTCACCCCGCCCCATAACCGCTTCGAGCAGTGGAGCCTACCGCTTGAGCTGCTGCCACAGCGGCTTGATCTGCTGCACTGCCCAGACTTTGTGGCCCCGCGCTATCGCCCCTGCCCCGCCGTGATCACCATCCACGACCTGGCCTTCATGAAGTTCCCCGCCATCCTCGACGACGACGCGCGCCGCTTTTACGGCCAGGTGCGCGCAGCGGCCCACAACGCCCAGGCGGTGATCACCGTCTCCGAAGCCACGCGCGCCGACATCAGCACGATGCTTGAGCTGCCCCCTGCGCGAGTGGATGTGGTATACGAGGCTGCCGACACGCGCTTTGCGCCCACGCTGGTGACGAGCGGCGAGCGCCGGACGGTGGGCGGGCACGAGCTGCGGGCGGGCGAATTTCTGCTGTTCATGAGCACGATCGAGCCGCGCAAGAATCTGGAGACGCTGCTGCGGGCGCTGCGAGTCTGCCTTGATCGGGCGCCTGGGGTGGGGTACCAGCTGGTGGCGGCAGGCGGGCGAGGCTGGCTCGACGAGCCGATCTACGCGCTGGCGCGCGAGCTGCGGCTGGGGGACGCGCTGGTTTTTACGGGGCGGGTGGAGCTGGAGGATCAGCTCTGGCTCTACAACGCCTGCCGGCTCTACCTGAACCCGTCGCTCTACGAGGGCTTTGGGCTACCGGCACTCGAGGCGCTGGCCTGCGGGGCGCCCACGGTAGTGGCCGATACGAGCAGCCTGCCGGAAGTGGTGGGCGACGCGGCGCGGCTGCTGCCCGCGCGCGACGTGGACGCCTGGGCCGAGGAGATCGCGGAGCTGTGGGCCGACGAGGCCGCCCGCGCCGAGCTGGCCCGTCGCGGCCCCCTGCGCGCCGCCGCATTCTCGTGGCGCCGGGCGGCGCGTGAGACGCTGGGTGTGTACAGGCGGGTGGTGGGACGGTAGACGGTGGACGGTGGACGGTGGACGGTGGACGGTGGACGGTGGACGGTGGACGGTAGCCACACACCCGCCCTCTAGTCGTCGGTCGTGCGTCGTAACGTTTCGGCCCAGGCGGGGCAGCGGGCGACTGAAGGC
>Ga0105045_10004008_pt1 | contig 12769 bp, 5 predicted proteins | sample MAT02_FD_78089 | JGI IMG/M metagenome (GOLD analysis project Ga0105045, IMG submission 78089) | Freshwater microbial communities from Lake Fryxell liftoff mats and glacier meltwater in Antarctica - MAT-02 (megahit assembly) | ecosystem: Environmental > Aquatic > Freshwater > Ice > Liftoff...
AGAGAGTACTTATGGCCTGCTGAAAAAGTCAAATGCACTTGAGATACGAAGCTTCAAGCCGCATGTAAGAATCCTGTAAAAAATTGTGATACGAAATCATAATTTAGGGATGAACTGTGATCAACAGCACCACAGCTTCGAAAACTTGCTTCAATAACCGGTAGTTTGAGTGGAGTTGACTTAGAAATAATTGAAAACTGTTGTAAGTAATTTGAAGGTTTTATTCATTTTTCCGTGCATTTACTCCTAACTATTTTGATGTATTTATTTAATAATCAGACCTTAATTATATTTAAAAGAAATAAGATTGCATCATCCATTGTGGATTGATTTTAATTCATTGGCGGCGGCGAATATTGTTAATTATAATTCAAAATTTTTGCAATTAAAATTTACTTTTAGTACACAGGTAATCTACAGAAAAGTATATAATTACATAAACAATCCTCCATGCACATGAAAATATGTCTCCACTTCCGCACCAAATCCCAAATTGCGTTGAGCAATACTCTTAATGTTAGATCCTGTAAAATCAAAGATTTTGGACTGCCCCGAGTATTTTCTTATTATATCATCAATTAAATAGTACATAGACTTTGTCTCTTTACCTCGTACATCAGATGCGCAGATAAGAAAGTATATGCGACTGCCGAATTCTATATAAAAAGCAGCAGCACGAAGTTCGTTGTTTTCTTTAGCTACTAGGAGAAATCCGTTATTTTGGACTAAGGCTGATTTAATCAATTGCATCACCTTTTTGTAGTGTTTGTCCAATAGTAAAGTTGGATCATTTTTCCTTAAAAAGTCAATTAGATCTGTCACTTCTACTTCGTCAGTTATAATATGATTTTCTATATTAGCGGCGGCGGTAAGGTTTCTTTTGGTATTTCTATTATAGTTTTTTGATAAACCATCATACGAAAATTCTAAGTTTAAGATGTGATTTTCTCTAGTTTTGTGATTTGATTTTGAAGGAATGTTATGGGCTGTTAGTATATCGTATTTGAGTACGCTATTAGCTAGTTTTCTGTAAAAAATATCGATTTCAAGAGTCGAAAGATTATTTTCGGCGTTGAATATTCCTAGCCTTTGACATAGAAAAGGTTGTGTAATGTACGGGATAAAGTATTTTGATTTTTTGTAAAAGGGCATCAAAGTAAGGTAATTCTTTGATACCAATGCCTGCCAATGACCATCCGTCATAGCATCGAGATACCATGTGAGTCCATAAACATTTCCTTGAGGACTTGAGGCAATATGATTATTCCATTTATCATCATCTATCTCCCACCTTTGAAATAACTTCAGTTCCATCAAACCATCTTATTATGCATAGAGTTTATCTATCTCATCTGCATATTTTGTTAGGATTACTCTTCTCTTGAGCTTCATGGTAGGAGTCAGTTCAGAATCGGTTCCATCATTTCTTATGGCTTCCCAAGTATTTCCTACAAGGGCAAACTTTTTAATCTGTTCGATATGGCTGAAATTTTTATTGATCTCATCTACAGATTGTTGTATTCTTGCATTGACCTTTTCGTTGTGGATGATGTCTTGGAGCGATGTCCATATGACTTGATTTTCTTCACACCACATCTTAAGAGCATCATGAGATGGCACAATAAGTGCAGATACAAATTTTTTATGATCACCTACCACCATCGCTTGTTCTATAAGGAAGTCTTCTTTAAGACTGCTTTCTATAGGTGCAGGAGCTACATATTTTCCGCCTGAAGTCTTAAGTAATTCCTTTTTCCTGTCTGTTATTTTTAGGTATTTCTGGCCATTTGGTCCATCCACGAAAGTACCTATGTCACCTGTCCGGAAATATGTTTTCCCATTTAATTCTTTAAATACAGCTGCAGTTTGCTCTGGTTGTTTATAATATCCAAGCATTATATTTGGTCCTGCGGCGATGATTTCGCCTTCACCATCATTATAATCTCCCTCTGACCTATCGATCACGATATCACAAATATCTAATGGCACGCCTACTGTACCTATTTTATTGCTTCCACTATAGTAATGATTGAGGGTGAGTACAGGCGATGTTTCCGTAAGTCCATATCCTTCTGTGATGGTAATGCCTGCTGCAGAAAATACTCTGGCAATTTTGGAAGGACAGGCTGCTGCTCCAGTGGCTATTCCTTTTACATTACCACCGAGAGCCGCTCTCCATTTGCTAAATATAAGTTTGTCTGCTATCTTTCTTTTGATGGTGTCCATTCCAGAGAATTTTTTACCATGCTCAAAATCATCTGTCAACTTGAGGGCCCAGAAAAATAGTTTTTTCTTCAAACCTGTCAATGCTAGACCTTTGTTATATATCTTTTCGTACACCTTCTCCAGCAATCTAGGTACGGTCGTAAAATAATGCGGTTTTACAGAAGCGAGGTCTCCAGTTTCTCCACCAAGATTTTCCGTGCCAGTAAAGTAGATTTCTGTTGCCACCGAAGTGTACACATAAAGTACAGCTCTCTCAAATATGTGACAAAGTGGCAAAAAGCTCAAGACTCTTTCTCCTTTTTTTACAGGTAATAGATCTGAGCAACTTTCCACTACACTTATGATATTTTTATGAGTAAGCATGACACCTTTAGGATTGCCAGTAGTGCCGGATGTGTATATAATGGTAGCAAGGTCATCTGATGTGATGCTTTGACTGATAGATTCGACTTTGACCAGGTGTTTTTCATTCATAAAGTCAAGCCAAAATGGTCGTCCCCCTTGTTTGTCAAAGCAAATGATTTCCTTGAGCATATTTACTTTTGATTGGGCTGCCGAAACTTTTTCATATAAGTCACCACTTCCTACAAAACAAATTTTGACCTCTGCCTCATTCATGATGTATTCGTATTCCCTCGAACTGATAGTTGGATACATAGGTACTCCGATTGCTCCTATATATTGTATCGCAAGATCTGCTACCACCCATTCAGGACGGTTTTTATACACTACGAGACCGATTTTATCTCCTTTTTCTATTCCTAAATCAAGTAGACCAGATGCTAGTTTTCTAGACTTTTCTATTACTTCTGCAGTAGAGTAAAACTTCCAGTCGTCTCCTATTCTAGAACCAACAAAACGGTCAATTGCTCCTTCGTCAAATTGCTTGCTAATATAATCAAATAATCTTGTGGCTGACATGATATTATATTTTGAATAATGTGTGATATATGAAAAGAATATTAAATACCAATACTTTAATGAAAGGTAAAGATATATAATTTGCAACTTTATTTCAAAAATTATAACTCTTTTTTTTAATTTGTCTAATGAATGAATTTTTCGAATATTCATTTATCCTAGGAGTCTATGTCTTTAATTTTTATTAAAAGAAATCAAATTATAAAAAAATAATATTTATATCTTTGTGCCTATGAAGCAGAAAAAACAAACCAACAATATCACGGCCACAACAAACTTAAAAAATGTGGTAACTCCGAGCTCTTTCAAATGGCATGGCTTAATCGTATTTTTATTTGGGGCAGCCTTGTATCTGAATACCCTAAGCCACGATTTTACCCAAGATGATGCCATCGTTATCTACGATAATATGTACACCACTCAAGGTGTTTCTGGTATAAAAGGTCTTTTTACGGAAGATACTTTTTTTGGTTTTTTTAAGGTCGAAGGAAAGGCAAAACTCGTTTCAGGTGGTCGTTACAGACCTTTTACACCAGCCATGTTTGCGGTAGAATACCAACTCGTAGGCAAAAAACCTTGGCTAGGTCACCTTATGAATGTGCTGCTTTACGGATTTCTTTGTCTCATGATTTATAAATTGCTTATTTCGCTTATTTGTTATAAAGACGATTCTGAACGTAACAGATATCTTGTATTGGCGGCTTCACTGATTTATGCGGCACATCCACTTCACACAGAAGTAGTAGCAAATATCAAGGGGCGTGACGAAATCATGAGTATGCTGGGTAGTGTCATTGCTTTGTATGCCATTTTAAAATATGTGGATATCAAACAAACTAAATATCTGATTTTTGCCTGCATAAGCTTTTTCATAGCTTTTTTATCCAAAGAAAATACCATAACTTTTCTAGCAGTCGTCCCTTTGGCTTTATATTATTTCAGAGATTATAATATAAAAACAGTATTGTCTTCGAGTGCAATATTGTTGATACCGACAGTACTTTTCTTAATGATTAGGTCAGCTATATTAGGAAATGACTTCGGTGGTACACCGATGGAACTAATGAATAATCCATATCTAAAATTGGTAAATGGTAGTTACGTCCCTTTTGATGCAGGTGAAAAATTAGCTACAATATTATACACTCTGGGCAAATATGTCCAACTCCTTATTTTCCCGCATCCATTGACCCACGATTATTACCCGAGATACATTGATATCATGAGTTTCAGAGATGTGAGCGTATGGTTGAGTCTAGCAGTGTATGGATTGATAGCTTTTGTAGCTGTACGTGGATTGAAGACAAAAAGTATCCTAGGTTTTGCAGCAGCTTACTTTATCATCACGCTTTCTATTGTGTCCAATATCGTATTTCCGATTGGTACCAATATGTCTGAACGATTTATGTTTATGCCGTCCCTTGGATTTGCTTTGGTAATCGGTTATTTTCTTAGTAATTTTGTTTACAATAAATGGGGCAAACAAGCACTTTTTGTATCGCTAGGTTTGATCCTATCTCTCTATGCTCTCAAAACCATCACAAGGAATATGGTATGGGAGAGTGATTTCAAGCTCTTTACCACAGATGTCAAAACATCTATCAACAGTGCAAAAGTGTTAAATGCAGCAGGTGGAGCCCTCACTACCGAAGCATTCAAAGAAAAGGATGAATCCAAAAAACGAGAGATGCTCTCTGAAGCTATTGGCTATCTTGATAAAGCAGTTGTCGTCCATCCTACTTACAAAAATGCTTATCTAATTGCTGGAAATGCAAATTATTATCTCAAAGATTATGATAAAGCAGTGGCATCATACGAAAAAGCCTTAGCGTTGGATGATGAATTTGGTGATGCCAAAAAGAATCTAGCTATTACCCTGAGAGATGCAGGTAGACAAGCTGGAGAAGTGGAAAATAATCTTGCAAAAGCGGAAGCTTTATTAACTAGGTCTTATAATATTTTTCCAGATGATACAGAGACGTTGAGATTGCTCGGTGTAGCGAATGGCATCAAAGGTAATCACCAAGGAGCTATCAGTTTTTTTGAAAAAGTGGTAACTCTTGATCCAAAAAATGCAAGTGGATATCTCAATCTTGGCAACGCATACAAAAATGCAGGAGATATGATCAATGGTGAAAATTACATTCAACAAGCGATCGCTATTGATCCTGAAGTTATTAAAAAATAAGTTAGTTATTCAGAAAATGGTCTATTGGGATGACTTTAACAGTATTTTATCGTCGGAATCATATTTAAAAGATGATAATAAACGTTAGTTAGTCTGGGGATCAATAAGAAATAGTATGCGTAGAAGGGTAATGAAGGCTGGATGTAAGGTAATTTTATTGATTTTGATCATTCATTCGGTAGGTTTGAGTCAAAATTATTTGCAGCGGGAAGATACTTGGGTAAATGCTACTCTGGGTGATATGACATTAAACCAAAAAGTAGGTCAGCTATTTATGGTTCGCGCTTTTTCTAAAGGATATATAGGTGAAGAAAAAAAAATATCGGAATATATTACACAGTACCACATCGGAGGTATTTGTTTTTTTCAAGGATCACCTTTCGAACAGATTAATCTAATCAATAACTATCAACAAAAGGCTAAAATACCACTTTTTATGGGTATTGATGGAGAATGGGGGCTAGGTATGAGATTTCCTTCTGAGACCATATCATTTCCCAAACAACTCATGCTGGGAGCCATACAAGACAACAGACTTATTTATGAAATGGGTATAGAGGTCGCCAAACAATGCAAAAAAGCTGGTATCAATGTAAATTTTGCACCATCTGTTGACATCAACACCAACCCAGCAAATCCTGTTATCTACGATAGATCATTCGGTGAGTCTGCTCAGAATGTCACCGCAAAAGGATATATGTATATGAAAGCGATGGAAGATGAAGGTATCTTGGCATGTATCAAACATTTTCCTGGTCATGGAGATACTGATGTTGATTCCCACTATGACTTACCGATATTGAGCCATTCAAGGAAAAGACTTGATACTACGGAGTTTTTTCCGTTCAGGCGACTTATTGCTTATGGTGCAAGTGCTATGATGGTGGGCCATCTCAATATTCCGGCACTAGATGATAGGGTGAATAGGCCTACTACACTATCTCAGAATGTGATCAAAAATATTCTTCGTCAAGAAATGGGTTACAATGGTTTGATTTTTACAGATGCAATGGATATGAAGGGTATTACAAAATATTATCCGAATGGTATCGCTGAAGCAGAAGCGTTTTTGGCTGGAAATGATGTCATTTTGTTGCCAGAAGATCTGGTTAAAGCAATTACTTCTATTAAACAATATATCGCTGAAGGTAAAATTACAGAAAAACGACTGAACGAAAGCGTGCTTAGAATATTGAGGGCTAAGTATAAACTGGGCTTGTCCACAACACCAACACATAATTCAGAAGGACTGTCCAAATATTTATTGCGCAATCAAGCCGTAGCTGTGAAGGAAAAACTCACCGAAGCAGCGATTACCTTAATATCAGATAAAGATGATATCATACCTATCAAAAGTATAAATGATGTAAAATTAGCTACCTTGAGTTTCAACAAATCTATTAGAACTCCTTTTCAAGGTAGGGTCAATGACTATATTCAAGCAAAACATTATCATCTCATGTCGCACGAATTGAAGGGCCAATATGTTCAACTTCTTCAGACTTTGTCTCAGTTTGATAGGGTAATAGTGTCAATTCACACCTCAGGAAAACAAAGCGCCTACAGCAAAGAGGTATCTCAGGAAATGGTTGGATTTCTTAAGGAATTAAATAAAAAATCAAACATCATTGTAGTACTATTCGGGAGTCCATACCTTTTGAAAAGGTTGGGGGATTTGGATAATGTATTGCTGTGTTATGACAACAATAGGATGACACAAGACATTGCTGCGCAATCACTATTTGGCGTAAATGCCATCAACGGTAAGCTACCCATCACCGTTAGTGAAAAATGGCCGCTAGAACATGGGCTGGATAGAAGTTCTTTGGGAAGATTGGGTTATGCTGTGCCAGAAAGAGTCAAAATGAATTCAGATACCCTGATGCTGATTGACTCCATCATGGCTGAAATGGTTCGTCTCAATGCTGCTCCAGGAGGTCAGGTAGTCATCGCTAAAGATGGGAAAATAGTATTCACTAAATCCTATGGGAAGCTAACAACAGATGGTTATTATGTCTTGCAGAATACCATTTATGACGTCGCTTCATTGACAAAAATACTTGCTACGACCATTGCAACTATGAAACTTGTCGATGATAGAAAAATAAACGTCGGTCATCCACTCCGGTACTATATTTCCGATCTCAACGGCACAGACAAAGCCAATATAAAAGTGGAAGATGTATTGTCACATCGAGCAGGTCTACAAGCAGGACTTCTTTTTTACAATAAAACAACCCTTACGGGAAAGACAAAATCTTACAATAGCCTTTTTTACAGTACCTTACTCAAAGAAAACTATACCATTCCTATCGCAAAAAACATGTTTATGCGCACCGACTACAGAGATTCATTGTGGCAAGCTATCTATACCAGCAAATTGTCTGGAAATAACAATTATAAATACAGCGATCTAGGATATTATATCATGCAAAAGGTGGTGGAAAACGAATCCAGTAAAAAACTTGATGAATATACTTCTACGAATTTTTATAAGCCATTAGGGCTAAGGTACACTACTTTTAATCCACTTGGTCAACATTTAGCCTCAGGTATTGCACCAACTGAAATCGACAATTACTTCAGATTTCAGACATTACAAGGCCATGTGCACGATGCAGGTGGAGCCATGATGGGAGGTGTAGCAGGTCATGCGGGTCTTTTTTCCAATGCAAACGACGTTGCTGTCATCATGCAAATGTTGCTCAATAAAGGATCTTACGGAGGTATATCGTTTATAAAACCAGAGACGGTAGAATTATTTACTAGTAGGAATGGTAAGTCCACTAGACGCGGCTTAGGTTTCGATATGAAAGATATCAATGCAAGCAAGGTGAGAAATATGTCTCCTCTCGCATCCAATGCCACCTTTGGTCATACGGGTTTCACAGGTACTGCTGCTTTTGCTGATCCTGAGCATAATTTAGTATATGTTTTTTGTGCCAATCGAACCTACCCATCAGCCAATAATCAAACTTTCAATAATAGAAATTATCGTCCCAATGTCCAGTCAATTGTCTACAGAGCTATCTCGGGCTACAAGTTGGGCCTATTCCAATAATAGTGCAAACCATCTTCATTTAAAATAATCTTTCATTTTGGGCACAGCTATGCCTTTATTAGCCTATTTTTGCACCCATGAAGTTGATCTTTTCTATTGCTTCGAGGTATCTATTTGGCAAAAAAACCACCAATGCCATCAATATCATCACATGGATATCGGTCATAGGTATGTCTATAGGTACAGCGGCACTCATCTTGATTTTATCTGTTTTTAATGGTTTTGAGAGCTTACTTTCCGGAATGCTCAATACTTTCAATCCAGATATCAAGGTCACACTCGTACAAGGCAAATACATCAGCAAAGACAGCATCAATCTAGATCTCATAAAAAATATAGATGGAATAGATCGCATTTCTTTCACCCTAGAAGAGACATCGTTTTTTGACTATAAAGGCTCTCAAGAAGTAGGCATCATCAAGGGTGTAGACGAAAATTTTGTGTACGTCACAGGATTAGACTCGTCGATCATCTCAGGTAGCGCAAATTTTGATGATGAGGTGGATTATGCTTTGCTTGGGTCAGGCATGAATACAAAACTTTCTGTAAATCCATCAGACGCTTTTGCGGTCATCACCGCTTACATGCCATCCAAAGATGATCAAGGCCCATTGGGCAAAGATTTCAATTCATTGCAATTTTATCCTTCGGGAACGTTTTCTGTGGGAAGCGATATAGATGTTCAGTATGTCCTGATCAATTTTGACCTAGTCAATCAGATCTTAAAGCTCGATGATCACTTCAGCGCTATCGAAATAAAGGTAAAACCTGGCACAAACGAAAATACAGTCATCAAATCACTATCAAAAGTGCTTGGCAATCAATATACTATTAAAAATAGATACCAACAAGACGAAGGTTTCCTTAAAATTATGAATATCGAGAAGTGGATCAGTTTTTTGATCGCCTGCCTCACACTATTGATCATCGCCTTCAATCTAGTAGGGTCATTGTGGATGATCGTGCTAGAAAAAAAGAAAGACATTTCTATCCTTATGTCTATGGGCCTCACAAAATCAAGTATCAGGTGGATCTTCCTGACCCTCGGTTTTTTGATATCGGTGATTGGGCTTGTTTTTGGTTTTATACTTAGTTTGGTTTTATACTGGATGCAAAAAAACTATGGACTCATCAGTATTCCCGATGGTTTTCTCATAGATGCTTATCCTATTGAGTTGCGATTTATAGATTTTATAGTGGTCTCCATTACGGTGATGATCATAGGCTATTTGGCATCATTGCTGCCTTCTATCCGTGCAGGTAAGGTAAGTGCTTTTGTGAGGCAGGAGTAGGGGGTGATTGTCGAATTTAATCTGCAGAATTTTCTAACCAATTTTGGTTGATTTTCATATTTTTATTTTTATAAATCGTTTTGTAACTAACTGATATTCAATATATATATATATATATATATAATATTTATTCTTATGAACTTATTTTGTCCTTTTAAATGGAAATAATTATGTATCTTTGCAAAGAGTTATCTAATGAAGTTGTCCGAAAAACTTTGTTTAATTCCTTTTTAGAATTTATTGCACCCCTTAAAAAATAAGTTTGGTATCAAAAGTAACTTTTTACTTTTTGATAAAAGTTGTTTCAATACAATGCAGGAATGTATTTTTCTGTTAAGTGTTGTGTCATTTCTTAAAGATCAATTTTGCTAATGAGCTGATTGTATCTTTTGGAATTTTAATATGTTCAGTTCAAATGTGAACTTTACGCATGTTCTTGTATTTAAACGTGCAATAAATCATTAAAATTCATTTGTGAATTGCTAAAACTAAACCTTTATTATTTAATCATATTTAAACCACCTATTAGAGACAAAGCCATAGAAATAAAATGAAACAAAGGATGTAATGTACGATAGACATTCTTCTTTGACTTTAGAAAATTAAGACCCATTAAACAAAATACAGAAACGAAGGATTTTTCCTGTTTTCGGAGCAGATAAAATTCTCAAGAATCGATGATCTTCAGGTTTTAAATCCTGAAAACGTACTATTGCTATAACTTGTGCTTTGATCATAAAACCTCAAGTGCACGAACTATTGCATAAATGACTGACAAAACATAATAGTATCTAATCGGATGGATATTCTTATGGTTACACTAAATATTAGGCTGTTTCTAATCACTCAGTATTTGCATAAGCGAATACTAAACACTGCAATGGGATAAAATGACGTACAATATTTCTTTTTTCAAAACAATTTAAATTATTATATGATGATAAGATACATCACACAAGTTTTTTATTGTGCTCTACTTTGTATGGTGAGCATACATTACAGCTATGGGCAGCCACCAGGGGACGGGGTGAATGGTGTTTTTAATTTAATTCCTGTGGATGATCGCGAACATCACCCTTGTTTCAACAATGTAAAACTCTCAGGAAATTACGACGATAATGATAATGGTAAAAACGTTTTACTATTAAATATTGATTGTCCAGAGAATACAGATTTTTATATTGATTTACCAATTCCTATTGGATGTGGTTGTGATCAATGGAGTATTAATTTTGGAGGTGATAATTTTTTGGTTTATCCTGCTAATGATTCACCTACACCTGTCAACTGGCTAAATAGTTCCAATCTGAGACATGGGAAATATAGATTTAATTTACCTGTAAACCAAAACACAATTGGTGAAAGAACAATAGATGTAAGGATACATTGCGGTACCGTTGATTTCATGTGGATTTCAAAGGAATTTTATATACAAGTAGTGTCAAACGGTGGGACTTACGAGGTATATGAAGGATCAGATGGGAATGGATATGGGGAACTAGAAGAGCTTGATTTTCCTGACGTATGTTGTTGTGAAAAAAAATGTCCTACTTCAAAAATATGTGTAGAACGTTCAACGTCAACAGTTTCTAGTGTTGGTAATAATAATACCATGATTTCGTTAGCTTTCTCCGCAGGTGGAAAAAACTTTGGTTTTGAAGGAACTGTTCCGTTTCCAGTTTCATTTGATGGAACATCTCCGAGCAATACATTTGTTAATAATATAAGTGATGAGATTTCTACGCAAAATTGCCTTCCTGACCCTGATTTGGGCAATTGTATTAAAGTATGCGCAAGATCTGTATGGAAAATTGCCAAATATACCAATTACATAGCTAATTGCGATGAAGTGGATCAGATTTTGGGAACTGTAAAAAAGATAAACCCGAAATCTGTTGGTATAGACTTAATAAATTGTGGATTCCAATTTCCAGTTAATAACAATTCTTGTCCACAACTTATTGCTAAGCCAAAGAAAAAGTTTAATTTCAGATATTTAAATGAATGTACGGGTAATGCTGGTGTTGAAATAATATCTGGTTCTCAGGAATTATTCTTTGAATGGGCAGGTCCTGATGGATTTAAAAGTAATCAAATGGATATTACCAATGTTCCATTCGGACAATACACATTAACTGTATCTGACAATTGTTGTAATGTTGTGACTGAGATAATCTATTTGTGTGACGAAATTATTGCTACACCTTGGACAAAAGACAATAATGGTAAGTGGTGTAGAACAGTAGATTGTAAAGGTGGACCAGCTTTGAGAAATTCTTGTGGCGGTACATATACCGAATGTGTAACACCAGATCGTATAGAAGATACCTTCGACCAAAATCAAAAAAAATGTGTCAAAGAGTATTATCTCAATAATGAGTTGCTTGGCACTACGAGCGTGGATGCTACTTATGAAACAGAATGGGATGATTTTTTTGAGCGTTGTGAAACGACATACTATTGTGATGGAGATGAAGTCCATACGGAAGAGTATGACCCGGAAGATTCAGCGTGGACATACTATTACTGGAGTGAAGAATGCCAACTCACAGTCAACTGTATGGGTGAAGAAATGGAAAATGTGCAACAACAAGAAGCTGAGATCGAATGGGAATGGGACGGTTTTTGGGAAAAATGCGTAAGTACTTCGATTGAATGTAATGGAGAGAAAGCGTCAAACGAAATTTCTATTGACCCATATGATATTGAGGGTTGGACTCACACAACTGTTTTTTGCTATAGAAATATTATTTGTTTAAACGGTCACGAAGAAATTGAACAACAAATTCCAGCTCAATATAATAATACTTATCAACAAGGCGCTTGCCCAAATGGTCAATATGTTGTAGAGCTAATTTGTGACGGAGAAGTGATTGATGAAGTTTGTGGCAACACATTGCAATATCCGCAAACTACGAATAGGAGTAAAATTGCAAGTGATATAAATATTAAATATCAGGAAAATCACATATTGATTGATTTTAACACGTTGATAGATGAAACTGTCAATATTTACATCAGTGATGTCATGGGTAGAACTTCTACAATTATAACTCTTGATAATGGGAGTAAAAACGTAAA
>Ga0105045_10004010_pt1 | contig 12766 bp, 9 predicted proteins | sample MAT02_FD_78089 | JGI IMG/M metagenome (GOLD analysis project Ga0105045, IMG submission 78089) | Freshwater microbial communities from Lake Fryxell liftoff mats and glacier meltwater in Antarctica - MAT-02 (megahit assembly) | ecosystem: Environmental > Aquatic > Freshwater > Ice > Liftoff...
CGCGGGCCAGCCCGCCACCACCGCGGGCCAGCCCGCCACCACCGCGGGCCAGCCCGCCACGCTGGGGCCCGCCGCGCTCGCCAAGCTGCCCGCAGCCTGGCTCACCAGCCTGCGCGCCGCGTGCGTGCAGGCCGACCTCGACGAAGTCCGCGGCCTGATCGCCCGCGTCCGCGACGACGCCTCCGAGGCCGCCGCCCTGCTCGACGACCTCGCCGGCCGCTTCAGCTTCGATCGCATCCTCGAGATCATCGAGGTCGCCGAGCAGCACCAGACCGAAGCCGACAGCAGCGAGCCGAGCCGCGCCGGAGGCCCTCCATGAACCAGATCCCGGGCACCCGTGGCAACGTCCTCGTCGTCGACGACACCCTCGTCAACCTGCGGATCTTGACCGAGATGCTGGCCGCGCAGGGCTACAAGGTCCGTCCGGTCACCAGCGGCCCCCAGGCCCTGCAGGCCGCGATCGCGGCGCCGCCCGACCTCGTCCTGCTCGACATCAATATGCCAGGCATGACCGGCTACGAGGTCTGCCAGCAGCTCAAGGACCACAACCTCACGCACGACGTGCCCGTCATCTTCATGAGCGCCCGCGACGAGGTCCTCGACAAGATCCGCGCCTTCGAGGTCGGCGGCGTCGACTACGTCACCAAGCCCTTCCACCTCGAGGAGCTGCTCGCCCGCGTCGCCACCCACGTGTCTCTGCGAGTCCTCCAGCGCCAACTCCAGGAGTCGCGCGCCAGCGCCGAGGCGACCGCCCGCGCCCTCGAGGATGAGAAGCGCCGCACCGATGAGCTGCTCCACAGCATGCTGCCCCGCAGCGTCGCCGACGACCTGCGCAACGGCAAGCCCGTCGCCGGCGACAGCTTCCCCAACGTCAGCGTGCTGTTCTGCGACATCGTCGACTTCACCTCGACCGCCTCCTCGCACTCCCCCTTGCAGATCTTCGAGCTGCTCGGCGAGCTGTTCACCCGCTTCGACGACCTGCTCGAGCGCCACCCCGTCTACAAGGTCGAGACCGTCGGCGACTGCTACATGGTCGCCGCCGGGGTGCCCGAACCCAACCCGCAGCACGCCGACGCCATCGTCGCCACCGCCCTCGACATGCTCGACGCCGTCAAGGACGTCGCCTTCCCCAACGGCAACGCCCTGCAACTGCGCATCGGCGTCAACTCCGGCCCCGTCGTCGCGGGCGTCGTCGGCACCAAGATGCCGCGCTTTTGCCTGTTCGGCGACACCGTCAACATCGCCAGCCGCATGGAGACCACCAGCGAGCCGATGTGCGTGCAAGTCAGCGAGACCACCCGCCAACTGCTCGACGAGGCCCGCTGGCAGCTCGCAGAGCGCGGCCAGGTCCAGCTCAAGGGACGCGGACCCATGCGCACGTACTTCGTTCGCCGGGCCTGATCCGCCGCGCGCGAGTGTCTCGCCGAGTGTCGCCCTGGTCGCGCCGCGGACGGCTTACTCGCCGGACCCGCCGGACCCGCCGTCGGGACGAAACTCGCGGATCGTCCGCACCAGCTCGCCCACGATCGCTGGCCGGTCCGCGAGGTCGACGTTGGCGGCCATATCGGCGCTCAAACCATGGGCCCCTCCGCCCTCGACGATGACCCGCCGCAGGTATGCATCGTCGACCCGGCCCTGCCAGGCCGCGTCGTGAAAGTCGCGCGGTCGCACCCCCAGCGCGCGCCCGGACGGGCCGTCGCCGTGACCCGCGACCCCGTGGCAGTTGGCGCAGCGCGCCTGCCACAGCTCGCGCGCCGCGGCCTGCACCTGCGCTCCGCTTAGCTCGGGCTCGGGTCCGCAGGCGCTCAGCAGCAACGCCATCAACCTGCCCCAAAAGCCAGCCCGATCGCTCCGCATCAGCCCTCGTCGCCCGGCGACTGGCGGCCCCGCTTCTTCGCGCCGGTCTGCTTCTTGGCGTCGAGCCGGCGGCGGACCGCGCCCGCGCTCGGGCGGGTCGCGCGACGCGGCCGCGGCAGCACCTGAGCCCGCTCGAGCAGGTGTTGCAGCTTGCGCACCGCGTCGTCGAGGTTGCGGGCCTGGTCGCGGGTCAGCGCGCTGGTCACCACGATCTCGTCGCCGAGAGTCAGACGGCTGCCCGCGAGCTTGCGCAGGCGAGCACCTGTCTTTTCGGTCAGGCCGTGGATCGCCCGCAGCTCGACCCGCAGCTCGACCTTCGAGGCGACCTTGTTGACGTTCTGGCCCCCGGGTCCCGACGAGCGCACGGCTCGCCAGTGCAGCGCCGACGCCGGCACGCGCACCCCCGGCTGTGCGATCAGTTCTCCCAGCGACATGACGGCGCGAAGCTTTCGTCATCCGCCCGGCGTTGGCAAGCCTCGCGGCGGGAAACCAGGCGCCAGCGCCGAGGCCATGCGCCCCGGTGCGACCACCCCGCACGCGCGCATCAACTCCTCCTGCGTCGCGCACTGGGCCGCGTCGCCGTCCATGCGCGCCGCCTGCCAGCGCGCCGCGGCGGTCCACAGGCGCATGCCCACCCCCTCGAGGCCCGCGACCGCGACGCCCAGCGCCCGCCGGGCCGGCTCGTGGCGGTCGCGCTGGGCCAGCGTCGCGGCCTTTAGCAGATCGGCGAAAGGGTCGGCCCAGCGGGCCCGCTGGCGGGTGATCTTCGTCGCGCACGCCTCCGCGACCGACCACAACGCCGCCGACTCGCGACCCGCGCTCGCTCGCGCGGCCTGCAGCGCCGCCGCCCCGCGCCAGAATTCGCCGAACACACGCCCGTGCTGCCCCTGATACAGATACGACGCCGCGAAGGCGGGCCAACGCTCGGCGCAGCGAGCCCACGCGCGCGGGCCGTCCCCCCGGTATATGTCGATCGCCCGCGCCGCGAGAAAGGCGGCCGCCCGCTCGCGCGCGAAGCCGCCGCGAGGCCAGCGACCGAGCGTCGCCGTCAGCTCCTGCGCCGCCAGGCCCGGGTCGTCGGCGGCCAGCGCCGCGAACACGTACATGCCGACGCCGAGCCGCCCGTCGTTGGCGCGGTCGCCCTCGGCCCGCAGGATCGCCAGACACTCCGCGTGGCGGCGGAGCATGCCCTGCAGATCGCCGAGGTAAAAGTTGCAGTCGAGGATCCACTGCCCGCACATGCTGTAAATGACCGCCGCGCTGGCGTCACGCGTATTGCTCGCGCCGACCTTCGGCAGCGCCGCGTCGAAGTAGTCGAGCGCCGTCCGCCACGCGCCGACGTTGTACGCCGCCAGCCCGGCGCAAACCGGGATGTATCGCTCGCCGCGCAGCCCGTGTACCGCCGCGATCCCCCGAGATTGATCGAGCAGGCGCCCGGCCTCGACCGCGCCGGCCGAACCCGCGTGCGAGATGTACGCCGCGTGCCCCGCGATCGCCCGCACGATCCGCCGCGGCTCCCCGACCTCCAGGCACTGCCGCAGATGCTCGAGCTGATACATGCGCGCCGTCAATGGATCGACGTTGACGACCGCGAGTCGGGCCGCCTGCAAGGTATCGAGGTGCAGCAGCACCGACTCGGGCACCTGCGCCTGATCACGCGCCGTGAAGCGCAGCCCGTTGCGGCGCAGCCACATCCCATGCACAGCCACCCGCGCCGCCCGGGCCACCCGGTTGCGCGGCGGCGGCTGACCGAGCGCCGTCAACACCTCCTGCAGCAGCGCCAGCCCGCGTCGCGGCGCGCCGCAGTTGAGCAGCACCTCCGCCGCCCGCTGACGCAGCCGCAGCGCCTGAGCGGGCGGCGCCTCGGCGGCCGCGGCCAGGAAACACGTCGCCGCGTCCGCCAGTTGTCCCGCGTGCATCAGGGCCTGGGCCGCGTCCACCCGCAGCGCCGATCGGCCCGCCACGTCGTCCGCCGGACACAGCCGGATCGCCGCCAGCGACAGCTCCGCCGCCCGCGCGAACGCCAGCGCCTTCGCGGCCCGCGTCGCCGCTGCCCTCATGTGCTGGCGCGCGCTCGCCGGGTCACCCGCGGCGTGAAGATGATGCGCGAGGATCTCCGGCTCGGTCAGCGCCTCACCATGCGCCGGCGAGTACGCCTCGATCGCGATCGCCAGGCGCCGGTGACAGTCGCGCTCGCGTCCCGCGTCGAGGCCCGCGAGCACCGTCTCGCGGATGCGATCGTGATAGACCTCGACCAGCTCGCCGCGCTCGCTACGACTGGCCCGCACCAGCCGGGCCGCGCCGAGCGTCTGCAACGCCGCGCGCCCGGTCGCCGGATGACCCGGTAGACCGATCACCAGGTCACGCGCCAGCGGCCTCGCGGCGACCGACAACATCTCGAGCATGTGCCGCGCCGGCCCCGGCAGCCGGACCACGCGCGCCGCGATCAAGTCCTCGAGTCGCCCCGGCCACGCGCCCGCGCCCGCCGAGATGCAGCCGAGCACGTCGTGTACGAGCTCGCGCACGAACAGCGGGCTCCCGGCCGACTCGCGCGCGACCATCCTGGCGCTCGCGCTCGCCGGCCCCGGCCCCAGCAGCGCCCGCGCCAGCCGCTCCGCCTCGTCGAGCGTCAACGGCTCGAGCGTCAGCTCCCACACCCGCGCCCCGCCCCCGCGCAGTTGTTGCAACAACCCTCGCACCACCGGCCCCGGCCCGCTCGCGCCGGTCCGATAGCTGGTGATCAACAGGCACGGCGGCGCGGGGGCGGTGACCAGCGCGGCCAACAACGTCGCGCTGTCGGCGTCGGCCCAGTGCAGGTCATCGATATACAGCACCACCGGCGCCCGCCCGGCGATCGATCCAAGCAGCGCCTTGAAGGCCGCGTAGGCCCGCTCGCGCCAGCGCGAGTCCGGAGCCTCGCCCTCGCCCGCCGCCTCGCCGCCAGCGACCGCCTCGGGCACCAGGCCGGGGATCCGCTGGAGACCCGGGAACAGGCGCACCAGCGCCGCCACATCGCCGGTCAAGAACTCCGCCTGCGCCTGCTCCGGCGCTCCCAGCAAGTGCCCAACCAGCGCGTCCACCAGCCCGTCGAACGCGTTGTGTGGCACCTGCTCGCGCTCGTAGCAGCGACCGCGAAGGATCGCGCTCGGCCCGCGCAGCTCTTGTAAGTAGCTGTCGATCAGCGTCGTCTTGCCGAGCCCCGAGCCGCCGCGCACCAGCACCACCGCCGGCTCGCCCATACCCACCCCGGCCGCCGCCTGCCGCAGCACCGCCAGCTCGTCCTGCCGACCTATCAACGCCCCCTGACGCGGGCTGCGCGGCCGCACCTCGCGGATCCCATCACCTGTCCCGAAGGTCAGCCTCGTCTCACCTGTCCCGAGGGCCAGGCCCTCGCCGCTCGCCGCGACCGCCAGCGCCGCCGTGATCGCGCTGCGATCGGGGCGCGCCGCCGGGTCGCGTGCCAGCAACTGCATGCACAACCGGGCCAGCGCCGCCTCGACCCCGGTCACCCCGCAGGCCGGCGGCTCCGGCTCGCGCTCGCACTTGTCGCGCAGCACTGTCAGCCCGCCGCCGCGAAACGGCAGCGCGTCGGCCAGCGCCTCGTAGAGCATCACGCCGACGCTGTACCAGTCGCTCGCGGTCGTCGGAGGCGCCCCGCGGAACAGCTCCGGGGCCATGTACGCCGGTGTACCGGCCAGCGCCTCGCCGCCCGGCGGCGTCGACCCGGCCAGCTCCTGCACGAGCCCGAAGTCGAGGACCACGACCCGACCCTCGCGGGTCACCAGCACGTTCGACGGCTTGACGTCGCGGTGCAGTTTTCCGGCCGCGTGCAGCGCTCCGAGCCCATCGACCAATTGGGCCAGCGCGTCGCACAGGCGCGGGGCCTGCTCCGTGGCGGGTGCCTGACGCACGTACGCCAGGAAGTCGACCCCGTCGATCCGCTCCATCGTCAGGAACGCCTGGTCACCCGTGATCGCCAGGCTGTAGAGCAGCGCCAGGTTCGGGTGCACCAGATCACTGAGCGCGCGAAACTCGTGCTTGAAGCGGCCCAGCGCCGCAGGCTCGCAGCCTCGCAGGGTCTTGAGCGCGACCACCTCGCCGCGCTCGTCGTGCGCCTCGTAGACCGCCCCCATCCCGCCGCGACCGATCAATCGCACGATCGTGTAACCGCCGAGCGTGGGCGGGGTATCGACGATCCCAAACAGCCGCGCCCGCACCGACGCCTTGAGCTGCTGCACCTCGAGATCCGGCGCCATCGCCCGCGCGGCCTCAAGCTGAAGTCGGCGCTGAAGTGTCAGGCCATCCGGCCCGCCGCCAACCCCTTGCGCCATGGCCCATCGTACCATGAGAGCACCACAGCCGGCCCCGACGGTGATAGTATCGCCGTCGACTGGCCCCGGTGACGGACTTCGAACTCCTGGATGCGTGGCGAGCGGGCGACCGCGAAGCCGGCAATTCGCTGTTTGAACGCTATTTTGAGGCGGTCTGCCGCTTTTTCACCAACAAGGTCCACCACAACATCGACGACCTGATCCAGAAGACCTTTCTGGGCTGCGTCGAGGGCCGCGACCGGTTCCGAAAGCAAGCGAGCTTCCGAACCTACCTGTTTGCCGTCGCACATCATGTGCTCTGCGCCCACTTCCGCGAGCGTCGCCGCGGTCCCGAGAACCAGCCGATCGACTTCTCGGACACCTCGAGCGACCAGCTCACCCCCTCGCCCAGCAGCATCCTGGCGATCCATCAAGAGCAGCGGCTCCTGCTCGAGGCCCTGCGCCGGATCCCCCTCGATTATCAGCTCGTGCTCGAGCTCTATTACTGGGAAGACATGGCCGCCCCCGAGCTGGCCCAGGTCCTCGGCCTGCCCGAGGGGACGGTCCGGTCCCGCCTGCGCCGCGCGAAAGAGGCGCTGTCGGCAAAGATGACCGCCCTCGCCGCCGAGCCCGCCCTCCTCAAGACCACCACCAGCTCGCTCGAGAAGTGGGTCTGCTCGCTGCGCGCCCAGCTCAGCGGCGAATGACCGCCGCGGCGGCCAACGAACCTCGGGCCTTCACAGCCGCGGCGGTCGCCCGTACAGGCGCCTCATCCGGCACTGTGACCCCCAATTCCCGCGTATACGTCATTTACAGAGGAAGTTGGGATCGGTGACGTCGGCGCGGACACTACCCCCCCCGGCTGTCTTCGCGGCGGCATGAACTGTGTTCATGCGACTCGGCGTCCCCGGCGCCTTCACCGGGCACAACTTAGAAACGCAGACCTCGATGCTCGACACCCAAATGACCACACCCACGGAAGCCCGAAACCCCGCAACCTGGCAGAAGACCGCGACGGAGGCCGAGCCGGTGCCGGTGCGCCCGGTGCCGGTGCTCAACATCCTGACCGAGCTGCTGCAGGGCTATCGCCGCCCGGCGGTCATCAGCACCGAGCAGGGGGTCATCGTCTGTATGAACGCCGCGGCGATGCGCAGCATCGACCGCAAGCCCGGCGACGAGGACGACGGCACCCCGTCCGACCCCAAGGACTGGCCGCGCCGCGCCGCGATCCAGGCCGAGGGTCAGACCTTCTACCTCGCCGTCCCCAACCAGGCCCTCGACACCGCCGGCAGCACGCCCGAGCCGCAGCTCCCGCCCCGCCTGGCGAAGATCGCCCGCCTCGTGATCTCCGGTTGTACCGACAAGCAGATCGCCACCCGCACCGGCCTCTCCTTCAGCACCGTCCGCACCTACGTGCGCCAGATCTATCGCCGCATCGGCGTGCATAGCCGCGTCGAGCTGGTCCACGCCAGCAACACCAGCCTCGCCCGCGATTGACCCGCACGGGGCTCCATCGAGCATCGAGCATCGAGCATCGAGCATCGAGCCCCGAGCATCGAGCCCCGAGCGCGACCAGGACCCTCTTCGCAATGTCAGCACGCCGCTAACCCATCGTCCCATCGTCCCATCGTCTCATCCTCCCATCCTCCGATCGCTATCGACAGCGCTCAACCCCGCTGCGCATCCGCGACGAGTCGAGCATAAAGCGAGGGCGCCTGCTCGAACGCCAGCGGAGGCGCCGCGACGAGCACCACGGTGGGCCCCGCTGGCGTCAGCGGCCGCTCGATCACCCTGGCCACCGCCTCGCCGTTGCGTTGCAGCGTATACGTCGACCACGGGCCGGCCGCGTCGAGCAGCGTACGGGCCTCGGCCGACACCGTGTCATCCTCGCGGACCACAAGCTCGCGCAGCAGCCCAGGGTCGACGCGAAACAGCGCGCTGCTGCCCGCGCTGGCCGGGCCCTCGACCACCAGCACCTGCACGAGCGCCCCGCCGCGCAGCGCCTGTGCGTCGATCCAGCCCTGATACACCGGCAGCAGCACGTGGCGGCGTTCACCGGCCGCGCCGACGCGCTCGAAGCTCTGCGGCAGCACCAGCACTGCGCCGCGTTCGGCCGGTCGCGCCTCACGATGTGCCAGCGCAAAGCCGATCGGGTCCTCCTGGGCCACGCGATACGCGGCCACGCCGGTCACGCCGACCGCCGCGACCAGCAGCAGGTCGAGCGCCCGCGCGAACAGCCGCGGCAGCACCGGCGGGAGCACGATCGCCACCATGCTGCCGACCAAGGCCGCGGCCCCGAGCGCCAGCGGTGTCGAGCGCAGCACCGAGTCGCCGGGCACGCAGCTTAGAAGCTGGGCCCCGAGCAGCAGCAGCAGCGTGATCACCAGGCTGCGGCGCACCGCCGGTCCGATGCCAGGGGTCCGCGCCGGCACCAGCGTCCACAGCGTCGCCACCAGCACCGCGACCGCCATCGCATTGCCGCCTCCGAGCATCAACGCCGGCTCCGGGTCGATCCGTCCGGTGGCCCACAGCCCTGCTGCTGCCCCGCCGAGCGCGATCAAGCCCATGCGTCCGCGGCCCTGGATGCGCTCAAAGACATGTCCCGAGAGCCAGATCGAATACGCGTCGAGCAGCAACCCGAGCAGGTCGGCGTGTACGAACGGCGCCGTCAGCAGGCGGCCCCAACTGCCCGATCGCCACAACTCCGGCGTGAACGCCCCGGCGTACAGCAAGCCGACGCCCGCGCGCCCCTGCCACAGCGCCGCCAAAAAACTGCCCGCCATCGCCACGATGAGCAGCGAGGTCACCAGCACCCCCTCCGCGCGGCGTGGCGGCCGGCCGCGACTCAGTTGCTCGCGCACCCGCAGCGCGACCCGCAGCGCCTGCTCGTCGAGCGCAGGGTCGGGCGCCGCGCTCCTCGCCAAGTGGCCGAGCAGCGCGCGTGCGGCCGCCGGCGTGCGGTCGTCGCGTCCGCGCAGTCGGCGGGGCATCGCCTCGATCTGCTGGATCAGCGCACGTGCCCGCGTCTCGTCGCCGCTGCACGCCGCCGCGGTCGCCCGCAGCAGCGCCGCGCTGGCTGGCGACGCGCCGAGGATCTTGCCGTGTTCGCCGGTCAGCGCCGCGTCGACCGTCGCCGACGCGCCCGCGTACGCGAGGAAGGTCAGGCGCGCCTGCCCGAGCAGATCGCCGGCGCCGGGCTCCTGACCGAGCGGACCGTCCTCGAGCGCGCGCAGCAGCCGGTCCGCGTCGTTCATGCGCCCGAGCTCGCCGTACGCGCGCAGCATCCCCAGCGCCAGGGCCGGCCGCAGCGCCGCGTAATTCGGCTGGAACTGCGACTCGTAGTGCGCCGCCGCCTCGCTCCAGCGCAGGTCATAAAGCAGCATCGCCACGATCTGCTCGTGGAGCATCGCCAACTCGGCGGTGTCCTCGGCCTCGGCGAGCAGCGCCCGGAAGTGGGCCAGCGCCGCCGCCGGTCCGCGGCGGTCGAGCAGCGAGAAGCCGGCGAGGATCTGCTGCTGGCGTGCCAGCCCGGCGCCCGGCATCAGCAGCGCCCGCAGCCCGGTCAAGCGCACCGCCCAGCGGGGATACCCGGCCGCGAAGATCTGCCGGGCCGCGCGCTCGAGCAGCCACGGTAATCCGACCGTGAGCCCGCACAGGCACACCGCGACCGCGCCCAGGAATCTATCCTCACGCACGATCGCCGCGGCTGCCAGGACCAGCTCTCCGACCACCAGCAGCGTGTACAGGCGCTGGCTGGGGTCTCGGCGCCGGATCAGCCGCAGCGCGCTCATGCCCAGCAGGATCGCCGCGAAGACCAGCAGGTTCTCGTAGAGCGCCAAGTCAGGCCTGCGTCACCGTCTCGAGGTGGCCGATCCGGCGAAACTTCGCGTAGCGCAGGTCCCGGCGGACCTCCGGGGTCAGGGCCCGCAGGTCCGCGAAGTGCCGACGCAGCGCGGCTTGCAGCGCTTGCGCCGTCACGGTCAGGCCGCGATGCGCCCCGCCGGCCGACTCCGGGATGATCTCGTCGCACACGCCGAGGCCGACCAGGTCCGTCGCCGTCATACGAAGTTGTTCGGCCGCGATGCGCTCCGCGTCCGCGTCCTTCCACAGGATCGACGCGCAGCCGCGCGGCGAGATCACCGAGTACACCGAGTGCTCGAGCATCAGGATCCGGTCGGTCACCCCGATCGCCAGCGCCCCGCCCGAGCCGCCCTCACCGATGACCACCGAGATCGTCGGTACGCGCAGCCCGGCCATCAGCTCGAGGCTCGACGCGATCGCCTCGGCCTGGCCGCGCTCCTCCGCGTCGATCCCCGGGTACGCGCCGGCCGTGTCGATGAAGCACAGCACCGGCATATTGAACTGCTCCGCCATCCGCATCAGCCGCTGCGCCTTGCGGTAGCCCTCCGGGCGCGCCATCCCGAAGTTACGGTGCACGTTCTCCTTGGTGTTGCGGCCCTTTTGTTGGCCCATCACCACCAGCGGCGCGCCCTCGAAGCGCGCCAGCCCGGCGACGATCGCCGGGTCATCGCCGAACGCCCGGTCCCCGCGCAGCTCGACGAAGTCGGTCAGCAGCTCGCCGATGTAGTCGAGCGTGTATGGCCGGTCGGGGTGCTTGGCCAACTGGAGCTGCTCCCACGGCGTCAGCGCGGCGAAGCGCTCCTTTTGCAGCGCCGCCGCCTTCTCCTCGAGCCTGGCGATCTCGCTGGCCATGTCGTTGCTGCCGCCAGCGCCGGTGCTGCCGCTCGACAGGTCCTTGAGCTCGCGGATCTTGCTCTCGAGCTCGACGATCGGACGCTCGAATTCCAGCACCTTGCCACTCATGCGTTCACCCCTCCGCCCATGCGCTCACCCGCCAGGAACCGTTGTAAATTCGGCAACCACGCGGCTGTCTCTTCGGCCAGGTCGACCGCCGGATCCCACAGCGACGCCGTGATCGAGATCCGTGACGCCGACGGCAACTGCGTCTTGAAGTAGGTCCGCTGGCGGCGCGCGTAGTGCCGCGTCGCCAGCTTGATCGCCGCGACCGCGTCGGCGAGGCTGTGGTGCCCCGCGAGATGATCGAGGAGCTGACGATAGCCGAGGCTGCGCATGGACTTGTGGCGCGCATCATACCCAGCCTCGCGCAGCATCTCCACCTCGGCGAGGAAGCCCGCGCCCATCATCGCGTCGCAGCGGGCATCGATCGCGCGATCGAGGGCCACCTGCTCGGGCTCAAGCACCACCAGCGCCAGCGCCAGCCGCGGTCGCGGCGGGTCGACCGCACGCAGCGCGCTCACCGGGCCGCCGTGCGCCTCGCACAACCACAACGCCCGCAAGGCGCGAACGACATTGCGCGGGTGGATCGTCGCCGCTGTCTCCGGGTCCGTGCGCGACAGCGCCGCGTGTACGCAGCCCGGCTGCTCGCGCTCGCGTCGCTCCCACTCGCCCGTGAAGGCCCCACGCGTCACATCGTCCGCGTCTGCGATCCCCTCACCGCTGTGCGTCCACGCCGCGGCGCGCAGGTAGAAGCCGGTCCCGCCGGCGAACAACGCCGGCCCCTCGCCGACCTCGGCCAGCGCCGCCGCGGCGTAATCTCCCGCGCTAAACTCCGCGTCGGGCGCGACGAGGTCGATCAGTCGGTGCGCGACCCGGCCTCGCCGCGCCGCGTCGGGCTTGGCGCTGCCGATGTCGAGGCCGCGATAGACCTGCACCGAGTCGCAACACAGCACCGGTAATTCGAGCCGCTGCGCGAGCCACAACGCGAGCCGTGACTTTCCGGACGCGGTCGGCCCCACGATCGCCAGCGCCCGCGGGAGCCCGATGATCTCGTCCGTCGCGTCCGCGTTCACACCGGAGCCCCGTCGTCGTGCCCGACAGCGATCGCCCTGCGCGGCGCGCCTGCTGTCTCACCGAGCAGCGCCCCCGGGGTCCAGCGCCGCAGCCCCGGCACCTCCGTCAGCGTCGCGCCCGCGTCGAGCAGCTCGGCCAGCCAGCGCCTGGCCAGCCGCGGCGCCGGGTCGGCCCCCCGCGTCGCAGCGATCGCACCGAGCAGCCCGCGTTCGACCGCCGAAGTATCCGACTCACGCGTGCGCACGCGCAGCCACGGGACAATGCGCGCGATGAGGTCGGCGACGTCCGCGTCGTCGACACAGTGCCGCAGATGCGCCGGCACGCCTCGCACCACCACCGCGTCGTCGCCGAAGCTGTCGAGGTCGACGCCCAGCGTCAGCAGCTCGGCCCGCGCCGCGACGATCAGCGCCACCTCTTCAACCGGACGCCGCACCACCGCCGGCGCCAGCAGCCCCTGCACCGCGACCACCCGCTTGCCGATCAGATCGCGTTGCAACCGCAGATACACCAGATGCGATCGCAGCCGGCGCAGATCGACCGCCAGCAGCGCGTCGCGCTCGGCGAACAGCGCCACCGGCCCCGGCAAGCAGGTCAATAACTGCGGCACCGCCTCGCGCGGTGGCACGCCGCGATCGCTCGGCGCCGGCACGTCGTCGATGTCCTCCGCCACCGGCGCAGCGATCTGGTCCGCCGAGAACAGGGCCGGCGGCCCATGCCCCGCCCCGCGCAGCGCGAGCAGCTCACGCCCACCACGCCCGACCACGCGA
>Ga0105045_10004011_pt1 | contig 12762 bp, 8 predicted proteins | sample MAT02_FD_78089 | JGI IMG/M metagenome (GOLD analysis project Ga0105045, IMG submission 78089) | Freshwater microbial communities from Lake Fryxell liftoff mats and glacier meltwater in Antarctica - MAT-02 (megahit assembly) | ecosystem: Environmental > Aquatic > Freshwater > Ice > Liftoff...
CGCCGACACCGCGATCTACTTGGAGCGCGAACTCAAGTCCGCCGGCGTCGCCACCGTGGATTGCGCCACGGGGCAATCCATCAACCCCGCCCGCCAGGCCTGGCAATTTTCCCCCGAATCCAACGACAAGCTCCGCGACTTCCCTCCTGGCAGTCGCCAGACTCGCGTGCTCATCGCCACCGACATCCTCTCCGAAGGCCAAAACCTTCAGGACTCCTCCCGCGTCATTAACTACGACCTGCCCTGGGCCATCATCCGTCTCGTTCAGCGCGCCGGTCGCGTTGATCGCATCGGCCAGAAAGCCGATACCATCACCTGCTATTCCTTCCTGCCCGCCGATGGCGTCGAGATAATCATCCGTCTTCGCGAACGCCTGCAAAACCGCCTTCAACAAAACGCCGATGTCGTCGGCTCCGACGAATCCTTCTTCGAGCACCAGACGACCGAAGATGCCGAGGCCCTGCGTCGTCTCTACAACGAGCAATCCGGCGTGCTCGACGAACCCGCAGACGACGAGGTCGATCTTACCTCCGAGGCCTACGAAATCTGGGCACAGGCGCTGAAGGCCGACTCGTCCCTCCGCAAGGCCGTCGAGTCCCTGCCCGACGTGGTCTTCTCGACCAGGGCCCACACCCCCGACCCCGCGCACCCCGCCCATACCCCCGAGGGCGTGCTCACCTACATCCGCACCAAACACGATACCGACGCCCTCATTTGGACTGACCCCGCCGGTCGCGCCGTCTCCGAATCCCCCGTTCGCATCCTCCGCGCCGCCGCCTGCACCGCCGAGACACCCGCGCTGCCCCGGCGCGACGATCACCACACCCTTGTGGCCTCCGCCGCTAAAATCGTCTTCGAGGAACGCCGCGACATCCAGGCCGGTCAACTCGGCTCCCGCCGTGGTGCCCGCTACCGCACCTACGAGCGCCTTCAAGATTTTATCCGCCACCGCGAGGGCGACCTGTTCCTCAACGATGCCGTGCGTGCCGCCATCCAGGCCATTTACGACCACCCGCTCACCACCGAGGCCGTCGATAAACTCAACCGCCAGCTCCGCACCGGCATCTCCGACGACGATCTCGCCGCCCTCGTCACCACCCTCCACCGCGACGACCGCCTCGTCGTCGCCAATCTCCACGACGCCGATCTCAAAGAGGCCCGCATCCTCTGCTCGCTTGGGCTCCGCCTCCCCGCACCATGAGCAAAGTCGCCATGCCTTTATTCGACCAAGTGAACCGCCCCGCAGCGTTTGGGCATAAAAATAGGGCAACCCTTTCGGATCACCCAACCGCAATTGCGGGAAGTTCGCTTAACATCTCCCGATAATCTTCTTAATCAAGTCATTTTTTCATGCCTGATCCGCTTTCAGTCGTCCCGCCGGTTCTCAAAAAACGCTGCACCATCTACATAGATTCATTCAATTGGTATTATGGCATTTTCGTTCATCGCCCGGAATGGAAATGGCTCAATATCCAGTCCTTCTTCGAGGCTCTTCGTCTCGACGAGGAGGTCATCGCCATACGGTTTTTTACCGCCATCGTTGACCCCGCCCTGCACGTCAGCCCGCGTCGCGATCGGCAACGCCGCTACCTGACCGCGTTGAAGAGCCAGCCCAAGCTCGAAGTCATTCTCGGCAAATACCAGCAGCGCACCGTCACTTGTAAGGCTAGCCCTTGTCCGCGCCGCTTGGAATACACCGTCGGCGAGGAAAAAAAGACCGATGTGAATATCGCCATCCGCCTCATTGACGACGCCATCAATCAGCGCACCGATTCCATGGTCATCGTCTCCGCCGATTCCGACCTAGAACCTGCCGTCGAGTGGGTGCGAAAAAAACATCAAGCCATCAAAATATCGGTCTATATCCCGGCCCTGCCCGACTCCCTGCACCAGCGACGCAACGACCATTATCAACGCATGGGTGTCACCTGTCGTCTCCTGCCACTAGCCGATCTTCCCCGCCACCTGCTTCCCTTGACCGTTCGACTGCCCGACGGCACCTCCGTTCAACGCCCTTCGTAACTCTCTCCATGGCCGCCTCCACCTCCTCCGCCCCCCGCTCCCGACTCCGCACCACCGAGGCCCGCCAGCTCCTCCAGCGTTTCGCCTTCACCGATCTCTTCATCGAGGAGCTGAATTGGAATAACCCCGCCCAATCCCGCCCCGTCCCCATCAAAGACCAGAACGATACGCTCTGGCACGCCCACGAGATCGCCCAGCTCTCCGGCTTCCGCGTTTTTGAGGTCACCCCGGCCGACCGCGCCACGCCCCTGCCCGACGCCACCACCCAGAAAGCCATCTGGAAAGCCCTCGACTCCCACTCCGTCGAGAAACTCGTCATCTTCATCGACCGCGACCGCACCCAGTCCCTCTGGTATTGGCGCAAACGCGAAGGCACCCGCTTTCTCGAACGCCGCCACCCCTACCTACAGCACCAGCCCGGCGACCTGTTTCTCAGCAAACTCGCCGCCCTCGTCATCGACCTCTCCGAGCTGGATGCGAACGGCAACCTGCCCATCACCGAGACCGCCAACCGCGTCCGCGCCGCCCTCGACATCGAGCAGGTCACCAAGGCCTTTTTCCGCGACTTCAAGACCCAGCATGACGCCTTTCTCCTTTCTATCGTAGGCATCAAAGACATCCGCGAACGCCGCTGGTATGCCAGCGTCCTCCTCAATCGCCTCATGTTCATCTGGTTCCTGCAGGTGAAGGGGTTTCTCGACGTCGCCCGCCTGCCGGACGGCGACCGCAGCTACCTTCCGCGCCAGCTCGCCGCCGCCCAAGCCAAGGGCAAAAACCAGTTCTTTTCCCATTTCCTGCGCGACCTCTTCTTCGAGGGCTTTGCTAAGCCCGAGACCAAGCGCGCCCCCCTCGGCTTCCTCCCCCTCGGCGACATCCCTTACCTCAACGGCGGCCTCTTCCTGCCCCACGGCATCGAGGCCCGCATCGAGACCGACGCCCTCGTAACCGGCCCCTACCAGAAAATCAAAATCCCCGACGCCGCTTTCGCCGGCCTCTTCGATCTCTTTGGCCGCTACTCCTGGTCGCTCAACGACACCCCCGGCGGCGACGACCGCGAGATCAACCCCGACGTCCTCGGCTACATCTTCGAAAAATACATCAACCAAAAGGAATTCGGCGCCTACTACACCCGCCCCGAAATCACCGACTACGAGACTGAGCAGACCGTCCACCAACTCATCCTCACCGCCGCGCGTAAGTGGACCGCCAACGCCGCCCAGCTCCACGCCGCCGGCATCACCAAGGGCACCGCGCCTCGCGATTTTGAGTCCATCGGCGACCTCCTCCTTCACGCCGACGGCCCGCTTTGCCATCACCTGCTCCAGGTCATACTGCCCCGGCTCTCCCTCCTCGATCCCGCCTGCGGCTCCGGTGCCTTCATCGTCGCCGCCCTCAAAACTCTCCTCAACCTCACCACCGGCCTCATCGGCCGCTGCACCGCGCTCAATCACCGCCCAGTCCTCCAGTGGATCGAGCACGAGCGTAAACAGCACAAGGCCCCCGAAGTCTATTGGCTGAAAAAGCGCATCATCACCGAAAACCTCTACGGCGTGGACATCATGGAGGAGGCCGTGGAGATCGCCAAACTCCGCCTCTTCCTGAACCTCGTCGCCTCCGCCGAGAAGCGCGACCAGCTCGAACCGCTGCCCAACATCGAGTTCAACCTCCTCGCCGGCAACTCCCTCATCGGCCTGCTTAAAGTGGACCCCGCCGCCTTCGAGGCGAAGGCCGGCTCCGTCATCTCCCGCACCGGTGGTGAGCAAGTCCGCCTCACCCTCGCGCACGAGGCCGAACTCGGCTTCACCGTCGAATCCACCACCGCCCCCACCGCCAAGGAAAAAGCCTCCGCCTTTGTCGCCCAGCAAAGCGCCCATAAATACGCCGATCTCCTTCGCGAGAAAAACCGTCTTGTAGACCTCTACCGTAAGTCCACCTCGCTAACCCAAGACCTCGTCGCCCTCCGCGCCGAGATCAACGCCCACAAAACCAAGGCCCGCGAAATCCTCGACCGCCAGCTCCTCAACGCCTTTCAAGCCGAGGGCATCCAGTTCTCTCAAGCCACGTGGGACGCGAAGAAAAAGACCGAAGGTAAGCCCGAGAAACGCGACCTCAAGCTCGCCGATATCCGCGCCCTCCAACCCTTCCACTGGGCCTACGAGTTCGACGAGATCATCGTCAACCGCGGCGGCTTCGACGCCATCATCACCAACCCGCCTTGGGAAAACTGGAAACCCGACGCCAAGGAGTTTTTCCAAAAACACAGCGACGAGGTCACCAAGAAGGTCATGCGCCTGGAGGACTTTGAGGCGGAGAAAGCCGACATCCTGAGCAAGGACGCCGACATCCGCCGCGAATGGCTGGAATATCTCTCCCAGTTCCCCCATGTGAACCTCTGGTTCCGCAACGCCGCTCAATACCGCAACCAGACCGCCATCATCAAGGGGCGCAAGGCCACCACCGATCTCAACCTCTACAAGCTCTTCACCGAGCAATGCACCCACCTCGTCCGCCCCGGCGGGCGCTGCGGCATCGTCATCCCCTCCGGCATCTACACCGACCTCGGCGCCACCCAGCTCCGCGAGATGCTCTTCACCCGGACGAGGATCACCGGCCTCTTCTGCTTCGAGAACCGACGCGGAATTTTCGAGGGCGTGGATTCCCGCTTCAAATTCGTCATCCTCAGTTTCGAGAACGGCGGCACTACCGAATCCTTCCCCGCCCGCTTCATGCGCCACGAGGTGTCGGAGTTGGTCACGTTTCCGGCGGCCGACTCCCTGCTCATCGACGTCGCCCTCGTCCGTGAACTTTCACCCGATTCGCTCGCGGTGCAGGAGTTTCAAACGCCATTGGAGGTAGGTTTGGCTAAACGATGCCTAGAGTTTCCCATGATCGGTGCGGAGATCGCCGGAGTGTGGAAACTAGACCTTGGCCGCGAACTCCACGCCACGGGTGATTCCGATCTTTTCCAACCTGATAAAAAGAAAGGTCTCCTTCCGATCTACGGCGGGAAAACCATTCACCAGTTCACGAATGCTTGGTCACTGCCCGAAAACTGGGCCGACGAAAAAACGACACGCCAGCGTCTACTCGGAAGAGAAAAAGATACCGGACAAGAAATGGACTATCAAAATTTCCGGCTCGGGTTTCGTGAGATCGCCGCCAACACGAACGAGCGAAGTTTAATCAGCACGATTCTTCCCTATCGAGTTTTCACCACTCACAAATTGATGCTCAACCGCCCAACGGCAGGCGTCCCGCTGCCAGCCTTGTGTTTCTGCACTGCGGTCTTTAACAGCTTCGTATTCGATTTTTTCGTTCGGCAAAGAGTCACGACGACCATCTCAGTCAATATCGTGATGCAGCTCCCCTTGCCCCGCCTGACCGCTTCCGACCCGCGTTTCCGCCCCATCGTCGAGCGTGCCGCCCGGCTCATCGGCATTACGGTCGTCTACGACGACCTGTTGGCGGAGATCTTCGGTTCCGAAGCCACGCACCTGACCCACGGCGCGAGCATCGACGGCGACCGCCTGCGACTCCGCGCCGAGTTGGATGCCGTCGTCGCCCAGCTCTACGGCCTCACCGAAGAGGAGTTCACCCACATCCTCACCACCTTCCCCCTCGTTGCCGAAAGCATCAAACAGACGACCCTCAACACCTACCGCGACCTCAACCGCCTCGGCAAACTACCCGCCGCCTAGCCATGAAAATCTCTTCCATACGCGTTCGTAATTTTAAGGCGGTCAAAGACAGCGGCACGATCAAGCTCGGCCCGCTCACCGCCTTCGTCGGCTACAACGGCACTGGCAAAAGCAGCCTCATTGAAGCAGCCGAGTTTTTCCAAACCTACGCGCTCCACGGCCTCGATGCCGCTGTGCAACCGTGGTATGGCTTCGAGCACATCCTGTGGCAGGGGACAGAGCGCAAGTGGAAGGCCGGCGACGAGTGGTTCCCCAAGCCCCTCGAAATCGAAATCAACGGCCAGCTGCTTGATCCTAAACGCCGCTGGAAGGCCGGGGTGGAAATCGCCGAACGCGTCGTCGTCCAAGACGGCAAACCAGTCAAAACCGTCGCGGTGAAGTCAGAAAACCTGACCGTCGGCACTAAGTCCGAAACCTTCGACCCCAAGCTACGCGGTCGCGGCCGTCCTCGGGCCGGCAGCCAGTTCCTCGATCAAGACTGGGCACCCGATTTCCGCAGCTGGATGTTTCTTAGTTTGAATCCGCACGACATCGGCCAGCCGCGCCGTCGCCTTGAAAGCAACGAAGAGGAGTCCCTCCAAAAAACCGGCGGCAATCTCGCCGAAATCCTGAAGGGCTTTCTTGATACCGACGCCGCCGCCTTCGATGCGATGATCGAGGCGCTGCAATACATCGTCCCCTACGCCGCCAACATCCGGCCCGACATCACGAAAGACTTGGTCGAGACCCGCTCGCTCATCAGGATGACCGAGGCCTTCGCCTCCGGTCACGTCGGCCCCTCGCTCCCCGGCTGGGTGCTCTCCGGCGGCACTTTGCGAATCCTCGCCCTGCTCGCCGCGCTCCGGCACCCCAAAGGCCCGTCGGTGCTATTTATCGAAGAGCTGGAAAACGGTCTCGATCCCCGCGCCATTGGCTTCGTCATGGAGGAGATCCGCCGCGCCGTTTCTTCGGGCGATAAACAGGTGATCCTCACCAGCCATTCGCCCTACCTGCTCAACAAGCTCTCGCTCTCCCACATCATCACGGTGGAGCGCCAGCCGGGCGGCCCGCCGGTATTCCGCCGTCCAGCAGAAGAAGACGAGTTGGTGAAGTGGTCGGAGGACTTTGCCCCCGGCTCCCTCTACACCATGGGCCGCCTGCGAAGCCCGGAGGAGCGCGTCAAATGAAGCTCGGTCTCGTGCTCGAATGCGATGTCGGCGGCCCCGACGAACGCGTGCTCACCTGCTTCGCTCGCCGGCTCGTGCCGAATATCAAGGTCGAACCGGTGGCGCTGGGCGACAAGCCGACCATTTTCAGCAAAGGTGTCGAAACCGCTCAACGGTTGGTCGAAACCAACGGCTGCGACCTCGTGCTCATCGTCTGGGATCTAAAACCCTTTTTGCAAGGCCCGCCACCGGCAACGCATTGCATCGACGAGGCCGAAGTTCTGCGCCAACGCCTCGTGGCGCTTAAACCTGCAACGCGCGTCAAAATCCGTCTCCTTTGCCTGACGTGGGAACTGGAGACATGGTTTATCGCCGACGCCAAAGCAGTGTCGGCATATCTTTCAACCGGCACTCACAAAAAGAAATTTAAGTGCGCAAAACCGGAGGACAAGACCGATCCAAAGGCGGTCCTCGACAAAGCCTGCAAGGCAGCGCGACGCGGTCTCGGTTACGAAGACTTCAAGGAGGCGATCCGTATCGCCTGCGAGATCGAGAAAACGAACAAACTCCAATCCATAGATACGTTCAAACGCTTCGCCAAGCTGCTCACCGGAGACCCCGCTGCGCCATTTCAGCAAACCAGCGATGCCTGCAAAGACCTTCGGCATGGTGCCGCCATGATGGGACAACCGGGCGCACCCTCACCGACACAAGCACTCAAGCCTGCCGCACCTGCATCGCAGCCGAGTAAAGCTAAGCCCCGTCGCAAAAAATCCAGATGAAGTCGGCCGACGTTCCTCTTTCCACTTGGTTCGCCAAACAAAAGACCGCCGCAACCGCTGCGCTCAATTTGGCGGATCAAGCCTCCGAAGTCTCAACCCTGCGGTTTTCACTTGGTCGCGCCGACCTCGAACGAGTTTTCTCGGGCACACTCGAACTGCTGACGCTACCTCCGATCGAGCGCGGTCTTGAACGATGCGTCGATGTCATGTGCCAGTGGGCTGCCTGTCGCAGCCCCAAAACCGCCTCCCTGATAGGCTCGATATTGCTGGAGCGTCTGGCGCAGGTGCCATGGCAGCACGTTTTTCAGGCGTTGCCGGATACCGTCTTGGTCGAGGCATGGAGAAAAGCGACGGGGCTCACCGTCACCGACCTGACAGAGCTGGTTTTAATCCGCGCTGATCAGGCTTTTCCCCTGCCGGTTTTCGACTGGGCCTTGCTTGCCATCCCGTCCGGGCCGGAATTATCCCCGCTTCGCTATCTGCTGGATCAGCTCACGAATCCGCCAACTGCCAGGCTAGCGGCCAACCGTTTGACGACCTTCGTCACGAAGGATCCGAAAGCCCAGCACCTCGCAATATTGCTCGGTTTGCTCGCCGCAGAGCCCTACCGCATTCAGGGAGTGGCCAACATTATCCAAGGATCACCGGACACGTTGAGCGCGGTGTTGGATAGTCTCCCAAAACTGGTCGGCCCCAAGACCGAGCACCTGCCAATCGTCGCGATCATCGACGCTCTTTTTTCACCCCTTCTGGATACGACGGCGCGCAGGCGCACCCGTGCCTGCGCCCTGCTGGCCCGCCTTGGTAGCGGCATCCTCTTGGTGGAGAAACGAGGTCGTGGAGGCGAGGAGGCCCTCGCCGCCGTCGTCGCACTTGGTCAACAACTCCGCTCCACGGCCCGCGATGCGGAAAGCGCGGCGACCACATGGTTTCTCGCGTCCGCCGCTCAGCCTGCACCGACTACCGGCGAGTTGATTTCCGGCGAGGGCGCATTGCGTTGGGCCTTCGCTTACGAGGAATGCCAACAAGCCGGAACGCCTCTTGGTCCGCTGGAAAGTCTGGGGCGTAATCTCGGACTGCGTCCCATCGCAGAAACCGGCGCAGTAATTGCATACGATCCTAGGTGGCACCATGACCGCAAGGGTGGCATTTTGCCCGACGACTCCGTCCGCGTGCTCAACGGAGGCTGGCAACATCAGGGGCGCCCCATAATCCGAGCAATAGTCGAGCCGGTCTAAATTTCCTCTACCACACCTATGAATCCACCGACCCTGAGTATTGATTTTGGTGCTTCTTATACGAAGGTCGGTTTTAGAAGTCGGTGCGCTCTTCATACCGCCCCCTCACGGTTTGATGAAACGGCCAGTCTGGTCGGGCTCGACGAGGCGGCGCTCATACCCACGCTCGCCGTCCAGACCACCAACGACAAGCGCCCTTGGATTTTTGGCTCAGCCGCGGCTGAGCTGACTCCCGGCCCTCAAATGAAGGTATTTCAGAATTGGAAGGCCGGTCTTTTCAATCGCGACAATAGTCCGGACGCGGCCCAAGCGAGCATCATTGCCCACCACTACTTCACTTGGCTACGGCAACGCATCGATACCACGGATCAGGTCGGCTTGGCCGACTGCATCGTTCGTGTGATGGTGCCGGCGTTTTATGATTTCACCGAATTAACCGGCGTGCTCCGCCGTTGCTTTGAATTGGCGGGATGGAGTCCCCGCGAACTCCAATTCGGCACCGAGCCTCACGCGAACGCGCTAGGTCTGCTCACGCAGGGCCGCAACGTTTACACCAAGGGTAAACAAGCTGAAGGAATTGATTTTCAAACAACCTACGGGGCCAACAATCCCTACATTCAAAGCATCCGACGCCAACTCCTCCCCGGCATGGATCGGCAAGCTCTTCGTCTCGCCGTTGTCGATATCGGCGCGTTCACCACCGACGTTGCCATCCTCACGTTCGACCCCTTGCAGCCGGGCCTTGGTGACGGCCTAACTGAAATCGCGCAACTAAGCTTCCCTCTCGGCACCCACGAATCACTAGATCGCCCGCTTTGGCACGGTCTATCTGCACGCCATGACGTTGATTTTTACAAACTCAGTTTTCGCCAGAGAGAGCGGATCAAATTCGCACTTTTCCAAGGGGAAATATTCGCTATGGCGGCTGGTATCAACCTAGGCGACGCAGCAGACCAGGCATTGCTCAATTCCCTCACGCAAGCCTTGGCGAAGAATATCTGGAGAGACGCGACGAAGGCCATGCCGCCGGGCGATCTCGCCACGGTCTTTCTCAGTGGCGGCGGCGCGCGGATTCCCGCGCTTGTAACCGCACTAAATCAACAAGGGATGAAAGCACGCGCCCAACCACCGACTTTCGCCGCTACCACAGCCATCGCTAAAGGTGCAGTGCTTGTGCGATGGAATGAAAGCGGTGAACCATTGGAGCGTGTAGCAACAGCGGTAGGCGGGTGCAGCCTCATCGCCGACCAAGCCGTTAACGACAAACCGCACATCGGCGCGCGTCCATTGCTCATGGCGCAACGCGTGACTGAGAAAGGCGCGATACAATGTAGCTGCGGAGGCTTAAACCCAGACTGCGGACGCTGCGATGGACAGGGCTATCTGCCTTCCAAGAAAACCTAAAATTAATCTTGTGAAAGCATCTCAATTAAAACCTTTCCCGGAAACTCCCAACCCATCCGAAGATGTCGGCACCGCTCTCGGCTTGCTCCAAGGTGCCCTCGGCGACGAAGAGCAACGCATCCGCACTGAGGGTTCGCAAGCCATACAAAAAGGTGATTTCGACACCGCCACCTCGGTCATTGAATTCGCGCGGCGCCTGCTCGCCTTTCGCGACAAAGTCGGCGCGCTCGAAAAGGAGTGGGCCACCCTCGAAGCCATGCGCGACGAAGCCACACCCGAGGTTCAGGAGATCGTGAGCAAACGCTTTTTCGGTCGCCGCGCCTCCGGCGAAATAACCCCTCAAGAAGCCTATTGCCGCCCCTTGCTGGACGTTCTAGTGGAAATGAGCGGAGGAGGCCGCACCCGCGATGTGCTTGATCGCCTCGGCGAGAAAATGAAAGGCACATTAAAACCCAAGGATTTCGAAAATCACAAATCCAACGCCCGACAAATCCGCTGGCGCAACGCTGCCCAGTGGGCTCGCAATCTTATGGTCAACACCGATGGTCGCATGAAAAAAGGCACAGCCAGCGGGCGCTGGGAAATATCTGACAAGGGTCGGGCTTGGTTAAAAGCACGGGCAGTTTGATCGAAAGGATTATTTTCCATGCTATACAAATTAGGCCGCCATCCTGAATCTGGCATCATCGACAGTGTGAAGCCGGTTCCATTTGAATATCTTCCTAAAGAAAAAGAATTGGAGGATCTTTTAGCTAAGAATCTTCTCGAAATCTTCTTTGAGGATGAACTCATGCCGGTATTCCAGGAGCGTGCATGGCAAGAGGAAGCCGACATCTACGCTCTTGATCGACAGGGTAATTTGGTTGTCTTCGAATTGAAGCGCGGAGGAGCCGATAGTGGCGCAGTGCATCAAGCACTCCGATACTGTGAAAAGGCGTCGAGGTGGACCTACGAAACGATCCAATCAAAACTTGCCAAGTATAACGAGGATGCGGCCATCGATCTCCAACAGGAACACCAAGAAGTATTCGGTCTTGATGAGCCGCTGACTCGTTCTTCGTTCAACCAAAAGCAGCATCTAATTATCGTCGGCAGTGCCGGAGACGACCGCCTCGTCGAAAACGTCGAGTATTGGAAGTCCAAGGGCATCTGGTTGGATTTCGTTCCGTATCGCGTCTATCAAATTGCCACGGAGTATTACTTTGAATTTTTTTCTATCCCGTATGATCGCCACCTAAATCCCGCCGATTTCAAGGGCGTCATTTTCGATACCTGCCGTTCCCACTTTGAGGAATCAATCTGGTATATGTGCGAAAACCGCCGAGTCGCGGCGTTTGGTGACCAAAGCGAAATCGTCCATTATCTGGGACGTAATGACGTGGTTTTTCTATGCCATAAACACGTCGGGATCGTTGCCGCAGGGAAGGTGATCAGCGAGGTCAGGACAGACACTGAGCACGAAGAGAAAGCGCTTTATCGTGATTTGGAGTGGCTGACACCTGTCCCAGTGCGCGGGCAACCCCTCCGCGCTTTGACCGTGCGGCGCGTGCGCGAAATCCTTGAGCATAATTTCTTTTGGGCGCGCACCATTAAGACGCCGTATCTCAAAAATGGCGAAGTTGAGAAGCTATTGGTCGCGTTGCGCACAGCGTTGAGCCCTGTGCCTGTCCAGCCCTAAAGCCCCCAATCCTGACGCTCGCCGGTGGCTCGAATTCTTCGCGCGTGGCAGTGCCTAGAGGGTGCTTTGGGGTAGCACCTGCGACGGCTGGCGGTCTCCGTTCGCCACCGCGCCCGCGGCGCGGGCACCCACTCCGGGCACCCTTTCGTTTAATCTTGAGGGTCGGTTCGCTCAGACCTTCACGAGTGCTTTACCCATCTTGTCGCCGCCGAAAAGATCGAGGAAGGCTTTGGGCGCGTTTTCGATTCCTTCGGTGATCGTCTCCTTCCACGCGATGCGACCGTCGCGGATCCAGGCTCCCATCTCTTTTTGAAATTCTGCTTGGAGATCCTGATGGTCACGCACGATGAAGCCCTGCATCCGGATTCGTTTGCCGATGATCTTAAAAAGATTCGCGGGGCCGGGCATCGGCTTCTCGTCGTTGTAGCCGGAAATCATCCCGCAACAAACGATGCGGCCGAAGTCGTTCAGGTGGTCAATCGCCCCCGCGAGGTGGTCGCCACCGACGTTGTCAAAATAGAGGTCAATGCCGTCGGGGCAAAGCTTGGCGAGAGTCGCGGAAACATCATCGGTGTCGTGATAGTTGAACGCTGCATCCACGCCCGCCTCCGTCTTGAGCCAGGCTATCTTGTCGGCGGAACCCGCGCTGCCCACGACACGGCAGTTTTTGAGCTTGGCGATTTGGCACACGATAGAGCCAACCGCCCCGGACGCGGCGGAGACGAAAACGCTTTCGCCCTCATTCAGTTTCCCGATCTCTTTAAGACCCGCCCACGCGGTCATGCCGGTGAGGCC
>Ga0105045_10004012_pt1 | contig 12759 bp, 11 predicted proteins | sample MAT02_FD_78089 | JGI IMG/M metagenome (GOLD analysis project Ga0105045, IMG submission 78089) | Freshwater microbial communities from Lake Fryxell liftoff mats and glacier meltwater in Antarctica - MAT-02 (megahit assembly) | ecosystem: Environmental > Aquatic > Freshwater > Ice > Liftoff...
GCCGCTGGCGCTCACGTTCACGGCAGTCGACTGATTTGCAGGGCCTCTACTTCAACGTCGAGCGCCCAATTCCAAATTATCACGACTGGATTATCGACGGAAGCTACGGAATGACACGGTATCGGGGCATCTCTGCGCTGAGTCTGGACGCGGGCGTAGCATATGCTGGTCGCTGGCAGCTCGCAGAAAGTCGTACGAACTTCTATGTGCGCACCGGTTTCTCGCTGTTCTGACACACTGCATACAGCGATGCGGTCGCGGCCGGACTCGACGGAACTGCCGCCTGAACTCTCTGGTCGATCCACACCGCTTCTCGTTCACGAAAATGCGTGTGTCGATGTTGCCTCTTGAGAATGTCCCCGCCCTCGTTCCGGCACCGCAACCGCAACCGCCCCCGTAGGTACCCGACGCGCGGATGGTACAGCTCGCGCAAGCATCACTCTGCCAGGTAGTTGCGATGATTTTTGTGACGCTCAAGGAAGTGGAGGTTGTGCCATGAGTCGAGTGTTCGTGTTGGCAACAAGCTTGTCGGCGCTGCTCGTGCTGCTCGTGCGGACGCACGCTTTGCGCCGAGGACTCCTCGATCGACCGAACGCGCGGAGTTCTCACTCGGTGGCAACGCCGCGAGGCGGAGGGCTGGGACTCATCGTCGCTTTCCTGATCGCGCTTGTGCTGGCGACCGGAGCCGCGATCAGGCCAGCCGTAGTCAGCGCGCTCTTCGGGGTGCTCGTGGTCGCGGTGATCGGGTGGGTCGATGATCATGGAGGCGCGTCTGTGCGTGCCCGGGTCGTGGTCCACCTGATCGCTGGCGCGCTTCTGCTTCCGCTCGGGTTTGCGCTTCCGGTACTGGGCCTTCCGCTGTGGTTCGGACCTGTGTGGTGGGTCTTCTGGACCGTTGCATCGATCAATGTCGTCAACTTCATGGATGGCATTGACGGCATCATCGGCCTACAGGCGCTCGTCTTCGGCAGTTACGTGGCGCTCGTCGGCGAACCGGACGGTTCCACGCAGGCAGCCGGGTTTGCACTGGCAGGGGCAAGCCTCGGTTTTCTTCTCTGGAATTGGAGCCCCGCGAAGATCTTCATGGGCGATGTCGGATCTGGCGCACTTGGTGTGACCATCGTCTTACTTGGGGCTCTCCTGATGCGCGAAGGTCGGCGCGATCTGGTGGCCGCATTTGCGCCGTTGGTGCCCCTGTTTCTTGATGCCAGCTTGACGATCATCGCGCGGATGTGGCGTAGGGAACGGCTGAGCGATGCCCACCGCACACATCTGTACCAGCGCCTGGCCAACGGCGGGTATGGCCATGCTCGGGTAGCGCTTGGTTTCGGCGCCTGCAGCCTCGGCTGTGCGCTGGTCGCGGCTCGCTTCCCTGCAGGGGGTGTGTTGCTGCTAGGAGGCTTGCTCGCGCCATGCCTGCTTGCGTGGGTCGCCGCCGACAGGTGGATGGTCGGGAGCGAGACATCTGTCACGAAACGCAGGTAGTCGTTCTTGCTCCGCCCGGCCTCGAGTCAGCTCTTATCCTGCGGCGCGGTTTCACTGAACCAGCGATAGGTCTTCCTGACTCCTTCCATGAGCGGAATACTCGCCCGCCATCCCTGCTTCGAGAGCCGAGAGACGTCGAGCAGCTTTCGGGGCGTGCCGTCAGGCTTGGACGTATCGAACTCGAGCGAACCCGAGAATCCGACGACGTCAGCAACCAATCGAGCTAGATCGGCGATGGCGATGTCTTCTCCGCATCCGATGTTCACGAGCTCGTTGCCGTCGTGATGTGCCATGACATGAACGCATGCGTCGGCAAGATCATCGACGTGCAGAAATTCCCGGCGAGGCGTCCCCGTCCCCCAGATGGTGACAGAATTGGCGCCGGACAGCTTTGCTTCATGGAACTTCCGAATCATTGCCGGAAGCACGTGACTCGTATTCAAATCGAAATTGTCGCCCGGCCCGTAAAGGTTCGTCGGCATCACACTGACGAAGTTCGTTCCGTACTGCCGATTGTAGCTGCGACAAAGGTGAATTCCAGCAATCTTTGCAACAGCGTACGGCTCATTCGTCGGTTCGAGTGGCCCCGTCAACAGCGCGTCTTCTGAAATCGGCTGAGTAGCCAGCTTCGGATAGATACAGCTCGAACCAAGGAACACCAATTTTTTTACGCCTGATTCGCGCGCAGCCTCCAGAACATTCAGTGTGACGAGCAAATTGTTTCGGATGAAATCCGCAGGGTACTGCGCGTTGGCCAGAATGCCGCCGACCTTCGCTGCTGCGAGATACACCTGGTCGGGACGTTCACGCGCAAAGAATCGAAGTACTGCTATCGGATTCTCCAGGTCGAGCTCCTGCCTCGGCTTCGTCAGGACTTCGACCGACTCGCGCTCGAGGCGCCGGACAAGTGCCGAGCCGACCAGGCCGCGGTGTCCGGCGACGTAGACGCGCGGGCGATTCATGTGGTCCAATATCGTATCCTCAGCTTCAGTGGGTGAACGCCCCGCGTTATGCAAGCGCGAAGTCGCGCTGTAGCATCATCAAGACCGGCGACGGAAACGTCTCGGTTACCGAGTCGCCGAGCTGTGTTGATCCTTGCCTGAATCGTTACGGATCAGCTGAACTTCGGGCAGACCTTCGAAAGACTCATTATAGCCGACGTGGTCGCTCCGCCGAAGACCAACTTGACCGAATGCTGCGTCCGTAGATTCCTCACGTATTGCTCGCGGATTGCTCACCGTTGAAGGAAAAGTCAAGTCGGGCCTGGTTCCGCGCGCGGCGCCCGTAGCCATCGCCCGTCCGGCGACGCTCCACGTAAGCGTCGACCAACCATCCCACGAGAAACATTTCCGCTGGTCGAGGACACCTTGACCCACTCCCTCCCCTTTCTAAGTTGAGCTGATTCTGTAGGCCACGGTCCAAACAAGAAAAGGAACACTGGGTGGCGGCTTGGCGGAATTCGGGAAACCCCATGATTGAGGCCGCGCTCGGCTGGGCGCCGTGCACGCACCTCCCAAACGGCGTGGCGCTCACCCACCGCTGGGACCACGGCGACTGTCACACGAAGGCTCGCTGACTACGTCCGCGATTGCTTTGCGTGAGTCTCGCGCCATGCGCCTCTGGGTCGTCTCCGAACTGTACCACCCGGAGCTCACCTCGACGGGCTATTTTCTGACGGGCGTCGCCGAAGGAGTGGCGGCTTCCCGCGAGGTCAGGGTGCTGTGTAGTCAGCCGACGTATTCGGCGCGCGGCACGCTCGCGCCCGTGACGGAAGTGCACAACGGTGTGTACATCGAACGCTGTCTGGGCACGCGATTCGACAAGGATCGGCTCGCGCTGCGCATGGTGAACCTGATCACCATTTCGCTCTCCATCGCATGGCTGGTGTTCCGCCGTGTGCGCCGTGGCGACGTCGTTCTTGTCGTCACAAACCCGCCCTCACTGCCCTTCGTCGTCTTTCCTGCCGCGCGCCTTCGTGGTGCGCGCGTCGTGCTCCGGATCGAAGATGTGTATCCGGAAGTTCTCATCGCCGCCGGGATGTCCACGCCCTCGTCACCGCTGGTTCGGCTTGTCGGGGGAGCAACGCGGATGCTTTATCGCAGGATGGAGCGGATCGTCGTGCTCGGACGCGACATGGCCGCCCTCGTAAGCGCGAAACTCGGCGATCGCACGGACCGGATGGTGCGCATCCCGAACTGGGGCGACATCGACAGCGTCTCGCCGCTGCCCAGAGCCGGCAACACGGTGCTCGCGAGGATAGGTGCGTCAGACAAGTTCGTGGTGCAGTACATGGGCAACATGGGACGCACACATGGTGTTGACACACTTGCGGAAGCCGCGCTCCGGATGCGGAACGTCGCGGGACTTCATTTTCTCTTCATCGGGTGGGGCGCGCGGAAGGCGGCGCTCGAAGAGATGGTGGCTGAGGAACGCCTGTCGCACGTGACCGTGTTGCCAGGGTGCAGTCAGGAGGAGCTGTCCATGCACGCGAACGCTGCGGACATCGTCGTCATCGCCTTTCAGGAAGGGATGGCCGGGGTCTCCGTCCCGAGTCGGATGTACAACGTCATGGCCGCTGGTAAGCCGATCCTTGCGGTGGCGGAGTCTCACTCAGAGCTCGCGTACGTGGTGCTCGAAGAGCGTATCGGCTGGGTCGTGGCGCCAAACGACGTGGACGGTCTCGCGGCGGCCATCGAGACGGCCGCGGGCCATCCTAAGGAAGATCTTGTTGCGATGGGCGCGCGCGCGCGGGACGCCGCGGTCAGCCGGTACTCGAAGCTTCCTGTGATCGAGGCGTACACGCGGTTGATGAACGAACTTGAAATGCAAGGAGCCTGATCCGCGTGCGCGTGCTCGTGACGGGCGCAAGCGGGTTCCTGGGCGGGCATCTGGCGCGGGCGCTGCGAGCCGAAGGTGCCGTCGGTGCGAGCCGTGGGCCGCAGACCGATGAGTCGATCGAGTGGGTGCGCCCGTTCGATCCAGCGGATGCGCACGCTGCGAGAGCGGCCCTCCTCGGCGTCGATGTGGTGATTCACGCTGCGGGGCGCGCGCACGTGTTGCGTGAGACGCAGGCTGATCCCCTCGCCGCTTTCCGCGATGCGAACGTGACGGCAACGCAAGTGCTGCTGGACGCTGCGCGCGAAGTTGGCGTGCAGCGTTTCATGCTTCTGAGTTCGGTCTCCGTGTACGGAGACCAAGTCAGCGGGGTGGTGAGCGCCGAGACCCGAACCGCGCCGAGCACGCCGTATGGTGTAAGTCGTCTGGAAGCCGAACAGGTCGTCCGTGATGGCTCGGCGATCACGACGATGGTTCTTCGGCTCCCGATGGCGTACGGGCCGGGTATGAAGGGGAATCCATTGCGCCTGTTCGACGTTGTGGCACAGGGGATTCCTCTGCCCCTCGGCTCGATCGCGAACAGGAGGAGCGCTCTTTACGTCGGGAACCTGGTTGAGGCGGTCCGTAGGCTGCTCTCGCTACCGCTGCCGTCTGGCACCGTGTTGCTCGCCGCCGACGCGGAATCGGTGTCGACGCCCGCATTGGTTCGCGAGATTGCCACAGCCCTCGGTCGCCCATCCAGAGTGTTTCCGTGCCCAGTACCCTTGCTTCGCGCCGTCGCGCGGATCGGGGATCGCGCGCTTGGAGCGCGCTTCCCTCTCGGACCCGACGCGCTCTGGCGCTTGGAGTCGTCCCTCGAGCTGGAGTCCGGTCCCCTCTGGCGAGTCGTCGGCACGCCGCCGTACGATCGTTCGGACGGACTCGCGGCGACGGCTGCGTGGTACATCACACGAGGTTAGCCCGATGCGCCACTTGAGCCATCCGATCTTACCGGCGCGTTGATTGGTACGGTCTTACACGTGCTGGTCGCAGCTATCAGTGCGCGACGCTCCGTCTCTCCAGCATCCGGCCGCTATACCTTTCACTTATGGCAAGGCTGCATCTCATCGCATTCGGCTGGCTCCACCGCACGGTTGTCGCGCTGGCGATGACATTTCTGCGCCCTGTTGGCTTGAAACACGGTACGCGCGTCAAACTTCTCGTGCGACTTGATGAGTTCGGTGACGCCGTCATGACGACATCCATGGTATCCGCGTGGGCTGGTAGCGACCCGTCCTCGGTCTTAGTCGTCGCCCCAAAGCTCTGGGCTTCCGTGTACTCACTTGTGCCGGGTATACGCGTAATCGCAATGCCGTCACGATCCAAGCGATGGCGAAGACTCTTGGCACCGATCGATGCCGTTAGGATGGGGCGGAGAATTCGTGCCCTGACGGCTGTTGAGTGTGCCATCATTCCGAGATCCACTGATGACCCGTCATGGGCCATTCTCGTGGCACTCGTAGCTGGATCAGCCCGTCGAGTCGGCTTCAGCGAGTCCACGACGGCGCGACGCCAGCTCGTCAATCGCGGGATGGATCACGCGCTGACCGATCGTGTTTCGCGCACTGGTTCGCAGCATGAGCTCGATGACCTGGCGCTCCTTGTGCGCGCTGCGGGGTCACCGCTCGAGGGACGCCTCGAGCCAAAGTTGTCCGCGCACCCTGGGCCGAGCGGTGCCCTCCTGCCCGCCTCCGTTGGCATCGAGACGCGAGGGACACGCATTGCTGCGATTTTGCCGTCCGCCGGCAATTACCCCCTGAAGGCATGGCCGATCGAACTAGTGGCAGGAACATGGCGCCGGCTGACGGACGCTGGCTACGCGCCTGTCATGCTCGGGAGCCGCGCCGATGCGCCACTCGCGGAGATGCTTTCCAAGGAACTGGGCCGACCGATTGCCTCTCTGGCGGGGAGAACGACCGTGGAGGAGCTCGCTGCGGTCCTCGCCGAGTGTACCGTCGCCGTCGGCGCCGATACCGGTGCGATGCACCTTGCGGCAGCGCTCGGGCTCCCCACCGTCGGTCTGTATGGGCCAACGAACGGGGAGCAATTCAAGCTTCGAGGGCGCCGGGCCATCGTTCTGCAAGAACTCTTGCCTTGCAGTGCGATCCATAGTCCCGATACGCCGGATCGCTGTCGACGGTGCATCTATGAGGTACCGCGCTGCATGTTGGCTCTCACGCCTGAGCGCGTGATGGCTGCGATCTTGGGGCCGCGATGAATGCTTGCTGCCACCCGAGCCGACGAGCCCAACCTATCGGAACGGTTACGAGCGAGTTGTTTGGGAGTTCAGAGACGACGCCGCCCGGAGTTGTGCGCGAGAGTAAGGGATCACCGTGGAATTGATCTTCAGCCTCAATCTCGCCTTCGCCGTCATTCTCATCGTGGCTCCAATATGGTGGAGCCGTCGGCTTCTCCACCTGGAATGGCTGAACCCGGTGAGTCTAGTGGTCATCTCCGTGCTGCCCGTCAACCTGTTTCGTTTGTTTGTGGGACAGGTGTTTCGCGGCGACGGCCTGATGGATCCGTCGTACCAGTTCGCTGTGTTGATGACCAACGTGCAACAGGGCATCGCCCTTACATTGGTCGTCTTCGCATCGAAGCTGCAAGTCGTGCGCGAAATGCCGCGCTGGCTTCCACGATTCGGGCGGTACCAGCAGATTGATTTGCGGTGGTTCTCGCGAGCGTTTTTTTTGCTCTACGTCGCCGCCTTCATCATACTGGCCATGAAGACAGGCGGAGTCGCGGATTGGCTGATGAATATCCGCATTTCGTACATCACGAAGCGCGACGGCAACGGATTGTACTACACTGCGGCTCTCAATTTCCTTTCGATTTCGTATTTTTTTGAAGGGGTGTCGAGTACAAGTAGCTGGCGTTTCACGCTGCGCAGCGTGGCCTTCATCGCGGCCACCTACATCCTCGGCTCGAAAGGTTTTGTACTCGATTTTTTCATTTTCTACTTGATCATCATCCTGCGCCAGCGAAAAGTGAGGGTTGGTCGTGTCTTGCTCATTGCGTTGCCCGTCGCTTTCCTCTTGCTATTGGTCAATTTCTTTTCGCAGCTTGATGTGGTCGAACTAACGAGTATTGCCGAGTACTTCGAGTATTATCCCAACGCCGCGATGTATTACGCCGACTATTTCCGGGGAGCCATCGGCCTTTTCGAGGGCAAGGTCTTCCTGACGTCATTCTGGGAGTACGCACCGCGAATGCTCTTCCCCGAGAAGCCATACGTTTACGGCATTTTACACATTGTAGAGATCTATTTCCCTGGTGGCGCCGAGTCGGGAAACACGCCCGCGTTTGAAGGAGGTGTTCCGCAGTTTGCCGACTTCGGTGTCTTAGGAGTCGTATTCTTTGCGGTTCTCAACTTGAAGCCCATCCTTTACTTCGCAGGGCTTCGGTACACGCTCATGAATGGTGCCTTCCTACAGCAGGGCCCGATGACTGGACGAGCGATTATAGCGAGCTTATTACTCTTCGCGCCGGCTTTCGGGTCCTTCCTGCCAATTGGGCTTCTCGGGCTCGTCCTACTCTTCGTAATCGGGCACAACAAATTTATCCAGATGACGATACGAGCCGTCAGACAGGCCTCTTCACACAGGTGAAAATTGCCACGCGGCTGCGCAGTACGACCAGTCATAGCGGCGGTTCTCATCAGTCATCTCTGTCGCCTCCCAAAGAACGTCGCTCCCAACTATAGACTCCGCAGGATAGCGAGATACGACTCGCCGAACAGGCGGAGTCGTGCTGCATGATCGGCGGTAACTGAAGCTGGCACGACGGTCTCGGCTGGGCGCCGCAAAGAATCGGCCATCAGCGCGGCCAGAGCGGCTGGATCATCGACCTGAAAAAATGCCCCCTGTCGAGGCGCTTGCTCTCTGTGCACCTCGATATCCGACAGGAACAGCGCCTTATGTAGCGTCTTGGCCTCTTCGACGGTCGTGCTCCAACCCTCAAAGCGAGACGGGTTGATCACCGCATGCGCATGCAGCATCAGACCTTGGCTCTCAATGTACGGTATGATAGCGAGGACCTTGAACTGCTCTTCGACGCCTGCTGCCCGGCAGTACGCCATGAGACGGTTGAAGTATTCTGGCTGACGACCATCCGCCGTCCGACCAGTGCAGACGATTGTCGCATCGATGCCCGCATGTTTCAGCAACGAGAGGGCATCAATTGCCAGTCGGTGATTCTTGTTCTCCCAGAACTGATTCGGTAGGTAGAAGTATCGGTGTGGTATGCGATACCGTTCACATAGCGCATGATGGGACGGAAGTCGCGAGAAATCCACGGAGTTCGAGACAAACCTTAGAACGTGCGCTGCCGCTCGGCCGTCGCCGGCGATCGTGCGCATGTCGGCCAGCGCGCTTTCGCTACTCAGCACAACCGCGTCGCTGCAGTGGCATGCCGCAGAATACCACTGCCTGGCCCACCGGATGTGCCGTGGATTCCACAGCTCCGGAAGGTGCAGAAACTGAAAGTCATAGAGCCACGGCATCGTCTTCAGCCCGCGCACTGGGCCAAGCGGCATGCTGTGGGAGAGGATATCGATACGCTGCCGACGCAGAAAGTCGGCCATCAGCCAGTCGCGGTTGAGCATTCGCAGGTTACCCTGGCGAAATAGCCACGGCGCAGTCATGCGATCCAGCAGGCGCGTTCGGACGACGTCGATCTCGGGAAACTGATCCGGCAACGTCGTCTCGGTCTTGTGCCCGACGATGAGCACGAAGGAGAACTCGTGGGGCTCACAGGCCGCAACTGCCTCGAAGAGACTGGCGAAATAGTTGCGGCCACCGTACCAGCTTCGGTCGTGAAAGTTGTAGTTGATCGCGACGCGAAGCTTCATCGACCGTGCGTGCTCAAAAACCAGTGCGCGTAGCGCGATAATCCTTCTCGAAGCGAGATCGTCGGCGCCCACTTCAGCTGCGTCCTCGCATGAGAACCGGTCGCCGTCAAGCGTCTTGGGTTTCCAAAGTGGGTCTCTCCATTGAAGATCGGCTCGGTGCCCCCCGCGAGCGTAGCCAGCATGGTCAGCACCTCCCGCGTTGTGGCCTGCTCGTTGCAGCCATTGTAAATCTCCATCGAAGCCTGCGAAGACAATGCGGCCCGTGCAAGCAATTCGGCGGCGTCGTCCACATGAACCCAGTCACGCAACTCATGTCCTGTTCCAAAAAACTGATTCTGGCCCGACGTGAACTTATCCATCGCATCCCATAACAGCTGCTTGCGCAGCCCCTCGCCGTAGACGGAGAATAGGCGCACAATGCTCGCGGTAACGCCGTAGAAGCGCGAGTACATGTAGCAGATGTTTTCGGCGGCGGCCTTGTGGAAGCCGTACGGCGATATCGGCGAATGCCCGGAATTCTCACTCAAGTCGACATCTCCCTGATCGCCATGTACGGCCGCGCTCGATACCAGGACAACCCGACAGTTGCCAAGTGCGCGGTGACGCGCGAACTCGGCAATGACGGCCGTGCTCGCAACGGCGCGCTCGAAGTCGAGGTAAGGGTTGGCGTACGCACGTGCCACCGACCCAGTGCCGCCACAATGAATCAATGCTTTCGGAGACTCATCACCGATTAGCGTGGCGATCGACGCTAACGCAATATCGTCCGCCTGCCAGCGCGTCACGCCCCAGGAGCGCCACTCTGACTCCGGCCACTCACCATGCCCGAGCGCATAAACGATTTCGCCCTTTGCGGCCAGCCTCCGGCAAACATGGCGACCGATGAAGCCAGCTCCACCGAGCACGACAACGGGGGTCGTCATTCCAGGAACTCTCGCAACGGCCCCTGCACGCCGCTGATCACATGAACGACTGGGAGCGCAGCGATGGCAGTCTGTCTTTCTTTGAAAGTCAGCAGGTCAACCCGACCGTCCTTCGTGCGGGACTCCCGGAAGCCCGCCTGCACGTACGCATCCTCAGGTCGCTGGGGCACCAGCGTGCCGAGGCAGTCATTCCGGACGAAGAAGGCGTTGTTTCCCGCGCTGTTTCCAGCCACCAGACTGTAACCGCGAGCGTGGGCCAAATGTGTTAACGCCGCGATCGAAGCGCCGTAATACAAATTGGACGAATCCGCGGCGGTGCGGTAAAAGTCGGCGGCATATGGCGTGCTGACCGGTGCGGTCGGTCCGAAGAGACTATTGTACTCGCAGATCACGACTCGTGGCTCGATGCAGTCGATGGCCTGCCACACCCAATAGTCATTGCCGTCGATGTCGACAGAGAGCAACCCAATGTCACCGCGAACGTGATTGCGCGAGATGATCTCATTAATATTCTCCCGCGTGATAAACGAGCACTCGGCGATCAAGTCGTAACGCCACAAGACGTGTCCGCTCCGAATCGCGTCAATGTTCTCAGACGAGCCGTCAATCACCAGCCCAGACCACTGGCGATGCTTCAGCAGGAAGAGTGTATTCGCTTCAATGTAACTCTCGACCCCGAATTCGACGAAGACTTTTGTCTCTACCTGAATCGATCGGAGGATGTGGTCAATGATTCCATCCTCTCCCCACTGAGAATAAACCTTAAATTCATAATCTTGGGGCCGACTCAGGGCGGGCGTTGCCACCGACTGGTTCAGTCGCGACTCAATCCGGCCCAACGATTCCTGGATAGAGTCGAGGCGATGCGGCAGTCGATAGAACCGCCAGAACTTCTCGGCCATTCGCATCGTGAAATTCATGTTGAGCTCATTCCGTGGCTTGCCCCATGAGCGTAGCGGGAACGCCGCCAACGATCGTGTACGGGCTGACGTCTTTCGTTACGATGGCACCGGCGGCGACTACGGCGCCACGGCCGATCCGGACGCCCTTCAATACGGCCGCATGAAAGCCAATCCAGACGTCATCCTCAATCACAACCTCACGACATTCAATGTCGTCGACGGTGTTGCGTCGGTTGCGGAAGATATTCTGAAACTGGGCATGCCGTTTCGTGGCGCTTAGCTCGTGAAACGCTGAATCCATGATGTTCACACCATGCGAAATCAGCACTCGGCTTCCGATCGTCACATTCATGCCGGACCAGACGCGAGAATCCTGACCGATGAACACGTCGTCACCGATCACGATCTGTCCACGATCAGCGAAAACAAGCAACTCTCCGGCGATTACGGAGCCGGCACCAACTTTGATGGCACTTCGCCGACGCTGATTGTTTTCAATATTGCACCCGGACGTGAGCCTTGCACCGGAAGCCGCAGTAATGGATCGCTTGAGCGACCACTCTTGAATTCGTCTGATGATGCGTAAAAACATGAGTGCTGCTAGGAAAAGGTCGGCGGCATTATGGCTTCAGGATTAGTCCCTGCTCCGTAGGCAGGTGCAGAATCTTCACCCGCTTGGACGCCGCAAATCCATCAAACGCTCGCTTTTGGTTCACGTGACGCGGGTGGCCATAGTCATCAAGCAGCATCACGGCGCCGGGGGGCATCTTGTCCCAGAAGTACTCTGCGGCAGCGATCTCCGGCTCAACGCAATTCATGTCGATCGACAGAAAAGCCACCGTTTCGGCGCGCACCTCAGGGAGGGTTGAAGGGATGCTCCCCCGGACGAGGATCGCATTCGGAAACGCCGAGAATGTCCGGGCAACGTCCGCAAAGCAGTCGGTGTATTCATACGCACCCGGAATGCCAAGCGCATGTTCATCGCTCGTCAGCAGGTTAGCGTCGAACCCGTTAAACGTATCCATAAGATAAAATTTCTTGGAGCTCGCGGCAAAAGGCAGGTAGTCAAACACCATCCTTGCGTAGCCACCACGATTTACTCCGCATTCCACAAAGTCGCCGTCAAGCCGGAAACACTGCAAGGCGAGCCAAGAATAAACGTGGGCACGCCATCGAATACCGGCCCACGATCCGGTCGCTTCACCAAGCGCGTACGCTCGCATGAAGTCAGGCTCACGAATAAAATCGCAATTGTGAATCGTCGCCATCCCATCTTCCGCATAACTTGGCGGATAAGGCAAGACCACGACGTGCGACGGTCGAAGCAATATTTTTGCAAACTGCTTCATTCCAGCTGGCATCTGTTGCTTAAGCCACTGAAGCGCAGACGAGCGCGGGAGGGGCACGAGTGGTTCTCGGTCGAAGTTCCGGCAGGAGACCTACCCCTTCATTGATGCAGGGAGCAGCCATAAAAATCTGTCGATGGTCCGCATACGCGACAACCTTGAAAAATAAGCCAGCACTCGCTGTTGCACAAGCATCCCGAAGCGAGCGAGCCGGCCAGTCGTCTCTTGGGTTATAAGTAATGCAGCAGTCGCCCTGCGAAGCGTGGCCGAGAGGATTGAGCGCAGAGTCCGAGCAGGAACTTAAGCTCCGATCTGCAGTGGCGGCCGCCAGCTTCGACGAGAAAAACAGCTTCCCTGTTTTGGCCCGCGTGTCTTTCCCA
>Ga0105045_10004013_pt1 | contig 12757 bp, 7 predicted proteins | sample MAT02_FD_78089 | JGI IMG/M metagenome (GOLD analysis project Ga0105045, IMG submission 78089) | Freshwater microbial communities from Lake Fryxell liftoff mats and glacier meltwater in Antarctica - MAT-02 (megahit assembly) | ecosystem: Environmental > Aquatic > Freshwater > Ice > Liftoff...
ACCAATACCTCGATTTGGGGAATGGTATTGGCCACTGCCACGGGCACGGTCTGGTCTTCCAGGTTGATGTTGGTCAGCAATTCACGTACTGACATTTGATCGAGCTGGTCGTACTTGGAAATAGATTCGGTGACGGTCATGGTAAGGTAAATTAACGGCTGATCCCAAAAAGCTACTTGCTCAGTACTTCCACTAATTTGAGCATTTCGGCAATTTGTTCCCGCTTTTTCTTGAATGTTTCCTTGAAAGGGGTAAGCTTGATTTTACTGTTGACGATTCCCACCATCATATCGCTTTTGCCGTTGAGCAAGGCTTCCACAGCGGCCAGCCCCATGCGGCTAGCAATCACGCGATCCACGGCCGAAGGTGCGCCCCCCCGCTGTATGTGCCCAAGGTTGGACACACGAATGTCCAAGTAGGGCAGTTCTAGCTTCACTTTTTGGGCGATCACGGCGGCATTGCCCATTTCTTCGCCCTCGGCCACTATCACGATGAACGAGCGCTTGGTCCGTCCCCAGCCACTGCGCAACCGCTCGATGATATCATCCATGCTATCGGGCTTTTCAGGAATGAGCACCATTTCAGCCCCTCCCCCAATGGCCGACCGCAGGGCAATGTACCCCGAATCGCGGCCCATGACCTCGATGAAGAAAACCCGATCGTGCGAGTCGGCCGTGTCCCGGATCTTGTCAATGGCATCCAGCGCGGTGTTGACAGCGGTATCAAAACCAATGGTAAAATCGGTACCGTACAGATCGTTGTCAATGGTGCCGGGGCAGCCAATGGTGGGAATGCCATATTCTTCGTGGAACAAGGTGGCACCGGCGAAGGTGCCGTTGCCACCGACGGCGACCAATCCCTCGATATTGTATTTTTGAAGCTGGTTATAGGCTTTCTGGCGGCCTTCCTTGATCCGAAACTCCTCACTTCGGGCCGACTTGAGCACTGTGCCGCCCCGCTGAATAATGTTGCTGACCGATTGGGAAGTGAGCGGACGGATGTCACCGTTGATCATCCCTTCGTAACCGCGATAGATTCCAAAAATATTGACATTATTGTGGATGGCAGCTCTGACTACTGCCCGGACACAAGCGTTCATGCCCGGAGCATCGCCGCCGGAGGTAAAAACAGCAATATTTTTCATTTACCGTTGCTTAGGTTAATACAGGATTCATTGGAAAAAAACTAACCTTGCGCCAGCTTTTTTCTAAAACACGCAAAAATAGCTTTTTTAATTTAGGATATTCCAACCGATATAAGAAAGACGGGGCCAGCCCAGCAGAAAGATGCGGCTGGCCTATCTTTTTACATCAGTAATGATTTTGCCCCGGCTGTCCCATTCCCTGGAGACATAGGTCTGGGTCTTGTCGTCATAGAAACTTTTGGGGTGGATGCTTTCATTCTTGCGGGGCGTATTGGCCTGATCATAATACTCGCGCCAGCGACCAGTTTTTACTCCCAAATGGTATTGTCCGCGTTCTTTGATGCGGCCACTCGGATGATAGGAGATATAAGTCCCGTGCCGCAATTCGTATTGCAAAGGCACTATTTCTTTGATCTTGGCTTTTTTGTCATCATAGTAAGTCACTTCGGTGTCTCTGGCCAAGCCCCGATTGTAGTGCAACTTCTCGATCAGCACAAAATTTTTGTCAAATTTTTCCCAACGACCATGCTTTACTCCCGCATAGAAATTACCCATTTCCAAAATCTTGTCACCATTGGTCTTGATATAAGGCCCATGCACCAGCCAATGCTTGTCCTTGTCGAACTTCAACGCTTTCTCGAGCGGGTTGACCATGTACAGTTTTTGATCCTCGCGGTTGTAGTAATAAATCCCATCGGTATGAGCGGGCGGGTTTTGAAACTCACGCAGCACATAAAACTTCTCGATCACGCCGCTCGCGTGGCGGATGAACATTCGGGTGGCCTTGATGCCATAAAAAGTATTTTTGGGCTCCACGACCTTTTTTTGGCGCTTCTTGGCGTTTTCGACCTCCGATTTGACCGCATTGGCAATGGACTTGGCACTGTCGATCGCACTCTTGCCCTTCTTCAACCCACCCATGATCCCGCCCAAAGCACCACCGAAACGTTCTTTGCGCTTGGTGTTCAGATCGATGGTGGGGATCACATCGGTGGTCAGGCTGGGATCATCGGGCGGCAGCACGCCCGGCTCTACCACGGGCGAACCGCTGCCCGGCTTTTGGGCTTGGGCTGACCAAGTGAGGCCAACTAAGCAAATGATGAGGCTAATCTTTATGGTGATGTTCATGATTGGCGATGAAAGAAATGAATGGAACCTGTAACCCTAAGAGTAGGTGCACCGCAAAAAATTCGTTGGCTTACCAAAGTTAAGCAACTTTGGTAAGCCAACAAGCCCCCTTAACGCCCATCGTCTGATTTTTTGATGGTTTCCTCTTCTTCGGCCTCTTCCGACTCATCGATCGTGTTTTTCCCATTGGCATAATCGCGGTTATAGCGAGCAACAAAAGCATTTTTTTCCGAGCTTTCGGCTAGCTTGAACTTGTCCTTGGATTTGGGATTGGCGATTTTGGCATTGATGTCACTGTTGGAAGTCAATATCTTCACATCATTCTTCCGATAAGTGATAAAATACCAATGGCGGGCATTCACTTGGAGAAAAATGTTGATCGTTGATTCTTCGGCATTCTTGGTCATCGGGATCTCGATGGCCCCCTTCATGTTCATATTGATGGCCTTCTTGAAAATATTGGACACTTGGATCTTGCCAGTACTGTAAAACGCCCGGCCTTCGTCCGACCAGCTCATTTTGGCCGATGAGATCACCAGCGGCAAATTGCCCAGCACATCTTTTATCTCTGAGTCGGCACTTTTGCGCACATAATCATCGATGCTCCGGCCCTCGAGCACCGCGCCCAATTTGGCGAACAGGGTGTCATTGTTGCGGGGGACCGATTCTTCAAAGTCAGCTTGGTCATCCAAGTGCTTGGCAATCTGCTCAAAAGCATCGCCCTTGCCCTCTTCCAACTGGACGGTGAGCATCATGTCAACGGCGTATTGGTTGTTCTTGAAATTGCCCTTGCCCACTCCGGTGGTCTTGAGGTTGAACTTGGGATCAGGCTTGACCAGTTCCAAGGCACCATCAAATTGCACAGTTCCAGCATTTTGGTTATAGACAAAGTAATTGCCCCGGAAGGTTTTCTTGTCGCGCCGGTCATTGGCGGCCACCGAATAACCACTCGGTAATTTTTTGAATGGCCCAGCCGCCCGGAAAATGGGCTCATCACCCTTGTCCAAAAGTTTCGATTCATAGGAAGTATAAATCTCCCGGTTTTTGCCCACAAAAAGGCCCGTGCCAAATTTGTCTTTGTCCACTTGCCGAATGGTTTCGACGTAGGTGACCGAGTCTTTGCCATTGTACTCAAACCAAGCACCATCCTCCAGATCGGTGTAGCGGAAAAAGCCCTTGAATGCCAATTGGGGGTCAATGGCCCGCATCGTCACCTTGCCCTTGTATTGAATACCGGCCTGCTTGATAAAATTGTCCTCTTCCGTTATTTCCATGGTGGCGAAGGTGTGGCGTTCTTTCTTGAAAACCGCATCCTTGCTTTTTTTACCTGCCCCGTCGCTCACGAGCACGTCCATGACGGCAAAGTTGAAATTGTCGAACTTCATTGGAAACTCAGTATTTTCATCGTTGATGTAAGGGCGGGTAGCGCTACCCTCGTACTCATTGCGAGAAAAGATTTTGATTTTGCCATCCTTGAGTTTGTGGTACTCATTGTCGGCGGCGACAAACAGCTCGCTCTCTTTCAACTCATCCATATCGGCTTCGCCCCGGATGGTTACGTCACCATTTTTGGGGAATATTTTGGCATCTACCGAAATGATGTAAGGCACGCCGCCGATGGCCAAGATATATTTGTTCAGATCATAAATGGCCGAAGCCCCCTTGAAACTCAGCCCTTTTTGTTCTGGCTTGGTTGAGGCAAATTCCGAATTCTCGATGTCCCCATTTTCGGGCAGGCGCATGATGATGTTTTTATTGTCAAAATTCCAGCGGGCTTCCCCCAAAGATGTTTTGTACTGGGTGTAGGGAAAACTGAAACTTTTTTGGCCTTCCACTTCGGTGCGAATATTGGCAAAACGCTCGCCCAGGTCATAATTGATGGCGACATTGGTGGCCAACAGTGCGGGGATTTCGCTGGTGGTCTTGATCTTAAAGTACTCCGCGTTTCGGGCGTTGAACTTGGTCATTTTCAGGGTAAAAGCAGGAGATTTGGCAATCATCCCCACGTTTTCCAATATCCCGCGCCCCATCAGGCTATCGGGAGAGTAGGCTAGAGTACCTTTCCAGGTACTTTTCTGATCCGCCGCGATCACGCTGGAGGCATTTTCGTAAATTTTGAACGGGCTATTGACGGTGTCGGTGGTGGTGAGCAGCATAGAATCGGCCTTGGGAAACCAGCGCATCTGGTAGTTCAACATGCTCACATCGGGATAGCTGGCCCCTTTATAATCGCCAGGGCGAATATTGCCCACATTCTTGATCAAATCTTTCTTTTTGGAAATGTGCTTGCTCAGGGACGTGACCGAATCGGGGTAATAGATCAGGTCATTGGAACCGAAGGTGCCAGTCAGATAGCGGACCGATCCTTCGCCCCTAAGCCCTTCGTTGTTGAGGGTGATAGTCCCGGTGAATATCCCTGTGTGGTCTTTCATGGTTCCCACCGAATCGGTGTACAATGGGTACCCCTGGGCAAACTTCTGGTTGGAAGCCACTTTATGGACAAACCCAAAGGAGTTATCGGGCAATATTTTCATCTTTTCTTCAAAATTGGGAAAGATGCCACCAGTCCTAAACATCCCCAAGAGCGGGTTGGCATCTGGCTTACTGCTTTGCATACTGTCCAGCTTGAAAGCGTATAGATCGAACCGGACGGACGAGTCGGCATAGGCTTTCTCGCCACCCAATATCTCGCTCCCGCTGAAGGTGATCTGAGCGCCGGCATTGGCAGTGAAGCGGGGAAAATCGCCTCCCTTGTCGGCAAATCGGCGCATTTCGCCCGAGCGGTTGCGCGAATCAGCCAAGTAATAAGTCCCATTTATATTTTTGATTTTGTTGGCCATCAGTGAATCTTCGGCCGTTGGCTCTCCCTTTTTGTTTCGTCTTTTGAGTGGCCGGCCAGTGATCGAGTCGCGCACGATGAAACCCAAAGAATCAATGGTTGGCATGTTGATTTTGAAAGTATCATAGCGGAAAGTAAAATCCTTGCCCCAAAACTTGCCGTAGCCCTTCTGCTCAACCATGCCGTTGAAGGTAATGGACCGGTTTTTCCCTACGCGGATGGTTCCCTTGGCGGGATAGGCCCACACTCCCTTGTTGCGGGCACGGCGGGCTAGCTCCTCTTCGGTGACGCGCTTGGCCGCTGGTGCGTCGTCGCCCCCCAATTGGTCCTGATCGGAAGCTGGCCGCCACAAAGGAAAAACCCGCACTCCCCGGATGATGAGATCATAGCTGTTGAGATCCAAGGTGATATTGCGGCCAAAATTGGTGGCTGAATAGATTTCCAAATTGTCAAAATCTATTTCGCGGTTGTTTCCATTGAAGTACAAAATGGCCTTGCGCTTGAGCGTTACCCAATCGGAGGCTTCATCATAGTTGACATAGCCCAAGCGATCAATAAAACGCATTGCCCCTTTGACGGTGGCCGGGCTAAGTTTGTACTGTTTGGCCAAATCGGCCGAGGCAAATTCAGTGGTTTTGTTGGCCTTGCCATAAGACACGGCCACACCCACCGGGTTAAAAGTGCCAATGCCCTGCAAACTGCGATAGGCAGGGTCACTAAAAAAATCCACCGATCTAACTTCGGCCTTGACCGTGTTCATGATGCTGTCCAGCACCACTGCATTGCTGGACAAGATGGAAAACTCCATACTGTCTTGGGCCACGTTCCATTTGAGGTTGTCGGCCGACACCTCAACTTTATGGTAGGAATCTGAATAGGGGGTGTAGTTGTATTCGTGCCGATCCTTGCGGGCATTGACCACGCCCTTGCCGATATTGTAATCCAGCCGGGAGCCAGGGTGCGAAATCGAATCTTGGCCTTTATTGATGTAGATCGCTATGTCCACCGCTTGGTTTTTGATGGTGGAGTCGGTAAAAGCAAACTCACGGCGCGAACTGGCCCTAAATTTTTTGTCCCCATTCTTGTTCACCACGATCGTGGAGGGGCCTTTGGCAAAATTCGCACTCGAAAACCGCCGTCCCACCAGGCTCAACCCGCCCGTATAATCAACATCCTTGGCCAAGTTTTTGACTTTGTGGTGGTTGTAATACGACTGGAAGCGCGGATAATCGGCTTGTTTCTTATCCGCGCTCCGCACACTCTTGTACTCAAATACGCCCAATGCCGCCGAGTCGAGCCGGGTTTTGTAGTGCAACTTTACATACTCAGCGGCCAGTTCGGGCTTTCGGATGTTGAAATTGTAATTGTCCAGTTCGCCATACACTTCGTTGGGTGGCAGGGCCGCGCTGCTCCAATCCACCTTGCCGCCATTGCCCACAAATTCCAGCGCCGAAATGTAGAGCTTGCCGGTAGTTCCGGCCACTTTGAGGCTGTCATGCTGGCCCGCAATGACCAGATCGGTTTTGGGAAGGATGATTACTGGGCCGGGATAGACTGGCATCTCGGGTTTGACGAATACTTGTTGCAGCAACTCAGGGCGTTTGAGCGATTTTTTGGTCCCAATGGCGGGCTTATCAGCCACCGCGGGCTGGTAGTCACTGCTGGGGGTGTCGCCCCAGCCATCGTTGTCGCCCCAACCATCGTTAGCCTTTGGCGTTTCTTTTTTCTTGTCCTTATCCTTGTCTTCCACGGGCCAGCCCCATTCGTCAGCGGCGGGGGATGTTTCGGACTTTTTGATCGCTACCGTATCTTGCTTGGCTTCCAATGCTACGCCGGTGCTGTCGGCCCCGCTGGGCAATACCTCAGTGGCCTTGTTTTTGGCGATATAGTCAAAACTGAGCGGGCCAACTTGGCTGCTCCGTACCCGGTTGAACGAAGACGCGTATAAAAGTTTGTTTTTGAGGATGCTGGTGGTGGTGGTCAGGAAACGGCCCAATACATCGGCCCCGTATTCCTTAAATGTCTGCTCGGCCACATCGATGAGCTTGGTCAACTGTTCGGTACTTACCTCTTTTTTGGCCTTGGTCGCCGCCGACAAGCACGCGAACAAGTTCTCCAAGTGTGGCACTGGGGCTGTACCCTTGGCCTGCATGGCCTTGGCGAACTGGAAAGTCTTTTTGCGCTGTTCCTCGGTAAATGCTTTCCAAGTAGTGGCTTCAAACTCGGTGGCCACTCCCAAAGCGGTCTTACTGGTCGATCGGCCGAATACGCTTTTGACATCGGAGACGAAAGTTTCCTCTTTTTCGAGTTTGATGGTTTGGGCGCTGACCAGGCCGGCCATGCACCAAAGCCCAAGAAGAACGATTGCTTTTCTGATCATGACGAGGATAAAGTTTAAGTACTTTTCCTTGACGTAGTGCAAAAATTGGGCTAAAGGGGAGAAGCAAAAATAATTAACCAAATTTTACAGAGGAAAAAAAGGGGTTTTGACACCCATTTTTACTAAAAAACCCTGCCACTTCGCATTAACGAAGAGGCAGGGAACAAAAGAGTTGAGATTCCGATGCATAAAATTGAGCAATATTTATCCCAAAATTCAAGGGACGGATACTACCACTGACGGTAAAAAATAGGGAAATTACACCTTGGCAAAATGGGTTTCCAGATCTTTCAGGGTGATATTGCCTTCATAAAATGCCTTGCCCACAATGACCCCGTATACCCCCAAGTCTTCCAAGGCTTTAATGTCATCCATGCCGCTCACGCCCCCACTGGCGAGCAAATTGATGCCGGGGAAGGTATCCAAAATAGTGCGATAAAGTACGAAGTTGGGGCCTTGTAACATTCCATCGCGCTCATTATCAGCACATTTAAGATACAGGAGGCTTTTATCGTAGAAAAACTTGATAAAGTCCATTAAATCGGTGTCGGTTCCACGCTGACGACCCCGGACCACTATTTTACCCTTGTCCGAATCGGCACTGAGGGTCAGTTTATTGCGCCCATAGGTCATCAACCAACCAGAGAACAAATCCCGATCGGTCATAGCGGCCGATCCCACCGTCACCGACTTGGCCCCGTATTCAAATGCCTTGGCGATGTCCCCATCATTATTGATGCCCCCACCAAAATCGACCTGCAAATTGGTATGTTGGGTAATCATTTCGAGTACGGCATAATTGATCACACTACCCAAACGAGCACCGTCCAGATCGATTAGGTGCAGGGAACGGACACCGTGATCGGCGAAGCGTTCAGCAATTTCCAATGGCTGTTCTTGATAGACAATTTTATTGTCATAATCCCCTTGAGACAAGCGTACTGCTTTACCGTTCAAGATCGACAGAGAGGGTATAATTTCAATCATGACTGATTAGAGGTTTAAATCCGACCAAATTTAATCATTATTGGCTTATTTTCCCAAGACCACGCTTTTTTTTCAGGGGAATTTGGTAGTATAAATGGTAATTAAAGGAAATTTTAAGGGCGCCACGCACGGCCCCAAAGCCGGGCAGCTCATTGGCCAACAACCGGTTTTCACCTTTGACGTTGAGCATAGTCTTGACGCGGAACGTGTAGCCGCCCACAATGCCCCGCCAGATCCGTACGCGCAGGCCCGTTACGATCTCGATCCAACCTGCCGACAAGCGTTCGTTGGGCACTGTCTGTTCGTAATCATCAGGAAAATTTTTACTTGGATCAAACACATAGCCCCAAGCTGGGCTGATCCGCTCGGCAATAAGATCATGCGAAAAAGTAGTCCGCCCATAGCGGAAGCCGAGGTTTACGGCTTGATCATCAAACGTTTTTTGGAAAAAGTTGTAGTCAAACCCCAACCGAAAATAGGAGCCGGTATTTCTGTATTGGAATGCCGTTTGGCGAGGGTTTGCCGAGCTCCGGGTGACGGAAGCGTAGCCCACATCGGCCGCTAGCGCATATAAATTGTCATTGAACACCAGTTCGGCACTTACTTCGGCCCGCTGCACGGAGCTATAAAAGCGTTGCAAATTGTCGCTCAGACTTTCCGCTCCGAATGGTGCGGCAAACACCCCGTTCAGGAAATAGGACACATCGGTACCTACGCGCAGGGCATACGGGCGCGGCACGGCCAACAACAGTTTGAAGGCCGAAAGGGAATCCAGCATTTTTTTTACCGCAATTGAATCCTCACGGGTGGGCCGGGGCACTTGGGCCTGGACTTGGACTGCCCAGACCAAAAGGAGCATAAAAACGGCCCAACGGCCCAGTTGGGTGTGCATGGGGCTAACGGATAAATATGCGCAGGTTGACACTATCACTAATGAACAGAGTGGTGTTGAAAAAGGCAATGGAATCGAACGTGTGGCGAACGATGCGCACATTGTCGAGCTGCTGATCATAGCCACAGTTGGGGGTAATCACCAACAGTTTGCGATCATAGGCAAAGGTGAGCGTATCGACCCGCCGCCGGGCCGGGGTTCCCGTGCGCAAGATGAACAGGTAGCTGGAAGTATCCCGGGCCGGGTTGGTCGGCAAAAAGAACGCCCCGGGAGGGATGGACTCGTTGGCATAGCCGGCGGGCCGGGTAGCCTCGGTGGCAATGGCCGGGAAAATCCGGATCCTGCGCCCACCGGGCACCAAGGTAAAGATTGTATCCACTGCATTGCGCGCGGGGGCCAGTCCATTGCGAACTGTGGTGGCTGGCCGGAGGGCATAGAACCGCACCGCAGCCTCGGTATTGTTCCGGCTCACATACACACAGTCCTCGCAAGCCAAAAGCAAGGGCACACAAACCAAAAGACAGAGCAGGTTTTTCAAGGGATCAACTGACAGCCAAGGGCAATATTAACCAATGTGCGTGGGACAGGCAAGCTATTTAAACTTTGGTAACACCCCATAAGTGTGGCGGTACGCAAGACGACTGGCCAACAATCCAATTGGTTTAAAATCAATTTAACCCATAAAAACCTAAATATCAAATAATTATAATCTTGTCAATCAAATAATCATTTTAATCACCACATAATTTTACTATTTTTGAGTTCAAAATAACTTTGTCACCCGTGCCAGTGCGGCCAAGTCACCCTTGGCGCCTGACACGTAAGCATTTCACCAGTCATCAATGGCAAGTCCCAAACGCAATAGTTCCAATAAAAAGAAAAAGACCAGATCGCCGGGCTTGGATTTGACCGCGCTGGCGGCCCTGCTCACCGATCGGCGGACCAAGATGAGCTTCGGCCTTTTGCTGCTGGCTTCTTCCATTGTGCTGCTCTTTTCATTTCTCTCTTATTTTTACACTGGACAGGCCGACCAGAGCATGGTGGAGGGCAGCCCGCTTCCCGGCGAGCACGCCCAAAACTGGCTGGGCCGCCTAGGGGCAATCCTGGCCTATTATTTTGTGTTCCGTTGGTTCGGGGTGGCCTCGTTCCTGTTTGTCCCCCTGATTTTCAATGCTGGTTATCGGGCAGCCTTCAAGCGCGAAATTTTTCCCCAATGGCAAATTGTCAAGACTTCGGCCTTCTTTCTGGTCTGGATCAGTACTTTTTTTGGTTATTTGGTCCTGACTTCCGACAGCCAGATTTCGCTCGGTTTCCTCTGCGGAGGGATCGGGCTGGGCATGGCCAAAATCATGGCTGGAATGTTGGGCTGGGCAACGTTGCTCCTTCTGATGTTTGGCTTGGCCGTCTATTTGGTCTTTAGCCTCGATCTGGACGAGGTGATCCGCTATAAGTTCAATGCGCTGCAAAAGGTGGCCGATCTGAAATCCAAAGCAGCCCAACAAAAACAAACGGCCCAAGATAAGCTCACCGCCGTGGCCAATGACCTGAGCAACTACGGTAAAGGCCCGGTCAACCAACGGCTGGACGATTCGGAGGTGCTGGTCAACCGCCCGCAACCCGTGCCGCCAACCAACCTCACGCCTGTCGCAGTAACTCACAAGGGCCCACCCGTCAACCCGCCACTGGCACTCGACGAGGAAAACGAACTGGAAGAACTGGCAATCAATCCCAACACAAAATTCGTGGCAACGAAGCCCGATTTTAGTGTGGAAGATCTCACCAACCAACCCGAGAAAAAGTCACCCCACAAATCGCCTATTGTCAGGCTGGAAGAGGATGACGCCAGCGAGCCGGCCTTTGTCCGTTTTGGGCTCTATGACCACACCTTGGAGCTGGCTTCCTACAAGTACCCGACGCTGGATCTGCTCGATCCGCCCACGGTAAACAAAGTGCGGGTCACCAAAGAAGAACTGGAAGTAAACAAAGATCGGATTGTGGAAACGTTGAGCAACTTCCGCATCGGGATTTCTAGCATCAAAGCCACGATCGGACCCACCGTGACGCTGTATGAGATTGTGCCCCAGCCAGGGGTCAAAATTTCGCGGATCAAAACCTTGGAAGATGACATTGCGCTCAACCTTTCGGCCTTGGGCATCCGCATCATTGCGCCCATTCCCGGGCGCGGCACCATCGGCATCGAAGTTCCCAACAAAAACCGCGAAATGGTGAGCATGAGTTCGTTGATCACTTCAGAAAAATTTATCAATACCGACAAAGCCCTGCCCATCGTATTGGGCAAAACCATTTCCAACGAAATTTTTGTGACAGATTTGGCCAAGATGCCCCACTTGCTCATGGCTGGGGCCACTGGCCAAGGCAAATCGGTCGGGTTGAATGTCATTTTGGCTTCTTTGCTTTATAAACGGCACCCCTCGGAACTGAAATTCGTGTTGGTGGATCCCAAAAAGGTGGAATTGACGCTGTTCAACAAGATCGAGCGGCACTTTCTGGCCACCTTGCCCAATGCCGAAGAGGCCATCATTACCGATACCCGCAAAGTAATCCACACGCTCAATTCACTGTGCATCGAGATGGATGTGCGCTACAACCTGCTCAAAGATGCGGGCTGTCGAAATATCAAGGAGTACAACCATAAATTCACCAAACGGAACTTAAATCCCGAGGACGGGCACCGTTTCCTGCCCTACATTGTCCTGATCATTGATGAATTGGCCGACCTGATGATGACGGCGGGCAAGGAAATTGAAACCCCGATTGCCCGTTTGGCCCAGTTGGCGCGGGCCATCGGCATCCACTTGGTGGTGGCCACCCAGCGGCCTTCGGTCAATGTGATCACTGGTATCATCAAAGCCAACTTTCCGGCCCGGCTCTCGTTCAAGGTATCCTCCCGGGTCGACTCTCGCACCATTTTGGACACCAATGGGGCCGAGCAATTGGTTGGGCAAGGCGATATGCTGCTTTCCAACGGATCTGACATCATCCGCCTCCAGTGCGCCTTTGTGGACACGCACGAGGTGGAGCGGATCTGTGATTTCATTGGCGAGCAACGGGGCTATGACACTTCGTACCTCTTGCCCGAGTTTGAGGATGAAAGTGCTGAAACCAAGACCGTTGACCTAAACAACCGCGATTCCATGTTTGAGGACGCAGCCCGGCTAGTGGTCACGCACCAGCAAGGGAGCACATCGCTCATTCAGCGCAAATTGAGCTTGGGTTACAACCGGGCTGGGCGCATCATGGATCAGCTCGAGGCGGCAGGGATCGTGGGTGGGTTCGAGGGCAGCAAGGCCCGCAAAGTCATGCTCCAAGATGAATATGCTTTGGAACAGTTATTGAACAGTTTGACTTAAAGAGGCGACCGTTTAC
>Ga0105045_10004016_pt1 | contig 12751 bp, 10 predicted proteins | sample MAT02_FD_78089 | JGI IMG/M metagenome (GOLD analysis project Ga0105045, IMG submission 78089) | Freshwater microbial communities from Lake Fryxell liftoff mats and glacier meltwater in Antarctica - MAT-02 (megahit assembly) | ecosystem: Environmental > Aquatic > Freshwater > Ice > Liftoff...
CGCGGACGCAACAACATGATCGAGATCATGGCCAGCGCAATCAGCAGCTGCCGCAGGATGGACGCATCCAGGCGGCCACCGGTCAAACCCTGCAAGGGGCTGGCTACATAGCGCAGAACTTCTGGCAATGCCGCCAGCAGCAATGCACCCAGCACCACCCCCGGCAAGTGGCCCAGCCCACCGAGCACCACCATCGAGACAATCATCACCGACTCCATCAGCGAGAACGACTCGGGCGAGACGAAGCCCTGGAACGACGCGAACAAGGCACCGCTAACGCCGCCAAACGAGGCACCGACCGCAAAAGCAAGCAATTTGAGGTTGCGGGTGTTGATGCCCATGGCCTTGGCTGCGGTCTCGTCCTCCCGGATCGCCATCCAGGCGCGACCGACGCGCGAAAGGGCCAGCCGATGGCTGAGCAAGATTGCGATCAGCACCAGCGACAGGAACAGGTAGTAGTACATCGTCACCGAGGTCAGCTCCATGCCGAAGACGTTGGCCGACCGGCTCATGTCCACGCCGAAGATATGGAACGCGTCGATGCCGCTGATGCCTTTCGGGCCATTGGTGATGTTCACCGGATGATCGAGGTTGTTAAGGAACACCCGGATGATCTCGCCAAACCCCAGGGTCACGATCGCCAGATAGTCGCCACGTAATTTGAGGGTCGGCGCTCCCAACAGGATGCCGAACAATGCCGCAATACCGGCCGCAAGCGGAATGACGAGCAGGACCGGCATGTGCAGACCGTTCGGATACAAGGCACCGATCCATGCGAAGGTCTGAGACAGGTGATCCGACCCCAGCAAGGCGTACATATAAGCGCCCACCGCAAAGAACGCCACATAGCCGAGGTCCAGCAGGCCGGCATAACCCACTACGATATTCAGCCCGATGGCCAGCAGGACATACAGCAAGGCTGTATCGACGATGCGCACCCAGGCATTGCCGAACACTTGCAGTCCCATGGGCAGCGCTATCAGGGCCACGCCGATCCCGAAGTAAAGAAAAATCTTGCTGATTTTCATGCGGGCTCTCCTCAGGCTCGCTCTGACACGCGTTCACCGAGCAGGCCGGAAGGCCGAAGCGTCAGGATCACGATCAATACGACAAAGGCAAAAATTTCGGAATAGTGGCTGCCCAGCACCCCGCCGGTGAGCACGCCGATGTAGCCGGACCCCAGCGCCTCGATGACGCCGAGCAAAATACCCCCCACCACCGCGCCAGGCAGGTTGCCGATGCCGCCGAACACCGCCGCTGTGAAAGCCTTGAGACCTGGCAGGAACCCCATCGCATGCTGCACCGTGCCGTACTTCATCCCCAGCATGATGCCGGCGATGGCCGCCAAAACCGCACCGATCACGAAGGTGGCGGAAATCACCACGTCGGGCTTGACACCCATCAGAGCTGCCACACGTGGATTCTCTGCTGTCGCCCGCATGGCGCGACCGAGCGAGGTGTAGTTGACGAGCCAGACCAGCACCACCAGCAAAAACGCCGTCAGCGACAGAATCAGCAGGTCGGTCGGCGAAATCACCGCACCGCCAATTTCATACGGGGTCGACGGTAGCAGACTGGGAAACGGCTTCGGATTGGGTTTCCAGATGATCATCGCCACGGTCTGCAGCAGCAGCGACATGCCGATCGCGGTGATCAGCGGTGCCAATCGCGGCGAGTTGCGCAGCGGCCGGTAAGCCACCTTCTCGATCGTGAAATTGAGCAGCGCTGCCCCACAACACGCGATCAGGCCCGCGACGATCAGCACGCCCCAGCCGGGCAAACCGGGAAACGCGGGCTGCACCCAACCCGCGACCATCCAGGCAATGAGTGCGCCAAACATCAGCACCTCACCGTGCGCAAAATTGATGAGCTGAATGATGCCGTACACCATGGTGTACCCCAGTGCGACCAGCGCGTACACGCTGCCCAGCACCAGTCCATTGATCATTTGCTGGAGAAAAATATCCATAAATCGGTGCTCCGGTCTCTTTTCGAAGTGTCGTGGCAGAACGTCACCGCTGTAGCGGCACGTTCAGCCACGCTCAGCCACACGTAAACCGGACCTTGTTGCAGTTCCGGTTGGGCAGGTGATGAACCGGGCCAATTTTACTGACGCCGCCCGCCATGGCTACCGTCAATCCGCCCGGGTTTACCCTTGCGCATCATGCCGCGAACCGCATTTGGCATACAGACGGCGCATCGCAGCCGGTCGTACAGCGCGGCAATGGCCGATCAGGTCTTGCGGGCAGCGGCGTCCAGTTCACGCAAATGGGCCAGCTTGTCCGCGATACGCAATTCAAGCCCGCGCGGCACCGGTTGGTACCAGTGCGGGTCGGCCATGCCGTCGGGCAGGTAACACGCGCCGGCGGCATACGCCTCGGGTTCATCGTGGGCATAACGGTACCCCTGGCCATGGCCGATGTCCTTCATCAGGGCGGTCGGCGCATTGCGCAGATGCGCTGGCACCTCGCGCGACTTGTCCTTTTTGACGAACGCCCGCGCCTGGTTGTAGGCCAGATAACCTGCATTGCTCTTGGGTGCCACCGACAAATACAACACCGCTTGCGCCAGCGCCAGTTCTCCTTCGGGTGAGCCCAGACGTTCAAAGGTGGACGCTGCGTCGTTGGCGATCTGCATCGCGCGTGGATCGGCCAGGCCGATGTCCTCCCAGGCCATGCGCACGATGCGACGCGAGAGATAACGCGCATCGGCACCACCATCGAGCATGCGGGTCAGCCAGTACAACGCCGCATCCGGGTTTGAGCCCCGCACCGACTTGTGCAGGGCCGATATCTGGTCATGGAAGTTGTCGCCACCCTTGTCGAAACGGCGTGCGTTGAGTGTCAGCGCGTCCTGCAAAAACAGTGCATCGACCTGGGTCACGCCCGCAGCCTGTGCGGCGGTGCTGGTTTGTTCAAGCAGGTTGAGCAACCTGCGCGCGTCACCGTCGGCATATCCGACCAGGGTGTCGATCGCCGCTGCATTGAGCTGCAGGTGGGTCAACACCTCTTGCTGTGCCCGACCTGCCAGTTGTGCCAGCTCCGCATCGCTCAAGCTCTGCAACACATAGACCTGCGCGCGCGACAGTAGCGCCGAGTTGACTTCGAACGACGGGTTTTCCGTGGTGGCACCAATGAAGGTCACCAGGCCTGATTCGACAAACGGCAACAGACCATCCTGCTGGCTCTTGTTGAAGCGATGAATCTCGTCGACGAACAGGATGGTCTTCTTGCCCTGCGCCAAGTTGTGCTGGGCCTGCTCCATCGCGGCGCGGATCTCCTTGACGCCGGCAAACACCGCCGACAGCGCGATGAAGGCGTACCCGAAGGCGCTGGCCGTCAGCCGGGCCAGCGTGGTCTTGCCGACACCCGGTGGGCCCCACAGGATCATCGAGTGCGGCTTGCCCGATTCGAATGCCAGACGCAAGGGGCGACCTGGCCCGATCAGGTGCGATTGGCCGATGACCGCGTCCAGGTTGGTCGGGCGCAACTGCTCCGCCAATGGGGCTGTTGGCGCCGCGCCAAACAGCGCAGTCACACCCCAGCCCCGCAGACAACGGACCATTCAGGCGCGTGTGCCGTGACGGGGCGCATCTACTGACGGATCACATCCGCACCGGCCGGTGGCTTGAAGGCGAAGGTCGATGGCGGCAACGCGGGATTGACCTCGAAATTATCGAAGCGCAGCTCCGAGCGCTGACCGAAGCTGTCCAGAATATCGAGCACTGCCAAAGACGGTGTCGCTGTGTCGCCGCGCAATCCGATGCGCACCGACTGCAATTGGCCATCGCGGGTTTTGGGCGTGGCCAGCACCCATTGCAGGCCGTCCAGTGCGGGCTGCGCCTGCAAGTCGTATTCGGCGCGGATGGCCGCGAGATCGGGCGCGGCGGAAATCAGTGCAGCAGGCGTCGAACCCAGCACCTGGGCCTGACTGCGCGCGGTCACCTGGTTCAGGTCGACATCGAGCATCCACAAGGTCTGACCATCGGCAACGATGGTCTGCTCGAACGGCTTGCCGTACACGAAGCGAAAACGATCCGGTCGCGCAAACGCAAAACTGCCTCTGGACGTACGCACGCGACCGGGCTGACCGTTGCGTGAGGGTGCCGTCACGGTTTGCGTGAACTCTGCCTTCCCACTGGAAACCCCCTTGAGGAAACGCGCCAGCGCATCGAGGCCGTCGGCGTGCGCCGGCCTCACCGCCAGCATCCATGCCGGTGCCAACATCCCCGACACCACCCATTCGCGCCGACGCATCATTCGGCCCTCGCCGGAACCAGGATCTCGCGTTGCCCGCTGCCACTCATGGCACTGACCAGGCCCGCCTTCTCCATGTCCTCGACCAGCCGCGCAGCGCGGTTGTAGCCGATCTTGAGATGGCGCTGCACCAGACTGATGCTCGCCCTGCGGTTCTTGAGTACGATTTCAACTGCCTGGTCATACAGCGGGTCTTTCTCGCCACCGTTTCCGCCTTCGCCGAGGGCATCGCCTTCTGCGTCGACGGTACCGCCCTCGAGCAGACCTTCGATGTAGTTCGGTTCGCCTTGCAGCTTGAGGTAATCGACGACCCGATGCACCTCTTCGTCGCTGACGAACGCGCCATGCACCCGAATCGGCAAGCCGGTTCCGCTGGGCAGGTACAACATGTCGCCCATGCCCAGCAGCGCCTCTGCTCCCATCTGGTCCAAGATGGTGCGGCTGTCGATCTTGCTGCTGACCTGGAACGCAATGCGCGTCGGGATATTGGCCTTGATCAGACCGGTGATCACGTCCACGCTCGGGCGCTGGGTCGCCAGGATCAGGTGGATGCCGGCGGCGCGCGCCTTCTGCGCCAAACGGGCAATCAGTTCCTCGATCTTCTTGCCCACCACCATCATCAGGTCGGCCAGCTCGTCGATGACAACGACAATATGCGGCAGGCGCTCCAGCGGCTCTGGCGCTTCGGGCGTGAGACTGAACGGATTGGGCACCCGTTCACCACGCGCCTTGGCCTCATCCAACTTCACATTGAAACCGGCCAGATTGCGCACGCCCATCTTGCTCATGAGCTTGTACCGTCGTTCCATTTCGGCCACGCACCAGGTCAGTCCGTGTGCGGCCTGCCGCATATCGGTGACCACCGGTGCCAGCAGATGCGGTATGCCCTCGTAGACCGACATCTCCAGCATCTTGGGGTCGATCATCAACAGCCGGACATCGCGGGCGTCTGCCTTGTACAACAGGCTCAGAATCATCGCGTTGATGCCCACCGACTTGCCCGACCCGGTGGTGCCAGCCACCAGCACATGCGGCATCTTGGCAAGGTCTGCAACCACCGGATTGCCAACGATGTCCTTGCCCAGTCCGATCGTCAACATCGACTTGGCTTCGTTGTAAACCCGCGAGCCCAGAATCTCGGACAGACGTATCGACTGGCGTTTGGCGTTGGGCAGTTCCAGCGCCATGTAGTTCTTGCCCGGAATGGTCTCGACCACACGGATCGAGGTCAGGCTCAGGCTGCGCGCCAAATCCTTGGCCAAACCCACAATCTGCGAACCTTTGACACCCACGGCCGGCTCGATCTCGTAGCGCGTGATGACCGGCCCCGGCAACGCGAGGATGACCCAGACCTCGACGCCGAAGTCCTTGAGTTTCTTCTCGATCATGCGGCTGGTCATGTCGAGCATTTCCGGTGAAACGCTTTCCTGGCGCGCCTGCGCCGCATCGAGCAGGTCCACCTGCGGCAGCTTGCTGTCGAGCATGTCGGAGAAAAGCGGCTTTTGACGCTCCTTGGCGACGCGCTCGCTTTTGGGCACCTCCAGCACCACCGGCTTGATGGGCACCGGTGCAGGATGATGCTCCTGGATCTCGACACGCTCGCCCGTCACGACAACCTCGCGTTCGCGCGCCGCTTGCTGGCCCATTGCGATATCCTGCACCGCCTCGCGCTTCTTGCGACTCGATTCGAGACGTGCGTGCACTGCCGCACCAAGGCGCTCGGCCACGTTGCCCCAGGAAAAGCGGAATGCGAGCGACGCACCGACCAGACCCAGCAGGATGGCGACCAGGCCTGAACCGGTGAACCCGAGCCAGCGCAAACCGAGCGGCCCGAGCAGGCTTCCGAGCGTGCCGCCGCTATCACCGGGAAGTCGCGCCTCGAAACTGTACAGCCGGGTCCACTCCAGCACGCAGCTGGCGCACAGCAGCAGCAGCAATCCACACCAATAGGCAGTGCGACCGGTCAGCCAATGCTGCGCCGCAGGTACCTCCTCCAACGGTGGTTGTGACGTGGCACCCTGCCGCAGCCAGGCCGCCAGGCCCGCCAGCCAGGTACGAATGCCGATCGCAACCAGCCACCAGACGGAAAATCCGAACAGGTAATAACTGGCGTCCGCCAACCATGCTCCCAACCGACCAGCCCGGTTCACCGTCAGACCGCCATGACCGGACGTCGACCAGGCGGCGTCCACCTGCGAATAACTCAGCAGAGCCAGCAGCCAGAATCCGAGCAGCAAGGCACCCGCCAGCAAAGCCAGCTCGACCGCAAACTTGCCAAATCCAGTGGGGATTGGTGTGGACGAGGACGCAGGCTGCGCCGACCGTCTGCCGGACGTCAGGGTATCAAGAGAATAAGTCATGCATCAATGGTTTGCCCGAAGCTTACCCGACGTCGCCAGGCATTGCGTCGCCAGGAATTGCCGCTAGCGCGGCTTGAGCCGTCGGTCCTTGATGACCAAACAGCCGTCATCTCGGGTCTCGACAAATCCCTGCTCTTCGAAGTCCTTCATGACCCGGCTCACCATCTCGCGTGAAGCGCCGACCATCTTGGCAATATCCTGGCGCGAGATCTTGTCGCGGATCACGCGCACGTTGTTCTCATCGGCCGGCGCGCTTTCCATCAGCACACTTGCCACCCGACCATAAACGTTCATCAGCGCGAGCGATTCGATCTTGCGGTCGGCGCTGCGCAAGCGCTGGACCAATCCTTTCATCACGGCTGCCACCGTGGTCGCATTTTCAGACAGACAACGATTGAACTGCGCACCATCGAGCACCAGTGCATCGGTCTGCACCTCAGCCTCGACCGACGCCGAATGCGGCTCCTGGTCGATCAGGCTCATCTCGCCCACATAGTCTCCGGGGTGCATCGTTGCCAGAATGACTTCGCGGTCGCGGCTGTCGGTGACCACCACCCTGGCACGGCCTGCCAGCAGGATGAACAGGGATTCGCATTGCTTGCCCTGTTCGACGAGGAACTCACCGCGCTTGAAACGTCGCTTGCTGACAGCCCCGGCCAGCGACTCGGCCTGCGACGGCGTCAGCATCGCGAACAGCGGGACCCTGCGTATCAAGTCCAGGTTGCTCAACATCGACATCCGTGGCTCCTTTCAGGAATTTGGCCGCTTCCTACAATCGGCGCTGATGCTAACCTCGCATTGTGCGTGATTGCTTTTCCCGGCGACCGTGTCGCCGATCGCCGGAATCGTACACCGGTTTCACCCCTGTTCCACTCTGCCTCCAACATGACTGACAACAAGCACGCCCGCGTCCTTATCCTGGGCTCAGGACCCGCTGGCTACACCGCAGCAGTGTATGCCGCCCGCGCGAACCTCAAGCCGATGCTGGTCACCGGCATCGCGCAAGGCGGCCAGTTGATGACCACCACCGACGTCGACAACTGGCCCGCCGATGTACACGGGGTGCAAGGTCCCGAGCTGATGCAAAGATTCCTTGAGCACGCCGTACGATTCAACACCGAGATCGTATTCGACCATGTAAATGGGGTAGACCTTGCGCAGCGTCCGTTCCGGTTGACGGGCGACAGTGCCCACTACACCTGCGATGCGCTGATCGTCGCCACGGGGGCGTCGGCCAAATACCTGGGGCTGCCGTCCGAAACTGCATTCATGGGCAAGGGCGTGTCCGGTTGCGCCACCTGCGATGGATTTTTTTATCGCAACCAGGTCTGCTGTGTCGTCGGTGGCGGCAATACGGCGGTCGAGGAGGCGCTGTATCTGTCCAACATTGCCAGCAAGGTCTATCTGATCCATCGCCGAGACACTTTCAAGGCCGAAGCGATCATGGTCGACAAACTCATGGACAGGGTCAACGCCGGCAAGATCGAACTCAAGACCCACCGGACCCTGGACGAGGTGCTGGGCGACGCCTCGGGCGTCAACGGCGTGCGGATCAAGAGTACGATCGACGGCACGCTGGAGGAACTCGCGCTGACCGGCTGCTTCATCGCAATCGGACATGCTCCCAACACTGAGCTTTTCCAGGGCCAGTTGGAGATGGCCGGGGGCTACATCGTGACCCAATCCGGTCTCAAAGGCATGGCCACGATGACCAGTGTTCCGGGCGTATTCGCCGCCGGCGACGTGCAGGACCATGTGTACCGCCAGGCCATCACGAGCGCCGGCACCGGCTGCATGGCCGCCCTCGACGCGCAGCGTTTTCTGGATCAAAGCTGACCGCCGAGCGACCTTCTTGGCGTCTCCATCGCGAATTTGCTGGCTATAATCCAGGGCTTTCCCAGAATTTCCCTGTCAACGGGTCGCTTTGGCGAAATCTCAGAATCGGCCACCTCATGCAGTTGCCCGGTTCGTCTACCGCTACCGGGTCCCGGTTGCGAGGTGCGGCGAGAGCTGTTAACGATTGCGCAACACACGATGGGTGTGATTGTGCAGACTGATGGAGTGTCCACATGGCACGCGTATGTGATGTAACGGGCAAAGGCCCGATGGTAGGAAACAATGTTTCCCACGCAAACAACAAAACCAAGCGCCGTTTCCTGCCTAACCTGCAGTACCGCCGTTTCTGGGTCGAGACTGAAAACCGCTGGGTTCGCCTGCGCGTCTCCAGCGCCGCACTGCGACTGATCGACAAGAACGGTATCGAATCGGTCCTGGCTGACTTGCGGGCTCGCGGACAGGCCTGACATCCCACCCGATTGCCGGCCACTCGCGCAACGACCGCGACAGCAACGCACTCCACTGACTGAAAGAACACACCATGGCAACCAAAGGCACACGCGAAAAGATCAAGCTGGAATCCACCGCCGGCACCGGTCATTTCTATACGACCAGCAAGAACAAGAAGACGATGCCGGAGAAAATGCTGATCAAGAAATTCGACCCCAAGGCGCGCAAGCACGTTGACTACAAAGAGATCAAGCTGAAGTAATTCGCTTGCACGCGGCATCGAAAAAGCCCGGATGAAACCGGGCTTTTTCGTTTCCGCGTGCAGATCGCGGTTAAACAATCGCTCAGCCGCGGAATCAGGCGCGTGCAGCGCGCAACTTGAAGGAGAACTCGCGCAAGGCAGCAATTCCACTGCTCTCGGCGCGATGACACCAGGCTTGCAGATCACTGGCCAAATGCTCGCGTGAATGCGAGGTGTTGAGCCAGAGTTGACGCAGTTCTTCGCGCATCGTCACCATCTTGTCCAGCACCGGGTGAGCCGCACGTGCCAAAGCCAATTGCGGTGCCGCTGCGGCTGGCACTTTGTCTGCATCCCGGGGCAACCAGCGCTTGGCAGCGATCAGCACTGACACATCGCCGCGCTTGGCCTTGATCGTGGCCAGTTCCGCGCCACAGGCACGACGCAAGTCCTTGGCATACCCTGCCATGACCTCGTACCGGTGGGCAATCAGGGCCTCCAGGGTCTTCTCGTCGGCGACCGGCCGAATATCACCCAGTTGCAACTTGGGCGGCGTTTTCTTGACACGTGCCAAGCCAAGCTTGGCAAGCAGGCTGATGTAGACCCAGCCAATATCGAACTCATAGGGCTTGACCGAGAACTTGGCCGAGGTCGGATAGGTGTGATGATTGTTGTGCAATTCTTCGCCGCCGATCATGATGCCCCACGGCACAATGTTCGTGCTGGCATCGGCCGCCTCGAAGTTGCGATAGCCCCAGTAATGCCCGATACCGTTGATGATGCCCGCAGCAGTGAAAGGAATCCACGCCATCTGCACCGCCCAGACCGCCAGGCCAGCGACACCGAACAAGGCCAGGTTCAACACCAACATCAGGCCCACACCTTGCCAACTGAAGCGTGAATACAGATTGCGCTCGAGCCAGTCGTTCGGGCAGCCCTGGCTGTATTTGGCCAGCGTCTCCTGGTTTTTGGACTCCGCCCGGTACAACTCGGCCCCTTGCCAAAACACCTTCTTGATGCCATGGGCCACGGGGCTGTGGGGATCGTCAGCGGTTTCGCATTTGGCGTGATGCTTGCGGTGGATGGAAACCCATTCGCGAGTTACCTGGCCGGTGCCGATCCACAGCCAGAAACGGAAAAAATGTGCAGGGATCGCGTGCAGGTCCATGGCTCGGTGCGCCTGATGGCGATGCAGATAGATCGTGACGCTGGCAATCGTGATGTGGGTCGTCACCAGGGTGTACAGGACTATCTCCCACCAGGTCAGGTCCCACAGGCCATGCGACAGCCATTCCACAATGGCATTGAGGACAGCCCAGTCAGGTAGCAGCATCGTTACAGTCTCTCTTCAAGTAGTTTTCGTATTGAACACCTGCCGCAGACAAAAATCCTTGCTGCAAGTTGCCCGAGCAACCGCATATTGTAAGCAGCGTCGCACCATTTCACCCAGGCTGCTACTTATCTATGCGCTAAAGATAGCAAGTCAACTGATCACGGGCTGATTTTTCGCCAAACGGCCGCAAAAAAGCCGTCTGTCGCATTGCGATGGGGCCAAAGATGCAAATAGGAGATACCGTTCAAGCCCACTGCGCATAGGGTCTGTGCCTGATCGACCTTCAATTCGGCCAATAGGTCGCATGCCCGCAATGGTTCAAAGTCGGCATGGGTGCATGAAAAAGCATCCGCGATGTCCTCGTTTTCCTGTTGCAACAGGCTGCACGTGGCGTACACCAGACGACCGCCAGGCTTGAGCAACCGGGCCGCGCTTTGCAATATGGCCGTCTGCGTCGCGGCCATCTGCAGGAGCACTGCTTCGTCCTGACGCCATTTCAGATCGGGATGGCGACGCAAGGTGCCCAAACCCGAGCACGGCGCATCCACCAATACGCGGTCGATCTTGCCCGCCAGGCGCTTGATACGCTCGTCGCGCTCGTGGCTGATTGCCACCGGGTGGACATTGGACAAGCCACTGCGCGCCAATCGCGGCTTGAGCGCGTCCAGCCGGTGCGCCGAGGTATCGAACGCATACAGACGTCCGGTGCTGCGCATGGTGGCACCCATTGCCAACGTCTTGCCACCGGCACCAGCACAAAAATCCACCACCATCTCACCGCGCCTGGCATCGACCAGCAACGCCAGCAGCTGAGATCCCTCGTCCTGCACCTCGAAGTCACCCCGCACATAGGCGTCCAGGCGGGTGAGCGAAGGCTTGCCCTGCACCCGCAACCCCCAGGGCGAATAGGGTGTCAGCTCCGATGGAATGCCTGCTATCGACAAGGCCTTGCGCACGTCGGCGCGCTTGGCCTTGAACAGATTGACGCGCAGATCCAGCGGTGCCGACTCACTCAAACTCGCCGCAAGCGGCCAGAAATCCGGCCCGATCTCGGACTTGAGCCGCTGTGCCAGCCAATCGGGCAGGTTGTGCCGGTGGCGTTCCATCAATGCGGTCACGTCTACCTGACCACAGGCATTGAGCCAGGTTTTTTCCTGATCCGTCAGCGCGCCGTCCAGAAATGCACGCGGCGCATCGAAACCCAGGATCGCCAACCGCCGGGCCCTGGAGCCGCTACCAGAGGGAGCCAGGTGCTCGAACAGCAATTTCTTGCGCAACACGGCGTACACGGATTGCGTCAACGTCGCCCTCTCGCGCGGGCCGAGCGACCGGTGATCGCGAAAGAAACGTGCCACCACTGCGTCCGCAGGATGGTCAAATTTCAGAACCAGCGCCACCAGATCGGAACAGGCTTGAAGCAAGGGGGCGGGATGCATTGCGCGAATTGTCCCACGCAGGTCAGGCACGCACCGCAAGCAGCCCCTGCCGCATTGGCAGCCGGTACCGTTGTCAACGACGCAGCAGGTTGGCGATTGCCGCCGGATAAATCCGATGTTCCTGGGTCACGACACGTTCGGCCAGGGTGTGCGCGGTATCTGTTGCCACGATGGGCACGACGGCCTGCGCCAGGATCGGCCCATTGTCGAGTTCGGCGGTCACCCAATGCACCGTGGCACCTGCCACACGACAGCCGGCATCGAGCGCGCGCTGGTGCGTGTGCAAGCCCGTGAATGCCGGCAGCAGGGACGGGTGGATGTTGACGAGTCGCCCCGCGTAACGCGCGACAAAATCTGCCGTAAGTATGCGCATGAAGCCCGCGAGCACCACCAGTGCCGGTTGTCCCGCCGGATCGTGGCGATCGATCTCTCGGGCCAAAGCATGGTCAAACTGCACACGGTCAGGAAACTGCCGATGGTCCACCACACCGGTTTGGATGCCTTGCTCCTGCGCAGTCACAAGCCCGCGCGCCTCAGGCCGGTTGCTGATGACTGCAGCGATACGCGCTTGCAGTCGGGCTTCCCAGTTGTCCCGGCGCGCTGCCTGCACGATGGCCGCCATATTGGAGCCATTGCCGGAGATCAGGATCACGATATTTTTCATATGGCAGAAAATTATCGCTGCCGACCGCTGGCCCAGTTGTTGTCCCGGTTCGGACATGGACAATCGCACGACCGTGCTACAACATGGCACAGCCCGTTTGGAGTCAACTGTATGGATCTGGCATTCACCCCTGAAGAACAATCCTTTCGTGAGGACATTCGCGCCTGGGTTGCGGCCA
>Ga0105045_10004018_pt1 | contig 12749 bp, 12 predicted proteins | sample MAT02_FD_78089 | JGI IMG/M metagenome (GOLD analysis project Ga0105045, IMG submission 78089) | Freshwater microbial communities from Lake Fryxell liftoff mats and glacier meltwater in Antarctica - MAT-02 (megahit assembly) | ecosystem: Environmental > Aquatic > Freshwater > Ice > Liftoff...
GAGTCGCTGGAATTGTGTCTTGAGATCGCGGAGGTAGTTCAGGGGATCTGCGATCGGCTCGGCATCAACTACGTTTTCAAAGCTTCCTTCGACAAAGCTAATCGGACCAGCGCTGGGAGTTTTCGGGGGCACGGTCTCGACCACGGTTTGGAGGTCTTGAGGAAAGTTCGGCAGCGAATTGGTTGTCCCGTGACGACCGACGTGCATCTGCCGGAGCAAGCGAATTCGGTTGGTCAGGTTTGCGATTTGTTGCAGATCCCAGCGTTTTTAGCGAGGCAGACCGATTTGTTGATCGCGTGTGCTGGAACCGGAAAGCCTTTGAATGTCAAAAAGGGCCAATTCATGGCTCCGGGTGACATGCAATATGTCGTTGAAAAGGTGAAGGCAAATGGCACTAGCGGCTTGATGCTGTGCGAACGCGGGACTTTTTTTGGCTATGGACGTCTTGTCAACGACATGAGCGGCTTGCCTGTAATGCGATCGATGGGAGTGCCGGTGATTTTTGACGCAACGCATTCGGTCCAGCAACCTGGGGGAATGGGTGGAGCCACAGGTGGCAATCGGGCGATGGTGGAACCTTTAGCAAGGGCAGCCGTAGCGGTTGGGGTAGATGGGGTTTTCTTTGAGACCCACCCGCGGCCCAACGAAAGTCCTAGCGACGGACCGAATATGGTAGCTCTAGACCAGTTCGAAAAAGTTTTGGAGCGAGTGCACACGATTTGGCGAACCGTAGCCGCTTGGGAAGCGTAAATCCTATAAATCATTGGCAAATTCTCAACGCCGCAGGCCGGTTTGGCGACTGCGGCGTTTTGTTTTTGTGTTTTGCAAGGCTTCGGTAAAATCGATTTATGAACCTCACCCACCTTTTCCCAGCTTTGAATTCTCGTTCCTTGCCCAAGCTTATTCTCGGCTGCTTGTCCTTGTCACTATTGATACATGTGGCGGGGTGCGAAGACCAAAACGCCAAACGATTGCAAAATATCCAGGTCAAATTAGGACAGAATAAAGAGCGACGCGATTCGATTCGTGAAGCGTTTCGGTATCTGCCGCAATTGATTCGTTTGGATCGCTCTGCTGCAATGAAGAGTATTCGGACGGACCTCAATTATTGGTCGAAGAACGTTGTCGAATCGGATTCCTGGAAACCGTCGGCCTTGTTGGATTCGGTTTCTGGCAAGCTTCGAACGATCGATTTTTCCACTCGCATGAACAAGCTCGAGTTTGGTGAGCCTGAGTGCGAGTATTTGTTGCAATGCGAAATGATGAAGGAAGTTGGTAAATGGGTCATAGAGCGTCCCTATCGCGATTCGCTTTTCAGTCCATGGTTGGAGAGTCAGAAAACTGTTTTGGCAGCCGACGATTGGAATCAGCTTGAAACGACGTTGAAGTTGTTTGATTGGTCGATTTGCAACGTCGGTATCGAGGGGCAAGCGAAAGATGCAATGCGGTTGGTTACCAATTCCGAGTTGCCCTTTAACGATCAAGCACCGGCGTATAGGCAGTTGCCGTGGCAGACCATGATGTTTGGACGCGGAGATACGTGGGAGCGAGCGAGGGTTTTTACGCAGCTTGCGTTCATTCAAGGGATCGATTGCGTGATGTTGGCATTGCCAAGTTTGACGGGTGCGACTGAGAATTCTTCGCTAAGATTGTGGTGCATTGGAGTTCCGATCGGTGGCGAGTTGTATCTTTTTGAACCGCAGTGGGGGCTACCGATTCCTATTCAATCGAAAGAGGGGATCGCAACGCTTCGCGAAGCCAAAGAAAATTCTGAAGTTTTGCGGAGAGCCAAATTGCCTGGCCGATTCGAAGAGTACCCTGTTATTCAAGCCGATTTGAAAAATTTGGTCGCGCTCGTCGACGCCGAGCCTTTTTCCTTGGGCAGGACCATGCATACGTTGGAGCGTTCTATTACTGGTGACAATCGTGTTCGACTCAGCATGGATACAGACGTGTTGGAGCAGAGGCTTGCGAAAACAGATCCAAGTGTATCCATCCGATTATGGAATGTTCCTTGGATTGCGCAAGCTTACAACCAATCTGTTCGCGAACGACTCAATGAGAAGTCTCCTTTTTCGATGGCTTATATTGAATCATATGGGGCGTTCATCATGGACACGCCTATTTTCCGGGCTCGAACCCTACACTTCAAAGGGAAATTTGAAAATACCGTGGAAGCGGTTGGGGCGTTGCGATCGTATATGGACGTGCGAATCGATGAGCAATCACTCAAGGACTTGGAATTTGACAAAGAAATACAGACGAGCTTAGGCGTTGTAAAGCAGCCAGGCGAGCCAATGGAGAACTTCAAGTTTCGCGTCGAGCAGGCCAGGCAGTATTTTCGTCGTTCTAAATTCGATGTGGCTATTTTTCTCGCGATGCTAAATAGCGATCTTGGAAAATTGGATACTGCCAACGACTGGCTGCTGAAGCGATTGCTCAAGTCTGCGGGAACGGAACGATGGCATGCTCATGCTCACTATCTACTGGGACGGAACTACGAGCAGCAAGGCAAAAAACCTGAGGCCATCAAAGAATATGAGTTCGAAAATTCGCCACAAGAAGCCGGTAATCGGATTCGTGTTCGATTGAGGAAGGCATTGGAGGCGGAGATTGCGCCGGTTTCCAAGTCTTGAGTATTGGGATTTCTATTAATGGTCACTCTCGGCAAGAGTGACTTACGGTAGGTCGCACCTGCCGGACCTGCCGGGTGCAACGTGGACTTAAGGAAACTCGTAGCGGAAGCCGCGTAGGCTTTCGACGAACTTCCAGGCAAACCGAAACTCTTGGCGAGTTTCGCTGCCCAAAAATCAACATGGATACGTTACTGAAGTTGGGGATCAGGCCGACGAGGTCGCTCACCGCCGCCACCTGCTTCGCGTTCGCCAGCACCACCTGGCCTACCTTCACGTCCTGGCCCACCTTCACGTCCTGGTCCGCCTTCACGTCCTGGTCCGCCTTCACGTGCTGGTCCGCCTTCACGTGCTGGTCCGCCTTCACGTCCTGGTCCGCCGCCTGCTGCTTGGCTTCCGTGTCGTTCCATAAAGGAAACGATAAACTTTTGTAGCTCATCTTTTCCAAGTTTTCCGTCTTTGTCCGCGTCGAATTCCATCGCATGAGTCAACATTCGATCTGGATTGATAGTCATGCCTTGACCGCCACCGCCCGGTCCGCCAGGTCCACGTCCCCCACCGCCCGGTCCGCCAGGTCCACGTCCATCACCGCCCGGTCCGCCCATTCCCGCGGGTCGGAATTCATCTTCGGACAACTTTCCGTCTTTGTTCTTGTCGATGCTCAAGAGAGCAGCAGCTGCGTTATTGATTTCTTCTGCCGAGATTGTGCCGTCATGATCTGCATCCAAAGCTTCAACCAATGGAGATCGTCCACGGGTGACAGTTCCACCGGGGCCGCCTCCACCCCCCGGTTCACCTGGAAATCCGCGACTGCCAGGTGGTTGAGCCAACGCACTCGACGCTCCAACCACAAACAACACACCGAGGGTCCACATACATCGTTTCATTTCACTTACTCCGGAGGATCGGGGATACATTATTTTCATCGCCCCAAAGGGTTATTTTCATTTCACCGACAAGGTGAATGGCCAACAATCAGAAACAACTTTATTCCACAACGCGAAACACATCATTTTTCTTGAATACGATTGGGCCGCTTCGTCCGTTTTCCGCAAACTCAATGTGACAGTCGAACAACACACCGATCGGTGCGTCATCCGCAATTTTGATTTCAGCCGATACGATATTCTCTTCACGTTTGACGGAGGTCGCTTCGTGGGGGCCGATTTATACCCAGTTCGGTTTCTCGCTTGGAACTCGTAGCCGTAGTCCATTTTCAGGCTGGAGTTCAAACTCGATTGAATGGGTCTTGCCACGCGAAGCAGTTCCCGGTCGAACGGTCGTGATCACTTTATCCAATTGATTTTCGCCCTGCTGAGTATTGTCAACCAGAGCACCCGTTTGAGCACCTCGCAATTCACGGTTGTTGGACGCTTCCACCACTCCTGCATAGCCACCCAAAATGTATGGGAACCTTCCAGGCGTGACGTGATAGTGGTAACCCCGGATTTCATCGATGTGACCGCTGCAAACATCCAAAGCCGTCGATTTTTCCAAATCTTTTGCCAAAACCCCATTGGATTCGTAGGGGCCATAGAGCGGAAAACCATCAAACGCAAAACCGATTACTGGCGAATGCTGTTTGCCATCATCTTTGAAAGGTGATTTCACGCATGTCGGATGATTGGGATAGCCCTGACTCTCCATAATCAAGAATTGTTTGTCGTGACTAATCTTGACGTTGTCGATTCCGTCCTTATTCGAGTCTATGGTATGGTAGGGAAAAAAGATCGACATACCGGTCGCCATCGTGATAGTAGTAAATGGGATTCTCGCTTGGACCGATAAACCACCGACCACCAATGCTAGTCGAACCCGGCGGCGGCTCGTCTGCCGAGCATTTACCTGCTGAAACGAGTAATACTGCAATCGCCGAAATCCAAACAAAGGATTTTTTCATTCCGGAACTATTCAACATTTTTGCCCCTTTTGTTTGCAGGTGGATCAGGCGACCCGCCCAATTAAAGACTACCATAGCACAGTACCCTTAATTTACCGTAAAGGTTGCTGGTGTTCGCGTGGCCTTGCCCGCTTTTGATCTCAGTTCACGCTTTCGTCGCGGAGCGACGAGCGACATTGTCGCCCTTCGCTCCTGCGAAGGAAGCGTGACCTATCGATTTCGTCACAGAAGGAAAAGTATTTCGATATCTTATTGAAGGCCCTGAAGACAATATAGGTTTAGGCGGTGGCGGTCCGCGCGCGGCAATTTGTCGAATTGGCGAATCAGGGAAGCTTGAAGTCATCGAAGCTCGCTCCGCATCTGAGGATTACCCAGCAGATTTCTCCGAAGCCTCAAAAAAGAAAAACATTTATAAGGAACTGAAGAGGAAACCCGCTCCCGAAAAATAGCGTCGTCCCAACTACTTAAATGAACCACAACAACTGCAATCCGACCGACGAAATGGTCGATTTTTATGAACGTCGAACCAAAGAGCATATCGACCGTGTTCGTGCCTGCATCTCGTTGCTTGCGCCGCTGGTAGAATTTGCAGTAGAGCTCATTGCCCGAGGCGCGGTGCATGATGTTTCTAAGTTTGGCGAGGAGGAACGTATCCCTTACATCTGGCTTACCGAATTCCATCGATGCCGATGCAATGGGACTGCATTCAGCTATCCGCCAGGGATGCAATCTCAAGTTGACGAAGCAATTGCTCATCATATGAGATCCAATCGCCACCATCCGGAGTTCCACGCCGATCCAAACGACATGACCATGACAGACCTAACTGAAATGGTCTGCGACTGGACTGCCATGGCGATCGAATTTGGCCAAGAAGATGGAAGTGCTCGATCATGGGCTGACCGGACCATTGGTAGTCGCGTACACTTCAATCAGGAAAATCGGGCTTTCATATATAAGACCATTGCGAACTTGGAACTACTCTTGCGTTCCCGGAGCGACTCTTGAACGCGGTTCAATAATCTTGGTTTGACGAGTACCGCTTGGTCGTCAAGGACGAAAGTTTGACGATGCATTTGGCTATATCCAATCTCTATTCAATAATCAAAAAACCCTTGGCCTGTTTTTACGCCGAGGCGATTGCTGTCAACATAGGGCTGCAAGATATCGATCAGCGGTTGCCATTCTTCGTCGCCATCCACGAACCGAGCATGCGACATCGTTTGATGGATCAAATCGACTCCAATTTGGTCCATGATGCCAAACGGGCCAATCGCCATGCCCGTCACTTTCTTCCACGCCATGTCGATATCCGATGGCGATGCCACTTTGCGATCAACCAACTGCAACGCGGATTGCAGCAACGCCTTCAGCATCCAGTTGAAGACGTATCCGGGATTTTCGACACGCTGAACGAGCGGCGTTTGCCCGATACGAATGGCTAAAACGACCAACCGTTGGATCGTTGAATCATCGGTGGTTGGCCCAGAAGCAATGTCAACCAACGTGGCTCGCCAGATCGGGACATGAAAGTGCAAATTCGCAAATCGCCCCGGATGAATGACATATGGCTGCAACATCGACGGAGTAAAATAAGAGCTATTGGATGCGATGATCGTCGGTGCAGGAAATCGCTCTGAGTACGATTTGATGATTCTTCGTTTGAGCGAAAACTGTTCACTTACCGATTCCAAAACCAAATCAAACTCGCCCGGCAACGCATCGATCCCGTCCGCCGTATAAATTCGCCGTTCTAGTTCTTTGCGAGGAACTTCAGGCCAATAGCCTTGTTCCGAAAACGGTTCCGCTTGATCGAGGATCCACTGCTTCGATACGTCCAATGCACCCGCGTTGTTGTCCATTAGAGTCACATTCAAACCATGCGAAGCCATTTGGCCTGCGATCTGACGACCTGTCCAGCCCGCACCGATGATCAAAGCTCGCTGAATGGGCATAAACGTTGGAGCTAAGTCCGTGTCGGTGGAGTCATTGACGGTAGTTTTGTTAACGCTGGTTGGTTCGTTGAGAGCCATTGCTGCTGATGATGCTCGCGGAGTGACAAGAGTTCTTCGGCTGCTCGTGCAGCATGCTGGTGGGCATCATACCATGCCTGCTGAAGATCGAGCAGGCGTACCAGTCTCTCTCGCTTGAACTCTGCATCCGCCACCCATTCGTGTCCAACCGGAATCGAATATTGCACGCGTTGTGGTGGATCAGCCGCAACGACTTCCAACGGAGCATAAACCTGGGCTGGCTCTTTCGCTAGGTGCTGCTGAGGAGCAGATTGTGGTCCGTCAATTCGCAATTGAAGCTTGCCGTTTGGATTCAGACCAAGAATGGCGTCCAACGCGGCAGAATCGCAGTCAAAGCTGTTGCTAGAACTGCGATTCGCTGTAACGCTAGGCTTTTTGACGCTTACTTCCATTTGTTCTTCGGTGGGACGAAGGAGTCGATTGCGGCCAACTCGTCACCATTGACCGTGGCCCCGAAGCGAACACCCAGCTCATTGATTTTGCCAGCTGCCAATTCCAATTGATCGCGGTTGTTTAGTTTCAATGAAACCGATTGAGCAATGGTAATCGTCTCTGCCAAGATCGGATGATTGACTTTCGCTTGTGCCGATTTCAATCGATCAAGTGATCGGGCTGTTCTTTGAGCCGATGTGATCCCGAAGGTTGCCTTTTCGGTCGCCATGGATGTCGCTCGCATACTGAACTCCAAGTCAGCGATCATGCCAGCCAAGAACAGCGTTCTCAATCGGGCTGGTGTCTCGACCGCATTGGACTTGCCGTCGGTACGGACGAAGTTATGACGGACGGTTCCTTGTGACCAGCTGACCAATTCGAAGTCGAGGCTACCAGCATTGTGACCTCCGATGTTGACTAGTTTTTCGTCTGGTACGGTATGGCAACGATAGCAGCTTTGCGCCACGAGATACACGTTAACGGGGTTTCGCATTCCAAGATCGATGCTAGTCGTGAGTCGCGTCGTTCGATGCTCTAGCGTTTCTTGATCTCGAGTTGCGGTCGGGCCACCGTAATCATTATGCACGGCGATCCAGTCTTTGGCCGCACCATGGCACGATTCGCAAGAAACACCTGCGATCGCATCTAGATGGTGATCGACGGTGCCCATAGTGTAATGGCATTGAATGCAATTCGAATCGCTCTTGAAGTTCGTGATCCCAAGATTGTCCGCGATCTTCTGAGCCTCAGGCTTGCGATGAAGCGTGAGAAACGTTTCGCTGTGCGGTGTTCGTTTCCAGGTTTGGATTTCGGCTGCATGGCACTTCTCGCAGCTTTGGACGCCAAGCACTTTGTCGGGTGTTAACGCAAGGTTCCACTTCCGATCCCGCGGATCCGATTTGTCGGTTGGCGGACTAGCCATACCCAACGCGATCGATACAAACAGCAAACTGCCGCAGAGAAGTCCTTTTCGCTTGAAGGACGTTCGTTTGGAGACAGTTCGGTTCAATTGTGCTTCACTCACGTTAAGGATTCTCGCGCAATTTAAGCTAGTCGTGTTGATTTGGGAAATCAAAAACCATAGTCTTCTTCGGACGTACCGGACCTTGGCGCTTGAGTCGATCTTTGAAAACATAGTCCGTATCTTGCACGCAAGCGTCCGGAAATAGATAATCGCTGCAAGTACCAAAGGGAGATCGCGAGGAACGACCGATAGGACGTGTTTTTCCCTCCCAAACCCATTTCAACTTAGCGTACTTGCGAGCAGACAATCATCAGCGAAATGCAACCCAAACGGCCCTTGTCACCTACAGCGAAATTGAAATCGACTTCGCTTGGTGCCTCCCTGCGAATCGAAAGGATCGTCTCAGGCGGACAAACTGGGGTCGATCGGGCAGCGCTGGATGTGGCGATTGAGCTCCAGATCCCGCACGGTGGTTGGTGTCCACTAGGTCGAATCGCAGAAGATGGTCTAATCCCGGACCGGTACCAACTCGAGGAACATACGTCGCCGAAATACTCCGACCGCACCAAACGCAACGTTATCGATTCGGATGCGACATTGGTGCTCTACAGTTCGATTCTTGAGGGAGGAACGTTTAAGACCTTCCGATATGCGGAGAGTATCGGCAAGCAATGTCTCAAAATTCGTTTATCGCACGCAGGCCGAATCGAACGCGTTTCGGAATGGCTCGAGAAAGCCAATGCCAGAACATTGAACATCGCAGGCCCAAGAGCGAGTAAAGAGCCAGAAATCTACCGACGTGCTTTCGACTATTTGATGCAGGTATTTGCGACCGACCAAAAGAAGTAATTGGCAAACTCCAGCTTGCCGCACATGCAATTAGTAACAGTGCGTTAGCCACGGTTTTTGGATAGACGATCGAGTGCAGAGTGGCATCACTATAGGCCGTGATTTAATGGTAGCAGGCACATTCCATGTGCCGTCCGCAATTCAAAAACCTTTGGTTTTTGTGGCTACGGCACACGGAGTGTGCCTGCTACTTTCTTGGGCTAGCGGTGCGAACACATGTCGTATGATTAGGTCACTCTTGCCCAAAGTAACTTTTGACAGGTTTTGTTTTGTTCGGCTCGGGTTTGGTCCGACCGGACACCGCTTTGGTGTTCTAAGGGGTCGCGTGATGTAGAATGAGGCCTCCGGATTCGTCGCACCGCCGAAGGCGGTGCGACCAATCTGAAAGCATGTGGTGAGGCCGCGTGAATTTAGAACACTAAAGCTGCGGACGGTGGGGTCAAGCCCCAGCCGTCCTGAAAATGCTTCACAGCATTGCTAAAAAAGGAGCGATGGGAGCAGCAAAAGTTTAATGTTCGCTTTTGGATGGCACGCCAAAAGCGATGGCTATGGGCGTTGCGAGCCTAGGCAAATGACTTTGGCGACGCAAACGCCCTTCGTGCCTCATAGCGTTCAACACGCTGTCTACTTCGGCAACTCCGTTTTCTCAAGCGTTCCGTCCTTATTTTTGTCTAACTTATCAAAGGTTGGCAACAGCTGCTTTGGCACTTCATCTCTTAATAGCTTTCCGTCATTGTCTGTATCAAGCATCGCAAAAATTTGTGCAGGCGTAGGTGCCCCAAGCTTTGCTTTCTTTACTTCGGGAGCGCGGCCAAGACTTGCATCAATTGGAACTGAAATATGAAAGTAACCGATCATCATCTCTTCGTAGGTCTGGTCTCCCCATTGAACCCAAGAGTTGGGATCAGGATTGCTGAGGTTGTTGACCGAGTTATCGAAGGCTGCTTCGCAAAAGATCCGAGTACCTGCAGGTAGCGGCTTTTTCTCGGCCAAGCGGTATTCCGTCTGCCAATTGAAATCGTACTTCGGCACATCGAGCAGAATTTCACGATCACCACTTGGAAGGACCGCCGTATAGCGGAACGACTTGCCGCGGACATGCATGTGCGGACTCATCGAGAGCAAGTCGCAATTCGGAAGCGCCTCGGGCTGCATTGCAGTTGTTTGATAGTTTCCATCACGGGGTGGAATACGAAAATTTGTTTGCACGGAACTAGTCGTTTGGACTTCATGTGTGATCGTTTTTGTATCTGCAAACCAGAATCCAACTTTGCTCAAATCCGATTGAGCCGTTCCATTTGGTGTGTAGTGAATCTGAAACACCAGTTCGCTGTTCGCTGGAATTCGCTTGGCCATTCCTGCAGGCATCCACTCGACTCGCGTACCAGGCACGTAACCAGCTAAGAATCCGCGTTCGCCATCTAAACCGCGTTTTTGCGTCCCTTTTTCTCGGATGAACACGAGAATATGATGGACCACCGCGCTGTTGCCGGGAACAATCTCCATTCCGTTGACCCAAGTATCCTGAGTTAACTTTGGGTCCGCGACGAAGTACTGGTATCGAACTTCTCCGCCAGCTGGAACGTCATAGGATTTCTCTCCCATCGGAACGACCAAGTCAGGTTCACGAGACAATTGCCAACCTGCTACATACTCAACTGGCGCCGGTTCCTTGGTCGCATCACCCCGTATGACTCCACTGCGTGCCCAATTCTTGATAGTTTCGATTTCTTCAGCAGGCATGCGTCGGTCGTTTTTGAAAACGCCGTGCGATTCGCTTGCATGCCAAGGTGGCATTCGTCCTTCGCTGACGACTTCCGCGATCATGTCCGCCCAAGCCGAAGCATCTTCGTAGTTCCCTAAATCCATCGGACCAATTTCACCAGGCCGATGGCAACTGACGCAACGCGATTGCAAAATCCGACTGACTTGATCCGCATAAGTTACTGCGGTTTCTAAATTGGTTAAATCGCGAGGTCCGCGTCCGATGAGGCAGCCTGAAGCAACTGTCGTCGTGACCGCGACCTCTTCGTTCTTGAGAATCGACTCGAGCGCCGCGACCAATTCTTTGTTTGACACTTTGTCCTTCGAATATCCGATCCCGTACTGATCGTCGACTCGACCGCGATAACGAATTTTGCTTTCCGCATCGACCACACAGACTTCGGGTGTGCGCGTAACTCCGGTTTTCAGCGCAAGCTCTTGAGCAGGATCCTTTAAAAAGGCGAACTCGAACCCAAACTTGCGAGCATGGGCAGCCATCTCCGCCAAGCTATCTTGAACATTCGAATCGACGGCGACGAAGGCGACCCCCTTATCGCGATACTGCTTTTCTAGCTCGACCAATTTTGCAGAATACAATTTGGCGAGTGGACATTGAGTCCCTACAAAGGCAAAAACGATCGCTTTTTTGGACTGGAACTCTTCCATTTTCCATGGTTTGCCCTGGTAATCAATCAAGGAAAAGCCATCGAGCTTAGAACCGATCGACGGCGTGTTGGAGGATGCAGCGTCCGACGATAATGAGTCAGCCTCATTGGCCCATCCTACGCGGGAGCCAAGAAACAGGATCGATCCAAAAACGATAAAAGAACCTAGAGATCGCAAGAATGGGTGGGTGTTCATAACTTTTTTGCGTTGAATGGGCTTTGGGTAAACTTGGAACGACAACATTATCGCAGACGGAAGGCCTTAAGAGAAAGGCGAAAGCTGCACGAACCGTGTGACTTTTTGATGAAAAAAGCTTTTGAACCTGAAAGATTGCTCTCCGTCAGCGACTTAGATACCTTGGCTAATGCGTGTAGCACGGCTCTTCGAGCCGCGATTTTATAGTAGCAGGCACATTCCATGTGCCGTCCGCAATTCAAAAACCTTGGTTTTTGTGGCTAAGGCACACGGAGTGTGCCTGCTACTTTAAGGCGACTGAATAAAATCACAGCCTCTGCGAGCCGAGATTTTATTAACCTGACGCGAAAGTGAGGGATTGCGAACTAGCCCCTCGCTCACGCTTCGTGTTGTGATTTAATGCTGTGATTTTCATCACTCGACGCGTGAGCGAGGCATTTCGGACGGCACACGGAGTGTGCCTGCTACTTTAAAAACTACAAACCTACAACCTCCTGAGTCATCATGGCCGAACTCCCCGAAACCCGAGTCAGTTTGCTTTGCAAAATATCGCAAAACCCTCACGATTCGCAGGGATGGTCTGACCTAGTCTCGCTCTACCAAGCTCCAATTTACCGCACGCTCCGATGCCGACGGATTCAGCATGCCGATGCCATGGAGGTAACTCAGCAAGTGCTAGTCACGCTCGTTCGCTATCTCCCGCAGTTCGAAAGCGATGGGAAACCAGCCTCGTTCCGCCGCTGGCTCAACCGCATCATCTCCAATCTGTGTTGGAAAGCTTGGTCCAGTCGCCAAAATCCAATCGCAAGTGCACTGCCATCAAACACCTGCGAGGACAATCGTTTTCAGGAAGTTGCTGACGAGCAGCAACAAGAAGAGCTGCGACACGATCTCGAGATGCAACATTACCGTCATTGTTTTCGTTTGGCCGCCGCTCAAGTCAAGCCGCTCTTTGCGACAATGACTTGGGACGCTTTCTGGCTATCGTGTGTCGATGGGATGTCGCCTGCCGATGTTGCCAAGAAACTGGGAATCTCCTCCGGTGCCGTTTACATCGCTCGCTCGCGAGTGATTGCAAAGCTACGCGATCAGGTCGAGCAAATGGAAGCCGAGGAGAATCTCTAATGCAAACCAACGAACAATGCTTGCCCGCAGACCTAAAAGCCTGGCTAATGAATCCCAATTCAGAGAGGGAAACGGAAAAATGGTCGCGTCATATCGAACATTGCCAGCAGTGCCGTTCACGCATGGAAGAGCAGCCAACCGCCTTGGCTTGGCCGAAGCTCCTCAGCGAGGACGCTTGGGATCATGAA
>Ga0105045_10004019_pt1 | contig 12748 bp, 12 predicted proteins | sample MAT02_FD_78089 | JGI IMG/M metagenome (GOLD analysis project Ga0105045, IMG submission 78089) | Freshwater microbial communities from Lake Fryxell liftoff mats and glacier meltwater in Antarctica - MAT-02 (megahit assembly) | ecosystem: Environmental > Aquatic > Freshwater > Ice > Liftoff...
CTCGCCTACCAGTACATTGCGCCACGGCGTGAAGATCGCGGTGTGCTTGCCATTGCCCAGGCCAGTGTACGCCTCGATGCCGCCGCTAAACTCGCCGGGCCCTGCCGGCGTCAGCTCGACCTCGTCGCCGTTCTCGAGCAGCATCCGCACGCCCTCGGCATTTTCGGCGGTGACGCTGACGTCCAGGAGGGCGTTCTCCTCGGTGTAGTCCGGCATGACGACACGCGTGACGATCAGCGGCAGCTCGGCGGGCTCGCCAGTTGTGTCGAAGGTGTCAGCGCCGCTCTCGTCTGCTGCGGTGGTGCTGGAGCTGCCATCCGCGCTGTCGCCGGTGACGGTGTTGACGCCCTCGCTCGTCGTGGGCGTCTCGTCGCCGCTGTTAGAGGTCGAACCGGATGTGCTGCACGCGTTGACCTCCTCGCAGGTCACAAGCTCGGGCGGCAGCGGACACCCGGCGAGCGCAGCGAGCACGGCGGTCAGTACAAAGAACGAGCAGACGCGGGTCAGCATGGGGGCTCCAGTCGATCAGAAGCGCGCGCGAAACACAAGGGCCCTGGGGCCGGGTGTCACCACGACCGCGGTGATCTTACGGATGGTTCGAGGCGAGCTTCGAGCTGTTCCTGACGCCGGAGGACGGCCCGGTCTTGCTCGTCGTCGACGGGGTCGTCCCGGGCGCCGCCGGCCCGTACCACCTGACGATCTCGCCGCTGTGATCGTGCCTGTCCCCGGGGACAGGTCGACTACATGCCGGAGATCTTGCCGGTCGTGGGGTCGACCTCCATGTCGACGGCGTTGGGCCGGCGGGTGAGGGCCGGCATGGTCGTCAGCTCGCCCGTCAATACGGTGACGAAGCCGGCGCCGGCGCGCAGTTGGAGGTCGCGCACCGGCATCGAGAAGGGCCGCGGCAGGCCGCCGTCGGCCGGGTCGTGGGTGCACGCGAGGTGGGTCTTGGCGACGCAGAGCGGCAGGTGCCCGAAGCCCCAGGCCTCCAACTGGGCCGCCCGCGTGTGCGCGGCCGGGCTGATGTCGAGGTGGGTCGCGCCGTAGACCGAGGTGGCGAGCGCCTCCAGTTTTTGCAGCAGCGGCTGCTCGAGCGCGTAGCGGAAGGTTGGGGTGCGGGTCTCGGCGGCCGCGACGACGGCGCGCGCGAGCTCGGTGGACCCATCGCCGCCGTCGGCGAAGCCGCTATGGACCGCGAAGCCGGCCCCGGCCTCGCGGGCGATGCGTTCGACGACGGCGATCTCGTCGGGGCTGTCGCTCGGGAAGTGGTTGAGGGCGACGACGACCTTGACGCCGAAGCCCTGGGAGATCCGCAGGTGATGCCGCAAGTTGGCCGCGCCGCGCTCGACGGCGGCGACGTCGGGCACCGATACGATCTGGTCGAGCGGCTTGCCGACGGCGACCTTGGCGACGCCGGCGTGGACCTTGAGCGCGCGCACGGTGCAGACCAGGACCACGCAGGCGGGCTGGAGTCCGGCGGCGCGGGCCTTGATGTGCATGAACTTCTCGAGCCCGAGGTCGCTGCCGAAGCCGCACTCGGTGACGACCCAGGGGGCGCGCGTGAGGGCGAAGCAGGTCGCCACGATCGAGTTGTTGCCGTGGGCGATGTTGGCGAAGGGACCGGCGTGGATCAGCGCCGGGGTGCCCTCGGAGGTCTGGGTGAGCGTGGGGAACACGGCGTCGCGCAGCAGCACGGCCATGGCTCCGGCGGCGCCGAGCTGCTGCGCGCGCACGGGGTTGCCGGCGAAGTCCTGGCCGACGACGATCTCACCGAGGCGGCGGCGCAGGTCGGCGCGGTCGTGGGCGAGGGCGACGATCGCCATGACCTCGCTGGCCTCGTTGATCTCGAAGAAGCTCTCGCGGGGCACGCCGTTGAGCGGGCCGCCGAGGCCGACGACGAGCTTGCGCAGCGCGCCGTCGTTGACGGGGCTGACGCGCGGCCAGGTCAGGCGCACGGGGTCGAGGCGCAGCTCGTTGCCGTGGCGCAGGTGGGCGTCGATCATGGCGGCGAGCAGGTTGTGGGCGGCCCCGATCGCGTGGCCGTCGCCGGTCATGCCGAGGTTGATCGCGTCGGCGGGGACGACCTGGGCCCGGCCACCGCCGGCGCCGCCGCCCTTGCTGCCGAACACCGGGCCGAGCGAGGGCTGGCGCAGGCACACGATGCACGGCGCGCCGATCTTGTTGAGGCCCATGCTGAGGCTGATCGAGGTGACCGTCTTGCCCTCGCCGAGCGGCGTCGGCGTGACGGCGGAGACGACCACCAGTTGGCCCGCGTGCGCGCCGGGACCGGCGGCGACGGTGTCGAGCTTGGCGAAGTCGTGGCCGTGGGGGAGGTAGCTGCGGTGCGTGGGGTCGATGCCCAGGTCCCGGGCGACCTCGGCGAGCGGGCGTGGTGCGGACATGCGGCGACTTTGCCACGCCGGGGCCCGGGCCGGCCAGACCCGACCGCGAGGCGAAGCGCGCGGCTCAGCGCAGCGTCGCCGGGTAGCTGCTGGCGACGAGGGTGAGCTGGGCATCGCGCCGCAAGCTGACCGGTGTGACGATCTCCACGCGCTCGAGCGCCGGCATGCAGGCGGCCAGCGAGGGCGCGCCCGCGCAGCTCGGGTGGCGACGCCAGCGGCGGCGCAGCAGCGCCTGCACGGGCGCGCTGTGCAGACCGAGCTCGCGCGCGGGGGTCGATTCGCCGAGCGTGACGCCGATGCTGGCGTACGCGAGCGCGACCAGCTCGCTGCAATAGATGCGGTCCTCACCTGGCGTGAAGTACAGGTCGTAGGGGCGGCCGAGGTGGCGCTTCGCGGCCGCGATCACGGCGCGGCCGCGGGCCTCGTCGAGGTCACGGTGGCGCATCACGGTGACGTGCCCACCGAGCCCACGCGCGCGCCATGCGGCCCACGGCGTGCGCTTGACCGGTTGCACGGCCTCGACGACGTGCACGGCGTCGCCGCTGCGATCGATCAGGCCGACGTGGGCGTAGGGGCTGGCGGTCGCCCACACGATCGCCCGGGCTTGCGGCGTGCGCGAGGTGTGGAACACGAGGTCGCCGGTCTGCAGCGCCGCGGGGTCGACCTGCGTCGGCACGCGCTCGAGGAACGCGGCGGCGACCGAGGCGGCGAGCAGGGCGGACAGCACGATGCCATCATAGACGTCAGCGGCGGCCGAACCACAGCGCGAGCTCGAGGCCGGCGTTGAACTCGAGGCCGCCGAGGCGAAACAGCGCGCGGTTGGCATCACCCTGGCCGAGCGAGACGCCGACCACCTTGGCGCCGTCGTCGACGGAGAAGCTGCCGGCGAGCTCGAGGCGAGGGCCGACGCGGAGGGCCCGCAAGGGCCCGCGCGGGAGCGCAAAGGTTAGGCCGGGCGAGGCGCGCAGGAGGCCGCCGATCAGCGGGCGGGCGCCGCGGGTCGCGGTGACGGCGGTGGCGGGTGAGACCCACCACGGCTCGACGGTGACTCCGAGCGCGAGCGGCAGCTCGACGCGGCCGCGACGCACGACGTAACCGGCGAGCGCGGTGACTCGCAGACGGACGAGGCGGTGGTCCCCGGCGCCACGGCCGAGCAGGCGCAGTTCGCCGCCGACGAGCGCGCCGCGTGGGCCGCGGGCGTCGAGGCCCAGCGAGCCGCCACCGCCGTTGATCGCGGGGCCGAAGCTCGGCGCGCCGGCGGCGACGCCGATCACGCCGGTCGCCACGAGCCCGTACTGCCATCCGGGTGGCGCAGGTCTCTGGCTGTCCCTGGGGACAGGTTGAGGTGTCATCGCGGGCGCGGGCTCCGGTGCGGGCGCGGGCGCGGGGCCGGGCAAGGCGCCGCCCTCGGGCGGGACCTCGACGTCGGTGCGGTCGGGGCGGACGGTGCCCTCGGCGATCGAGAACAGCAGGTTGGCGAGCACGCTGGCGAGCACGCGGGCGGGCGGGTCGGCGCCGGTGTCGACCTCACGGAAATAGGCCTCGCCGTCGGATGTGATGACGCCGATCTGGTGGCGGGCCGGCGCGCGCGGGTCGGAGCGCACGGCCACGAATACGAAGGCGGCGGCGCCTGGCGGGGCCTCGACGACGATCGGGAGGTCGGGCAGGCGCAGCGCGAGCGCGGGGCCGAGGTCGCCGAGCGCCGGGCCCTCGAGGCGCAGCACCAGCGCGGTGAAGCGGGCGACCGGCGTGCCGGTCGATATGTCCGTGGGGACAGGTCCCGGGGGGACCGCAGGGACAGGTTCTGCCGGCGCCGCCGAGCTGTCCCCGGGGACAGCCGCGCCGAGGAGCGCGAGCAGCCCGAGCCGCTGCAGCCGGATCACGCCGACCATGGTGACCATGGCGGCGAGCTGGGGCGGGGGCGTCACGGGCTCGGCGGAAGTTGTCACGGATCCGCGGCGCTCGCACTCATGGGGTGCTGGCGGCCTTCGTGACCTGCTCGGCCTCGCGGCGGTGGGCGCCGTCCGGATGGGTAGCGAGGTAGTCGGACCAGCACGCGCCGCGGCCGGCCTCGGGCTCGCGGCGGCACACGCCGGCGCGGGCGTCGTCGGCGTAGCGGCCGCGCGGGAACTGGCGCAGGTAGGCGCGCCACAGGCTCACGGCGTCGCCGCCGAGCCGGTTCTCGAGCGCGAACAGGTCGCCGTAGGCGGCCTCGGCCGCGCGGCTGCCCGGCGCGCGCTGGACGATCTCGGCGAACTTGTCGGCGGCGCCCTGGAGCTGGCCCTGTTGCCACAACACCTGGGCCTCGCGGTCGAGCGCGGCCAGCGGGTCCTCGGCCGGGGCGCTCGCGGGCTGCGGGGTGGTGTCCGGCTTCGGGGTCCGCCGCGGGCGCGGACGGACGCCTGGCTGGATGTCCTCCGGGACAGGTGCCGGCGCGGTCTCCTGGCTGTCCTCGGGGACAGGTAGATCGCGGCTGTCCTCGGGGACAGGCGGCGGCGTCGCGGTATCCGGCCTCGGGGGGGCGACGCGGGGGTCGAAGGTGCGGGTGAGGGCGGCGTCGCTGCGCTGGCCGGCGAGGGCGGCCGCGCCGGGGATGGCGCCCGGACGGTCGGGCTGGGCCTCGAAGCCGCCGCCGAGGCCGAACGTGACCAGGACGGCGGCGGCGAGCGCAGCCACGGTGGCGACGATCGTGCGGCGGCGGCTCGCCAGGTCGAGCGGGGCGGCGACGCTGCTGGCGGCCGGCGGGGCGACGCCCGGGCCCGAACCGGAGGCGCTGGCGATCGCGCCGCGGTGGATCATGCGGGCGAGGTCGGCCTCGAGCTGGCCTCGCAGGGCCGCGGTGAACGGCGCGATGGCTGCCCGATCCGACATGTTCTCGGGGACAGGTATGCCGCGCCTCGACTTCGGGCGCAGTTGGGCGATCGGGGCCAGCTCGGCGGTCTCGCGGACCGCCTGGGCGGGGACCGCTGCCGGGTCGATCGCGTGGGCGCGGGCCACGGACGCGGCGAGGTCGGGCGTCGCCCCGGACTCGGCCAGCTCGCGGTCGAGGTGAAGTCGGGTGTCCTTCAGGAGATGGTCGAGGTCGTTCACGGGGCGCCTCCCTCGGCCGGGCTCAGCCAGCCCAGCTCGGTCAATGCGACACGGATGCGGGCCCGGGCCCGGGTGGCTCGCACACGCAGGTTCCCCGGAGAGATCCCCAGCTCCGTGGCGGCCTCCTCGGTCGACATATCACGCAGATCACACAGCACGAACGCCTCACGCAGATGCTCCGGCAGGTCGTCGAGCACGGCGAGCAAGGTCTGCGCCCGGAGCTTGGACAGGTGGCCGCTCTCCGGGTCGGCACCGGTCGCCGCGTCGGTAGTCGCCTCCACTTTTGTGTATGCACGGGTGCGGCGGCCACGTGTCCGCCAGTGCTTGCGGACCACGTTGACCGCGATGCCGCGGAGCCACGCGAAAAACGGGGCGCGGGCGTCGTAGCGGGCGAGGCTGGCGAGGGCCTGGGCGAAGGTCTCCTGGACGAGGTCCTCGGCGGTGGTCACGTCGCCCGTAAGGTAGGCGACGTGGCGCAGCAGCCGGGCCCAGTGGTCCTGGTAGAGGCGGGCCCACGCATGCATGTCGCCGGCTCGCGCGCGCTCGACGAGGGCGGCGAGGAGGCCGTCGGGTCCCCCGTCGGTGGGGGTCGGGTCCGGAGCGAGGGTCACCATGAACACTCCCGCAGTAGCCGATGCTCGGGCAATGTTACGCGGTGTCGGACGAATTCAGACCCGGGCTGCCGACGGGTGAATTCAGGGTGAGGCCTGTGCCTCATGAGCGCGCGACAATGGCCGGCGATTTAATTGGGCCGTCGGGGCGCCTGTCGGGTGAAGATAGCGGCCAGCCGCACGGGATGGACAGCACGCAGCACAGTGAGTCGAGGTCGTCGCTCAGCGAACGGGACTTCGTCTGTTATCGCCGCCTGTTCGAGGCCGGCGAGACGTTGATCTGCGAGCTCGACATGGAGGGTCGGTACCGCCGGGTCAACACTCCGATGGCGCAGGTGCTCGGGGCCGAGGTCGCGGAGCTCAGTCAGCGCAGCTACCTCGAGTTCGTGCATCCGGAGGACCGGGCGGCGACCGAGGCGGCGGGTCGCGAGATGAGCAGCCGGCCCGGCGAGGTCGTCGCGTTTCGCAACCGCTACGTGCGTCACGACGGGCAGATCATCTGGCTGGCCTGGCAAGCGCTGGCCGATTCGCAGTCCGGGCGGATCTACGCGGTCGCGCAGGACGTCACGGCGCGGGTGCAGGCCGAGCAGGCGGTGGTGCGCGAGCACTCGGCGGCGGCCCAGGCGATCGCCGACAGCGAGTCGCGTCTGGCCGAGATGGCCGACCACACCCCGGCGCTCGTCTACATCAAGGACCCCGAGGGCCGCTACCTGTTCGTCAATCGCTCCTACGAGGCGGTGTTCGGGCGGCGACGGGCCGAGCTGCTCGGTCGCACCGACCACGAGGTGCTGCCGGCCGCGGTCGCCGAGCTGTTCGCGGCCAGCGAGTCGCAGGTGTACCAGCGCGGCGCGCCGGTCGAGTGCGAGGAGCAGTTGCCGGGCGGCACCGACGGGCCGCGCTCGTTCTTCTCGGTCAAGTTCCCGCTGCGCCGGTCCGACGGCACGATCGTGGCGATGTGCGGGATCTCGACCGACAACACGCGTCGGCGTCAGGCCGAGGCGGCGCTGCTCGAGCTCAACGAGTCGCTCGAGCGCCGGATCGCCGAGGGCACAGCGGCGGCGGAGGAGGCCTCGCGGGCCAAGAGCGAGTTCCTGGCGCGCATGAGCCACGAGCTGCGCACGCCGCTCAACGCGATCCTCGGCTACAGCGAGCTCATCGAGGATGAGATGCGCGACCGCGGCGACAACGCCTCGACCGGCGATGTCCGCCGGATCCGCACCGCCGGCAAGCACCTGCTGCAGCTCATCAACGACATCCTCGACATCTCGAAGATCGAGGCCGGCAAGATGCTGGTCCACGTCGAGGAGTTCTCGGTCGGCGCCTTGGTAGATGAGGTGCTCGCCGCGGTCCGCCCCGGCATCGAGCGCAACGGCAACGCCCTGCGCCTCGAGCTCGACCCGGCGGCCGGACTGATGCGCTCCGACTCGCTCAAGGTCCGGCAGTGCCTGCTCAACCTGCTCAGTAACGCCGGCAAGTTCACGCACAACGGGGCGGTGACCTTGACGGTCAAGCGCCCGCTGGTCAACGGCCGCGCGTGGCTGCTGTTCGCGGTCACTGACACGGGGATCGGCATCTCGCCCGAGCACGTCGGTCAACTGTTTCGCGAGTTCTACCAGGTGGACACCTCGTCGACGCGCCGCTACGAGGGCACCGGCCTCGGCCTGGTGATCACGCGGCGGCTGTGTCACATGCTCGGCGGCGAGATCCGGGTGGTCAGCAAGCCGGGCGGCGGCTCGGTCTTCACGGCGGAGCTGCCGGCCGTACACATCGAGGCGGGTGCCCCGGAGATCGCGCTCGAGCTCGAGGTGCTGGCCGAACGCGACGTGGCCCGCTCGCGCATGGCGGTCCGCGAGCTGTGCCAGAAGCTCGGCGCCCGCCCGCTGTCGCTGCAGAAGATCGCCACGGTGGTCAGCGAGCTGGCCCGCAACATGGTGCTCTACGCGGGCGGCGGCAAGCTGGTGGTCGGCTCGGTCGGCACCGAGCAAAAGTGCGTGTTCATCCGCGCGATCGACGAGGGCTCGGGCATCCCCGATCTTGAGGAGATCCTCGCGGGCCGCAAGGTCACCCGCACCGGCCGGGGCCTCGGCCTCGTCGGCGCCAAGCGCCTCGCCGACGGCTTTCGGATCCACACCGGCCCGACCGGCACGTGGATCGAAGTCGAGGTGAACCTGTGACGGACACCGTGGGCGAGCCCGACGACCGGACGCTGCTGGTGGTGCTCGGGCGCTACGTCAGCCCGACGCGCGCGCAGAGCATCCTGGTCCGGGCGCGACGTGAGCCGGTGGGCTCTCGGCCGAGCGGGTCGACGACCTCGGCGACGCAGTTGGTCGCGCGCCTGGCGGAGGGCCTGCGCATGTTCATTGGCGAGGCCGACACGCGGGCGGCGGTGGCCGAGCTGACGCGCCTGGGGTCGAACCGCAAGGTCGACGCGATCGAGCTCGAGCTGCGGGTCGAGTCGGACATCGCGCGGGCGCGGCTGGCCGCACGGGACCTGTGCCAGGCGCTCGGCACCTCGCCGTTGGTGGTGCAGAAGTTGGCGACGATCGTCAGCGAGCTGGCGCGCAACATCATCAGTTACGTCGGGACCGGCAACCTCGTGATCCGCCAGTGCCCGGGGGGCCGCCGCTGCGTACACGTCGAGGCCAGGGACACCGGCCGCGGGATCAGCAACCTCGAGGAGATCCTGGCCGGCAAGTACAAGAGCCGCAGCGGCCTCGGCCTCGGCATCCTCGGCACCAAGCGCCTCGCCGACCAGTTTCGTATCGAGTCGAGCCCCGCGGGGACCCGCGTCGAAGTGGAGGTCGGCTACTGATGACGACCGCCCACGACAACCTTATTACGCCGATCACCCACGTGATGGCCCATCGCACGCTGCCCAAGGCCGGCGAGTTCGCCAACGGCGACGCGGTGGTGCTGCGCGCCGAGGGAGAGCTCGCGCTCGTCGCCGTGATCGACGCGCTCGGCCACGGCGAACTGGCGGCCCACGCGGCGAGCAAGGCGATCGCATATCTCGAGGCCTGGCCGTTGACCGGTGATCTGCGCGACGGCATGCAGGGCCTGCACGAGGCGCTGCGCGGCACCCGAGGCGCGGCGGCCAGCGTGTGCCTGCTGCGTGGCGCGCAGTTGCTGTTTTGCGGGGTCGGCAACGTCGAGGTGCGCTGCTTCGGCAGCAAGGCGCCGATCCTGCTCAGCCCGGGGGTGCTCGGGGCGCGGGTCCAGCAGTTTCGCATGTGCCGCGCCGACCTGGCCGCGGGCACGCGGCTCGTGCTCTACACCGATGGTATCTCGCAGCGCGCGCCCTTCGAGGCGCTGCGCCCGCTCGACCCCGAGGCGACCTGCGAGGAGCTGATCCGAAACCACCGTAAGACGAGCGACGACGCGACCGTGGTCGTGTGTGACCTGAGGGCCAAGCCATGAGCAACTACGAGAACCGCATCCCCGTCATCCAGCTCTGGCAGCGCATCGTCGTCCCGTTGCAAGGCGACGTCACCGATGAGACCGCCGCCGTGCTGGTCGACGACGTGCTACGCACGATCCGCGACACCTCCGCGGCCGGCCTCGTCATCGACGTCACCGGCATGTGGACGATGGACAGCCACCTGTGCCACGTCATCGCCAACCTCGCCGCCGCCGCGCGGCTAATGGGCACACCGACGGTGATCTGTGGCATGAGCGCGCCGATCGCTATGACCCTACAGACGATGGGCGCCGACTTCCGCCTGGCCCAGACGGCCCTCACCCTCGAGGACGCGCTCGAGCGCCTCGGCGTCACCGCGACGGTGACGGAGATCGACCCCGACGACCCTGACGGTCAGGCCGACTCGCTCGAGACCGCGTAATGCCCGGAGACCAGCCATGAGCGACCAACACCCCAGCATCATCGTCGAGGGCCTCGAGTTCCGCTGGGACCTCGAGCGCGGCGGCTTCACGATCGCGGGCGTGCCGTGCGTCATGATGTTCCGCGACAGCTCGCTGGCGAGCCTGCTGCTCGGGTTCTTGAGCATGGTCGGGCCGGAGCGCTTCTCGCTGGCGCTGCGGGCCGAGGGCCAGCGCGGCATCGAGGAGGACTGGGCGATCATCTCTAGCGCGCCCGACTTCGAGGCCGGCTTCGCCAAGCTCGCGCTCTTCGCTTACACCAACGGCTGGGGTCGCTGGGAGTGCGTCGAGGTCGACCGCGCGGCCAAGGTGGCGGTGTTTCGCGTGCACGACAGTTGGGAGGGCCTGGCGCAGCGCAGCAACGGCGTCAACTGGGGCTCGGGCCTGATCGCCGGCAAGTTCACCGGCTACGGCGCGCGGGTGTTCGGCACCGACTGCTGGTGCCGCCAGACGATGTTCATCGCCGACGGCGACCCGTACGACGAGATGGTCGTCGAGGCCTCCGACCGCGACATCCAGCGGGAGCTGAGCGAGCTGGCGCACAGCGACCACGCGACCAGCACGGACCTCCAGCGGGCCCTCGGAGACCTGCGCAACACCGCGGAGGCCCACGCGCGGGCGCTCGGCGAGCGCGACCGCAGCGTGCAGGACCTGCAGGAGAAGCTCGACATCATCGCCCGCCAGCAGGCGGCGATCCAGGCGCTGTCGGCCCCGATCATCCAGGTGTGGGACGGCGTGCTGGCGGTGCCGGTGGTCGGCTCGGTCGACGGCGAGCGCACCAGTCGCATGATGGAGAAGCTGCTAGAGACGATCATCCACACCAAGTCGCGCTACGCGATCATCGATGTGACCGGCGTCGAGACGGTCGACACGCACACGGCCGACAACTTCGTGCGGCTGATCCGCGGCGTCCAATTGCTCGGGGCCCAGGGCATCATCTCCGGCATCGGGCCGCTGGTCGCCCAGACGATCGTCGACCTCGGCGTCGACCTCTCAGGCATCCCGACCTTCGCCAACCTCAAGGAGGCCCTGCACGCCTGCATCGACCGCACGGTCGCGCGGCACCGCAGCGGAGGGGCCCGCAATGATTGATCGTCTTGACACGCTTACCTTATTTGTCGTGATCATCGCCGAGGACCCGTGCCATGGCTGACTTCGCCCGCTTCTTCCAGTGCTCGATCGAGCTGCTCGCCACGTTCGACGTCGAGGGTCACTTCGTCGACGTCAATCCGGCGTGGACGCGCATCATGGGCTACCCGCTCGAGGAGCTGCGGGGGCGGGCCGTCGTCGAGCTCATCCACCCCGACGACCTCGAGGCGACGCTCGCGCTCATGCAGGCCGAGGCCAGGGTGAGCGAGGTGTCGAGCTTCGAGAACCGCTACCGCCGCAAGGACGGCAGCTATTGCTGGCTATCCTGGAACGTGCCGCCGCTGGGCCCGGACGGGCTGCTCTATGCATGCGCCCGCGACATCACGCGCTACAAGGAGGCGCTGGACGAGCGCGAGCAGGCGCTGACGCTGTCGACGCGCTTCGAGGCCGACTATCGGCGCGTCGAGGACGAGCTGCGTCGGCGCCTGGAGGCCCAGCAGGACGCGATCCACTCGATGTCGACGCCGATCATTCAGGTCTGGGACGACATCGTGACGATGCCGGTGGTCGGCCTGGTCGACAGCGTACGCGCGGCCGACATGAAGAACTCGCTGCTGGAGACCGTGTCGCGCACGGGCGCCAAGTTTGCGATCGTCGACCTCACCGGCGTCGACACCGTCGACACCGCGACCGCCGACCACCTGCTCAAGGTGATGCGGGCGGTGGGTCTGCTCGGCGCCCGTTGCGTCATCACCGGCATCCAACCATCAGTCGCGCAGATCATCGTGGCGCTCGGTCTGGACATGCAGGGGGTGATCACCCTGCGTTCGCTGCGCGAGGGCCTCAAATACTGCATGCGCACGCTGGGGCTGCGGGTGGTCCACGAGGAGCGCAGGCCTACGCCGGACGCGGACGCCTGAGGAAGCGCGTGACGACCAGGCACTTGCCGGTCTCGCGTGGCAACTGCTCGAGGCGATCGCCGAGGCGGGCCACCGCACCGAGCCCGCTGCCGATCCCGCGCCTCGTCAACATCACGTGCGCGGGGATCGGCCCGCCAGCGGTGTGACCGTCGCGCTGCGCCAGCGCGAGGTCGGCGATCGGTGGCGCGCCGTCACAGGCCTGGATCTCCACGCCAGGGCCGTGCACCGGATCGATCACCGCCTCGAGCTCGATCGCTCCGCCGCCGCCGTGACGGAGGATGTTCCATGCGAGCTCGGAGGTGATCAGCGCGACCTCCTGGGCCACCAGCCGCGGGTAACCCTCGCTCAGCGCCAGACGCTCCGCGGCCTGCCGGGCCGTAAATACGTCAGCCTCCAGAGTGACCGTGTAACGCTGGGGCGCCACCCCCACACGCATACCACGTCCAGACTTCACCGCGGCTGCCTGAAAAGACAGGAGCACCAAGCGCCGCCACGCCCGCCGGCACCCGCACATTGACAGCTCCGCGGCCTTGCGGTGTGCTGAGCGCATGACGCGACGCGCACGACCTGGAGCGCTGTGGCTGGCCTTGACGCTGGCCTGCGGGACCCATGACGGCGACGACGATGCGAGCGCCGGTCCGGACAGCGCGGACAGCGGACAGGTGACCGGTGAAACCACTACAGATCCGACCGCCGCGCCAACTACTGAGCCAACTACTGAGCCAACTACTGAGCCAACTACTGAGCCAACTACTGAGCC
>Ga0105045_10004021_pt1 | contig 12746 bp, 12 predicted proteins | sample MAT02_FD_78089 | JGI IMG/M metagenome (GOLD analysis project Ga0105045, IMG submission 78089) | Freshwater microbial communities from Lake Fryxell liftoff mats and glacier meltwater in Antarctica - MAT-02 (megahit assembly) | ecosystem: Environmental > Aquatic > Freshwater > Ice > Liftoff...
AGCGCCGGTGCGAGAAATGCCGGTGCGAGAAATGCCGCAAGTGCGATGCAGACAGCTGGACTGCGCGTCATGAGCTCCGTGATTGCACCGCATCGTGGAGCGGCCGCGAGACGTCGGTGCGAGTGGACCCTCAACCCCGGACTGCTACGCTGCCACGTCTCTGGATGTTCCGTGTCGATTCCGTGAGTGATGCCCGCTGCTGCCAGATGTCAGCAATCACACATTCAATGCCGGAGATTGCGTGGATCGGTTCCGTAAGCGCGCACCGGCTGCCGCGCTGATACGAATACAGAACTGTCCGTAACGACGCGACGCCGATTTCAAATCGAGTTCGTGATGTTCCTGATCCTGCGGGCCGCCCCTCACGCTCGCACTGTATTTGACTCGACATGCTCACTCTCAACAAGCTGTGAGACCTCGCCCGCCGCCGGCTGCGCGAGGAACTGAGACGATCTCACCATCAAGGACTCTGACCCCATTCTCCCATGCTGCGGTCGCGCACGAAGTGTAGATCGCAACAGCAACAGCGAACAGCCCACAGCATATCACGGAACTGAACAGCCACAGAACGGCACAGCCGCTGAACCGCAACGGCTGAACTTCAAACTATTAAGGGGTGCAGCTCGGAGTTTCGAGCCGCACCCCCCAATACGTTTTTTATGTCACTAATTTATGCCGGTAGTATCGATGTTCCGTGGCAGTGCCGTTCTGTGGCTGTTCAGTTCTGTGATATGCTGTTCGCTGTTCGCTGTTCGCTGTTCGCGTTCGCGTTCGTATCGTGTTACGGCAGTAAACAGATCGACGCGCCCGGAACCGACTAGAACATGATGCCGACAGTGATCGGGATGAACTTGGCGCTGGTACGGCCGCCACCGACGTTGACCACGGCGTCCTTGATCTGGTGCATGCGGCCTTCGATGAAGATGCTGGTCCGGGTCAGCCCGAACTTCACACCGGCGCCGTAGTTGTAGCCCAGCTTCCGGGTGTTGTCATTGCCCATGACCTCGGTGTCGTAGTAGCCGATGCCACCGATCAGGTATGGCTTGATCGGGCCCGGCAGCAGCGAGAAGACACCGTTGATCGTGCCGCTGATCACACGCGTGTCAGCCTTGGCGACGGCCTGGTTCACCGCGTTTCTCCAGTTCTTGCCGCCAAAGCTGTTGTACTGCAGATCGGCGCGGAATTGGAGCGGGAACAGGGGTACGGCAAGCTGCACGGTCGCCAGACCGTTGTAGCCGAGGTTTTGTCGATCGTTGAGGTCACCGGACGGCAACGTGGCACCACCGGCGATGCCGAAGGCGACCTGCGCTTGCGCCGGTGCTGCCGCGACGGCGAATGCGACGCCGAGTCCGGCAACAAATACACGAATAGCGGTCATGTGCTGTTGGGTTGGTGGTAAAGAGATTACGCCTGCAGTGACTGACGAATCAGCAACGCACAGCGTGACATCATGACGACTGCGGTGACGGAGCGCCTTGCAGCACCGCACCCGCCGCAGCAACACCGCCCCGCGCAGCACCCTCCAGCGAACTGCTGTGACATGCCTCAGAGGCAAGGAAAAGACCCCCGAGCGACGTGGTGCTGTGCACACGTCGCAACACACTCCCGGGTCGTTGCACGAACTGCGAGTACGGAACACGCCATGCTCCGAGAAGTTCCGCCGTGGCAGCGCCAGCATTGCCGCACATTGCGACGAGGTCGGCACGAACCCGTCGCACGATCTCCTCGTCATCAAGCTCGGCGGCTGCGCCCAGCACTGTCGCCGCCGTCAACGATTCACCGTCAGGCGCATACGATGGAGCGACGTTGCTGATCGTGATCGCATGACTCACGGTCGCATCCGGTGCCGGGTTCAGCCAAAGCGCGTCGCCGGCGAGCAGCGGTGTCCGTGAGCGCAGATAGACCGTGGTGCAGCCAAGGCTCGCCTCAGGCACCTCCACATGCACGGACGCCGTGGCAGCAAGGCGCGCAATGGCGGGCGGATCGCACGCGAGGACGACCTGCGAGGCCTGCACCGTCTCGCCCGTCTCCAGTATCACACCCGATACGGCACCATCGTTCGCCATCACACTCCGCACGGCGATACCCGTGCGCACCGTACCTGCCGGCAGCGCCGCCGCGAGTTGGGATGCAATCGCGCCCATTCCATCCGCGGGCACCGTCGTCCGCCCCTCGGCCAGCATCTTGAACGTGTACAGCAGCACGGATGCCGACGACTGCAGCGATCGATCCAGCAGGATACCGCCGTAGAACGGCGCGAAGAAATTCGTGATCGCGTTCGCCGTGAAGCCGCGCAGCAGAAGGAACTCGGGGGTGGACACCTGGTCGTAGCGTGGCGCGAAGCACTCGTCGAACGACAGCGACACCGCGAGAAGTCGCAGCCGCAGCATGCGCAGCTTGTCCACGAGCGACAGCTGCGGCGCCATGATGGTCGGCCAGAGCAGGGACAGGTCGGCCAGCGCATCGCCGATCACGGCCGGCGCGTGTCCCGGCCGCGCGAGCATCGCGGCGGGGCGGAACTCGCGGAGCTGCAGCGCCGGCAGATCGAGGGCGGCGGTAAGCACTGGATACGCGCTGAACAGCACCTGAAAGCCATGGTCGAGGCGAAAGCCGTCACGCACCGTGGTGCGCACGCGGCCGCCGACCTCGATCTCGCGCTCGTACAGCACGACGGCATGACCCGCACGCGTCAGTTCGCGCGCACACATCAATCCGGCGATCCCGCCCCCGACGATGACCGCCGGGTGAAGTTCCGACATCAGGGCGTGGGCTGCGGGAGGGTTGTTGGAGCGACCGCCGGTGGCTGCGACGGCAGCACGCCACCGGATGCGGGCGGCGGTGCGCCGATCACGTCGATGTTCGTCACGAAGTACTCGGTTTCGCCGAAGCACTGCGTGGGCACGCCCTTGTGCTGCTCGTACGAGAGCTTCACCTGCTTGCCCAGGGAGCCATTGATCTGCTCGGCCACCTTCGGATCACGGACGCTGAACCGAAAGATCTCCGGCATGACGTTCGGGCCGTTGGCCAGCGCCAGTTCGCCTTCCCACGTCTTGCAGACCCAGCCCTTGTTGGAAAGCTTCTGGACGAAGCCGGCCCGTTCCCCGGTCGCGTAGGCCCAGTTCAGCGCGACCGTGACCCAGAGCGCGAATGCCGCAAGCGGCAGCACCACCAGGAACAGGATCGCCGTGATCTTCCACTTGCCCTTGCCCTTCGGCCGCGGCGGTGTGGTCAGCGGCGCACTGGTGTCGAGCGGCGTGCTGGTGCTGTATGTACTGCTCGGCTCTTTGGCCATTGTGTCGCCCCGGTCATGGTGAATGGCGCTGTGACGGTCTGAATGTCGGTCATGCCGTGGTGCCGCCACAACCCCGGCGGACCACCTCTTCCTGATACGGTCGCAGGCCTTCGCTAGATTCCACTCCCAGACCGCGCCGTCCTGCATCCCAAACCGCACTGCTGTGAGCATTCCCTCCGTGTTCCGCCCCCGACGCCAGACTGTGACGGCGATGATCGGCTCCGTGCCGGTTGGCAGCAGCCATCCGGTGGTCGTGCAGTCCATGACCAATACCGACACGGCCGATGTGCATGGCACAGTGGCCCAGGTCGCTTCGCTGTCACGCGCAGGTTCGCAGATCGTGCGCGTCACCGTGAACAACGAGGAGTCTGCAGCTGCCGTGCCGGAGATCGTCGCGACGTTGCAGGACATCGGCATCACGACGCCGATCGTGGGCGACTTCCACTACAACGGACACCTGCTGCTCGCGAAGTACCCGGACTGCGCACGCGCGCTGGCCAAGTACCGCATCAATCCCGGCAACGTCGGCGGCAAGCGCCGCGACGAGAACTTCCGCGCCATCGTGCAGATCGCGGTCGACAATGACAAGCCGGTGCGCATCGGGGTGAACTGGGGCTCGCTGGATCAGGACCTGCTCACGCAGATGATGGACGCGAATGCGGCCTCATCCACGCCAGCCACCGCACACGACGTGTATGTCGAGGCGATGCTGGCCAGCGCGCTGCGCTCCGCCGAGGCCGCCGAGGAAGTGGGACTGTCCCACGACAAGATCGTGATCTCGGCCAAGGTGTCGCTGGTGCCAGACCTGGTGGATGTCTACCGGCGCCTCGCGACGCGCTGCGACTACCCGCTGCACGTGGGACTCACGGAAGCGGGCCTTGGCATGAAGGGCATGGTGGCCAGCGCCGCCGGCCTCTCGCTGCTGCTCGCGGATGGCATCGGCGACACGATTCGTGTGTCGCTCACGCCCAAACCGGGCGGTGATCGCGCCGAGGAAGTCCATGTCGCGCAGCAGATCCTGCAGTCGCTGGGGCTGCGCAGCTTCTCGCCGCAGGTCACCGCATGCCCGGGCTGCGGCCGCACGACGTCGACGTTCTTCCAGAGCATGGCGGAAGACATCCAGGGCTACCTGCGCGATCAGATGCCGCTGTGGCGTGGCAAGCATCCCGGCGTGGAGGAGATGCGCGTCGCCGTGATGGGCTGTGTGGTGAACGGACCCGGCGAGTCGAAGCATGCGAACATCGGGATCTCGCTGCCTGGCACCGCCGAGGAGCCGCGCGCTCCCGTCTACGTGGATGGTGCGCTGCGCGTGACGCTCAAGGGCGATCGCATCGTGCCCGAGTTCCTCGAACTGCTCGAGGAGTACGTGGTGCGCACCTATCCGACACCTCTCACAATCACGGTCTGAACAGTTTTCACGCGGAAAACGCTGAAGCGCTGAAAGTTCTGCGCGCCCACCCGACGATCACTGATGCATAAAAATATGCTTTAAGAACAGCGCAGTTCCCAACGCACTTTTCAGTTGCTGTTCTTCAGCGCTTCCGCGATTTCGGCGCGAACGCTTTTGCTGTTGCAGTTGCCGCGATGGCGCGCCGCTCTACAGCACCGCCGTCTCGTCGCCCGCCGGTGCGGCATCGAGCTGTGCGACCATCTCGCCGAGTTCGTCCATGATCGGCGCCTGAAAGCCGACGGTCCGCAGTCGGTCATGCACGGCGCGGTACCAGTGCAGCGTGGTGTCGCGACTCTGACCGCCACGCATCCAGACGGTCGCCGGCTCGATGGTGCGGAGCAGGTCGGCCAGGATGGTGCCGGCGTTGTGCAGGTTGTGCGCGGCACAGACCCAGCGCGCGTGGTTGCTCGCATCCGCCAGGCGAGCGAGGCAGTCGTCCTTCATGTCGTCCTTGCTCATCTCGACGCCGTCGTCATCGAGGCGGCGACGCGTCACGGCGAGTACGGTCTGCAGCATGTCCTCGCCGAACTTCGCGCCGATACGATCGACCAGGTCGTCGCGCGTGAACCCGTCGCGCACCGAATCCTCGATCACGTCGTGCAGGATGCCGGACACGATGATCATCTCCTCACAACCGTAATGCGTGAGAATGACGGCCACGTTCGCCGCGTGCGTGACGTACGGCATGCGAAGCCCCTTGCGCACCTGTGTGTCATGGTGCTTTGCCGCAAAGGCGAGCGCGTGGTTGATGCGGTCGGAGTATCCGCGCATGAAAGGCCTGTGGCCGGAAACTGGGATCGACAGTCGCGACACGGGCAAGCTAGTGCAGTGTCATCGAAATCTCGTGCCAGTCGGGCGCATCCACTCGCTCAGCGTGCCTGCGTCAGCAATGCGGCGAGGCGCAGGTCGAGGAGCAGCAGCGCGGCGCCCTGGATGCCGATGGCCACGCCGGCACCCATGAGCCCGCGCGACTTCGCGAGTTTCCAGCCACAGAGCGCAAGCGTGATCGCCACGGCGATGTAGCCGACGTCGAGACCGCAGTTGAACCACAGGAAACGATCGAGGTTCGTGAGCCCGTCGTAATCGCGGAGCGCGAGTCCGGGCCGCCCTCCAACAGCGAGCAGCGCGTCGATGGCACCCCAGGCACCCGTCTGGATCGCGAAATGGCGAAGGAAGGGCTGGTCGGTCGGCTGTGCGCGCGCATACGCCCAGCATCCCAGTCCGGTGACCAGACTCGCGACGCCCCAGATCAGCAGCCGTGCGAGGTGCGCCCTCTCGAATGCTAGAACCTGGTCTGCCCACATGGCTCAGCGCTTGGATGCTGGTGCCGTTTCGAGCGCGCGCTGCAGCGCGGAGTCGAATGCGGACTGGATGGGATCCTCGTCGTCGGTGTCTGCGGCCCAGATCACCACGCCGACGGCAGTCGTCCGACGTGCCTCGGAGATCTCCGCTCGAGCCCGGACGAGCCAGGCGGTCGGCGTGCTCCCGATCCGGACCACGAGCAGGACCTGCGACGCGGCGCCCGCCGTGACGAGCGACGCCCGGACATCCGTGATCGTGCCCGCGCGAATCGTGATGGTGCCGTCCTGCACGAGATCGAGGTAGAACTCGCCCGTCCAAGCGACGCCCTGGTTGCGCTCGGGCTGCACCATCACGGACTGGATCGAGGTTGGCGTGGGGCGATTTCGGCGCCGCGTCGTGATGCGCGCGGTGCCCTGCTGCGGTGAGACCACGCGGACGCTCCGCCCATCGTAGCCCAGTCGCTCGGCGATGTGTGCCGCAGTGCGGGACGCCAGCGGCGCATCGTCGCTGACGACGATCAGCGTGCGCGTCGCGAACAGTGCCCCCTCGAGATCGAACACGAGCTGACTGAAGGCACTGGTCAGCGCGCCCGGCGTGGCGGCGTCTGTGGTCCGGATGCTCAGCAGCACCGGCACCCGAGCCTGGGTGGCGACCTCGGGCTCGTCCGCGAGCCGCGGTGCGCGAATCTCGAGCAGGATCGTGACCAGCAACGCCAAACCGATCGCGGCGGCGGCACTCGCACCGAGCATGGCGGGCGGCGGTGCCAATGAGTCCACCCGACGCTGCGCCTGGGCCCGCGCCGCATCGCGCTGCACCGCCAACGTCCGGCGCGTCGCCAGCAGTTGCGCCACCGAGTCGGCGACGTGCGAGGCATTGTCGCGCCGTGATTTCGCGATGACGTACCGCGCGGACTCGGCGACGAACCGGCGTGCCAGCTCCGGGATGCTCACACCGACGGGCAGCGCAACGACCTCGGATGTCGTCGCCGCCTGTGGCCGCAGCATCGTCGCGATGCGCTCGGTCGCAATATTCTCGATCGCACGTCCCAGCGATGTCACGCGACTGGACAGCTCGAGATAGATCAGATCCACGCCGCCGACGGCATCGTATTCGTTGCGTGCGCGCTCTGCTGTGGCGAATTCATCGGCGAGCGCACGCACCTTCGGATCCTGCTGCAGCAACGGATCGGATGCGAGTGCGCGCCATGATGCGGCGAGCGGCGCATTCAGCGCCCGCTGCAGGCGCGACGTGAGCGCGGCGGCAGCAATGCGGACTGAGTCGGAAATCAGGTTGTCCGTGACTGCGGCATCGATCGGCGGGGCCGTTGCAACGTCGGCCACCGGCGGCGCGCTGGCGAGCGTATCGACACCGGTGGCTCCGCCGGCGAGGGCAAGCGGCGCGGCCGTCGTGTCCCGCATGACGGTGGCGAGCGGTATCACCCGTCGAGGCGGGGCGACATCGGCGAGGATGCTGTCCGCACGAAACTGCAGTCGCCGCATGCTCGCGGCGGCCCGGGCGAGATCGAGCGTATCCACAGTCACGGGCACGCGCTGCAGCGCGACACGCTCCGTCCGCGTGAACCAGAGCAGCAGTCCGAAGGTGACGGCGAACGTCACGCCCCCGACACCTGCGAGTATGCCGCTGCGGTGGACGAGGTTTCGCGCACGCCCTGCCATCCAGCGCGCGCGCGGCAGGGTGGTGCGTCGGTCGGCCAAGGTATTCACAGCTGAATCCTAGTGGCGCAGGACACTCACCACGAATAGCAACGCGGCGCCCGGCAGATGCCGGGCGCCGCGTCAAACGTGCGACGACTGTCTTATTGAACCGTCAGCTTCATTGCCATGTTCATGGCCTGATGCGGTGTGCAGATGATGTTGTACGTGCCTGGTGCAATACCACCGAAGGACATCGTCCAGGCCTCGCCGTCCGTCACCAGCATCTTGCCCGTCAAATCGCCGGACGCTTCCGGCATGTTCGCCGTGATCTGCGCTGCCGACGCGCCTGCCCCGGCGGGATCGAACGCGACGTTGTGCGGGCCACCCTTGACGCTCACGAACTTCACGCCGTCGCCGGCCTTGACCGTCAACTCGGCGGGCTCGTAGCGATACCCCTTCTCGTCACCGATCATGTTGACCGTGTGCATGGCGCCCGTGATCGGCATTGCTGCCATTGCGCCAGGTGCGGCGGCCGCTCCTGCAGGTGCCTCGACGGCAGCTGCAACGGCTGTCGTGTCTTCCGCCTTCTTCTCGCCACCGCCGCACGCGACCAGCGCGAATGCGCTCGTTGCTACTGCCAGAACCTTGAACTGCATTGAATGACTCCTCGAAACCGTGATGATCGAACCGACGAACGTGCCTGCTATATCGTACCTGCCGTCTCGTCGCGGACTTCGCCTCGAAACTGCCGGAAGCATAGGGCACCGATCGCCCGGGGCAAGTCCCCGGACCCGCCTCGCCGAACCGGAGAAGCGACCTGACACAAATCAAACACCCTGCGGCCCGGCACGTGTTCCCTGTTCGCGCCGCTTCCGGCACCGTCGCCATCCCGGTGCAGCCTCGGCGTTGACCGAGATTCGCCGCCCCGCTATGCTTGCACGCATGCACAGTACAGCCGCCCAGCACCACCACCGTCATCATGGTCGCCGCCCGACGGGCGTCGTCCGGGTGTGGTGCTTCGCGTAACTCACGCGCGTTGGCACTGTGCATCGCGGCGGCCCGTCCGGTTCCTGGACGGGCCGCCGCTGTTTTTGTCCCCCTCTCACGTCTGACTGCATGCTCCGCATCGCTCTGCCGAACAAGGGCCGCCTCGCCGAGGACGCCCGTGATCTCTTCACCGACGCCGGCCTCGAGGCCAAAGGCAAGGGCGACCGCGCGCTGACCGCGTCACTCGGCGGCGAGTTCGAGGCGATTTTCGTTCGCGCCGCCGACATTCCCGAATTCGTCGCAGATGGGGCGGCTCAGGCCGGCATCACGGGCGTCGACCTCGTCAACGAATCCGGTCGTCAGGTGGAGGAGCTGCTCGATCTGGAGTTCGGTCGCTGCCGGCTGGTCGTCGCAGTCCGCGAGGATGGCAGGATCAAAAGCCTCGCCGACCTGCAGGGCCGGCCGCGTGTGGCCACGGTCTTTCCACGGATCACCGCCGCATTCTTCGCCCGGGCGAACATCCCGGTCGATATCGTCCCGGTTTCCGGTGCCGCCGAGATCGCGCCGCACCTGGGCATTGCCGACATCGTGGTGGACCTGACAGAGACGGGATCCACGCTCAAGGTGAACGGACTGGTCGAGATCGCGACGGTGCTGGAGTCCTCCGCCCGCATGATCACGATCGTGCCGCCGGGTGACTCGCGTCGTACGCAGCTCGACGAACTGGTCGATGCGCTGTCCTCGGTGCTGCGCGCCCGCAGCCGACGCTACCTGATGGCCAACGTGCCACGCGCACGACTCGCCGAGGTGAAGGCCATCCTGCCGGGCATCAACGGGCCCACCGTGATCGACATCATGGATCTCGGCGAGATGGTCGCCGTACACGCCGTCGTGTCGGCCGCGACGATCTACCGCACCATCGGCCAGCTGAAGCAGCTTGGCGGACAAGGCATCCTGGTGACCCGCATCGAGCGCTTGATGCCATGAGTGCGAACATCTTCCGCTTCACCGGCAACGTCGAACAGCTCACCGGCGATGATCGGCGCGTGCTGTTCGATCGCAGCACCTCCGCTGACGATGCCGTGCGCCGGCAGACGGCAGCGATCATCGCGCGTGTACAACGCGATGGCGACGCAGCGCTTCGTGAGATGGCGATCCAGTTCGACGGTGCCACGCTCGGTGCGCTCGAGGTGCCACGAGCCGAGTGGGAGCGCGCCCGCGACGCGATGGCGCCAGAGCTGCGCCGCGCACTCGAGCGCACGGTGCGCAACGTGCGCGCGGCACACGCGGCCTTCCTGCCGGTCGCGGTCGAGATCGAGACCGAGCCTGGCATCATCGTCGGTCGTCGTCCTGATCCGCTGCAGCGTGTGGGCGTGTATGCGCCGGGCGGCCGGGCGGCCTATCCGAGTTCGCTGATCATGGGTGTCGTGCCGGCAAAGGTGGCCGGCGTGCGTGACGTGATCGTCTGCTCGCCGGCGTCATCGTCGGGACAGCCGTCGGATGTGGTGCTCGCCGCCGCCGCGATTGCGGGTGCCGACCGGCTGTTCGCCATCGGTGGCGCCGGCGCGATCGCCGCCATGGCCCATGGCACCGAGTCGGTGCCGCGTGTGGATCGCATCGTCGGGCCGGGAAATGCCTGGGTGGCGGAAGCCAAGCTGCAATGCGCCGGCGCCGTGGCGATCGATTCGCCGGCGGGACCGAGTGAGCTGCTCGTGATCGCCGACGCCTCGGTCGACGCGCGCACGGTCGCGCACGAGATGCTGGCCCAGGCCGAACATGATCCGCGTGCCGCCGTCGTGTGCGTTGCCGTTGGCGCCGATGTCGCGGCACGCGTCGCCGATGCGATCGCCGGGATGCTGCCGCTGATTCACCGCGAACAGATCGTGCGTGACGCATTCACCTTCGCGGGCGCCGTGCTGCACACCGACACGCTCGACGACGCCGTTGCGTTCGCAAATCTGTGGGCCGCCGAGCATCTGTTGCTGGCGCTCGCCCCCGAGCCGATGGAGCAGGCATTCGCGTCACTGCGCGGTGCGGGCACCGTGTTCCTTGGTGCGGCAGCGAGTGTTGCGTTTGGTGACTACATGACGGGCGCCAACCACGTGCTCCCCACGGGCGGCCTGTCGCGCTGCTACTCGGGACTCTCGACGCTCGACTTCTTCCGCTGGACATCATGGCAGCGCGTCACGCCCGACGCTGCTGCATCACTCGCACCCGATGTCGGGCGGTTCGCCGACAGTGAAGGTCTGCCAAACCATGCCGCGACCGCGCGGCAGTGGAGTCGTTCGACATGAGCACATCGACCACCACCGATCGACTCGCGATTGCCCGCGCGGCATACGACGACGTGCCGCTCTACGACCCGAAACGGACGCCGGTGACGCTGGACCTCACCGACAACACGAACCTGTGGGGCGTGCCGCCGAACGCCGAGCGCGCGATCCGTGATTTCGCCTCGGCGACGATCACCCGCTACCCGACGCTCTACGGCACCGAACTGAAAGTGGCGCTTGCGGCACATGCCGGCGTAACGCCCGACATGATCGTCACGGGCTGTGGGTCGGACGACATCCTCGACTCGGCGATGCGCGCGTTCGGGAATGAAGGGGATCTGGTCGCCGCCACCGATCCGACGTTCGCGATGGTGCCCATCTTCGCGAAGATGAACGTGCTGCGCTCGACGCTGATCACCGAACTGCCGGACCACGACGTGGATGCGGCCGCGTTGCTCGCAACGGGCGCCAAGCTGATCTACGTCTGTTCGCCGAACAACCCCACTGGCGCACTCGTCGCGCGACGTACGCTGGAAACGCTGATCGAGCAGGCGCCGGGCGTGCTGATGATCGACGAGGCATATGTGGAGTTCGCCGGCGTCTCGAACATCGACCTGCTGGCGCGCTCGCCGCGCGTGCTGCTGATCCGCACGATGTCGAAGGCGTTCGGACTGGCGGGCCTGCGCATCGGCTACGCCATTGGACATCCATCGCTGGTGGCCGAGGTGGAGAAGTCGCGCGGCCCCTACAAGGTGAATGCACTGGCCGAGCATGTCGCGGTGACGGCGCTGCGTCAGGATGTGCAGTGGGTGGAAGAGCACATCCAGCTGGCGATCGAAATTCGCGACCGCCTCACCATCGAACTGCTGAAGCTGGACCTGGACCCGATTCCGTCGAGCGCAAACTTCGTCTGCGTGCCGGTGAAGCATTGCGTGAAGGTCGGCATGGCGATGCGTGAGAAGGGCGTCGGCGTGCGGCCGTTCCCGAACCTGCCGCGAGTCGGCGATGCACTGCGCATCTCCGTTGGCCCGTGGCCTATGGTGGAACAGTGCGTGAAGGTCTTGGGCGCGGCACTCACGAAGAAGCGCAAGACGTCATGAAGCTCAGCATCTTCGACTACGGCGCCGGCAACCTGCACTCGCTGATCAAGGCACTCGAACGTCCGGGCATCACGGTGCAGGTGGACACCGATCCGGCCATCGCAGTGACGGCGGATGCACTGGTCCTGCCTGGCGTCGGCGCCTTTCCAGCCGCCACTCGTGCACTTGGCAGCGACGGCCGCGCGGTCATGCAGGCGGCGATCCGCGACGGCCTGCCGACGCTCGGCATCTGCCTGGGCATGCAGGTGCTGTTCGATGCGAGCGACGAAGGTGGTGACGATGGGCTTGGTGTGATCGCGGGTCGCGTGGAGCGGCTGCATGCCGCGCGCGTGCCGCAGATCGGGTGGAACCAGCTGGAGCTGGGCGAGATGCGCGACTCGCTGCTCGACGCATCCGAGCTGCGCATCGCATACTTCGCCAACAGCTTCGTCTGCCGGCCCGTCGATCTGTCGACGGTGACCGCGTGGAGCACGCACGAGCAGGACCGCTTTCCCGCCATGGTTCGCGTCGGCCGATGCACGGGCGTGCAGTTTCATCCTGAGAAGAGCAGCACCGCAGGCGTGAGTTTCGTGCACGCGTGGCTGCATGAGGTGCAAGCATGATCGTCATTCCGGCCATCGACCTTCGCGATGGCGCCTGTGTGCAGCTGGTGGGCGGCGAATACGCGCAGGAGCGCGTGCGACTGCC
>Ga0105045_10004022_pt1 | contig 12744 bp, 11 predicted proteins | sample MAT02_FD_78089 | JGI IMG/M metagenome (GOLD analysis project Ga0105045, IMG submission 78089) | Freshwater microbial communities from Lake Fryxell liftoff mats and glacier meltwater in Antarctica - MAT-02 (megahit assembly) | ecosystem: Environmental > Aquatic > Freshwater > Ice > Liftoff...
GTTATCAAAATGAGCCTGCCTACCCACGACACACCGTAAAGCCAATCAAAACCTGCCCGTAACCCTCCTAACCTCCAAGGACCGTTCGATGTCTCGCTTCTTTTCCTCCGCGATTCTATTTTCCGTAGTTCTAATCCCGGCATTGTTCAGCGGGCAAAATGTAGCTAAGGCTCAAGATCCGTTTGCTGTCGGATGGGCATGGTCGGCAAAGGAAGTCGAGTCCGCAGGCGATTCCTTTTGGCCTCAATTTCGCGGCCCGACCGGTGACGGTCATGCAAAGAAAAATGCCAATCCACCTGTAAAATGGAGCGAAACCGAGAATGTGCGATGGCGGACCGAGATACCGGGCAAAGCATGGTCGTCTCCAGTCGCTTGGGGCGAAGCTCTTTGGCTGACGACGGCTTCGGAAAACGGTTTAAGCATGTCAGCGATGGCCATTGATCAGCGTACAGGAAAGGTCCAATGGAACAAAGAAGTCTTCGCGAACACGGAAACGCAAAAAGATTTTCATGCGTTCAACTCCTACGGCTCCCCAACGCCTGTTCTCGATAGTGAGCATCTTTATGTTTCGTTCGGCGCATACGGTACTGCTGCTTTGAAACGAGAAACAGGCGAAATAGTCTGGCAGCGGCGAGACCTCAAATGCAATCACTTCCGAGGTTCAGGTTCCTCGCCGATCCTCTTTCACAATCTGCTCATCTTCCATATGGATGGACATGATCAGCAGTACGTTGTTGCACTCAATAAACAAACTGGTAAAAACGTTTGGAAGGTAGATCGAACCGTCGATTACGGAACGGACGACGGGGACGTTAAGAAAGCTTTTGGAACTCCACAGCTCATCGAAGTTTCCGTTTCAGGCAAGCCTGAAAAGCAAATTCAATTGGTAAGCACAACGTCCAAAGCAGTGCTCGCCTACGAACCCATGACCGGCAAGGAAATCTGGCGAGTACGTTATTCCGAATTTTCCTCTGCTACGCGGCCCCTTTTCGATGGAAAGCATGTCTTCATCAACACGGGCTTTAGCAAAGGCAAATTGCTTGCGATTGCAGCCGGAGGCAATGGTGATATCACAAAAACACACGTAGCCTGGGAAGCGGCCAAAGCCATCGGAAGTAAACCATCTCCATTGCTCATCGGCAACGATCTTATTTGCACATTAGACGATCGAGGGGTTTTAACAGCCATGAAACGCGCAACCGGAGATGTCGTTTGGCAAGAACGACTTGGTGGCGACTTCAGCAGTTCTCCAATCTTAGCCGGCGACCGAATCTACTGTTTTGATGAGAAGGGCAAATCGCACGTCTATTCGACAGACGGTAAGGCACTTGCGGAAAACACATTAGAGGCAGGCTGTCTTGCCTCGCCAGCCGTTTTGGGAGATGACCTAGTCGTGCGAACGCGAACGACGCTATATTGTATAGGCAACACTCGCTAGCCGCGAACCTTGGGCTCCGACGAGGCAAGCTCGTCGGGGGCCACCTTTTAACTTCGACATTGCCAAACACTATGGATTGCAATGCCTACCTCGGATGAACTACTTGCTCAAGCCTGGCAAATACACCAACAAGGCAACACTCGCTACGCCGAAAAAGTTTATCGTTCGGTCTTGGAAAAAGAGCCGAACCACGTAAACGCTTGGTGCTATCTTGGGATCGCTATGCATGACTTAAAGCGATACTCGCAATCGGTCGAAGCGTACGAGCGAGCCCTGTCAATGCAGCCCAACTTCCCAATTGCCTTGAACAACATGGGGAACTCGCTCCGCTATCTCGGACGGGTTCAAGACGCGGACGCAGCTTTCCAAAAGGCAATCGATCAATCGCCCAACTACTTTAACGCGTTTCGAAATCGAGGAACCCTCCACGCGTGGACGGGACGCATCGATCTTGCTTTCAAGTATTATCATCAGGCGATGCAGCTCAATCCGAACGATGCCGAGCTCCATCGCAACCTTGGCGTGATTCACCTCCTGCAAGGGAATTTTCAAGAGGGATGGCGTGAATACGACTATCGCTGGAAATGCTCTGAAGCGATTCAAACCAGTTATCGACAGCCGAAATGGCGAGGCGAACCGCTCGAGGGCAAAACGATCTTGCTCTACTGCGAGCAAGGGCTCGGAGACACAATCCACTTTATTCGATTTGCTAAAGAGCTAAAGGATCGTGGCGCTAGAACGATCGCACATATCCAGCCACCCTTATTGGCCTTGCTGCAAGGATGCAAAGGGATTGACCAACTCGTCCCCAACTCGCTCCCAATCGACCAGCCCTTTGATTTTCATTGCTCTCTATTGGATGTTGCGTATGTCTTAGGAATCGACAGCACGAATATTCCAAACCGAGTGCCGTATATCGACTGTTCCAAGCAATTGATCGATTACTGGCGCGGTATCCTAACTCGCGAACTCCCGCCGGCAAAATTGCGGGTTGGAATTGTTTGGCAAGGGAACCCGGACCACCAAGCCGACATGTTTCGATCGGTTCCTCTAGAGAAGCTTGCTCCGTTGGCAGTCATTGATGGAATTCAATTGATCAGCTTGCAACGAGGGGCGGGGACTGAGCAACTCAAGAATTGGAAAGGGAGCAAGCTCATCTATTGTTTGCCGGAGACTATCGACCAAACGAGCGGTGCGTTTATGGACACTTCAGCCATTCTCCATTCTTTGGACTTGGTAGTCACAAGTGATACGTCCATGGCTCATTTGGCAGGAGCCTTAGGGCGACCAACTTGCGTCATGTTGGGCTACACGCCCGATTGGCGTTGGCTCCAACAGCGAACGGATAGCCCATGGTATCCGACTTGCAAGCTCTTCAGGCAACCGGCCGTGGGTGACTGGGATACTGTTGTGCGAGGCGTTGTCCAGCATATTGACAACGCGGCAGCGCTTGCAAATATTGACAGTTGACGATAGTTTCGGTGGGATAATGTATCGGTTGAGAATTCCTCCATTTTGAGTTGCTGAATGATTGCTGTAGATCGAACCAGTCAATTGCCAGACGATCAACGCGTTGTGATTACTGGAATCGGCTTGACATCCCCGAACGGGCATAACCTCGAGATGTTTCGCGAATCGTTGCTTGAGGGAAAGAGCGGCGTTCGCAAATACAATATCCGTTATGTGGGCGACACGCTGGCCGGTGTTTGTGAGTTTGAGACCACGAAATACCAAAGCAAACGCGATATGCGTCGAGGTACGAGGGCTGGTACGGTCGGCATTTGGGCTGCTTCAGAAGCAATTCACCGAAGCGGGTTGGATTGGCCAAACGTCGACAAATCCAGAGTAGGTATTTATATCGGTGTTACCGAACATGGAAATGTCGAAACCGAAAACGAGATTTATTCAATCAAAGCATACGACTACGATACGACTTACTGGTCGCACCACCATAATCCTCGCACGGTAGCCAATAATCCTGCCGGCGAAATTGCCTTAAATATGGGGATAACGGGCCCGCATTACACGATCGGAGCCGCTTGTGCTGCTGGAAACGCTGGGATAATTCAAGGGGTCCAAATGCTCCGCTTGAAGGAGTGCGATTTGGCGATAGCGGGCGGCGTTTCGGAGAGTATTCACACTTTTGGCATCTTTGCCTCGTTCAAGTCACAAGGCGCCTTGGCATCCAATGACGATCCTACCAAAGCCTCTCGCCCGTTCGATATAAACCGAAACGGAATCGTTGTCGCCGAGGGTGCTTGTCTTTATACGTTGGAACGGCTATCCGACGCCAAGGCCCGTTCGGCGAACATCATTGCGGAAATCGTCTCCTACGCGATCAATACGGACGCCACTGACTTCGTACTGCCCAATCCGGAGCGGCAGGCACAGTGCCTCCAGATGGCCCTGGACCGCGGCGGATTGACGCCTGACCGGATCAATATCGTCAGCACCCACGCCACCGGCACCAGTTCGGGCGATAGCCAGGAATGCATCGCGCTTCGCAATGTTTTCCAAGGCTGCGACACCCTTCGGTTTAACAATACCAAGAGTTTTATCGGCCATGCGATGGGGGCTGCTGGAGCGTTGGAATTAGCCGGAAACCTGCCCGCTTTTCAGGACAGGGTTTGCCACGCCACAATAAATGTGGACAATTTGGACCCAGAATGTGCGTTGCCAGGCTTGGTGATCAACCAACCGCAGGAGCTGCCCCGCGTCGATTACATTCTAAACAATTCGTTTGGCATGCTCGGCATCAACTCAGTCGTCATCGTTCGACGGTTTTAGCCCTGCATAAGTTCAAGAACACATAAATCAACCCTTTTTTTCGGCTGACTTCTACTGCCTTGCTAATCATTGCGAGGGACGGAAGTTGCCCAGGAGTTTGGATTCCATGACACCCGCGGAAATCCGAGTAGAAATTTTAGATATTCTTAGCGAGATCGCACCGGATGAGGATCTGACCACGATCGACGATAGCAAGTCGTTTCGTGAACAACTTGAAATGGACAGCATGGACTTTCTGGACATCGTGATGGAGCTGCGAAAGCGGCACCGAGTTCAGATTCCCGAGGGAGAGTACGGCAACCTAGCCAGCATGGGTAGCACCGTTTCCTACCTCGAGCCGAAGATGCGAGATATCGTCAACGCTTAGTAGAACGGGCACCAACAATGGTTGAGTCGATCATGGACAGCATCACAAAGTACATACCTGGATTCGGTTCCTACCGGTCCGAGCAAAAGCGACGCGACGACGATTTAGCCGTTCGGAAATATCTATCGGAACGGCTTCAGGAATGTAAGCGTGATCTGCAGGCGTTCATGGTTCCGCTTGTTGACCAAACGAACTTTACCGCGATAACTGAAGGTGAAAAATTGCGGTCCAACATCGAGGTGGCGCAATCAAAAATCCGCGGAGCTATCGAGGGATATTCCTCGTTTTTTGAAAGTACCAAGATCGACGAGGCCAAGCTCAAGCAAGTCTTGGACCTGGACAACGACCTCGTCGGTGTCATCGATCGCTTGCAACACGAGATCACCAATCTCAATGCTACGGCCCCAAATTTTGCAGACGCACAAACGGTTGTAGCCAGTCTCAAAGATCGGTTCGCGAGACGAAAAGAACTTCTTTCTCGGTAGCTCGCGACAATCGATTATTGTCGTAGCCAAATTGTGAAGATATGTGTGTAGTGAGCACAAAAACCAAAGGTTTTTGAATTGCGGACTGCACATGGAATGTGCTTGCTACCATAAAATCTCGGTCTTTGGGAGTGCCACCTCTTTGTAGATGCCGCACGCCCAATTCGATACGAAAATGCTCAACAGCATTGCCGAAACGGGCCGAGGGGGAAGAAAATTTTAGCCATTGCGTTACTACTGGTCCATTACATCCGTTTCGCGGTTTCGTGCCAATTCGGTCACTGAGTTCTCGAACTTCTTAGTAAATTCCTGGACTGACTCTTTCGCCCTATCGCGATCGTCTTCGCTGATTAGCTTTTCTTTTTCCTCGGTATCAATTGCCTTATTGGAATCGCGTCGGACGTTGCGAATCGAGACTCGGCTTTCTTCCGACAAGTCCTTGATGCGGGCAACTAGTTTCTTTCGAACGTCCGTGCTCAACGGCGGAATGTTGATACGGATAATTCGGCCGTCGCTTTGAGGGTTCAGGCCGAGTTCACTCGCGACGATCGCCTTTTCAATTTCCTTGATTGAGGTGGTATCAAATGGTCGAATAACTAATTGCTGTGGCTCAGGTGCTCCAACGCTTGCCAGTTGCTTTAGCGGTGTTTGGGAACCGTAAATCGTTACCTTTACGGAGTCGAGCAAGCCTGGAGTTGCGCGTCCAGTGCGGATGCCAGCCAAATTGTTTTTGAGCACACTTAGCGCTTTGTCCATGCGGTCTTCAGTGTCCATCAAGATGTCTTCTACGCTCATTATGCAATACTCCTAAATGGGAAAAGAGGATTTGTTAGGGTTGGTATTTAGGTCGATTCGATTACGTTGCGTTGACAAGAATGCGTTCGCCGGATGCGGTGCGAGGACTGATGCGAGTCCCTACTTTTTGGCCGCTTACGGCTTTGACAATGTTGCCTTCCTTTTTGAAATTAAAAATCAAGATCGGCAGCTGATGCGTTCGGCATTGTGCGATCGCGGTTGAGTCCATGACTTTGAGGTTGCGTTCGATGACCGTATCGTAGTCCAGTTCGCGATAGAGAGTCGCATGTGGATTCTTTTCTGGGTCTTCGCTGTAAACACCGTCAACACGTGTCGCCTTGAGCACGATGTCGGCATCGAGTTCAAGACCGCGATTGGCCGCGGCGGTATCGGTGGTCACAAAAGGGGCTCCTGTGCCAGCAGCAAGAATCACGATTCTACCTTTTTCTAAGTGACGAATGGCGCGACGACGAATAAATGGTTCGGCCACTCCGTCCATTTTGATTGCAGACATAACGCGAGTGGCGCAGCCAATGTTCTCAAGTGCATCCTGCATAGCTAACGCATTGATGACGGTTGCCAGCATGCCCATGTAGTGTGCGGTCGCTTCTTGAATCATCTCGCCGCTGGAGCCTTTGAATTGGGCACCTCGGAGAATGTTTCCACCGCCAACCACTACGGCTAGCTGGCAGCCTAATTCGTGGGCTTGGCGAATCTGCTTGGCGATCGCAGTCACCTCGTCCATGCTGATCCCACGCTCACCAGAGTGGGCTAAACTCTCTCCGCTGAGTTTGAGGATGACACGACGATATTGTGGACGCTGTTTTTCAGACGAATCCTCTGGCATATTTAGCTTGGATTTACGAGGGATGAAGCATTCGCACGATGGGTTCGAAATACTTAGCTCAATAATAACCGGAAATCGCTTTAGCCACGAGCGGGCATTGCATTCTCCAAATTTGTGTTAAGTCCGGTTTGAATCCCGAGCGAATGTGGCGAATTGTTCTCAAAGTTGCCCGGTCTTGGTAGTTTTGGGGCGATTGTACTTGGAAAACCTCTCGAAACGTTTCGAAGAAGCTGCGATGGCGGCGTTTTCACAACCCGAGGATCGCGTGTGGGATTGGAGCCGACCCCTCGCTCACGCTTCTGATTGTAAAAATCACCAACCAGGCGTGCGGGCTCCGGCGAAAAAGAGGCAAAATCTATTGTATTGCTCGTCCTGTTCTTTCTAAGCGGGGCTTGTCGATCGCCACCATCGGCGGGTAGGCTACGCGGTTGGTCAAGTTTCTCGTTCCTCTTTTCACTGGCTAAGGTTCGGCGCAATGAAGTTATTCGAAGGCAAGAAGGGATTGATTCTAGGGGTTGCAAACGATCGCTCCATCGCTTGGGCAATTGCTAAAGAAATCATGTCTCATGGCGGAGTTTGTGGTTTTTCCCATTTGCCAGATAAACCCGAGGATGAAAAGAAAAAGAACCGAATGCGAGTTTCGAAATGCACCGTTGAATTCCCGGATCAAACCGCTTTCCTCGAACCCTTGGATGTCCAAGATGACGCCCAAGTCGATGCGTTCATGAAAATGGCGGGCGAAAAAATGGGGAATATCGACTTCCTTTTGCACTCGATTGCCTTTGCGGACCGAAACGACCTGTCTCGCGACACCGTGGAAACGAGCCGAGCCGGTTTCAAATTGGCGATGGATGTTAGCGTCTACAGCCTCATTTCGGTGACCAATGCCGCTCGACCTATTCTCAACCCAGAAGCGTCCGTTCTTGCGATGACGTACTTTGGAGGCGAAAAATGCGTCCCAGGCTATAATGTCATGGGGATTTGCAAAGCAGCCCTCGATGCCACTGTGCGGTATCTTGCATACGACATGGGACCTAAGAACATTCGGGTCAACGCGGTGAGTGCAGGCCCCCTCAAGACGCTAGCGGGGGTTGCGGCGGGTGTCGGCGAAATGCAAGAGTACTATGGTTACGTAGCACCTCTCGGTCGTTGCGTCACTCATGAAGAAGTCGGGCGCTCTGGCGCTTATCTTATGAGCCCATACAGCGGCGGCATCACCGGCGAAATCCTGCACGTCGATGCAGGCTACAATATTATGGGCAGCCCAGGTCGATTGCTGCACGAGTTCGCCAAGAAGTGATACCATACCGAACGCTAAAGCACGATGTCAGCGATTAGATCCTTTTCCTATCTTTTCACTTTGACACTGGTTGGGAATTTATTTTGGATGGGTCAGATTCATGCCCAACCCGAATTGCCTAAATCCGAGTCGCCCCAATCAAGATTTGCCTTTGGGAAAACAAAATAGTGCTAATAGCAGGCGACACGGCTTTGATCGACGTCGTTGGCCATCATGACTATTTGGCGGGTTGCAAATGCTTAGTCGTTTTGCTTCGCCAAACCAAGAACGTCGAAATCGTGCAAGTATCGGAGGGTCACTGGGATAGCAACCATGTGGACCTTCCGAAACACCCGATCACTAGTGGGGTGATACCATGGGAGATCAACGATGGTTGGCTCAACGCAATTCAATTCGTCGAAGGCATGATGGGGGTAACGCCTCTGGTTTGGTCGAGCAAAGGGTATGCAGGCAGCCGAGCAGGATTGGATAAGGATATTGTGGCCTGAGCCTACGAGCGTCCCAAAGGTGGTCGCTCGTTTTCGTACACCAGCCTGAATGCACACACCGCTTGGTCGCTGCCAGGAATGAGGCAACTCGTCGTCAACGGTGTCCTCTGGTCGGCGGGAGTCGAAATCCCAGAAATGGGTGCAGCAAATGAAGTCGATAAGACTCTACTGATTGGCATGCAAACACCAAGGACTCAAAAACCGGCAAAGGCCAACGGTAACTAATTTTTAGACAGGCATGCTGTGAAATGTTTCTCTAAAGGGAAAAATTCGTCTGCGTTCCAAAAATCACTGTCGGCAAGAGTGACCAACTTTAGGTCGCACCTGCCGGGTGCGACCTTTGCATTATTAATGCGGTTTCCAACGGCTTCACAACGTTGCCGAATTGGTAAGCGGAATTGATTCGTCAGAAAGAGATCAGTCGAAGCCTTGCATATCGCTGCTTAGACCACCTGCCGATGGGACGTAGGCCAAACGAGTGTAATCCATCACCATTCGGTGGCTGCTGAATCGCCAAGCGAGAGTACTGATACTGTTCATCATCATTTTGATCCACTTGCGTGGCAAGCCATCCCGATCGCGATCGTAGAAGGTTGGAATCACTCGTTCCTCAAGGGTCTCGTAGAAGTACTCAGCATCGCGTTTGTCGGTCAAACGGTCGTCTGCATGGCTCGTTCCCTTGCCGATCGCAAACCCATTCGACCCGTCGTATGCTTCCGCCCACCAGCCATCGAGGATGCTGCAATTGAGTCCGCCGTTGAGCACTGTTTTCTGGCCGCTGGTGCCGGATGCTTCGAGGGGACGACGAGGATTGTTGAGCCATACGTCGACGCCTTGGATCATGTGCCGGCATACGTTGATGTCGTAGTCTTCCAGGAATGCAACCCGTCCAGCGAATCGGGAATCGTGTCGCAAGTTCGAAATTTCCTGAATGAATCGCTTGCCTGGTTCGTCTTTTGGGTGAGCCTTGCCAGCGTAGATGACTTGGATTGGGCGATCGGTGCTGTCCAAGATCTTGCAAATGCGATCCAAGTCATTGAACATGAGGTTTGCACGTTTGTAGGTTGCAAATCGGCGACCGAATCCGATGGTCAGGATATTTGGACTAAGGATATTTCGAGCGGCCTCGACGATTTCATCGCTTTCGCCTCGGCGTCTGCATTGACGCGAAATGCGTCTGCGGACGAATGCCAGGAGCAGGTTCTTCAGTGCGTTGTGCGTTTCCCAAAGTTCACCTGGATCGACAGAATGGATGTTTTGCCAAACGTCCGGTTCACCCATCTGGCTCTTCCAATTGGCTGGGAAATGGCGATCGTAGAGCTGTTGCATTTGTGCGGCGAGCCAGCTTTCGATATGCACGCCGTTGGTGATGTGACCAATTGGAATGTTTCTCTCTTCGCGAGTCGGCCAGAGAGTTTTCCACATGCGTCGGGAAATATGACCGTGGAGTTGGCTAACTGCGTTGGCAGCCCGAGACATTTTCAGTCCGATAACGGTCATGCAAAATGTTTCGCCGGAATCATGGGCGTTCACTCGGCCAAGCCCCATCAACTGATCGGCGCTAATGCCAAGCGAATCTCGTAATGGCCCCAAGTGCTCTTCGATTATGGCCGCGTCAAATCGATCGTGGCCGGCAGGAACGGGTGTATGGGTTGTAAATATGGTCGCTTCCGCGGTTTCTCGCATCGCATCTTCGAAAGTCAATCCATCGTCGGCCATTCTTTCCCGCATGACTTCAAGCGGTACGAATGCACTGTGACCTTCGTTGAGATGGTAGACGCCAGGATTAATTCCGAGGGCGCGGAGAGCTTTGACACCGCCAACCCCGATGACCAACTCTTGTCGGATTCGAGTTCGTTCGTCGCCGCCGTAGAGGCGACTCGTCAGCTCACGATCTTCAGGTCGATTGCCTTCGACATTGCAGTCGAGCAAGAACAGTCGAACGCGCCCAACTTGTACTTTCCATACCTTGGCGAGAAGTCGTCCATTGCGAGTGTCGATGGACACCATTAGCGGAGTGCCATCAGGCAGAACAGCTGGTTCAAGTGGCAGGTCCTCCACTTTGGTTTCGAAATACTCTTCGCGTTGATAGCCATCAGCGCTCAAATGCTGCTTGAAGTATCCATGCGAATAGTACAGGCCGATGCCAATCAGCGGGACGCCGAGGCCACTGGCGCTTTTCACGTGATCGCCAGAAAGAACGCCCAGTCCGCCAGAGTAAATAGGCAGGGATTCATGCAAACCGAATTCGGCAGAAAAATAGGCGACAGGTTTGGCACCAAGTACTCCGGCGTTGTTTTGAGCCCAGGTGTTTTTGTTTTCGAGATACTCTTGCAATCGTCGGAACGCGTAGTTCACTCGGCTATGAAGCACCATTTCACCGGCCCGGATGGCGAGTCGTTCTGGATTGAATTCGCGGAGGAGGGCAATTGGATTGTGGTCCAATTGGCGCCAACGAATCGGATCGATATCGCGAAAGAGGCTGTTGACCTCAGGCTGCCAGCTCCACCAAAGATTGCGTGCTAGGGCCATGCACTTGTCGTAGAGCGAATCCGCGTCAATCTCATTCGCAATGCCAGCAATACTAACTTCTTGTCCGAGCGAATATTCAATTTGGGTCATGGATTATCTCTTTGAAAGATTCAAGACTTACAGGTAAAGTGGCGTTAGCGGCGTTTTCGGAAACAGAGCAGCAACGCTTTAAACGGCTTCAATCGTCGCTTGCCTTGAGCCGATTCTGGTATTCTGTTGGTCAATGCTAGGAAATCGGCAAAGGCTTTGATTTATGGTTATACCGGATCGTGCCCAATAGTTCAAAGCCAGCATCGATTTGGCGACGTCCAAGAAACAATGTGTTAAGACAGGCAAACTGGGAGGTTGTGTGATTGAGCCTTTGGTTGAATTGGATGCGGGCCTAGAGGCCGCTATCTCGAAAGAATGTGGCAAACCAGAAAGCTTGCTTTGGTTAGCGGATCTAAGGCGAGGCTCCCGGGGGCTTCGTTCGAATAGCGATTTTCCTGTTTTGAACTTGCGTCAAAGCGCTCGCATCGAGAGTGCAATTTCGCATAATAGTCGTTCCCTTTTGAGCTTTTATCTTTGGCTTGCCAGCGGTTGCCTAACGACGGCGTTTGTGATGACTCAGCGGAATGCGGCGTTGCGGCGTATTGAAACGAGCACGAATGAATCCACAAGAGAGATGCTGCTGAGCTCGCTTAGTACCGGCGATCATTTCGCGACGGTTGGGATAAGTCACTTGACGACGAGTCGCAGGCATTTGAGTCAGCCGCCGCTTCGGGCAATGCCGCTTGGCGAAGACTGGGTATTGGAGGGTTTCAGCCCGTGGGTGACCGGCGCGCGGTTTGCGGACACTCTTGTGGTCGGTGCTGTCGAGATGGTCGGCGATCTCGATAAAATGCGTGACAAAGCATCTCCAGAGAACAAGCCAAGGGAGTTTCTTTTTGCCATTCCAACAAGTCGACCCGGGATGGTCGTTGAGCCTTGCAGTGAATTAATGGCGTTGAATGGGAGTGCGACTGGTCCTGTTCGGTTTGAGCGGGTGACTGCTTCGCGGGCTGATGTGCTGCACGGTCCCGTTGAAAACGTGATGGAGGTTAGCAGTCGCAGGGGGCCAATGGATGATCGCTTCGCAAGTGACAACCCAAAAGGAGGCGCGGGGGGATTGCATACTTCGGCATTGGCCATTGGTCACGCAGCTCAAGCGATTGAGTATTTGCTCGCTGAAGCCAGGGTGCGGAGCGAGCTTGGTCCGATTGCGATTGGGTTGCGAAAACAGTGGAGGTGTGCACTGGACATACTTCACCAAATGAACAGTGGAGAAGGCACATGTGATTTGGTTGCGCTACGAAAGAATGCCAATGATTTGGCGTTAAATTGCTCGCAAGCGGCGTTGGTTGCTGCCAAGGGAGTTGGATTTGCGGAAGCGCATGATGTCGGTCGTTGGTGTCGCGAAGCGATGTTTTTCTTGGTTTGGAGTTGCCCACAGGGCGTCGCTCAGGCGCATCTGTGCAGTTTTATGTCCTAGGTGTAATTTTACGGCTCGAGGGTTGCTTTTCTATGATAGCAGGCACATTCCATGTGCCGTTCGCAATTCAAAACCTTTGACAACATCACAACCCGACGCGTAAGCGAGGGACCGGCAAGAAAATCCCTCGCTAACGCTTCGGGTTGTGAAAGTCAAAACCAAGGAGTAAGCCTGCTATTTCCTTAGGATTCAAAA
>Ga0105045_10004023_pt1 | contig 12744 bp, 13 predicted proteins | sample MAT02_FD_78089 | JGI IMG/M metagenome (GOLD analysis project Ga0105045, IMG submission 78089) | Freshwater microbial communities from Lake Fryxell liftoff mats and glacier meltwater in Antarctica - MAT-02 (megahit assembly) | ecosystem: Environmental > Aquatic > Freshwater > Ice > Liftoff...
ATTGGGACGGCTTTACAGGAATTTATTCATGAAGAGCCTGAAGAGAATCTCAAGCTCTTATCCTACTTCTATTTAAAATGGCCCTTTTTTAAGATGGCTATTTCCAAAGTAGAGATGACCCTTGCCAAGGTGGATCTAGAAATTGCTCACCACTATGTTCGGGAACTCTCCCACCCAGAGAACTTAGAGAAGTTTGAGGAACTTTATCAACAAATTTCTGAGGAGTTTTATCTTACCTGTGAGATTGTCTATGCCGTCACCGGGCATAAGAAATTACTAGATGGAGATTTGACTTTGCAGCGATCGGTACAGCTCCGCAACGGTACGATCGTACCCCTGGGTTTTATTCAGGTTTCCCTGCTCAAACGTCTACGTCAACAGCGAGACCAAGCTGCCGCTGGGGTAATTCAATCCCGCTATAGTAAAGGAGAACTCCTCCGGGGAGCCTTGCTAACTATCAACGGAATTGCGGCAGGAATGCGGAATACTGGTTGATTATCACACTCTCCCGATTACAAAAGGGAGAGATTTCAACTCAAAGATTCCACCGATTAGGCAAGGTGCGTCATGAAACAAAAGCGGGTTTTGGTGTGTAGCTTTGTGGCGATCGCCTCTGGTCTAACGGGAGCTTACTTCGGAGGACAGGGAAATTTAGTTGCTCAGATAGAAAGGTGCGATCGCCAAGCTTTTTTACTGCCGGGAGCTACCAACCTCTGTCAGGTCTGGATAACTCCCTTTGCTTGGACAGAAGGTAGTCTGACGGGTTTATGGTGTGGCATGATCCTGGGTGCTTTCGCCGCTGGGCTAGCTACTCATTCTAGAAAAAAAGAGGTCTCTCGAAAATAATTATGGGAACTACGAAATGAGAGTGACCGTCAAAGCTTACATAACGCAGGTTCTGAGTGAGTTAGATAATTATAATCTTGTCTTAATTGCGAACTAAATACCTATAACTAGTTAGAAGATTATAGTCGGCGGTTTTAACCGCGAGTACAAGATCGAAGTCCGCGCAGGCGGACTAAGAAATAAGGAGCTTATCATAACCAGATTTGGGATAACTTCTCTAGCGATCGTCCAAAAAATATCTTAGCGATCAGTTTAGAATGTTAGCCTGAACAAGTAATTTAAGTTTGTCCTATTAGACACGGAGATTATTTATGATACGTTCAAAAAAGATTGTTGCTTTAGCAGCTCTGGTGTTGACTACGGCTGGAACTCTGGGAACTGTTGCCCTAGTTACTCCAGCAGTTTTTGCTCAGAATAACGATGCTCCGACTGATACATCAGCAAGTAAGTGGCGTACCCGTCCCGATCGCACCACTCCTCGTGCTGACAGCCCAGACCAGATGGCGAGAACCTTGAACCTCACCCCAGACCAAGTGACGCGATCGCAAGCTCTGCGCCAACAATACGAAGCCCAAACTAATCCCCTAGAGCAACAACTCCGCCAAGCAAGACAGGAACTCCAAGCTCTCTTTGCTAGTAGTACTGCCACTGAAGCTCAAATTCGTCAAAAGCAGCAAGATATCCAACAGCTAGATCAACAAGTAGACACCCTGAGATTTAACGGCAGATTAGCTTTCTGGCAAATCCTCACTACAGAGCAAAGACAACTTTTAGCCCAAAGAAGGCCTTCTCCAAGAACAGGAACATCTTCTCGACCAGTAACACCCAGACTCTAGAAAGAAGCAGAAATACTCTACTCAAAACTGCTAAATCCTGCTAAATTTTTTCCTAGATTTTAGAGCTACATTAGTTCACTTCACTTCTCTTCCTAAGCCTCTGATTTATTAAAGTCAGGGGTTTTAGTATTATTGAAAGCGATCCATATCTGAAATCTTTATCAAAAAGTGGTGGTTGTGCCAAAATAGCCATTAAGTATCATCCTACTTATTAAATTTTGCCTGTTTTTTTTATCAACAACCTATTTTTATGAATAATCAAGACCTAGCTTTTGCCCCTGCCTTAACTCAAGCAGAGCTAATCCGTAAAAAGGAAATTACTCCAGTAGATTTAGTAGAAATTTATCTCGATCGCATAACCCAATTAGATCGTAAGTTGGGCAGCTATTTTTTTGTTGCCGGAGAGAGGGCGATCGCCGAAGCCAGACAAAAAACAGAAATCTTGGCTGGTTTATCAACCTCAGAACTGACAGAATTACCACCTTTCTTTGGGATTCCTATCGCTATCAAAGACCTCAATCCAGTAGCTGAAATACCTTGTAGTTACGGCGTTGGGGCCTTACGCCAAAACATATCCACAGCCGATGATGGAGTAGTGTTACAGATCAAACAAGCAGGGTTTATTATCCTAGGAAAAACAGCCACTTCTGAACTGGGTTCTTTTCCCTACTCAGAACCACCGGGATTTCCTCCCAGCCGGAATCCATGGCACTTAGACTACAGCAGTGGTGGTTCCAGTGGAGGCAGTGCCGCCGCCGTGGCAGCAGGTTTAGCTCCTCTAGCGCAGGGTTCTGATGCGGGGGGATCAATTCGAGGACCAGCTTTTTGTTGTGGGGTAGTAGGAATTAAGCCTAGTCGGGGCAGAGTATCTTGGTATCCTGTGGGTGAACATCAAGGCGGGATCGCAACTAATGGCCCGATCGCCCGCAATGTCGCAGATGCAGCAGCTCTTTTAGATGTAATGGCAGGCTATGTAACCGGCGATCCCTATTGGCTACCCACCCCGCCCAATTCTTTCTATGCCGCAACCCAGCAAAAACTACCTCAATTACGCATTGCCTATAGCTCTACCATCGCCCCAGTCGGTACCGCAACCCCAGAAATCGCTGAGACAGTAACTCAAACCGCCAAACACCTAGAGGCTCTGGGGCATATCCTAGAACCCGCCTGTCCCGACTTTGAGGGGTTAATTGAACCTTTTACCAAAATTTGGCAAGCGGGAGTAGCATCTGCTCCCATCCCCATCCCAGCCCTTAGTCCCATGAACCAGTGGATATCCCATCAAGCAGGAACCGCTGGGGAATATCTCCAAGCCTTGGCGAGGATCCAGGTAATTGCTCGGCGCCTAGTTAGCTTTTTCGATCGCTACGATATTTTAGTCTTGCCCGTATACCTGCACCCCCAAATTGCGATCGGGGAGTGGTCTGAGTTATCACCCGCAGCAACCCTAGAGAAAATCATTAATTGGATCGCGCCTTGTCCACCTTTCAATATTGCCGGATTACCAGTAATTTCCTTACCTACGGGGTTATCTAGAAGTACGGAACTACCTTTAGGAATTCAATTGGTAGGAAAACCAGCCGCAGAAGCTACTATTATCTCTTTAGCTGCACAGCTAGAATCATTACAATCCCTAGGGTTGCGCCCAAGTTTTGATTAATCTCCGAAAAAGATAATTGCACTTTCCTGCCCACTCTCCAAACCACTGTAGATTAGAATTAGATTAACCTATAGCAACTCCTAAAACTTCCCTCTAGCCTCTAGATAGAATATGGACTTTCCCTTAAACAATTTGTCCTCTTTTCATTCCGAACTCTTGGCAAATACAGAGTTGGGTCGTTTATGTGGCAAGGAAGAATTGTTTCGCGATCGCTATCAAATAATTCGGATTATTGGCAGAGGAGGGTTTGGGGTCACCTTTCTTGCTAAGGATATGAGCTTACCCACCACGCCCTACTGTGTTATTAAACTCCTCTGCCCCAAAGTCAGTAGCCCCAATGCCCTAGAGACTGCCCAGTTACGATTTAAAAGAGAAGCAAAAACCCTCAGCAAGTTAGGAAGTCATTCGCAGATTCCCATGCTATTAGACTATTTCGTGATGCAAGGGGAATTTTACTTGGTTCAAGAGTATATTCAAGGAGGTACCCTAGCTCGCCTAATTCGCCGTAACGGGCCAATCAGTGAAGTAGGAGTGAAGCAGTTCCTGCGAGAAATGTTGCCCCTACTTCACTATATCCATAGTAATAAAGTAATCCATCGAGATATCAAGCCCCAGAATATTATTCGCTGTCAACACCATCGCCGTTTGGTCTTAATTGACTTTGGGGCGGTCAAAGAACAAATTGCCCAAGTGGAAGATACTAGCATGAAGGGAGTAACTACTCATTTCATTGGAACAGTAGGCTTTGCTCCCCCCGAACAGTTTGCTCTCCGCCCTGTCTATAGTAGTGATATTTATGCGTTAGGAATAACTTGCTTATATCTCCTTAGTGGAATGGGCCCGCTAGATTTTGAGACCGATCGCTACACTGGCAAGTTACACTGGCAACGGAAGATTCAAGTTAGCCCAGAGTTAGCAGAAATCCTAGATCAAATGTTACAGCCTTCCCCCCGCGACCGCTTTCCATCTGCGCGATCGATTATTGTGGCTCTCCATGGCAATCAGTTAGATAGTAGTTTATTTGCATGTCTAGCCATCCCTCCTAGTCCCGTAGAGGTGACCACTGCCCCAGAAAATGAATACCAATCTCCCCAAGCCAAGGCGGCGATCGCTATTCGAGAATGGAAACAAAAAACACAAGACAAACAGGAGAAAAAGACCCTAATTAGCAGTTCTAGCGGATAGGGTCTCTAAGATTTCTTTACATAAATTTAATTTCACTATTTTAAGTAGATTGTTTTGTAACTGGAGCTTGAGGTATGATGGCGAATAAGTATGTAGAAACGAAATAATTCTACATGTTTTGTGCTAACCTAACACTAGGTTCATAGGAACTACCCAACTTTGATAAAAATCAAAACAGTAGTACGTATCTAGCACTCAAGTTAGCCGGTAATATCTTAAGAAAATCGATAGCAGCTTTTGGAGCAAATTCAAGAGTTGCTAAGTGGGTCAAGTTGACTAAACCTTGAAGTTCAGATTTTGAACTCATAAGAAAATCCTATGCTTTTTAGGCGTAGGAGTGTCAATCACCCATGGTATAACATAGGTGTTCCCTTGCCTGAAGTAAAAATCTAAAGTGAACACTTCAATGTTGGGGCTTCAACCCGTGGATTAGGTGAGCTATGAAGCCTTGCTTTCACTCCCTATCTAAGCCTGCATTGCTCAGTAATGCCGGGGGAAGACATATCAACAATAATAAGTATGGTTTGTGTAAGTTTAATGTAGGTGTGAGGACACAGCATATATATGTCAAATAATCTTTGGAAACTTGCGAAGGTAAGCCCAGTAATCTTAGGGGCCTCCCTAATGCTGGCTGGTGGTGCAAATGCCGCTCAAACTAGTACAGAAGGAAATACAACATCCCCTGTAATTTCTACTGGAGAAGTCACAACAACTCCTCTAGCTTTTTCTGCCCCTACTGCCAACTCTGCTGTAACTGATAGTAGCGTTCCTAGCCCTAGAACAAATTTGGCTCTCAACATAGAAGAGATTAATATCTCAGCTACTCCCGATGCAACAGTTAATGCGTCTCCAGCTCTTGGAGCAAACACCCAGATATTGGAGCAAATTGAAAGCTACAACAATGAAGTTGATAGCATGGGACAGGTAACAAACATTACTCAACTGCGCGATGTTTCTCCTAGAGCTTGGGCTTTTGAGGCTTTGAGAAACCTTGTAGAACGCTACCAGTGCATTCAAGGTTATCCCGATAACACCTTCCGGGGCGATCGCGCCTTAACCAGATTTGAATTTGCTGCTGGCTTGAACTCTTGCTTACGCAGACTTGAAACTATTCTTTCTGGCAGCACGGGCGATCGTGTTACTCGCGCCGACTTAGAAAGAATTCAACGCCTTCAAACCGAATTCAAAGCAGAACTAACTGCTCTAGGAACCCGAGTTAACGCCCTTGATGGTCGAGTAACTACCTTAGAAGGTCAACAGTTCTCTACCACCACAAAGCTCCGGGCTGAAGTTATCTTCGCTCTTGCTGATACTTTTGGGAACCAAAGAGCTTTACCAAATGGTCAGAATCCTGCTGGCAACCGCCCTGGTCAAGAAACCAACTTAATCTTTGCTAACCGTGTTCGTCTAAACTTCGACACCAGCTTTACCGGACGCGATCAATTGCGTACTCGCTTGCAAGCTTGAAACATCACTTCTTTCAACGCTTCTGGTGGTCAAACTGGCACAAACATGACCCGTCTTAACTTTGACGGTAATGAAAATAATGCTGTCAATCTAAGCCTATTGCAATACCGATTCCCTGTCGGAGCTGGTAATATCTACATTTCTACTGTAGGTAACGCCCTAGATGACGGGAATATTAGCTTAAGCCCGATCGACTCTAGTGGTAGCGGAGCAATTTCTCGCTTTGGTGCTTACAACCCCATTTACCGCTTACCCTCTGATGCTGGTATCACCTTAGACTACCCTATTACCCCCGCAGTAAGATTGACTGCTGGCTATATGGTTCCCGCCGGTACTTCTGGTGCTAACGACCCTTCGGCACCAGGTGGATTATTCAATAACCAGTACTCCGCTTACGGTCAGTTAACCTTTAGTCCTGTTCCCCAAGGACAAATTGCCTTTACTTACGCCAATACTTACTTAGGAACCTCTGGTGCTGTTTCTGGTAGTACTGGTAGTGTGAATGCCAACCGTCCTTACGGTTCTAGCCGGACTTCTGCTAACGCCTACGGTATCCAGGCTCGATACAACTTCAGCCCTAACTTTATCCTCTCTGGTTGGGTAGGTTATACCAATGCTATCAATGAAGGTAGCCCCTTCAAAGAAAAAACCGAAATCTGGAACTATGCAGTCCAAGCTACTTTCCCTGACTTCGGTGCTAGAGGAAACCAACTAGGGCTTGTAGTCGGTGTTCCGCCTAGAGCTGGATTTATTCGTAATAGCTTAAACCGTGACTTCAACGCTTCCTTGCATTTAGAAGCGTTCTATCGGATTAAGGTCAGCGACAACATTGCGATCACTCCCGGTATTGTTGCCTTGTTCAATCCTGAACATAACAGAAGTAATAGTGCTATCTACGTAGGAACCATCAGGACTACTTTCAGTTTCTAGATAATTTCTAAATAGTTGCTAAATTTAGCTCTTAGTTTCAGCCTTTTTCTAGATTTTTTTCTAGAAGGAGGCTTTTTCTAGGAGTTCATGCTCTCCGGGAGTGAACTCCTTAGTTTTAAATTTCAGCCTAAGAGTTACTAAAACTACTAAAATTATCTAGGGGGGCTTTCCAGAATTTGAAACTTAAGGTACAATAGTAGGAATTCTGTTGAAACCCTTTGTAAAACTTTCCTAGGTGGAAATTTTACGCTCTAATTCAACTAAGTGTGAGGATGATCAAAATGTCAAAGTCTTTATTAAACCTATTAAAGGTTAGCCCTGCTATCTTGGGTGCCTCAGTTTTGATGGCAAGTGGGGCCTACGCTGCCCAAAGCCCTGAAGCGGCTGCTCTCCAAGGAAACCAAAACTCTCCTATAGAAGTCGGCAATAATTCTATTGCAAATAGCCCAGTAGTTCCTTTAGTGATTTCTGTCAACCCTGTTGAAGCTACTACTACAGCTTTGAGCTTGCCAACTACTCCTCTAACTCTGAATAACTCTGCTCCAGTAAGCGCAGAAGTCGGACAAATAGCAGCTCCTGTAGCTAATCAAAATAGCATCCCTTCTTTTACTTCTAATGCGACTCCGGCTACTGGTAACAGTGACCTACTCAGACAACTTAATCGTTACAGTAATGAAGGGGAGACTGGCTCTCAATCTCAAGTTACCAACATTAGCCAACTCCGTGATGTTTCTCCTAGAGACTGGGCTTTTGAAGCTCTAACCAATCTGGTACAGCGTTATCAATGTATTGCTGGTTATCCTGATGGCACTTTCCAAGGTAACCGCCCCATGACTCGGTTTGAATTTGCTGCCGGCTTAAATGCTTGCTTACGCCGAATCGAGGTTTTGATTGGTCGCAATGCTCCAGAAGTAACAAGAGCTGATTTAGAGCGGATTACCCGCCTCCAAACCGAATTCAAAACAGAATTAACTGCTCTAGGAACTAGAGTCAATGCTTTAGATGGTCGGGTACGCCTCTTAGAAGAGCGTCAGTTCTCTACCACCACTAAGTTAGCTGGAGAAGTTGTTATGCAACTATCCCAGACCTTCAACGGTGACTTGAATGTTAACTTAAACGGTCGTTCTGTTGCTTTGGGTTCTAATAGTAATGTTACCTTTGGCGATCGCGTCCGCTTGAACTTCAACACCAGTTTCACTGGTCGCGACTTGTTGAATACTCGTCTGCAAGCTCGCAACTTGATTCCTTTCACTGGCAGAACTGGAACTCAGAATACTACTCTTAATGTTGAAGGTAGTGAAAATAATGCCTTTCAGTTAAGCCGACTGGTGTATCAATTCACTGCTGGTGTACCTTTGACCGGTATCGGTGGAACTGCTTACATTGGTACTACTGGTTTGGGCTTGGATGATATTGCTCTAACTCTCAACCCTACTGGTGATGCAGTTTCCAACTTTGGTGCTAACCGACCTATCTACACTATCGGTGGTGGCGGTGGTGGTGCTGGTTTCAGTTTCAACGTTCTCAATAACACCTTCCGGGTAGATTTAGGTTATGTAGCTAATACTCCTAACAACCCAGCTCCTAGTAATGGCTTGTTTGCTGGTGGTTATGCAGCGATCGGTCAGATCACCTACGCTCCTGCAAATAGCTTGTTCCAAGCAGCCTTTACCTACTCCAACACCTACGGAAATACCTCCGATGCCGGACAAGGTACTTTCCTTGCTGCTAACCCTTTTAATGCGACTGCAACTACAACTGGAACTATTAAGGAAACCACAAACAACTACCAACTGCAAGCGAACTTCCAGTTCACCCCAGCGATAGTTTTAGGCGGCTTTGTTAACTACTCCAACGTCATAAACGAAGTTTTTAGATTCCAAAAAGCTGACGATTGGAGCTATGGCTTGAACTTGGCTGTCCGTGACGTAGGTACTCCCGGTAGTGTCCTAGGATTTGTCTTTGGTGTTCCTCCTGTTGCTCGCCGTGTCCAACTAGGTGGTGGAGCAACAGTCAGCAACTCTGCTACTCCTTACCACGCGGAAGTCTTCTACAAGTTCAACGTTAGCGAGAACATTGAAGTTACTCCTGGCTTCTTTGCTGTTTTCCGTCCCGATGGTGATATCAACCGCAATACTGTATATGTAGGAACAGTTAGAACCACCTTCAGGTTCTAAACAAATTATCTCTGTACTTTCTATTATGGAGTTACAGAGATAATTGCTACCTCACATTTAAAACGGCAGAATGATTTCCTACTTAGTATTTACAGATTGTGTAAATCAGGAAAGCACTCTGCCTTTACTTGTGTCTGGAGAAATGTTATTGTAGAAGACTATAAATTTTAGGTTTATTTATCATGAAAGCCCAAGAGATTATTCGCTCTATAGAAGCTGAACAAATACGCACAGACTTACCCATTATCTATGTGGGAGATACAATCAAGATTGGGGTCAGAATTATCGAAGGAGATAAGGAAAGAGTCCAGCCTTACGAAGGTACAGTAATTGCTAGACGGAATGGTGGGATAAATCAAACCATTACTGTCCGAAGAGTGTTTCAAGGCGTGGGAGTAGAAAGAGTATTTCTTTTGCACTCACCACGAATTGACAGTGTAAAGATCATTCGTAGAGGGAAGGTTCGCCGAGCCAAGCTCTATTATCTGCGCGATCGTGTGGGTAAGGCAACTCGCCTCAAACAAAGATTCGATCGCGAGAACTAAAACTCTCAAAATTTTCTGGGCAAGTAACTGTCTTTTAGCGTCATTTAGGTTACAGTATTAGTGTTACAATAACATTCATTACTACTTAGATAGGCGCTCTTAGTTCAGTTGGTAGAACGCAGGTCTCCAAAACCTGATGTCAGGGGTTCAAGTCCTCTAGGGCGCGTCAATTACGATGGTTAATCTAATTCCCCATTCGTAGCCCAGAAGCAATTCAAACTGTATAGCTACTTTTCTCAGCAGCTAGGACTGCTAGGGTAAAAGATGTTATTTATATTGATGATAACTAGATTATTATTTGCATCGCCAGTATTTGGCAAAAGATATGGATAAAAAAAGTGAACTAGTATCTGAGGTAACGGAGGCAAAATCCAAATTCAATGTTGTGGATTTTGTTCAAGAATCTAAAGATGAACTGAGCAAGGTAGTTTGGCCCAGCCGTCAGCAATTAATTAGCGAATCTATAGCAGTAGTTTTGATGGTAATTCTATCGGCTTCTTTAATCTATCTAGCAGACAAGCTATTCGTCTGGATAGCAGGCAGGATATTTGTATGAGTTTTGCTACTGATGAATCTCCAGATTTTTCTGCGCCGGATCTGGATAGTCAATCTCCCCATTGGTATGCAGTACAGGTAGCTTCTGGCTGTGAAAAACGAGTTAAGGCTAACCTAGAGCAGCGGGTGCAAACTCTAGATGTGGCTGACCGAATCCTTCGAGTCCAAATTCCTCAAACTCCTACGGTAAAAATCCGAAAGGATGGCTCTCGCAGCACTGGTGAGGAAAAAGTATTTCCGGGCTATGTTCTGATTGAGATGGTGATGAATGATGATGCTTGGCAGGTGGTAAAAAATACTCCCCACGTAATTAATTTTGTGGGAGCAGAGCAAAAGCGTCGCTTTGGTAGAGGTCGGGGGCATGTTAAGCCGCTGCCTTTAAGTTTGGGAGAGGTGGAGCGAATTTTCCGTCAATCGGAAGAGCAAGAGCCGGTCGTCAAAATTGATATGGCGATCGGAGATAAGATTTTGGTGCTGGCTGGTCCTTTCAAAGATTTTGAAGGACAAGTAATTGAAGTCAGCCCAGAACGGGGTAAACTTAAAGCTCTACTTTCTATTTTTGGACGGGATACGCCAGTGGAATTAGAGTTTAATCAAGTACAGAAACAAGGATAAAATGGCAAAAAAAGTTGTAGCTATAGTTAAGCTGGCGCTTAATGCTGGCAAGGCAACAGCAGCACCTCCAGTGGGTCCGGCTCTTGGGCAGCATGGGGTGAATATCATGGCGTTTGTAAAAGAATACAACGCTAGGACTGCTGATCAAGCTGGTATGGTGATTCCGGTAGAAATCTCTGTTTTTGAAGACCGGAGTTTTACTTTTAACTTGAAGACACCTCCAGCTTCGGTATTGTTGCTAAAGGCAGCAGGGATTGATAAGGGTTCTAACGAACCAAATAAAAATAAGGTAGGAAAAGTCACTCGCACTCAGTTGCAAGAAATTGCGAATATCAAGTTGCCAGATTTGAATGCTAACGATATTCAAGCAGCTATGAAAATTGTTGAAGGCACTGCCCGAAATATGGGTATTGCGATCGCAGATTAGTCCCTAAAGAAATATTAGGCGATTAATTCTCTTAAAAAGTATTCAATAGTGGGGGAGAGAATTTATCTCGCTAGAACCCCAAGGAGTGAAATCATGACTAAAAAGTTGTCGAAGCGTTTGGTGGAACTACATAAAAAAGTAGAACCCCGTCCCTATGCTCCTTTAGAGGCAATGGAGCTATTAAAAGAAACTGCTACTGCTAAGTTTTCTGAATCTGTAGAAGCTCATATCCGTTTGGGTATTGACCCTAAGTATAGCGATCAGCAATTGAGAACTACCGTAACCTTGCCTAAGGGTACAGGGCAAACTATCCGAATAGCTGTTATTGCTAGAGGAGATAAGGTTAACGAAGCTACAAATGCAGGGGCTGATATTGTAGGGTCTGAGGAATTAATCGACCAGATTCAGAAAGGGATGATGGATTTCGACTTACTGATCGCTACCCCAGATATGATGCCCCAAGTAGCAAAGCTGGGTCGGGCTCTTGGACCGCGAGGTTTGATGCCCTCACCTAAGGGGGGAACTGTCACTTTTGATATTGCTCAGGCGATTAATGAGTTTAAAGCTGGTAAACTAGAATTCCGCGCCGATCGTACAGGAATTGTCCATGTCGGTTTTGGCAAAGCTGCTTTCAGTGCCGCAGATTTACTAGTTAACCTCAAAGCTCTTCAGGATAATATCGATCGCAACCGTCCTTCTGGAGCTAAAGGGCGCTACTGGCGGACTATGTTTGTTTCGGCAACTATGGGTCCTGCGATTGAAATAGATATTACTGCTCTACGAGATTTGAAGCAAGTTGATATGGCTTAGAAAATTATCTAAGCTACTAACCCCATAAACTGGAGAATTTTAGCCAAGCAATAAACCTAAGAATTATATAGGCAATACCAAAGACAGCAGGGGTGATTTACTTAATAAATCCTGCCGAGGTTAGTGGCTAAAAACGTTAGTAAATCGAGATTAATTCTCGACTCTAACCTTGTCACCCCGGCTGGTAGCTGGGGTATTTTTGTGGGGGTGGGTGGGGGCGCGATCGGGGGAATTTTCCCCGAAGTTGAGTAAGGGCTAATTATCTAAACTTTAAGGAGGTGAAATTAAACATGGGTAAATCAAAGCAAGAAAAGTCAGCAGTGATTACAGAACTAAAGGAGACTTTAGGGGATTCACAGTTGGCAATAGTCATTGATTACCATAGCTTAACAGTGTCAGAAATTACCGACCTCCGCCGGAAACTTTTGGCGAAGGGAACTGTGTGTAAGGTGACGAAGAATACCCTGATGAGAATTGCGATCGAGGGTAATCCGAAGTGGCAACCAATGGAGGAATTCCTCAAGGGTTCTACTGCCGTTCTTTTAGCTAAAGATGACATTGCCGGAGCGATCAAGGCTTACCAAGAATTTCAGAAACTCACTAAAAAGACTGAAGTGAAGGGTGGAGTCATGGAAGGTCGGGCTTTGAGTGAAAGCCAACTCAAAGCTATCAGTGAACTACCTTCTAAGGA
>Ga0105045_10004024_pt1 | contig 12734 bp, 9 predicted proteins | sample MAT02_FD_78089 | JGI IMG/M metagenome (GOLD analysis project Ga0105045, IMG submission 78089) | Freshwater microbial communities from Lake Fryxell liftoff mats and glacier meltwater in Antarctica - MAT-02 (megahit assembly) | ecosystem: Environmental > Aquatic > Freshwater > Ice > Liftoff...
ACTTATGCACATACTGATAATTGTCAAGGAAGGATCGGGCGCGTGTCGTTCGCCACGAACACCCATCAGCACAGGAGTCCCTCGCCCATAGGTCGCGCTGGATTTTTGGGATTATAAAAAACGGTTCAGGCTTTTTCTGAGCCTCGGCGCGAAGAGCGCGAGTGATCCGGAAACATCTTTATGGAGCCACACAGTTTTTCCACTTGCCGATGAGCGGGGGTAAAATAGGTTACTGGCACGCATGAGCACACAAAATCCGGTCGCGTATGACTCCAAGGTCGAGGGGAATATCATTTTTACACAAGTGGATGCTGCCATTAATTGGATGCGCAGCAACTCTCTTTGGCCGATGCCGATGGGCCTTGCTTGTTGTGCCATTGAGTTGATGGCTGCTTCTTCAGCCCGATTTGACATCTCGCGCTTTGGGGCCGAGGTCATGCGCTTCTCGCCTCGGCAAAGCGATGTCATGATCGTGGCCGGCACAGTGACCTACAAGATGGCGATGTCGGTGAAGCGAATCTGGGATCAAATGCCCGAGCCGAAATGGTGCATCGCAATGGGGGCCTGCGCCTCTTCGGGTGGCATGTATCGCAGCTATGCGGTGCTCCAAGGTATTGATCACTTGATTCCTGTGGATGTCTATGTCTCAGGTTGCCCTCCACGGCCGGAGGCGTTACTGGACGGACTCATGCGCCTGCAGAAAAAAATTATGGGCGAACACTCTCTGGAAGATCAGAAGAGAGAACTTCTGCAGACACTCTAGTTTACGTTCCCAGACTGCTGACATCATTTCATGACACAATCCGAAGCAACACTCGCACTCACAACGAATTTTGGGGGAGCCATCTTGGCGAGCAATGATTTTCGCTCTGAGAAAACACTCACCGTTTCGCGAGAGGCCCTGCATAGCATCTGCCTTACAGCGCGCGACACGTTGGGATTTGACTACTTGGTTGACATCACAAGCGTAGATCACTTCGGCGACGAACCACGCTTTCAGATTTGCTACGAACTCTACGGCATCGAGCACGGCGTTCATCTACGGTTGAAAATTTCCGTAAGCGAGGACGATGCCGAAGCGCCCACGGTAAGCGATATCTGGCCAACAGCCGATTGGCATGAACGCGAGATTTTCGACATGATGGGTATCCGATTCGCAAACCATCCCGATCTACGTCGCATCCTTATGTGGGACGGCTATCCATATCATCCGCTCCGCAAGGATTTTCCTCTGGCGGGAAAGCCGAGCGAAATGCCAGATGTCGCTTTCACCAATGCCGCCCCGCTCGCAGGAGGACCCTTCGTGTCACTCCCGACGGATGGAATCACGCAGGCTCGGGAACCCCGTGCGCGCTCTGCGGGAGACATCGCACCCAAAGGGCAAATCCCACTCGAACCTTGATCGCCGACGACGCCGGGCTAGCCGAACTTCTCGATCATCTGCAAAGCGCGACCCACATCGCGCTGGATACCGAGGCCGATAGCCTTCACTGCTACTTTGAGAAGCTCTGCCTCATTCAAGTGAGTGCAGCTGGCGGGCATTGGCTCGTAGATCCGCTTGCAAAGATTCAACTGCAACCTCTCTTCGACCTCGTTTGTTCACGACGTCTCGTTTTTCACGGTGCCGATTACGATATGCGCCTGCTTCGCCGAGTTGGCACTTTTGAACCGACCAATCTCTTCGATACGATGATTGCTGCCAGGCTCATCGGTCGTAATGCGCTAGGGCTCGCGGCCCTCGTCGAGCAGTTTTTTGGCGTCCAGCTTTCTAAGGCCTCCCAAAAGGCAAACTGGGCCATACGCCCGCTCCCCGCCCAAATGGTCGAGTATGCCCTTAATGATACACGATACTTGCTCGAGATTGCCCAAACTCTCGAAGCCGACCTGCACCAGCTAGGTCGCTACGCATGGTTTGAAGAATCACGTGATCGCATGCTCGCGGCGACCCGCGATACCAAGGAACGCGATGAAAGCACTTGCTGGCGCATCACTGGGAGCTCTGTTCTATCCCCTCGCGCCCAGGCCATCCTCCGCATCCTATGGTTCTGGCGCGATGCGGAATCTCGGGCATGGGATCGGCCCCCTTTCCATGTTCTTGGAAATCAGGATATGCTTGCCGTGGCTGACCAAGCAAGCCGGGGCGGCTCATACCCACTGCCGCGAATGACTGGCAGCCGCCGCAAAAGTCTTGAAGTCGTGCTTGCGCTCGCTCTCCAAATTCCGGAAGCGGAGTGGCCTTACATCGAAAAAATTCGTCGTAAGCGCCCTCCAAAAGATCACCTTGTGCACTTCGAAGCTATTAAGAAAATTCGTGATGCCGCAGCATTGGAACTCGGGCTAGATCCCTCCATCATCGCTCCACGCGGCGCACTCGAAGCGGTTGCCGCCGATGCGCTGTCCCCTGCCCTCATGAGCTGGCAACGGAAGCTTCTCGGCCTCCAAGCTCTAGACTCCCAGAAGGCGGCTTAGGGTGGCATGGATCTGATTGCCCTCGCCTTAGCAGAAGATATTGGAACGGGAGATGTTACGACTGCGTGGTTCACCGATTCATCCCTTCAAACTCGAGCACGGATTTTCGCAAAACAAACCCTCTGCCTTTCCGGCGTAGAGACCGCACGCGAGGTATTCCGTCGCGTGGATCCGACGCTTTCGGTTGAGGCTATCGCCACCGAGGGAACGATTCTCGCGCCAGAAAGCACTGTCATGGAGATCAGCGGATCTGCACACAGCATCCTCACCGCGGAGCGCGTGGCCCTCAATTTCCTCCAACGCCTTTCCGGAATCGCCACTCTCACCCGCCGATATGTTCAAGCGATAGAGGGCACCGAAGCCCGTATTCTCGACACCCGCAAAACGACGCCAGGCCACCGCCTCCTTGAAAAAGCAGCCGTTCTAGCAGGCGGCGGAACCAATCACCGCTTTGGCCTCTACGACCAAGTTCTCATCAAAGACAACCACCTCGCAGCTGGCACCTCGCTCTCAAGTTTGCAGACCGCGATTCTCGCCGCCCGCGCCAGCGACCCGTCGCTGCGCGTCGAAATCGAAGCGGATACTTTGGATCAAGTCCGCGAGTTTTATTCCCTCAGTGGAATTGACGTTATCCTCCTCGACAACATGTCCCTAGCCCAGCTCCGTGAGGCTGTTGCGAGCAGACCGGAGGGCGTTCTGCTCGAAGCGAGCGGAGGCGTCACCCTCGATTCCATCCGTGCGATCGCCGAGACCGGCGTTGACTTTATCTCGGTCGGCGCCCTCACCCATTCCGCTCCAGCCGTGGATCTCTCGCTGGAGATGCGCTAGGCCTAGACTCATTCCGAAGGTGACTCGATAAGCCCGCTTTTCGCTGCACATATTCCGCTCTTTGTGGTCTTTGAGCTCTTTGTGGTTCGGGGAGGCCAAATTCAATTCTGTCAATTGACATCAAAACAATGGAGCCATACATTCTCCGTAATGAACAAAACGCAGATTCAAGTTCCCCACGAGCTCTTTCGGGAAATTCGTGCCTTCGCGGCAAAGCGGGAGTGGTCTCTCGCTGAGACCTTCCGGCGCGGGGCTGAACTCCTGCTACAAGTTTATCCCGACAGCACGACGCTTTCTGGATCATGGAAACCGCCAACCTCCAGCCGTGCGGGATGGAAAGGCCTGAGCGCGGAGCATCTCCGCGATGCCGCTTTTGCGGACGCCGACCCTCGCCTTGGTTGAGGAGGAAGCTCTTCGACCCATGTTGTCCATTGACGCCAATCTCTTGCTCTACTGCTACAGCGAAGCCTCGCCTCACCATTTCGCTGCGCTCGGGTTCATCGAGTCATGCGCACTCCGTGAGGACGTAGCGCTCAGCGAATTCGTGCTCACAGAGTTCTACCTCCTGCTTCGCAACCCCGCCGTCCTCGTCGAGGCCCTCAGTGCGCCGGACGCCGTCGAGGTTGTGCAAAGTTACCGGCAACATCCCCGCTGGAGGACTCTGGGCTTCCCGCCCACCAGCCGCGAACTCCACGCTGAACTCTGGCGAAAGTCCGCGAAAGCTGGCGTCGCCCGCCGCCGCATCTACGACAGCCGCACCGCCCTTGCTCTCCGTGCGTTCGGCGTCACCGAATTTGCCACCGCCAACGTGAAGGACTTTAGCGGCTTCGAATTCGAGCGGGTATGGAATCCGGTGGAGGGAGACTGAAGGGCGAGGGCGGTGGGATCTCGGGCTTTTTAAAGTTTTATGGCAACTGCGTGCTGCCCATGAGGTGGCGGTCCACTTCTCGAGCTGCGCCACGGCCTTCGTTGATGGCCCACACGACGAGGGATTGGCCGCGGCGGCAGTCTCCTGCCGCGAAGACGTGGGGGATATTCGTGGTGTATTTTTCGTGCTCGGCCTTCGCATTGGAACGGGCATCGCGTTCGATGCCGAGGGCGGTGAGGATTGGATCTTCAGGGCCAAGGAATCCCATGGCCAGCAGGACGAGCTCGGCTGGAAGAATTCGCTCGGTTCCAGCGACCTGTTCTGGTGCAAATCGGCCACTGGCATCGCGCGTCCATGCGACATCAATGACCTCCACGCCGCTGAGATGGCCATGGGCATCACACACGAAGCTTCGTGCGGTCACTTCATACACGCGAGGGTCGTTTCCTTGCTTGGCGGCGGCTTCTTCTTGACCGTAGTCGAGCTTGTAAACTTTCGGCCATTCCGGCCATGGGTTGTCAGCCGCTCGGGAAGCGGGGGGCTTGGGCATGATTTCGAGTTGGGTGATAGATTGACAACCATGGCGCAGCGACGTGCCCACGCAATCCGTTCCTGTATCCCCGCCGCCGATGACGATGACATTTTTCCCCTTGGCGGTAATGGGAGGTTGCACTCCGTTTGGCGAGCCGTGGTTGAGGAGGAATTGGGTGTTTTCTGTCAGGAAATCCATCGCAAAATGAATACCAACGCCCTCTCGCTGCGGGATTGGTAAATCCCGAGGCTTGGTCGCACCCGTGCAGAGAATGACTGCGTCGAAGGCTCCGAGCAGATGCTCCGCAGAGAGATCGCGACCGACGGCCACCTGCGTGCGGAATGTCACGCCCTCGTCTTCCATGAGCTTCACACGGCGAGCCACGACATCCACCTTATCAAGTTTCATGTTCGGAATCCCGTAGAGCAAGAGACCTCCGATGCGATCGGCACGCTCGAAGACCGTGACGGTGTGCCCGGCCTTGTTGAGTTGGTCAGCGCAGGCAAGGCCCGCAGGGCCGGAGCCTACGACAGCCACGTTTTTTCCAGTTCGTGAAGCGGGCGGTTGGGGCGTGATCCAGCCCTCTTCCCAGCCCTTGTCAATGATGGCGCATTCGATGCTTTTGATCGCCACGGGAGCGCCAATGATCCCGAGCACGCAAGAGCCCTCGCATGGTGCCGGGCAGACGCGACCAGTGAACTCGGGGAAATTATTCGTCTTCAGCAAACGATCCAGTGCCTCGCGCCAGAGACCGCGATACACGAGGTCGTTCCACTCGGGGATCAGATTGTTGACGGGACAACCGCTCGCCATGCCGCTGACAAGCTCTCCGGTATGGCAAAAAGGAACTCCGCAATCCATGCAGCGAGCACCCTGCGTGCGAAGGTTTTCTTCTGGCACGGGAAAATGAAATTCGTCCCAATTTTGAATCCGGTCGAGAGGTGCCACATCCGCGGCGACCTCGCGGGGATAATCTTTGAATCCAGTTGGTTTTCCCATAGTCGTGTTCCTTAATTTCCTCCAGCGCGGGCAACATCCCTGCAATTCGCCTCGAATGCCGCGTTCACGGCATCATCACCGCTAAGTCCCGAGGCCTGAGCTTCGGCAAGAGCCTCGAGCACGCGTTTGTAGTCTTTGGGCATGACCTTAACAAACCGCATAAGGTAGGCGTCCCAATTGTCCAAAACATGAAGCGCACGAACGCTACCGGTCAAGTCTGCGTGACGCTGGATCAGGGCACGAAGTTCGGATTCTTCCGTGGGATCTTCGACTTGTTCAATCCCGACCATCGCCCTATTACACCGCCGCGCAGCGAAGTCACCGACTTCGTCGAGGACGTAGGCCACACCGCCTGACATGCCAGCTGCAAAATTTCTTCCCGTGGCACCTAGCACGACGATGCGACCCCCCGTCATGTATTCGCAACCATGGTCACCGACGGCTTCCACCACGGCGTGAACGCCGGAATTTCTTACCCCAAAGCGCTCTCCAGCCATGCCGCGAATGAAAACTTCGCCGCGCGTAGCCCCATAGAGGGCGACGTTGCCCGTGATGATGTTGTCTTCGGCAGGGAAAGTGGATCCTGCCGGAGGATACAAAATGATTCGCCCGCCACTGAGCCCCTTGCCGAGATAGTCGTTGGCATCGCCTTCCAGCTCAAGCGTCATGCCTGGTGGCACGAAGGCTCCAAAGCTCTGCCCGGCACTTCCTAAGAAATGCAAGTGGATCGTCTCGTTAGGAAGGCCAGCAGCACCGTATTTGCGCGTGACTTCGTTGCCGACAATCGTGCCGACCACGCGGTGCACATTCGTGATTGGGAGAGTCGCTCGAACTTCCTCGCCCCGTGCAATTGCTGGTTCGCAGAGTTCGAGCAGGAGGCTCACATCAAGGGACTTCTCAAGCCCGTGATCCTGGGGAATCTGGCAGTAGCGACCGACTTCCGGACCCATGGGTGGTTGGTAGAGCATGGCTGAGAGGTCGAGGCCAGTGGCTTTCCAGTGGAGAATAGCTTGCCGTGCTTCGAGCTTGTCCGTACGCCCGACCATTTCGGTCAGCGCCCGAAAACCGAGGTCGGCCATGATTTCTCGCAATTCCTGTGCGACGAATCGCATGAAGTTTGCAGTGTGCTCCGGATCTCCAGTGAAGTTTTTGCGGAGCTCGGGATTCTGCGTTGCCACACCCACTGGGCACGTGTTGAGGTGGCAGACGCGCATCATGATGCAGCCAAGAGTAACAAGGGGCGCCGTGGCAAAGCCAAACTCCTCGGCTCCCAGCAGTGCTGCAATCGCGACGTCGCGGCCTGTTTTCAATTGCCCATCTGTCTCGACCGCGATGCGGCTGCGGAGGTTATTGAGGACGAGCGTCTGGTGGGTTTCGGCAAGCCCGAGTTCCCAAGGCATGCCGGCATGTTTGATGCTGGAAAGTGGCGAAGCGCCGGTGCCGCCATCGAAACCACTGATGAGCACCACGTCCGCATGGGCTTTGGCAACGCCAGCGGCAATGGTCCCAACACCAACTTCTGAGACAAGCTTGACGGATACCCGTGCACGGCGGTTTGCGTTTTTTAGGTCGTGGATGAGCTCGGCAAGATCTTCGATCGAATAGATATCGTGATGAGGCGGTGGGGAAATGAGGCCCACCCCAGGTGTCGTGTGGCGAGTCTTGGCGATGGGCGGATAGACCTTGCGACCGGGAAGTTCGCCGCCCTCGCCGGGCTTTGCGCCTTGGGCCATCTTGATTTGGATTTCACGGGCATTGCTGAGGTAGTGACTCGTCACGCCAAATCTTCCGGATGCGACTTGTTTGATTGCCGAGTTCTTCGAATCTCCCGCTTCATTCGTCCACGTGAAGCGTGCTTCGTCCTCGCCGCCTTCCCCTGTGTTAGATTTTCCGCCGACCCGATTCATGGCGATGGCGAGTGCCTCATGGGCTTCCTGCGAGATGGAGCCGTAGCTCATGGCACCTGTCTTAAAGCGCTGCATGAGTTTCTCCACGGATTCGACTTCCTCGATCGGAACAGGGCTCGCGTTCTGGAAGTCCATAAGACCACGCAGCGTGAAGTGCTGGCGGTCTTGTTCGTTCACCAAGGCGGCGTATTTCTTGTAAGTCGCGTAGTCATTTGTGCGGACAGCTTTCTGCAAGGAATGGATGGTCTGGGGATTGAAGAGGTGGTCCTCTCCATCGCGCCGCCATTGGTATTCGCCACCGGCGTCGAGCGTGGGATTCACATCCCCACGAGGAGGAAACGCGCGCTCATGGCGTGCGAGGAGTTCCTTGCCTATGACTTCAAGATCGGCGCCTTGAATGCGTGAAGGTGTCCCAGTAAAATACTTCTCGATAAGTTTCTCGTGCAGACCAACCGCTTCGAAGATTTGTGCTCCACGGTAGCTTTGGACGGTCGAAATGCCCATCTTCGCCATGGTCTTTACGACACCTTTTACCGACGCCTTGATGAAATTTTTCACGGCCGCCTTGTGAGCCACGCCGGTGAGCAGTCCCTGCCGAATCATGTCATCGAGGGTCTCGAAGGCGAGGTAGGGATTGATCGCGCTGATGCCGTAGCCAATGAGCAGGGCAAAGTGGTGGACTTCGCGAGGTTCGCCGGATTCCAGCACAAGGCTTGCCTTGGTGCGTGTGCCCGCACGGATGAGGTGGTGGTGCAGGCCTGCCGACGCAAGCAAGGCAGGCAGCGCGGCATGCGTGGCGTCCACCCCGCGATCGCTCAGGATCAGAATATTCATGCCCTCCGCAATCGCCGCATCCGCATCCGCACAGAGCCTGTCCATGGCAGCGCTTAGTGCCGCCGGCCCTTCCGCAGGATCAAAGAGTAGCGATAGCGTCGCTGCGTGGAATCCGGGACGTTCCACGTGGCGGATTTGCGCAAGTTCTTCGTTGGTGATGATCGGCCCTTCGAGCTTAATCATCCGGCAGCTGAGAGGAGTGGGTGCCAAGAGATTTCCCTCGCTGCCTAGCATCGTAAGAGTGGCGGTCACGATTTCCTCACGAATCGGATCAATCGGAGGATTTGTGACTTGGGCGAAGAGCTGCTTGAAGTAGTTGTAGAGAAGGATGGGGCGATCGGAAAGGATCGCCAGTGGCGTGTCGGTGCCCATGGAGCCGAGCGGTTGCACACCATCCCGACCCATCGGGCCGACGATCACGCGTTGATCTTCAAAGGTGTAACCGAATGCTTGCTGCCGGTGCAGAATCGTGGAGTGGTCTTCGAGCGCTTCATGAGAAGGCTCAGGAAGTTGGCTCAATAGGACATGATTCGCATCCAACCAATCGCGGTAGGGGTATTCATTTACGATGCCAGCCTTGATTTCTTCGTCCGGAATAATGCGGCCTTGCTTCGTATCTACGAGGAACATTTTTCCTGGCTGCAAGCGACCTTTCTCTGCGATGCGCTCGGGTTCCGTAGGAAGAACTCCAGCCTCGGACGCCATGATCACGACGCCGTCCTTCGTGATCCAGTAGCGCGTGGGACGTAGACCATTGCGGTCAAGGATCGCACCAATCAACGACCCGTCAGTAAACGCGATAGAAGCCGGCCCATCCCATGGTTCCATGAGACAGGAGTGAAACTCGTAGAAAGCCCGCTTGTCATCCGGCATCGTTTCGTGGTTTTCCCATGGCTCTGGAACCATCATCATCATGGAATGTGGCAACGAACGGCCGGAGAGATGGAGCAATTCCAAGCAATTATCGAACATGGCGGAATCCGAGCCATTCGTGTTGATAACAGGAAATGTGTCTGCAAGCTGCGGCCCAAACGCCTCGCTCGTGAGCAGGGATTGCCGTGCACGCATGGCATTCACATTTCCACGCAGTGTGTTGATTTCTCCATTGTGCGCGATGTAGCGATAGGGATGCGAGCGATCCCAACTTGGAAAAGTATTTGTCGAGAATCGCGAATGCACGAGAGCGAGGCAGGATTCGAAGTCCGGATCGCGTAGGTCGCTGAAATACTGCGCCACCTGCACCGGCATGAGCATGCCTTTATAGACAATCGTGCGGCTAGAGAAGCTCGCAATGAACCACAGCGAATCAATTTCCGGCACGCGAATTCCTAAAGAAGCACGCTTGCGCAGGATGTAGAGTTGACGCTCAAACGCGGCCTCATCACCACAGTCCGCACCTCGAGCGACGAAGACTTGCCGCATGCGGGGTTCGCTCGCGACGGCTGTCGCGCCGAGAGAGGAGTGGTCGGTAGGCACTTCCCGCCAGCCGAGTAACGTGAGGCCTTGCGTCCGAGCGATTTCCTCAAAAATCCCCTGAGCGGCTGCCGCCTCCTCAGGATTTGGAGAAGTGAAAACCATTCCGACGCCGTAGTGGCCGATTGGCGGCAGAGAAATGCCTATCTCGCCACACACGCGCCGCAGAAATTTATCTGGCACTTGAGTCAGAATTCCTGCGCCGTCACCCGTATTCGACTCACTTCCACAAGCCCCGCGATGGTCGAGATTGTGCAAGATCGTGATCCCATCGCTCACGATCCCGTGCGACGCCAGACCTTCAATGTTGACCACAAAGCCCACTCCACACGCATCATGCTCAAACGCCGGATCGTAGAGGCCTTGTTTGGCGGGTCGGGTCAGTGGTCTTACGGCGGGTTTCGGCATGTCTTGTGTTACGTCCAGATTCGGGTTTCGTATTCGCGCTTTGCGTGCAGGTTTCTCACAACGCGAACAACCCGCATTTGGTATCTACCGACCGCCAATTAGACAATCAATTTATGGCACCTTTTTGCCATGAGCCGGAGATTTACTGATTCGTAGCCCGCAGCTCAGGAGAGCTTGCGTTCTTCAGCCTCAAAGCCGACGACGGCCCCGTAATCGTCACAGATCGCTTTCACTTGAATGTCCACGTCGTAACGAGATCCATTCTTATGGTAGTTCACCATCGGAGTAGAGCAGTCTTTCCCAGCGACTACGGCTTCTCGAATAATTTGGATACTTTCGGCAGAAGTTTCAGATCCTTGTAGAAGGGAGCCCGGCTTGCGGCCTCTGATTTCGCCAAAAGAAAATCCACACATCCCGCAAAATGCCGGATTGACTGCCGTCACGTCGCCCGCTCGGTCGCTGGTCACACGCGCTGGCTCATCGGCGATGCGTTGCAGCACACTATCAAGCATGTCGTCCGGCAATGCTTCTTCGGAGGATGCATTCATGGATTGAAGATCGTAAATCATTTTTTGAATATTTGTGGAATCCATTACGAACCTATCCTCCTTGGAGATGCTTTTTGTCAATGGTATAACTTATCACAGTTTTTTAAGAATACTCGCGACGAGTCCTCCAATGTCATGCACGCGAGCCTCAATATCAACAGAAAGGCCCAGCGTGCGCATGCGCTTCGAGGTGACAGGCCCGATGCTGGCGTGCCGAACGCCTTCGTGCGCGGGGAGCTGGAGAGCATGAAAATGCTCCGCAGTTGAGGCGCTCGTGAAGGTTACGAGATCCGCACCTTCTTTCCGATACCGGGCGAGGCCGGGGGCATTCTCATCCGTCTCCGGAACGGTGCGATAGGCAACCACTTCATCCACGATGGCTCCTAGATCAGAGAGCGTTTGCGCCAGCACATCGCGGGCACCTTCAGCCTGCGCGAGAAGAATCTTGAGATTTTCGACGCTGGTCTCTTTTTGCAAGGCGGCCACGATTTCCTCCGCAACAAACTTCTCTGGCTGCACATCGACCTGAAAACGAAAGCTCTGCACCCGCGCAGCCGTAGCGGGGCCAATAGCGGCGATGCGTGCGCCCCCAAGGTCGCGTGCGTCGCGGAAGATTTCGTAGAAGGCATTGAAGAAAGAATCTACGCCATTCGGACTCGTAAAAATAAGCCAATCATAACCTCGCGCATACGCGACCACTTCGTAGAACGCGCGCTTATCCGGTGGGGGTTCTATACGGATCATCGGCATTTCGTAAGCATCAGCACCGAGCGAGCGGAGTTCCGAAACGAGTTCTCCGGCTTGCTGCCGTGTGCGAGTGATGGCGATGCGCTTGCCGAAAAGCGGCAGAGATTCGAACCAATTCAACTGCTTACGAAGTAAAACCACGTCACCAAAGACGGCGACCGCTGGGGCGTGAAAATCGGCTTCTGACGCAAGGCGGGCAATGTCGCCAGTCGTTCCTATTAGCGTTTGCTGCCGCCCCATCGTGCCCCAGCGCACGAGGGCAACGGGCGTTGCGGCTGCCATGCCCGCAGCGAGAAGACCGGCGGTTATTTCATCAAGGCGTTCGATGCCCATGAGCATGACTTTTGTGCCTGGTGCCTTCGCGATGGAATCGTAGTCCAGCGTGGCATTCGGCTTCGTCGGATCTTCGTGTCCCGTAAAAATCGTGAGCGCAACATTCTGGCCGCGTTGAGTCACGGGAATGCCCGCATAGGCCGGCCCGGCAATCGCTGAGGAAATGCCCGGCACGATCTCAAAGCGACAACGCGCCGCCGCCAATGCAAGAGCCTCCTCCCCACCTCGCCCAAAAACAAACGGATCGCCACCCTTCAGGCGAACGACGCACTTGCCCGCGGAAGTCGTCTTAACGAGAAGGCTATTGATGTCCTCTTGACTGAGAGTGTGCGCGCCAGCCTGCTTGCCAACATAAATTCGCTCTGCCGATGTCGGTGCCCACGCGAGCAATTCCGGATTACTCAGGTAGTCGTAGATCACGACATCGGCCTTCGCGAGGCAATCGCGGCCCTTCAACGTAATTAAAAGCGGATCGCCGGGCCCAGCGCCGACAAGATAACAAATGCCAGATTTCATGGTGGCGAGAAGCTACTCGCGACATCGCTCACCATAAAGCGGCAATTTTCGGCCGCTGCCGAAGCAAGGACGAGGGTTGTTCGTGACCATGCCGCGAAGCGGGTAACTTTTGAGAGAGTGCGTCGCGACCACGGTTGACGTTGATCCCTCCTTGGAGCAAACCCGCCTCACGCTCGAAGAGCGAGGCTGACGCGAAGCGGGAGAGGGAGCAGCCGACGGGCGGCACCGGCACACCCAAGGGAGCGGCTGGACTGGCGCGGCATGTGCCGGGG
>Ga0105045_10004027_pt1 | contig 12727 bp, 13 predicted proteins | sample MAT02_FD_78089 | JGI IMG/M metagenome (GOLD analysis project Ga0105045, IMG submission 78089) | Freshwater microbial communities from Lake Fryxell liftoff mats and glacier meltwater in Antarctica - MAT-02 (megahit assembly) | ecosystem: Environmental > Aquatic > Freshwater > Ice > Liftoff...
CTTACCATGCTAAATTATTAGAGGGGATCTGCCAGGCAACCGCTCATAATAAGTCGATACCTCAAGCCATTGCGGGTATTGTCATCTGGGTTAGTGGCTGTTTAAGCGATGTTGAAAAGCAGCTGAAGCTGTTATTGGAAGAATTAGATAGTCGAACTCAATCGAAAATGTCATTTGCTGCGCAATATTTGGATCCTACTCTAAAAAAAGACAATCAACTGAGCATTCTCGAAAAAGAGCATCTTTTGGTAAAAAATGCATTATTTGTCAGAGTTTTTGGCAGTAAAACAACAACAGACAAACTGGATCAACTTTTAAGTGAAATATCAAGAAGGCAGCATCTGGCAATGATGAAAGGTGCAAGCAGTATGTTGATTGAACATTCTCTGGATTTTGCTGATAAATTGCTCACAACAGCAGGATCAGATCGCCAGCGTGAGCAATGTGCGGCTTTAGCCGATAAATGGAATCTTTATCGAACACAACCTACAACCAGCGATTTACCGTCGATACGAAAATTAGCCGTAAACGATGCATTACCGGGTTATATCCAAGCGTTTGATAAATCGATTTATAATTACTTTGTTAAAAAACACAATTTACCAACCGATTTTCATGAGCAGATGTTAGAAAAAACAAAAGAATGGCATTTGACTGAAGCCCTGCTAGAACCGGAACGAATACTAAAAAAACACCCATTAAGTGAATTCTTAGCAATTTTGACGCCTCTAGCTTCAAAAGCAACGCATGGCTTTTTTTATAGCAAACCTTCTGAGAGTGATGCTTGTAAGCTGTTTGTCAGTTTTTGCTTAAGTATTCAGGCTCATCAATTGGCAAAACTTTGGCAAAATCGCCAAGCCAATTATCAAAATTTGCAGTTGCAATTTGCCCCAAGCGATATCAGTGGTACTTTAAATACGCTAGTCAATCAATTAGCCAAAAAATATGATATTGGTCGGGGGGATTTTAATAAAGGGTTATTTACAGCAATTGCAAAAGACAATGATTATTTTGCCTCATGGTCATCTGTTGCAATGCCAGTGATACCGGTTGCTGCTGCAACTGGTACATCGACAAAGCATGTGTATCGTTTGTGAGGCGTTGCTTTGGTGCCGGAGGAGAGACTCGAACTCTCACGAAGTTGCCCTCACCAGATTTTGAGTCTGGCGCGTCTACCAGTTCCTCCACTCCGGCCGATAAGACGGAGCGAGTATAGCAAAGGAAACCCCAAGAACAAAGGACTTTAGAAGTTGCGTCATCGGCCCTAAAACGGTAGATTGCAAACCCTGAGTCAGGAACTATTTTAAATAGCCTGATTGGTTAGTTTAATTAATTACTTTTGGGTGAATCGATGCGTAACTCGCTTTTAGCAATCTTTCTAATTTCCTTCTCAACCGTTTGTTTTGCCGATACAGGCGCTCAAGGCCCTGGCATGATTGGAAATGTGTTAATGCTGGGCGGCTTTTTGTTCATATTTTATTTCATGCTGATCCGCCCGCAAAGCAAGCGAGCTAAAGAACATCAAGCGTTAGTATCCAGTATCGCAAAAGATGATGAAGTCGTTGTAAACGGTGGTATCCTGGGTAAAGTGATACGTGTGACCGATCAGTTTATCGTTGTTGCGATTGCAGATGGCGTTGAGATGAAAGTCCAAAAGCAAGCCGTATCCGCATCGATACCTAAAGGGACACTTAAAAGCATCTAAAGGACTATAGAGGACGACACTATGCTCAATAAATTTCCCACTTGGAAATACTGGCTATTATTAGTCATATTGACGGTTGGACTCATTTATTCTGCGCCCAATCTTTTTGGCGAAGATCCAGCAGTGCAGGTGTTGCCTACGGCAAGCCGTGCACTGACCAAAGCAACCAAAGATGAAATTGAAAAAGTTCTGACTGAGGCCGATATCTCTTTCAAATCTGTTCGTCAAGAAAATGAGAGCTTGCTGATCCGCTTCAAAGACACGCCTTCTCAGATCAAAGGTAAAGATGTTATCTATGACAAATTGGGTGAGAACTATACCGTTGCACTGAATCTTGCGCCCAAAACACCCGCTTGGTTGGAAGCGCTAGGCGCTAAACCGATGAAGTTGGGATTAGACTTACGGGGCGGCGTGCACTTTTTAATGGAAGTGGATGTTGAATCTGCTATTACTCGGCGTATGGAAGGCACTTTAGGGGATATCCGCACGGATTTGCGTGATGAGAAAATCCGTTATCGACAAATTTCCCCAGGTACGAACGAAACCATTAATCTCTATTTCGATGATCGAGACACATTAAATAAAGCTTTAGCACATTTACAAAAGCGTTATGGTGAATTCGATTTTCTGGCACAAAACCAAGATGGTAAAATGCAGATCGTCTGCCAATTGAAACCTGCCAGTATTCAAGAAATCCGAAACTACACCTTAGAGCAAACGCTTTCAACTTTACGTAATCGCGTGAATGAATTAGGGGTGGCAGAAGCAGTGGTGCAACGCCAAGGGGCGAATCACATTGTGGTTGAGTTGCCAGGTATTCAAGATACGGCACGTGCCAAAGATATTTTGGGTAAAACCGCGACGTTAGAATTCCACTTAGAAGCGAAAGAAGAAAGCCTCAAGGCAACGCCAGGGCGCCAAGCACCACCGGGTACCAAGTGGTATACAGACAGAGAAGGCCGTCCCATTCTTTTGAAAAAGCGAGTTGTTCTAACCGGCGATTCTATTACAGGCGCCTCCATTGGCGCTGATGATCGCACGGGTCGACCGGCGGTGCACGTCCGTGTAGGTGGAGCTGGCTTGCCGCTATTCAAAAAGACCACGATAGAAAACATTGGTAACTTACTAGCCGTGGTTTATATCGAAACCAAAACGGAACAAGAAATTGTTGATGGTCAGCTGATTAAGAAGAATAAAACCCACGAAACCTTAATTAGTATTGCGACTATCCAAAGCGCCTTAGGTAGCAACTTCCAAATTACGGGTTTTACACTGCCAGAAGCACAAGACTTATCGTTGCTATTACGAGCAGGTGCCTTACCGGCTAGCATTCAAATCGTTGAAGAGCGAACGGTTGGCCCAAGTCTTGGTCAAGAAAACATTCGATTGGGTATTTTATCGATTCAAGTCGGATTAGGCCTTGTTGTCGTTGGGATGATGCTCTATTACAGCGTATTTGGGATCATCGCTAATCTGGCACTGTTGATTAACGTTATTTTGCTGGTTGCCATTCTATCGGTGATGGGTGCAACGCTAACCTTGCCTGGTATGGCGGGTATCGTGCTGACAGTGGGGATGGCGGTAGATGCTAACGTGCTTATTTTTGAGAGGATCCGCGAAGAATTGCGGCATGGCATGTCGATTCAAGCGGCCATTCATAGTGGTTTTGATAGAGCACTGGCGACTATTATCGATTCTAACTTAACAACTTTAATTGTGGTCATCATTCTGTTTAGTATTGGAACTGGTCCGATTAAAGGTTTTGCCATTACCACCTGCATTGGTATTTTAACCTCAATGCTCACGGCGGTGACTTGCACCCGAGCGATTGTAAATTTAGCGTATGGTCGTCGTTCTGTTAAACATCTGCCAATAGGGATTTAGCATGGAGTTTTTTCATCGCGAAACCAAATTTGATTTTATGGGCATTCGTAAGTGGACAGCATTGCTATCCACGGTTGTTATGGTGGTGTGCTTAGGGCTTCTGTTTGTTAAAGGCTTAAACTTCGGATTAGATTTTACCGGTGGTACTCAGTTAGAACTGCGCTATGAAAAGCCCGTCAACTTTGAAGAAGTTCGGGAACAGCTTGACAAAGCAGGCCTAACGGGAGCTAAGGTTACTCAATACGGCAGCGCTCGCGATATACTGGTTAAAATTTCGAATCGAGCCGGCGTTTCAGAGCAACAGCTGGGTCAATTAGTGTTAAATGCCTTAAAAGTGCATCAAGACAAAGTCGAATTGCGTCGTATTGAGTTTGTGGGGGCAGAGGTCGGTGAAAACCTCGCAGAACAAGGAACCCTTGCGGTCGTTGTGGCGCTACTTGCTATGATGCTCTACATTGCGGTGCGCTTTGAATATCGCTTTGGTGTCAGCGCAGCGGTAGCCCTAATGCACGATCCTATTTTGATTTTGGGGATCTTTTCCTTTTTCCAATTTGATTTTGATTTAGCCGTTTTAGCAGGAATTTTAGCGGTGATTGGTTATTCGTTGAACGATACCATCGTTATTTACGATAGAGTCCGAGAAAATTTCCGGAAAGTTCGTAAAGGCACACCGAAAGAAATCATGAATTTGTCGATTAACCAAACGCTGTCTCGAACCATTATGACATCAAGCTTAACGCTTATAGTGGTATTAGCCTTGTATTTCATCGGCGGTGAATCGCTGCGCGGTTTTTCATTGGCTCTGATCATCGGTATCATTGTTGGAACCTATTCTTCTATCTTTGTTTCGGGCGCGTTAGCATTAAGCATGGGGTTAAGCCGTGCTGATCTCGTGCCATCTAGCAAGAAAGTCGCGGATGAAATGCCGTAGTAGAGGTAAAGATGCACCGTTTTGCCAGTCGTACCCTTCTTATTGTCTTTTTACTGTTACCTTTTCAAGGAGTGTTTGCTAAAGCACCCCATTCAACCAAACCCCTCATAGGTATTCTACTCAACGATGGTGGAGAAGGGGGCTACTCCATATATCCTTGGTATGCTATGCGCAAAAACTATAGCGACATTATCGCCAAACAGGGTGGAGTGCCGGTCTTTATTGGGCATGACGTCAGTGTGGTTGAAGACTATCTTGATAAATTAGATGGCATCGTATTAACCGGTGGCGATCTTAAATCCCCACCACAAGGGTATGAAAAGGGCGAACATAAAAGGGTTGAACCGAAATATTATTCCAGACACTCAATTGAGTTTGTGATTGTTCAAGGGGCTTACAAACGGAATATCCCCTTATTGGGCATTTGTGCGGGCATGCAAAATATGAACGTTGCTTTAGGTGGCACGCTGCAGAATTTAAAGGAAGCGGGCAAAACATCGATTGAGCATCGAGTTGATAATCGCGAACAAATTCAACATCAAGTCATTGTGGTACCCAATTCATTATTGTATCGCATTATGAAGAAGAAGCAGTTTGGGGTTAACAGCAATCACCGTGAAGGGATACTCCGTCTTTCCGATAAGTATGTGGTCACCGCGCGTGCGCCAGATAACGTGATTGAAGCTTTTGAAGCGCCCAATAAAACTTTTTTTGTTGGGGTGATTTGGCATCCCGAGTTTGTATTAAGTGATCAAGATAAAGCGTTGTGGCATGCGTTTGTGCAGGCATCAGCGGGCTATGCTGCAAAAAAGAAGCATGCCAAAATAAATTTTAGTCTTAAATAAAAATTTAGGATGGTTTCTTTTTTACCGGGAGTAGCGGTTCTTGAGGTTTCCCGTTTGCATCGAAAATACCCCCCACTACAAACTTTCTATTTCCTGAACGTGGCGAAGTTACATGGATGCCCGCCGGTGAGGAAATAATTGGCCCGACATAAGGGGTTAATTTAACGTTCTCGTTATTTTTTTGGGGGCCTTGTGCTGACATAATGTTACTCCATTGGATGGTACAAAAGATGTTCAATGCAACATTCTAACTAAATTTATTAGCCACTGTCTGTCAGGAAATCTTCACATGAATAGGTTTTGCGATGAAAGGTATTGAAAAGCTGCATATTAGTTTTACACGCAGCTTCATTAAGTGGTTCTAACTTTTAAATGATTGGTGATATAAATCGAGCATCTGTTGATGAATTTTTGGCGGAGCCGCTAAAATGCTTTTAGCGCCTAAAAAGTTCGGGTTGCCTTCAATGGTGGTTACCCAGCCGCCAGCTTCTTGGATCATCAATGAGGCAGCAGCCACATCCCAGGGCTTTAAACCAAATTCCCAGAAACCATCTAAACGGCCCGCAGCCACATAAGCTAAATCTAACGCAGCAGCACCTGCACGGCGAATACCCGCACAGTTGGGGATCAAGCCTTTGAAGAAGGTGAGATATTGATCGAGATTTTCGAATTCACGAAAGGGGAAACCTGTTCCAAGCAATGCGGAATCGAGCTTATCGAGGTTGCTGACGCGTAAGCGGCGACCGTTCATTTGTACGCCTTGTCCACGTGTGGCACTGAAAAGCTCATCACGGACGGGATCATACACGACGCCATGAATGATTTTGTCGAGTTGCTTTACGCCAATGGAGATACAAAATTGTGGAAAACCGTGTAAGAAGTTCGTTGTGCCATCAAGTGGATCAATAATCCATTGAGTCTCGTCATCCCCTTCTAGCAGGCCAAACTCTTCCCCTAAAATGGTGTGGTGAGGGTAGACCCTTTTGATAGTATCAATGATGATTTCTTCAGCCGCTTTATCGACCTGGGAAGCAAAATCGTTATGGCCCTTTTCGATAATCGTTAAGCTATCAACGTTATCTTGTGCTCTTAAGATCATTTTGCCAGCGGCTCTGGCTGCCTTGACGGCGATGTTCACCATGGGATGCATAATGTCGGACCCTTTTTAAGTTTGATGGCATTATACTCAAACGTCTCGCCCCTTGCTATCATAACCCTTTTATCAAGTAGATTAACAAAGTGAACCAACCAATTTCTATTGTGCTTTGCCAGACAAGCCATCCCGGTAACATAGGGGCAAGTGCCCGGGCCATGAAAAATATGGGTTTAGAGCAGCTTGTGTTAATTGACCCACTTATTTTCCCTAGCGTTCAAGCAAATGAACGTGCCAGTGGGGCAGATGATGTTTTGGCGAATGCTAAGGTTTGTGGCAGCTTAAAAGAGGGTTTGGCTCACTGCCAATGGCTGTTCGGCACCAGTGCGCGTTCACGCTCTTTTCCTTGGCCGCAATTAACCCCTTTTGAGGCTGCGCAGAAAATATTGGATCTCACTAATCAGCAGCAATCGGTTGGCATTTTATTCGGTACTGAGCGGTCAGGGTTATCGAATGCACAACTCCAGCATTGTGACTTCCATATTTCCATACCGTCTAACCCTGATTTTAGTTCTTTAAATCTCGGTAGTGCCGTGCAAATTATTAGTTATGAAATCTATCAAGCTTTGCTAAAAAGCACCGGTGAGAAGGTTCTGCCAGCGGTTGTAAGGGATAAAGCAAATCATGATGAAGTCATTGGTTTACTTGAGCATTTTGAACGAGTTGCCATACAAATCGGCTTTTTAGATCCTAAGCATCCTAAAAAGCTTTTACCACGGCTTAAACGTTTATTTGTTAAAGCCCAGCTTGAGAAAGAAGAAGTGAATTTGCTACGAGGTTTTTTGAAGTTGGTAGGGCGTTAAAATACTCGGGTAAATAGGCGTATTTACAACAGATAGCCAGATTGGTGGCTTTACTTGCATTTGACAGTAGTTTGTATCTTTAATAGACCACCATTAAGTAGACAGATAATCTATATAAATATGTTGTTTATGTATACATGAAGATTATTGAAGCTATTCCCATTTTAAGGGCCTTTGATCAACAAGATCAGTATGTTTTCACCAAGCATGATTTGAAAAAGCTTTCGCGCTTGAAATCAGGGGTAAATCGCGTTTTTCCCCCTGATAACCCCCATCGCGCAAGGCAGCACTTCTTCTATGCTTCGCATCTTGAAGTGCGATCGGTATATGCGTCCCGTTGTTGAAAAAGAACTTTTACATTACAATATTTTGTACATTCTTGATAAGCACGAATTGTTAAATCAGCTTACTTTTCAAGGGGGTACTTCTCTTCGGCTATGTTATGGTGGCCAACGCTTCAGTGAAGATTTAGATTTTGCGGGTGGTAAAAACTTCAAGACAGAACAGCTCATGGAGATGAGCAAATGTCTTGAACAGTACATCGGTGAGCGCTATTTACTCGATATCTTGGTCAAAACACCCAAAGACCTACTTGATGAAGTTTCACATGGAGGCATTAAAGTGAATACCTGGCAAATTCGGGTGGTCACAGCGCCGGCAAGAAAAGATATCCCGAAGCAAATGATCAAAATTAAAGTTGCCAATATCCCATTCTACACGAGAGAGATCCGTCGCTTACAAAGTAACTATGAATTTCTGCCAGATGGTTACGGCGATACTTTGATTGGCGTTGAATCTCTTAATGAGATCATGGCAGACAAATTGATTTCATTTCCTCAATGCCAAAAATATATTAGGTATCGTGATATCTGGGATTTACAATGGCTTAAAAAACAGGGTGCAACGCCCAATTTTGAGTTAATTGCCAACAAAATAAATGACTATGGTATCCAAAATTATAAAGAGACAGTTAAGACCATGATGTCACGTCTACCGGACATTATTCATGGCAAGGCTTTTCATTCCGAAATGTCGCGATTTATACTAATGGATGTTCAGGAAAGAACACTAAAAAAAGAGAAATTTTATCTATTTCTAGAAACTGAATTCAATGAGTTGTTTAATTCAGTTTCTATGCATACTACTTGAGAGCAAAAAAGGGAAAGCGATCTGAATTACACCCAGTTTTGCCCTATAGTGCGTAAAACCGAGATTTTAGATCACTTTTTACTACTTGCCAAAGGCGATTACGAAGAGCAAGAGCGTTGGCGGCTTGAGGCCGGTTCGTTTTCAACAAGCATTGTCGTTTCATCTTGCGGTTGTATTTCAGGCTGCTTTTTGGCATAAATTTGAACAACCTTCTTTGCCATTGTCATCGTAGTGCCATCTTCTGCATGGATAAAAGTATTCATTAAGGGGAAAAACCCCGAAATATACTGGTGCACATCTTTGGGTAGGTCTTCAATACAGGTCACATAATAATAAGGCTTCAAGAATACATCCCGATAATTTTTCTCCAACGCGGCTTTCAATGCTTTATTATCAAAATCTAGGTTAACCTCAAACAACAAGGTGCCTGGGATATTTTGAGCTAAGCTCGCTGCACCATCAGGGCCGATGTTGTTGTCCCCAAGATAAAGAGTGGTGATCTTCGTGCCCTTCAAGGCTTTACCCAATCTCGCTGCACCATCAGGGCCGATACGGTTTCCCTCAAGGCCTAAGGTAGCGATATTAGTGTCTTTCAAGGTTTCACCCAGGCTCACTGCGCCGTCAGGTCCGATGCGATTACTCCCAAGGTCAAGGGCCGTGACCTTAGTGTCTCTCAAGGCTTTGCCCAAGCTCGCTGCGCCGTCATCACCGATGTTATTCCACTCAAGGTCAAGGTTGGTAACTTTCGTGCCTTTTAAGGCTTCTCCCAATCTCGCTGCGCCATTAGGACCGATGCGGTTGCCCCTAAGATCAAGGGTATCGACCTTCGTGCCCTTTAAGGCTTTCCCCAATTTTGCTGCGCCATCATCGCCAATCTTAATCCAAAAAAGGGCAAGGGTAGTGACCTTCGTTCCCTTTAAGCCTTCGCCCAATCTCGCTGCGCCGTCATCGTCGATGTTGTTGTTTCCAAGGTCAAGGGCCGTGACATTAGTGCCCTTTAAGGCTTCCCCAAGGCAGGCTAGGTCAATATTTCGAGCTTTACGCCGCAGAGCTAATTTTGTGATACCCTCTTGAATCAGAAAGGCCTGAAAATCTTGATAATGACCCGCGCTAACTTCTTCAAGTAGCGTTTCTAATGATTTTTCAATTTTCTGCTTTTGACTGGGGTGGGTATCGTCAAGAATGTCATTGGGTCCACGTTTCATTACAAGGCCTCACTTAATATCTGAATTAATCGGGTTTGCGCGCAATAGCCTGCCCAATAAGCGGAACATTTGCTGCTCTTTACGAAATACCCTGTTTAAATCCTTAAGATCTAGCATCGTAACTGGGTTTGCCATCAATAGAACAGCTATTGCCGGCGCGGCAGCCTTTTTCTTTTTAAGGTTAAGGCTTAGCAGGTTTGTTAGGGGTGTAAGTATTTTCATTGTCTACTACTTCAACAGGCAATTGTGTTGAAGGCTGTGTAGCTGTGTGTATAGGAGTGAAGGCACGCGCAGGATAAAAGTCCCTTAAGAGCTTATCGACTTCAGTGTCTGCAGGTTTATTGCTTTGATTAGTTGCAGCGGTTTCACGGCCATCGACAGGCTTTGCTAATGAGAAGCCTTGATACATTGAATTAACATAATCAGCAAACAGTTTAAAAAGCATCGCTATCAATTCACCGAATTCTGGATATTCTACAGAATAGCTAGCAGTGGCGTTTTGTCTGTTTTTTAAGCGTCTTTGTTTTTCATATTCAGCTTGTTTCATGAACTTTTTCTTCCTAAATTTGCTTATACACATAGTATTTTATTGGCTTTAGGGGGTCAATGAAATGGCGATAAGTAGCATTTAGGGCAGACAAGGTGATCCATCATTAGGCGTATTTACAACATAAGCCCAGGTATTCCTTAGCTACAACTTTAATAAAAAACCAACTACTAAAGCGGCTGAACCCAGCGCTGTTCAACGGGTTGGCTTTGTTGTTGAAGAAACACCTCAACTGCCAAAATCCGCTAGAAGATTGTTTAAATAATTTCGTCATTGCAAGGGTGCTTGCGCCCGCGGCAACCCAGTTTCTATGATTTGGGTTGACGATGTTCAGGGTTTCACTGCGTTATGACTCGATTATGCAGGACAAAATCCAACTTCTCGTTTTCACGTGAAGATCAATCTTGACTAATTTAGTCTGGTTTGGCATTCTGCTTGCAGTTCTCCAGAATAAGAATAGTCATGAAGCTAACAACTAAAGGTCGTTACGCGGTCACTGCTTTGGTCGATTTTGCGCTCCACCAGCGCGAAGAGCCCATGAGTATTGCTGAAGTTGCTACACGCCATGGCATTTCTGCCACCTATCTTGAGCGCCTGGCGGGCATTCTGCGTGCCAAAGGCCTCTTAAAGAGTGTGCGTGGCTCAAAGGGTGGCTATCACTTAGCCAGGCCCGCATCGCAAATTACCGTTGCCGACATTATCCATGCAGTTGATGAAAAAATAGATGCTACCGCTTGCCAAGGCAAAGCCAATTGTCATGACGGCAGTGTTTGTATTACCCATCACCTGTGGGATCGCCTTAACCAACAAATCGTCGACTTCTTAACTAGCATTACGTTAAGCGAACTCATTAAAGAGCCAACGCTTTTGTCCTTTAAAACTAAATCATTACCATTGCAGTGGGTGGGTTTACATCATGCATAATGCCATTTTACTCTCCAGTAACCATGAATTCTCGCAACCTTGTAGCCTTGTTCTTGCGCAACAGTTATTGCGCCAGGGTTTAGCGAAAATTGTGCAGTTTTATCCGTTAACCGTACAATTCAAAGGCGAAAAGCCAGAAGATGACAGGGTGCTAACGATGACCACAGGAAATAAACCACCCAGGATGGATGATGCTAAAAAATATTTGATAAGTGAAAGTCTTTAATGAATAAACAACTGTATTTTGATTATGCTGCTACCACTCCCCTTGACGTCCGTGTTATCGAGAAAATGGTCGAGTGCATGCAAACTGATTTTGGTAATCCCGCTTCACGTTCTCATGCTTATGGCTGGAAAGCAGAAAAGCTTGTAGAACAAGCACGTGAAGATGTTGCAGCCCTTATCAATGCCGACCCTCGAGAAATCGTTTGGACTTCCGGCGCAACAGAATCTATTAATTTAGCCGTTAAAGGCGCTGCGCAGTTTTATCAACGTAAAGGTAAACATATTATTACTAGTAAAATTGAGCACAAAGCGACGCTCGACACTTGTCGTCAGTTAGAACGCGAAGGGTTTGAAGTGACCTATTTAGAGCCTAATAAATGGGGGCTAATTGAAGTGGAAAGTGTTAAAAACGCAATCCGTGAAGACACCGTGGTAGTGTCGATTATGCATGCTAATAATGAAATTGGTGTGATTCAAAATATTGAAGCCATTGGGAAGCTCACCCGTGAAAAAGGCATTATTTTCCACGTAGATGCAGCGCAAACGGCCGGTAAAATCAGTATTAATATGCAAGCCAACGAAATAGATTTAATGTCGATTTCAGGGCACAAGCTTTACGGACCTAAAGGCATTGGCATTTTATATGTGCGTCGTAAACCCCGCATTCGCTTAAATCCGCAGATGCATGGTGGTGGTCATGAGCGTGGTTTACGCTCTGGCACCTTGCCAACCCACCAAATCGTCGGCATGGGAGAGGCATGTAAAATTGCGAAAGCCGAAATGGCGGGTGAATCGGTTAAAATTGCTGCGCTTCGCGACCGATTATGGGAAGGTTTAAGCGACATTGAAGAAGTGCATTTAAATGGACACCCGACCCAGCGTTTGCCTGGTATATTGAATTTAAGCATTAACTACATTGAAGGTGAGTCGTTATTAATGGGGTTAAAAGATTTGGCGCTATCTTCTGGATCGGCATGTACGTCAGCTAGTTTAGAACCATCGTATGTGTTACGAGCCCTCGGCTTAAACGACGAATTGGCCCATAGCAGTTTACGCTTCTCTTTTGGACGTTTTAGCACCGAAGAGGAAGTAGATTATGCGATTGAGGCTGTACGTAAAATTATCCATCGCCTGCGTGAAATGTCGCCTTTGTGGGATATGCACCAAGAAGGCATTGATTTAAGTACCATTGAGTGGGCTGCCCACTAGATAACAATAGAAAAGGTGTTTTATGGCGTATAATGAAAAAGTAATCGATCACTACGAAAATCCGCGCAATGTCGGTATTTTAGACAAAAACAGTCCTAACGTGGGCACGGGTATGGTAGGCGCACCTGCTTGTGGCGACGTGATGAA
>Ga0105045_10004028_pt1 | contig 12727 bp, 9 predicted proteins | sample MAT02_FD_78089 | JGI IMG/M metagenome (GOLD analysis project Ga0105045, IMG submission 78089) | Freshwater microbial communities from Lake Fryxell liftoff mats and glacier meltwater in Antarctica - MAT-02 (megahit assembly) | ecosystem: Environmental > Aquatic > Freshwater > Ice > Liftoff...
GAACCGCTGGGTTGCAGCGGTTGTGGTCAAGCCTCGTGGAATTTTTGGTTTACCAACGACACCGTCCAGCCCCTCTGCGCGACATGTCACGACAGTGCCTAATGATGATGGTGAAACCGATTTCAAAGCTCGGTGATCACCACTCGATCGTTCCGGCCCGCTAGCGCACGAAAGATTGCAATGTCCACCTGCGTCGCAATCCCACGCGTTGATCCGTCCATCAGCATGAAGTGAGCACCACCGAAATGTGGGCCCCAAAATCCACCCGGACTTCCGGTGGGAGCATTGGGTCCGCCGGTACGAACGTGGACCGTCACCATCGTGATCGCCGGGCGAACCGTCGCACCGACCGCTTGGCCACGTTGACCGGCGACCGACGGCGAGAAGACCGTTTGTCCGCCCGGAATCACGCCAGCCCAACCGTTGGGCGAGAACATACTCGACCGCTCTCCAAAACCGATCGTGTTGGAGGTACCGTCCAGGACGTCTTGGTGCCGGATCGCTTGGTTGCGGTGGAACATGCCGTTGAACGGAAGCTCTTCGTACTTTGCCGTGTAATTGCCGGTCGGCCCGTTGCCCGTCGCATCGGCTCCGCCAAGCACGGCGACGTAGCTGTTGGCGGCAAGATCATTGACACCCACCGCGCTGGGCCACACCGAGACCAGCCCGGCCCAGGTATCGCTCGGACAGCGAAACGTCGCGACCTCGGATGAGCGTGCGAGCTGATTCGCCGGGTCGGTGATCGGTAGGCCGAAGTTAATTTTTTCGTACAAAGCCGTCTGCTCAAGCTGCGGCAAGAGCATCGACAGCGCGCTCCATCCAGGTCCAATCTCCGGAACCGGATCGTTGCTTCCGCCAGACCAAGGGCCGGTCACTCGGGAGATAAACCCAGGCGGAAACGTGCGAAACATCGATTCGTAATTATGAAGCGCCAGGCCGATCTGCTTCAAATTGTTTTTGCACTGCATCGTGCGAGCGGATTCACGTGCTGCCTGAACGGCTGGCAACAGCAATCCGACGAGAATTCCGATGATCGCGATCACGACCAACAATTCGACCAACGTAAACCCACGACGGCGGGATTGAAAAGCAAACATCGACACAAGCGATCTCCTTCACGGATCCGAGGAACAGCCCAGTTTTTGGTTTAGCTGGCTGGCTCTCCCGCAAAGGTATCGCGTGGATTGGCTTGCTTGCTCGACCCCATTTTGCTGCTAATGAGAATTATTTTCAATAGCACCTCGCTGATTTCGCAAAATTGCCAAAATTTGACGATGGCGAAAACCGAGCATCCGGTGACAAACCACTTGTCTCGTCCACCAGTTACGATGGCAAGCTCGTCGGGGCCGATCGGCCACCGAAACTCAGTTACATCCTGGAGCGAGCTGATGAAATCAAGTCTTTTTCGAACGCTTGGCCTTTTGGGGCTCGTTTCGCTTGCTGTCGTCGCCGGCGCAGCGGATCCCTACGAGACGTACATCAAAACGTCCCGGGATTTCGAACCCGTCAAACAGGACCGCGATTGGCTGGTGAAGGCGTACCCGAGCTGGTTGTTCATGCCATGGACCTACCAGTGGACGATCGGGTTCAACGACGCTTCGGGTAAATGGTCCACGGTCACCGGTTACAACGGATCGTTTATCGATCGCGGGGACCTCGCCACGCCGACCAGCAGCACCGGGCGTCTGCAATGGATCGAACAGTTCAAATTGCCCTTCTACATGGATCACGTCGCCGGCAAGGGCATTCTGCACCTCTACGATGGCGATAAAGTCAAACCGCATTTGGACGAACTGCACTCGACCGGAATGCGTCCTTTTCCACTGAACGACCAAACTCGCGCGCTGCTTGAAAAACAGATCCGGCAAAATATTTCCGGCGTACTGCAATCGCCCCAGCGAGCTGCTTACGCGCTCGACGACGAACCCTCCTGGGGCCATTTCGTCCATCCGACCATGTGGCGTATCAACGACGATCCCGACGCCTTCCAAAATTGGCTGAATGAAATTTATGGACCCGACGACGCACCAAAGCGGACATCATGGGCCACCTATCAAAACGCATGGGAAAATCTTAGGGATTGGTCGATCGCGGATTTTGATGTCAGCGAACTGATGGACCAATGGACATTCAATGATTCCCAATGGGCCAACGAATTGGGCGAATTAGTCGAGTACACCAACACGATCGATCCCGACACCCCCGTCGGATTGGTCGGCGGACAAATGCCCAGCGCCTTCGGTGGATTCGACTACGCAAAATTAATGCGGAAAATCCAGTTCATCGAATCTTATAACCTCGGATCCTCCCAGGCGATCATTCGTTCGTTCAATCCACAGCATGCGGTTCCCGCGGTGACGACGCTGTTTCATCAATCCGTTGACGATACGATTTGGCAATGTTGGTATTACCTCGCGCATGGCAATAAAGGTCACATCGGCTGGGTCGAAGGTTGGTTTGATGGTGAAACGCCAAAACCATGGCACGAGGAAATCGCACCGGCATTGCGTGAATCCGGCCAGAAGATCGGCCCAAAGATGACGAACGCGTCCTGGCAACACGACGGGGTCGCTATCTATTACAGCCATCCGTCGATCCAAATGGGGTGGATTCTTGATGCCCAGGCACATCGCAACACCTGGATCAATCGCAATGCGGACGAGAGTCTCAGCAGCATCGTTCACGTCCGTCGTGCGTGGGAAAATATGCTCCGTGATTCTGGCATCCAGTACAATTTCATCAATTATGTGGACGTGATCCAGAATGGGATTTCCGACGAATATCGCGTGCTAATCCTGCCGTCCTGTTATTGCCTATCGAACGCCGAAGCGGACGCGATCACCCAATTTTGTAATCGCGGCGGCACCGTCATCGCCGATTACATGCCAGGATTATGGGATCAACATGGACGCGGCCGCACGGATGGCGGCGTGCTGGACGAACTATTTGGCGTGCGGCACGATCCCGCAATGAAGGCAAGCGATGTTTTCAGCGAGCAATTGTGGACCGAAACGGATCAAGACGCGAACTATGGATGGAAAACGTATGAGGAACTGCTAACGAATCAAACCGATTGCATCATGGACCCCAGCGGATTCCACCGCGCGGTCCGGTCGATGCCGGTCATGAATAATCATAAGGTCGGCACCGGCAACGCGGTGTTGATGAACCTGTCGCCTCAATGGTACGCCGCGTATCGCGCGCGAGGCCCCGAAGCGGCCAAAAAACGACAAACGTTTATGCAACCGGTTCGCGACGCGGGCGTTGGTCCATGGGTGCGATTGCAGGGTGATGTCGATGCTCTGCACGGGTACGAAATTACCTATTGGAATCTGCCCCATGACGACGAGACACCAAGAACGATCTTATACGTTTGCCTTAATCCAGAAACACGAGGAACGTCACTGGGGGGTGGCAACTCGGTCGGATTAAAGACAGACACGGTCCCGGTAACGGTTCGGTTCAAGATGCCGCTAAAGAATGTCATTGACGAACGGATGGGTCAGGCGTTGCCCGACGGTCAAACGTTCTCAATGAAATGGGTAATGAACGAAGCGATCGTGCTATCGTTTGATATGCCATAGTAACGAAGGGTTGGCGGGGATTCCTGACGCTCGTCACTCTCCGGGCCTGAAGGCCCGACTCTCCCGCGTTGCGGGAGGATCGGACGTCAGTCCGGGGTGGGTTCGGCTGAAATGCCCTCCCCTGTTGGCTATCGATCATCGAATGGCCGATTAGCCGCGAACGATCGTCTTGCCATGCTTGGTGATGACGATTTCGACGCAGTGACCGCACGGCCATTTGTAGGTCAAAATCTTTCGTCCGAAGATGCCCGGGCGGCATGAGTCTTGGCAAGGCGTTTCGCAGGCACACTCCGCGGGAACACACACGGTGACTTCATAAGTGCAGCAGGTGCATGGATCTATCACGCACAGCGTTACATTGACCGGTGGCGGTGGGCAAACCGGCGCGGGTGGGCATACCGGTGCTGGAACGCACACGGGTACCGGCTCGCAGGCAGGTTCACATGCTGGTTCGCAGGACGCTGCGGCGCGATGATGACCAAACAGACCCGCCGAAGCGGACTGCTGTGCCACAACGCTGGCTGCAAATACGAAAACCAGAACGACGACCGAACGAACGGCAAATTTCATCTTCATTCCTCCCTAAGGCAATTTATTCACTCGACTCCCCACTGGAACGAGCCCAAACAGTTTACCCAGACTTTGCAATCCGCATACCCGGTGCGGAGTCCGGTTTGGATGGAGCCCCATTGACGACGAGGGCGCTGCGGCCTCCATGGGATCAGATATTTGAGTCAGACTCAGCGGCGGGTAACTAGGGCGACTAAATTCGCAATCAATGGGGCGAACTTTTACGCTGAAGGGTCTGCCTGGGTTACAATCCGAGGATGACGCGGAGCCTTTTGGCAATGCGTTGAATCCGACCTTCACGCATTCTTTCGCGGTGAATTCTCGATGCCCGCTATTTTCCGCTGCGTCTTTGCGCTCCTCCCGTTCACGTTGATCGGTATCGCGTCGGCAGACGACAGCGTTTTGCTGATGCCGGCGGAATTTAAACTTCAAGGGCCATCGGGACGACAACGATTGGCCGTTGCGTCGGTACGCGGTGGGAATATCGGCCCGGCAGCGGCCGAAGCGGATTTTGACTTGTCTTCATCTGACGGCAACATCGTTCGCATCCAAGGGATGACCGCCGCAGCGGTCGGAGACGGCGACGCGGAAATTACGGCAACATTCGTTAACGGCCAGGTCGCCCGTGCTAAAGTTCACGTGGTGGGTACGGGGCGAAAGAGGACCCACAGCTTTCGCAATGAAATCCAGCCGATCTTCGCTCGCCTGGGGTGCAACATGGGATCGTGCCACGGGGCGCTCGCCGGCAAAGGCGGTTTTCGTTTGTCATTGCGTGGCTATGACGCGGACGCGGATTACCAGTCGATTACTCGCGAAGTCCGTGGCCGCCGGGTCGAGATCGCGGACCCGGGGCGCAGTCTTATTTTGGCCAAGCCGACCGGTGCATTGCCACACAAAGGCGGGCTCCGCTTGGCGATTGATTCTGACGAGTATCGGACCATCGCCAGTTGGATCGCCGCGGGGGCTCCGTCGCCTCAGGCGAGTGATCCGCGTTTGACGCACATCACGGTGACCCCCGAGAACGCAGCGCTTGCTCCGGGCGACGGGTCGCAGATTCTTGTCACCGCTCATTACACCGATGGCGGTGTCAAAGACGTGACCGGTTGGGCGAAGTTTACGGCGACGGACGAATCGGTGGCGAGCGTCGATGACGACGGTCGGGTCATGGTGCGTGGTCCCGGTGAAGCCGCCGTACTGGTCTGGTTTAATTCACAGATCGCACTCGCTCGCATGATCGTTCCTTATCCTTACGATGTGCCACGCGACGTGTACCAGGATGCTCCGCGCCGCAATTTTGTGGACGAATTCAATCTGCATCAGTTGGAAAAGCTCCGGCTCCGGCCATCACCACCGGCGGACGATTTCACGTTCATTCGTCGCGCGACCATTGACACCGTCGGTCGCTTGCCGACGCCTGACGAGACGCTTCAATACGTCAGCAGCGTTGACGTCGACAAGAAGACACGATTAGTGGATCGCTTGTTGGCCAGCGAAGATTTTGTCGCGTATTGGTCTTATAAGTGGAGCGACTTGTTACTGGTCAATGGAACGAAGTTGCGACCGATCGCCGTTCAGTCTTTTTACAAGTGGATTCGGAATTCGGTTCGTGAGAACAAACCCTGGGACCAATTTGTCCGCGAGATCTTGACGTCCAAAGGAACCAGCGACGAACAGGGTGCAACCAATTTCTTTGCCATCCACCAAACACCCGAAGAAATGACTGAGAACGCGAGCCAAGCGTTCCTTGGGCTGTCAATTGGTTGTGCGAAATGCCACAACCATCCGCTGGAAAAATGGACAAACGACCAATACTACGCGATGGCAAATATGTTCTCGCGGGTCCGCGCGAAGGGATGGGGTGGCGAACCGCGGTCCGGCGACGGAATCCGCACGGTCTATGTTTCCACCGAGGGCGAATTGTTGCAACCCAAGTATGGCAAGCCCCAGCCTCCCGCACCGCTGGATGCAGACCCGATGGCGTTTGATGATCCGCGGGACCGCCGTGAAGTGGTCGCGGCTTGGATGACCGATCCTGAAAATCCGTACTTTGCAAGATCAATCGCGAATCGCGTTTGGGCGAACTTCTTTGGTCGCGGTTTGGTGGAAACGGTCGATGACATGCGACTGAGTAACCCAGCGTCCAACGAACCACTGATGAACGCGGTTGCCGAACATTTGGTCGCCAATGAGTATGATCTGAAACAACTGATGCGATTGATTTTAGAAAGCGAAACCTATGGCCGGAGCAGTGTGCCGACGGACGAGAACGCTGGGGAACTTAAATACCTCAGCCGATACTATCCGCGACGAATGATCGCCGAAGTGTTGCTTGATTCGATCGATCACGTTCTGCAAACTTCGAGCTCGTTCACCCAGGTTGCATTTCCTGGCGCCGATTTTCAGGACACGTCGTTTTATCCGCCAGGCACGAAAGCGATCGACCTATACGATTCCGCCGTCGACTCCTATTTTTTGAAGACTTTTGGACGCAATACTCGCGAGATCACGTGCGAATGTGAGCGGAGTTCCGAACCGAGCATGATCCAAGTCTTGCATATGTCCAATGGCGAAACGATCAATCCGAAACTGCAAGCTGACGGCAATGCGATCTCGAAATTGATGGCCGAAAATGCCACCGACGACGACGCGATCGATTCGTTATTTCTGTCCGCACTGTCCCGCCGACCCAGGGATGATGAACGGGCGAAGCTGAACGAAATCATGGCGGAATATGGAACCGATCGGCGAGTCGCGATCGAAGATGTTTTTTGGAGCGTGCTCGCCGGGACCGAGTTCGCCTTCAATCACTGAACGAATCAACTTCCCGTTTTGGGCGTCGCTTGCGGCGTAGGGTGGGACAAGGAGTCCTCAACGCAGGCCCACCAATCTCCCATGAAAGGGTCGGTCAACGCGGAAACCACCCAACGCACCCTACCGAAGCAAGTCGAGAGGTTTTTTAGGGACAGTTCCTCTTAGGAGTGCCCACGAACCGTCGTGGGATTGCCTGGCTTTAAATCGGTGGCAGGTCGCGGCCCTGGTCTCGCAACATCGCTTCCAGCGCCGCGATGCGAGCTTGGCTCGCATCGGCCCGCAGCGTCTCTTGATTCGCACGGGCTGCTTCTTGGTCCGCACGCTGAGACTCGCGGGCCGCGGCTTCGGCACCCGTGGCGATAATTGTTCCTTGCAAATCAGCCCATCGCATCCACGTGGCACCCATGTCTTCGAAGGGGCCCGTCCACAGCACCGGTTTTAAATCGACTCCGACGAGTGCCGATTCGGGATCGTCGATCAAATGATATTCCGTTCCTCGCAATTCAAAACGTTTTAACAAGCGATCGCTTAACTGCAGCAGCGGATCGAAGATGATGTAATTCGTGATTCGAATCGTTTGATAAATTTCCAATTTGGACGAGTCTTCCCCGCCAACTTTATTCGAAACGATTTCGACGACGACCTCCGGTGGTTTGCCGTACATCCACATGAAATACGATCGATTTTGCTTTGGCCCGGGATCCTGCGGAATCGTGACGTCCATGCTCAGCAGCATATCGGGCACGATGGCGGAACCGGGGAAAAGGTGAAACAGCCCCACGTTTGCCATCGCGACAAACGGGCGACCTGGTTTCCAGGACGTATGCAGCGGTTCGGCCAGCAACCGCATCTGTTTTTCGCTAAGCAGGTTGTCCACTGGGGTATCGTCCTCCGTGATCAGGATGTCGCAATTTGGAATCGCCGGATCGCCGGGCAACAGGATGCGATCGGGATCGATGAACTCGCCAGCGGGGCGTTCCTGCGGCGACAAGTGCGCGGGACCGTGGATCGGCACGGCGGGTTCCAATGCGGATGGAGGCGAATTTGGTTGGATGCCAGAACTCACGAGCGAGAATCTCCCATTCAAAAGTGTCCACCGGGAAGCGGGCTGCCATTGTAAACGACTCGGAAAAATGTTCGCCGCAGAAACGGTTTAATTCGATGATTTACGCACTTTTCGCCTCCGGCGATTTGGAATCCTGCGAACGTGCCCGCAGACCGCGACAACCGTTTGGTGACAGCGTAGAATCACCGCGGACCGTAAACCCTCAGAGAACCCGTGATGAAATTCCGCTTTCCGATTCTGATCATTGACGAAGACTTCCGATCCGAGAACACGTCGGGGTTGGGAATTCGAGCGCTCGCTCAGGCGATCGAGGGCGAGGGCGCCGAAGTCGTCGGTGCGACCAGCTACGGCGACCTGTCCCAATTTGCTCAGCAACAATCTCGCGCCTCGGCATTCATCCTGTCGATCGACGACGAAGAATTCTCGTCCGGTTCGACCGATGTTCCCGCGATCGGAAAGCTGCGAGATTTCATCCAAGAGATCCGGTTCAAGAATGCCGATATCCCCATTTTTCTCTACGGCGAGACCCGCACGTCCAGCCACATCCCCAACGATATCCTGAGGGAGCTGCACGGGTTCATTCACATGTTCGAGGATACGCCCGAATTTGTCGCTCGACATATTCTTCGCGAAGCCCGAGCGTACACCGACGGCTTGGCGCCGCCGTTCTTTCGGGCCCTGGTTCATTACGCGAGCGACGGGTCGTATTCGTGGCACTGCCCCGGACACTCCGGTGGCGTCGCGTTTCTGAAGAGTCCCGTGGGGCAAATGTTTCACCAGTTCTTCGGCGAGAACATGCTTCGTGCTGACGTTTGCAATGCGGTCGAAGAACTCGGACAATTGCTCGATCACACCGGCCCGATCGCCGCGTCGGAACGCAATGCGGCTCGGATTTTCAATGCGGACCACTGCTTCTTTGTGACCAACGGAACATCGACGTCCAACAAGATGGTGTGGCACAGCACCGTTGCGTCTGGCGACATTGTGGTCGTTGATCGCAATTGCCATAAATCGATTCTGCACTCCATCATCATGACCGGTGCGGTGCCCGTGTTCCTGACGCCGACACGCAACAACCTCGGGTTGATCGGACCGATTCCGCTGGAAGAATTTCGACCCGAGAATATCCAAAAAAAGATCGACGCGAATCCGTTTGCCAGGGAGGCTCAAGCCGCAAACCCGGGACGCAAACCACGTATCCTGACCATTACCCAGAGCACCTATGACGGCATCATCTACAACGTCGAGACGTTAAAAGAATTGCTCGACGGCCAAATTGATACGTTGCATTTCGACGAAGCCTGGTTGCCGCACGCGACGTTCCACGAATTTTATCGCAACATGCACGCGATCGGTCGCGATCGTCCGCGGTGCGAGGAAGCGATGGTCTTTGCGACCCACTCGACGCACAAATTGCTCGCCGGAATTTCGCAGGCCAGCCAGATTTTGGTTCGCGAATCCAAGACCCAAAAACTGGATCGCCACCTTTTCAACGAAGCGTACCTGATGCACACGTCGACATCGCCCCAGTACGCGATCATCGCGTCCTGTGATGTCGCCGCCGCGATGATGGAACCGCCCGGCGGTACCGCGCTGGTCGAAGAATCGATCACCGAAGCGTTGAATTTTCGCCGTGCGATGCGCAAAGTCGATGCCGAATGGGGCAGTGATTGGTGGTTCCAGGTTTGGGGTCCCGACGAAATTGCCGAATCGGGGATCGGCGAGCGGGACGATTGGTTGCTCGGTTCAGACGACAATTGGCACGGGTTTGGGAACCTCGCGCCCGGTTTCAATATGCTCGACCCGATCAAAGCAACCGTCGTGACACCGGGATTGAACGTCGAGGGGCGATTTGCCGAATGGGGCATCCCGGCTTCGATCGTGACGCGGTACTTGGTCGAGCATGGCGTCATCGTGGAAAAGACCGGCCTGTATTCGTTCTTCATCATGTTTACCATCGGCATCACCAAAGGCCGCTGGAATACGCTGCTCAGCGCCCTGCAGCAGTTCAAGGACGATTACGACAAGAACCAGCCGATGTGGAAGATCCTGCCGGAGTTCTCTCAAGCCCATCCAAAGTACGAGGGGATCGGGTTAAAAGACCTAAGCCAACAAATCCACGACACTTACAAGAAAAACGATATCGCACGCGTGACGACAGAGATGTATTTGTCGCTGATGCAGCCCGCGATGAAGCCATCCGATGCGTACGCGATGATGACCCATAAAGAACTCGATCGCGTCGAGATCGACGATCTCGAAGGGCGCGCGACCGCCGTCTTGTTGACACCCTACCCACCCGGCATTCCGTTGCTGATTCCCGGCGAGCGATTTAACAAAACCATCGTCGAATATCTTCAGTTTGCGCGAATGTTCAACCAAAAGTTCCCCGGCTTTGACACCGACATTCATGGCCTGGTCGAGGAGGACGTTGACGGCGTGCGAAAATATTACGTCGACTGTGTACGCGCCAAACCGCTCGATCGAATCAACGCCGCCTCGGTTATCCAGCACGGTCGCGTCGACGCGGCGATCGCCGATCAAACGGGTTTTCCATCCAAGGTCTAACACGATAGGATCAGGCGGCCCCATCGAACCACTTACCGCCTGGAATCCATCGCGTTGTCATCCGTGAATCCGAACGAGTCGCCGATTTCGTCCCAGTTCCAATCGTCACTCAGCAAACGTGGCCCCGGCCGACGGCCCGATCGTATCGAGATTGCCCGCAATTGGTTGCCCCGGTACACCGGGATGCCGATCGCCGAGTTTGGCGACTATATCCTGCTGACCAATTTTCGAACCTATCTCAATGAGTTCGTCGCCCAGTTCGATTGCCCCATTCGTGGCCTTGAGGCACCGATGCAGGCGGCGACCAATCGCGACGGTTTGACGATGATCAATTTTGGCATCGGCTCAGCCAACGTTGCCACCATCATGGATCTGTTGATTGCCCGGATGCCCAAAGGCGTTTTGTTTCTGGGAAAATGTGGCGGGTTAAAACGATCCGATGAAATTGGACGCTTTATCCTGCCCATCGCCGCGATCCGCGGTGAAGGCACGAGCAACGATTATTTTCCGCCCGAAGTTCCGGCGCTTCCGTCTTTCAAGCTTCACAAGTTTGTCAGCGAAAAAATCTTGGAGCATGGCTTGGATTATCGCACCGGCGTCGTTTACACCACCAACCGGCGGCTTTGGGAGCACGACGATCGGTTTCTCGAACACCTCGAACGCGTGACCTGCATCGCGATCGATATGGAGACGGCAACCTTCTTCATCGTCGGCCATTACAACCAAATCGCTCGCGGTGCGTTGTTGTTGGTTTCCGATGTTCCGGTCTTGGCCGAGGGCATCAAGAGCGAGGCATCGGACGAGGTGGTAACGCGCGAGTTTGCCAAGCTGCATCTGCAAATCGGCATCGACGCGATGACACGCATCGGCGCCGATGGCGAAACAATTCGCCACTTTCGCTATTAGACCGGCGACGGGATCTTAGTCTTTTCATGCGGCGAATCACGTGCTGAAAGCCAGTCGCACGCCTCATCGCACGTCACAATCGACACGATCCTTACCGCTCGCTCGCACCGACGGCTAGAAATTCTCTTTGGTCGACGAACATGACCTCATCTTGTGACCTATGGTTCATCGCGGCCCGAAATCGGTCGTCTTGAGTTCACCGTTACATCCTGTCGGATTCCGAAAATGTCACTGCTGCCAAAAAGTCGACGCGGAAGATCATTTGTCGACCCCGAAGTCCAGGGCGGACTGCTTCGCAAGATCGCGATTCATTGGTGCATCCTGTTTGTCGTCAACTCGTTGGCATTGATCGTTTGGATGCGAATGTTTGAGCAACCCGAGTTGACTTGGGCGGAAACCATTGTCGCCTGCGTTCGCCGGTTCTTACCGTTCTTTGTCATTACTGCGATGCTGATTCCCGCATTTGTTTGGGATACCTTGAAATTGACCAATCGCTTCGCCGGTCCCATCCTGCGGCTTCGATCCGGGCTGGCGGCGGCAGCAAAAGGTCAATCAGTCGAACCATTGCAATTCCGAAACAATGACTTTTGGCAACAAGTCGCAAACGACTTCAATAAGGTCGTCGTCGAAAAGTCGGCTTCGCCATCCTAGGGTCATGCTGCAAACTGGATTGACGTGACACGCAGCTTTGCAGGGGCAACCATGAACCAAACCACGCTAAATTTGATTGATAACAAACCGTTGCGCCGGAGCAGTTCGGCGCGACGTAGCGGGGTCGCGACGGTCGAGTTTGCGATCTGTCTGCCGATCCTGACGTTGCTAGTCTTCGGATCGATTGAGGCGGCCAGCTTTATTTTTCTCAAGCAATCATTACAAGTCGCCGCGTATGAGGGCATTCGTGAAGCGATCCGCAACGGTTCGACGAACACGACCAGCGCCGGTCGATCGATGGCGATCTTAAATTCACGCTTCGTCCTTGATGCGAACGTTGCGTTCCCGAACGGCAATGTTGCTGCGGTTCGTCGTGGCGAGCAAGTCATCATCGAAGTCAGCGCACCGACACGAACCAACAGTCCCCTGGCCGGTCAATGGATCGCCAACCGGACGCTAACCGCCCGCTTGGTCATGCTAAAGGAATAATATGAAAACATTCATCTCTGTTCGCGACCGTGCATCAAACCGCCGTGGTGGCATGTTGGTCTTAATCGCGGCGATGCTGATC
>Ga0105045_10004029_pt1 | contig 12725 bp, 14 predicted proteins | sample MAT02_FD_78089 | JGI IMG/M metagenome (GOLD analysis project Ga0105045, IMG submission 78089) | Freshwater microbial communities from Lake Fryxell liftoff mats and glacier meltwater in Antarctica - MAT-02 (megahit assembly) | ecosystem: Environmental > Aquatic > Freshwater > Ice > Liftoff...
CTTCCCCCGCGTGTCGCAATACTTCCAACACCTCTTCAGGATCGCAGCCGTAGATACCCGAACCCCACGCCGAATTCTGCTCGATGACTGCCCAACCTCTGCCAGTAATCACACCGACATCCAGAACAGTAGCGCGAGGAAGATCCACGCGCGAATCGGCAAGTATCGTGCGTATGAATTGCTCGGCCTCGGTCAGTTCTTCGTCTGTCGCTGCGTACTCCTGTTCGCGCTGAAGCTCACCTGCGCGCAAGTATACCGAGAGCGTTCGAGGGATGCGGTCGAGCACGAAGCAACGGAATTCTTTCTCCCAGGTAACGATCTCGGCAACCAGAACCGGCATCTCCTCGTGGTATCCTTTTGGCAATTCCGCACCCAGATAGACTTGAGCCGGAAAGCTCTTGTCGTTCGGCGGCTTCATGAACATCGGTTCCGTAATGGTTCGAGCCACCTGCAAGGTGGTACTTGTCACGTCTCGCTTGCGATACTCTTCGGGCAGGCGCGGCAACCAATCGATTGCAGGCTCCAAAAGTCGAATCCCAAATTGCTCCGCAAGGCTCGGCCCGAGCAATGCTTCGAGGTAGAGAACGGGTTCCGGCGCCGTCCGTAGTTCATCGGGAACTTGCCACCGTGTCAGCCGTTCGACACGCCAACCTAACCTGCCTGCAGCACGCCAGAGTGCTTGAGCATCTTCGGTGAATCGCGGAGTCAGAATGAGTGTTGGCATTGGGCTATTTTATACTACAAATTGCCTACAAAACAGCGGTTTCCACCCTTCCTGGGTGGCACCGGTTTTCAACCGGTGCAAACTGATAAAACGAAGAGCACCGGTTGAAAACCGGTGCCACCCGGAAAAGAACCACAATAAATCATGCTGAACGCGCAACTTCAAAGCTCGCGCGTCCGGCTAACGAAACCCAAAGCCAACAAACTCAATTATCATCATGGACATTGCGGCCGCTGCTGCCGAGCATGATGATTGCGAATAGGGCCAGAGTCACGCCTGCCGAGCCGGTGAGGTGGCTTGAAGCCCATCACGACTTCAGAAATGGGCGGCTGCCTATTTTACCATTTTTCGTTGTGCCAACCTTTCACTTTGTGCCATTCGCGCTTGTTCCCCTTTTTACTCCCTTACTTGCTTGCAACTTCCGCAGTCGGTTTCGGTTGCGAGAGTGATTTCACATACACCACAAGGTCGAGCAAATCTTTCGGCGGAACCGCCGCGGCACTCGAAGGCATCGGTGTACCGGGGATGCCAAGCATGATGCGTGTGTAGATGTGCGCGAGGTCATCGCCCCCTTTCAGAATGCCTTTCGTGAGATCGCGCGGCATCGCACGGGTTCCGTCGTCGTTGACGAACTTCGGGTCTTTCACCTGTTGGCCATCACCCTTGCCTTCCGCCCCGTGGCAGTTCGCGCAGACCTGCGTGAAGATGCGCTTCCCGTTCGCGAGTGCAACGTCGTTCGCTTCGGGGAACTTTTCCGGAATTGGAATTTGCTTGCCGACTTGCGTGAGCGTATTCAACCTCTCGGAGATTTTCGCGGGGTTGGGTTCATCGTCGCCTTCATCGTACTTCCGCTTCGCGTCGATATAGAGTCGGGAGTAAACGCCGGTCCGGGTGAATGAACGCACGTGTTTTACGACCGCATCGAGTTCATCGTCGTTCAGTTGCGAGAACGAAGGCATGGCCGACCCGGGGATGCCACGCTTCACGAGATGCTTGAGGTTGTCATCGGTCGGCATGGAGTTGTTCGTTGGCGTGGGCGAGTTCGCATCGGTGCTGCCGAACTTGTACTTTTCGTGGCCAAAGAATCGCGCACGAACGGTCAGCGGGGCAATGCCATTGCCATCGCCACGAATGCCATGGCAATAGGCACAGTTCTGTTCGTAGAGTTTTGCACCATTCGCGGGAACCGATTCTACGTGTGCTTGGGCGAGTTGCTGTTGCTCGCGTTCGTTCCAGTTCTTAATCAGTGCGGAAGGCACACCGTAGGCGAGGCCGATCAGAATGAACGGCAAGGATAGCAACAAGATACGGCTAAACCACGAAACACGAAACGCGGTAGCCGGAGTGGGAGGGATCTCGTTCGACATCGTATGGTCCTCGGCAGGAGAGTTCTTTCTATCTTATACTCCGCGAGACGAAAAGAGCATTAACTGATGGGTGTCGCTTCTCAGCAGATTGCCACACGTTGGAGTTGCGCGATTAGGGGGAATTTTTGTTAGTAAACCTTCGCTGAAGCCGTCTGGGCGTGAGCGAGCAAGTTCGCTCGGAAATCGGCGAAGCGTGCTGCCGCTCGTCGGTGGCATGGTGGGGATGGTGGCTCGTCGCCTGCGAACTTGTTCGACCTGTTGAGCCAGGAGCGCAGCGCGTGACAATGCAGGTGCAGCGGTGGGTTTGCAGCATCACCACGCCCAGCGCAACAGAAGTCGGATGAAACACCGCACCTGTTTTCATCAGGCCAGCCGCAGCCACGGGTGTGGCGAACAGAATAAACCAGACGATGCAGGCGAATCGACGAATCATTTTTTTACTCCTCAAGCCACGTTCAGAGTTCCTTTTCAGCGTAGGTCTTAGTCTTATCCCAGCTATTGTAGCCGATGCCGAGGTATTCGGTGTATCTCGGCTTGCCGCGGGCGTCTCTCAACGCCTTAATCATGTCTTGCGATTTCAACACTCTCGCGGTGGTATATTTGTCGTTGTGGAAACACCAGCAGGGATGTCCTTGATCTTCTTGGTGTCTTTCGGGTTGCTGCTGCCGCCAGCGGTCATGATCGCCGAAGTCCTCCGGTGGGTGGAACACGCTCTCGCGTGACCTCGCACGCCCTGTCTTCTTCCGTCATAGGCCGCACTGTTTCACTTTCACGGCTGCAATTCTATGGCAATGCTCACGTCGGTTGGCGAGCGGCCAGAGCCAGTGACCATTTCGCTGAATCGTGCTCCCGAGGCATACGAAGCGGTAGATCGATACAAACCCATGTACTCCCATTCGTTAACTCGCCTCTTAATAAAAAACGGAACCTTGTAGGAGGAGGCGGCAAGCATTGCTCCTGTTTTAGCCATGATGGGGCCGACTCCACAGAGTAGTTCACGCGGGGCTCGAGGGTTAAGTTCGGGAGTTACGCATACGGAGAGGACCACTCCGTTCAGCGTTGGAATACAGGCTTGCGTGCTGCCACCCAATGCAGCGTGGATCTGTTCTCGGGTGTAAGTCTTTCCAATTATGAACAAAAGAGGGTCCCGGTTAAATTTTGCCTGTGAGTGTAACAGGGTGGCGGATGTGCGGCCTAACGACACAGCTCAGCAGCGGCGGGGGCCGCCGAGTGAGCTATGAAATCCAGAAACGAATCATGCACCGCCGTCTGCTGAAGCGGTGGGTTGCAGCATCACCACGCCCAGCACGACAGCAGGCGGCGGAAACCTCTACGCTTGTCTAAATTTCAGGCGTTCTTGTAGCGACTTACGGGGACTCAAAATCGCTCGGTCTCCGGTTCAATCCCGGGACTGCCCACTTGGAAGATTCGATGCCAAACGATGCTGCCCGGTGCTGAAAGTTGCAGAACCCTACTATTTCTAGGATTTCCTCACTTCCCAGCTCGTTCCACCTTGATCCACTCCACTTCCAGCTGGAACGGCCCGGCTTTCTTGTCGCCGAGGAGGAAGCCGAGAGCGTTGACCTCATCCGGTTTCACAGCCCCGGCCTTCTTGACGACCTGACCGAAAGAGGCCGCCTCGAACTTGTTGAGCGGGATTTGAACCTCGATCCACTCCCCCTTCTTTGTTGGCACCGCGGCACGGTACGAAAAAGCGATCAGCGGTTTGTTCAAGTATAAGTTCAACGTGTATTCCCGGCCGTCGCCTCGAATTCGGGCGAGTAAAGTATCGCCTTTTTCCAGCCCGAGCTTCTTAGCCTTGGTCCGTACCGAGGCGAAACCGCCGTTGTTCTCCAGCGACAATGTGCCAAAGAACTCCAGCGTTTTTTGGTCGGTAATCTTGAACTTACCTTCAGACACGCCGCCCATCACTCCGTCGTTGACTGTCTGCCACTCCTTGGCAGCGTCGGCTTTGGTGAAGTCGAAGAGCACTTTCGGTTTTTCGTCTGCGCCCATTGTCGTTGTCACCATGAATAGGGTAAGGAAGCCAGACAAATACGTGTTTCTCATAGATAGCCCTCTCGTCAGTTTCTTTAGGAATGCCTCAAACTTCAAGATTAGGTGTAGCTACCAGCCGCTTTAAGCCTGGGCAGTATCAGTACGATACATCAATCAGGTGGGTTGGTCACTAGGAGACCGAGTTCCCCGTACACACTAAAATTTGGGATTGTCCGAATCGCCGATTTTATGGAACCTCCCAATCATTCTCCGCGCGGCGAGGTTTGATACCTTAATAATCGGACCGAATTGCTCAAATAGCCCGCCCAGGGTTTCACCCTGGGCTACTCTCTCCCGTCGCTCCGCGACGTAGAAAAGAGGCAAATTTCTGAGTCCCGTAGGGACGACTGCACATAGCCCAGGGTGAAACCCTGGGTGTGCTGATGAACTCAATCAGAATGTGTCAATTCTCCCCGCGCAAATTATAACAAGGAGGTTTCCATGGCAAAATGAATTGGCAGCTATTTGAATTAAGGCTTTTCTACACACTAACAATCCTGAATCAATCGGTGTAGCTGTCGAAGATGGGTGCAAAATCCGATGACACTTCCACGAAGACTTGCAGCAGAACGGGGTCGAAGTGACCCGGCGATTCGTTCAACATGCGACACACCGCCATATCATGCGAATCGCCCGCTTTGTATACGCGCTTCGAGCGGAGCGCGTCATAGACATCGGCGATGGCCACGAGCCGAGCGGAGAGCGGAATCGCTTCGCCGGAAAGTCGATCGGGGTAGCCCGTGCCATCCCATTTTTCATGATGATGCCGGGCGATTTCTATTGCCGTGTGGAAGAACGCCGAGGCGAAAAGATATTGCTGCGTGACCCGAGAGAGAGTCTCGGCTCCCGCTGCCGCGTGGGTTTGCATCAGGGCACGTTCGTCGGCGGTCAGCGCGCCGGGTTTGTTCAGTACGCCATCGGGTATCGCCACCTTACCGATGTCGTGCAATGGCGAGGCATCTTCGATCGTTTGCATCATCTCGGTCGAGAGCCGGCTCGCATACGCTGGCGTTTTCAATGCGGCTTCACCCAACACCCGGCAATATTTTTGAATGCGTACTAAGTGCGAACCGGTCTCGCGGGAGCGCTGGCCGACCAAATCGCAGAGTGCCAGCACCATCGCCGAACGAGCATGGAGCAATTCACCATCGCGGGCTGTGAGTGCCAGTTCCATTTCCGCATTCACGAACGCCAGGCGTTTACTGAGTTGATCGGCGTGATCTTGTGCCGCTTTTAGTCGCAGTGCGGCTGCGAGCCGCGCACGTAATTGTGTCATCGTGAAGGGCTTGACGAGGTAGTCATCCGCGCCCGCACCAAGTGTTTTGGAGAGGTAATCGCCATCGCCATGCCCGGAGAGCATCAACACTTTCAGATGCGGTGAAACCGATGAGGATCGCACTTGGCGTAACACATCGAGGCCACTGAATTTCGGCAACCCAATATCGAGCAAGACGGCATCAATCTGATGATGGGCAATCAATTCGATAGCATCCAGGCCATTATCGGCTTCAAAGATCTGCTCCGAGAGTGGAGCGATGGCTATGCGGACCAGCGAGCGAATCGCCGGTTCATCATCCACGATGAGGATGGCCTTGGCCCGCGGAAGCGATGCCCGGTGGCCGTGAACGGGAAGCTCGGGGATGAGATTGGGAGTCGTCGCGTCTTGGAAGAAATGCTGGCGAATTCGCACCGTTTCCTGAGTTGCCGAGGCATCATTTTCATGAGTCTGTGGCAGTAGGGAAAACACTGGAGTATGAATATTCGACATTAAACCGTTCCGTGGCGTAGTTTTGAGTCTAGGCTACTTTCATCATCGTTGATGTGCCTGTTAATTTTAGCGGATTTGCATCTGGAAAATAAGTCGGAGTGCTAATTTTCTCGCGAATTGTTGCTCAGGTGTTAAGATTCACGATCCGAGCAAAACATCTGGCCTCAAATCGCTCCCACAACCCTATATCTCGTGGATTGCCGGAGCGCGGAGGCGGGTTATTTGCCTTGTAGAATCAGGTCGAAGCTCGGGCGCGTGGTGCCATTTTTGTACTTCACGCCGGTCGTGCTGAACGCAATGCGCTCTGTGTGATCCTTCAACGGCGCGTGCTTGCACGAAAGCGAGACGATTTCGTAGCTGCTCAGCGGTTTCACTTCACCCTCATCGGCAATGCCGTTGCTGTTCGCATCGTGCCAGAGCGCGAGGCCGGTCAATTCGCTGCCACTCAGTTCGCCATCGCGGTTATCGTCCAGGGCACGGAGGGCATCGTAGCCGGTATCCCAGAAGAGCCGAAACGTGACGTTGCCGAAGAGTTGCAAGCCGGATGTCACTTTGCGTTCCGCCTTGGGGTCGTGGACGAGCCATGCGGCCTTCGGTGTAATCCAACTCCATTTGCGCACAAAGCCAGTGCCATCGGCATCGAATGTCACTTGGGCATCGCGGGCTTCGAGGTCTTCCGCTTTGAGGTTATCGTGAAGCGGAATCGCGATCGGCGTGATGGGCCGCGGGAGCTTTCGCAGTTTTGCGATACGTTCTTGGATCTTGGCGATTTCTTCTTTATCTTTTTCGGCATCGAGGAGTGCAATGAGATAACCGCCACCTTCGGTGGTGATCGTCTCCCCCGTAAGCCCCAGTGCTTGCAGTTTCATATCTTTCTTTTCCCAAGCATCTTCGACGAGTTTGCGGAAGAGCTTGATGGCTTCGTCTTTCTTGCCCATCTCTTGCGTGGCCCATGCGAGGCCGATGCGGGCCGTCATGTTCTCGGGGTCCAGCTTGAGCGCCGCTTCGTACCACTCCGCCGCTTTCTGCAAGTGGGCCATCGCTTCTTTCTTTTTCTCGGCATCGTCGGTCTTCGCCACGGCTTTTGCGAAGGGCAATTCACTCGGTGCATAGCCCAGCCAAGGAATGCTCGGCGATCGCTTCTCCACTTCGACTTCGCTGGTTTTCTTCGCGTAGGCCATTGCATATGTGCGAGCCAGGTTTAGCGGATGTTGAACCTTCTTGGGTTCGTCCTTCACGAGTTTTTCCAGATTCTCCGCGAGCCGGACCACTGGCACTTTTTCCAGGTCCGCACGGATGAAGATGGCCGATGCTTGCGAAGCAATCAGCAGAATTGAGACACACCAGAAACAACGCATGTTGTATCCTCCAGGACGTGATTTCGATCGTGTGTAGCGTACCCGAGTTTGCCAGGTGAGTACAGGAAGGCGGAACACGGCTGTTACAATAACAACGGGATTTCGCGTTCGCTTTCTTACTCCCATGCGTGCCACGATGAATCTGGACGACCCCATTTGCCTCTGTTTTCGTGTGAGTCGGCGGAAGCTTATCAACTTCGTGAAGCGGGAGCGGCCCAAGGTGCCGAGCCAGCTTTCCGAGTGCGGCGGCGCGGGCACCGGCTGCGGCTGGTGCATTCCATTTCTGAAGCAGATTCATCGCACGATTTCCGTTCCGGATGCCACGGCGGAGTTGGAACAACTTTCGCCGGAAGAGTACGCCCGCAGGCGCGCCGCCTATGTGCGGTCCGGAGGCGGTACTCCACCCGCTGGGGCGGAAGTTTTGCCGGATGCCGAATCTTCACCGGGTGCCTCAACGAGCGGGTGAATTGGAAACCTTGGGCAGCGGGAAAAGGCGCAATCGGAAACACTTCTCGAAGCAATTCATTCATCTCTTGCCTAATTTCCCGAGAAATCGGCAATCTCTTCCCTCTGCGGTTTGACCACCCGCGAAGCACAATCTAGGGTTGGGCGTGGGTGACAAGCCCGGCAACGCTCCAAGCCGATTTCTGCGATCGATTCCTGCTCCTGTGTCCGCTCCTCACGGCACATGATGCGACGAGGTGCCCGTTCGCCTTGGGTCGAATTGCCTTTTGGCCCCGATGCGCACGCCCGGCTGCACCAATAACACTGGGAGCTGCCATGATTCATTCGGTGCTACGGACTACCGTAGATTTCTTGAAACGCGAGGATGGGCCAACAGCGGTCGAGTACGCCGTGATGTTGGCACTCATTATCGTCGTCTGTTTTGCTGCGATTACTGCGTTAGGTGGAACGGTCAACTCGACCTTCGCTAACAGCACCTTGAACAGCGCCATCACGATCAAAGCCTCGTGATCCTACCCGGATCACACCCCCAAGACACGCGACATCAGCTGAGGAATTGTTCCTTGCGAAGTCGCTGCGGTACCTCATTCCTTTTTCTGGAGAACGTCGATGCGTCAGCAACTAAAGAACGTAGTGGAATTCCTGAAGCGTGAAGATGGCCCAACGGCTGTTGAATACGCCGTGATGTTGGCCCTCATCATCGTCGTCTGCATTGCAGCAGTCACGGCGATTGGTGGTGCATCCAACCAAACCTTCAGCGCCGTCGGTTCCGCGATTACCATCAAAGCCAGCTAATGTCGAAACTGCGCTACTCTTGTTAAAACCGATCCGGTTCGAGCCACTCCCGGCTCGTGCCGGTGCTCTTACGTTCAGCATAACTGAATTCACCAACAACTGTTCCCGCTCCAACTGTTCCGAGGTGTTCCTGGCATGGCCAACGACTTAACCATTCAACCGACGCAAAGCCTCGGGTTGAATAGCACAACACAAGATGATTCTCTGGGGATTGATCGCGCGTTCATCATCTCGATGGCACGCATTCCCGTACTCGCCCTCGTTTGGGTGGCTGCTGCGTATGCCGGCCATGCCATCTGGGAACTTGTCGCACCGGCTGCCGATGCAGCGACTCCGAGCACGATGCCGAATCTTGGACCAATCGTGGTCATCTGCATCGGCATGATTCTGGCAGCAGTGATTGATGGCTGGGCGTTCAAAGTACCGAACTGGCTCACGCTTTCGCTCGTGGTGAGCGGTTGGTACTTGGGCATTCTGCACGATTGCGGCATTGGCATTGATGCGGGCATCGGTGGCTTCGGCTCCGCATTGCTCGGCACTGCACTCGGCTTCGTGTTGCTCTTCCCGATGCTCTTTATTCAAGGCATGGGCCAGGGCGATGTGAAAATGCAAATGGGCTTTGGCGCGTGGGTGGGGGCTTACTTCGGCATCGCAACGGGTTCGACCGTCATCCTCACGGCCTTCTGCATCGGGGCACTCGTCGGCGGGGTGTTCGGCCTTGTGATGATGGCTCTCCGCCGACAGTTCTACAAGAATGCGGAAAACTTCCATGCGATCATGGTCGATCTGCAGACACTGATGACGGAAGGGCCGAGCAAAGCCGCAGATCGTGCGAACGCCCGTCGGCCATTCTGGGTGCGCTTGCCTTATGGCGTGCCACTTTGCATCGGCTTCATTGGCTACCTGTGGTATCGTTTGGTTCTCTCGGCGTAATCAATTCATCACCCGTGTTTCCGATTCACAATGGCGAAACCTTCAGAACGCAGAAACGCCACCACGTCGGCATGGATATTTTGATCGGCGAGGAGTGGAAATTCGCGGAGCTTCACGCTTCGCCCGCCGTCAGGTAGGTGTCGTGTTTCAGAGTGTTCGCGGCAAAAAGGATGGCTTGCCGGACCTGTTCTTCCGTGAGGAACGAGTAATTACGCACAATCTCAGACACGGAACCGCCTGATGCGACCAATTCGAGGATGAACTCCACGCTTATGCGGGTGCCAAGAATGATCGGCTTGCCGCCGAGAATCGCGGGATCGGAGGTGATGGCATCATTCATGATGGGTCTCCATTCGGTGGGTTCATCATACGCTTTCGCCTCCGCTTCGAGCAATTTCAACACTATGGAATTTCCCCTATCGCGGCCGTCAGTGGGCGATACTTCCTGGTGATGCTTGGCACGTTGGCCCCTGACATCGCAAATCCACAACCTCTTCGCCGTCGGCTCGCCCTTGGTGAGGAAGATATCATGAGTTTCTACAATCTGAAGTGGTTGGCGAACCTCGACTGAACGCCTGCGTAAATATCGTCGAGAATGCCAAGTTGCTTGCCGAGGGTGTGCAGCACACTTCGCTTATGTAGTAGGTGAGTGCGGTGCTGGACTGATCGCGGGCTTGGTGCCACCCTTCGCGCTCGCCATCTTGTGGAACTGCAGGTAAAAAACTTGCTCGATGTAGTCGCCGAAATCAAAGCCATCGTCCCGAAGTGTGTGGCAGAAGCCCCAGAGTTTTTGAACCACGTCAATCATTGTTGGCTCGGCCGAGAGCGTGTACGAAGTCGAAAGGTTGTGCTTATCTGAAGCGGCTTATTCGAGAATCGTTCGGCAGTGCTGATAATAATGGGGTAGTCGAGCATCATCGATGCATGAAGACGTTGTTCGTAGCCGGAACCATTCACGAATTTCCCAGGACGCATGCCGGGGAAAAGTTGCTTATACAATTGGTCCACGACTGCTTGGTTGAGCTTCACATCGGCTTCTACGAACACTTTCCGCGCGCTCACGGTTCTAAGCCACTGAATCGCGACGAACTGAGCGAGGTAGCTCCCGTTCTTTACACTCAATTCGCCCGCCTCCGCCTCAACAAGGCAAGCATCGAGGACTTCGCGGAACCTACCTTCCAGCAGGGCGAATGTATTCTCGGCCCACTGCGGATCATCATCCGGGTTCTCAAGTGTTGCCGGATCGAAGTCGTAGTAATAATCGAAACAGGCCGACTTGCTGACACCAGCTTGTTTGGCCGATTGATACATTTTATTGAAACTAAATAGCCCCTGTTGTTCGTCAGCGAACCCACGAAGATAACATTGCGGAACCGTGTGCTGGTTCTTTTTAATTTGTTTCGGGTCCCTAGACATGATTTATCCCAGCGCCTGGGTCTGATGCGTGTTGAAGGTTTTTGCCATGGAGTCGCCTGCTGTCTGACACGCGAGGCGTACCGCCCCCCCCAATCGCTGCTTCTGTTCTGTTTCGATCTCAGCCGGGGCAAAACGCCGCGCCCGGCGGACGATTCACGACATGATCCATCACCCGCTCCCAGAACGACCGGTGCGGCCAACTCGCGCTCAAACTGATCAGAACCCGACGACAACTCACTACGACCGTTGCGGCCACTTTGATCACCATCAATCGCCACGTCGCCGGTTGTCCCTGCCCCAGCAGATCACGTCGGCGACGCGCATTTTGATACCGTTTCCGATCTGGCTCCAGCAGCGCTGACACGGGTATGTCATGAGGAGTAATTGTGGGCACTGACACGGGCACGTCACCAAGAGTCGGCGGATCGGCCACCTCGCGACGCAACCGAGCTAGCAGGTTCAACGCCGCCGCGTGCAGATACAACCGAAAGAAATTCGCCAGGAATCGGTGATCGCTCAGACGGTCCATCGCCATGCCACATTTGAACTCCTTGTTCCGATTTTCACTCTCGCCACGCATCGCATACTCATCGTACGCCGCCTCCGGATAGGCCGATGCGCCCGAACGATTTGTCAGGATGAATCGGCGGTTCGTCCCCTGCAGGTTCGCCTCACATTTGGCGATAATCCAACGCGGCTGACTCCAGGTTCCCGCTTGATACCAAAAGCCCGTGAAGAGCCGTTGCGCTACCCCGGTTTCGTTCCCCAGAGTTACTCCGAGATCACTTCCCCGCCGTTGCGGGTGCAGAGAGCCCGGAACATGTCCATCGACGTGTTCGCGGTGATCAGCCGACACGACCCGTCCATGTTCAGGAACTGCGTCCCCGCCGTATGTGGCCCGATGAATCCCCCCGGGCTGCCCCTCAGGCTCGGCACGCTGGACTGGACGTGAACCAGAACTGCGGTGATCGCCGGTCGGAAGTTGAAGCTCGGCTGGGCCGGGTTGTACCGTAGGGCCTCGGGCGCGTAGACCAGTTCCTGACCGGGTATCACCCCGACCCAACTGCTCCGTGTGTGCCGGCTCATCCGCTCGCCGATCCCGATTGTCTGGCTCGTCCCATCCGTGATGTCAGTCAGCCGAACCTTGCTGTTCCGGTGGAACACGCCGGTGAACGGCTGCTGCTCGTATGCGAGCGTGCCCAAGTTCCCGGCGTAGCTGCACACGGCGGCCTGGGTCATCACAGTCGGAGTGTTACCGGCTGCTGGCGGGTTGCCCGAGTCGGTGATGTCGATCAGACGCGGAGCTGTATCGCCGGGGTCTACGTACGCCTTCACGATCGTCTCCCGAGCGGCCCGGTTTGCCGGGTGGTCGATCGGCAGGTCGAGTCGAATCTGCCGGTACAGATTGTCTTGTTCGATAAACGGAAGGATGTGGGCGAACAGGCTCCACCCGGGGCCGGATTCGGGAACCGGGTCGTTCGACCCGCCCGGCCAGGGGCCGGTCGGATTCGACGTGAACCCGGATGGGAGCGTTTGGTAAACGTCGTGGTAAGCGTGTAGGGCGAGGCCCATCTGCTTGAGGTTGTTCAAGCTCTGCGTCCGGGCGGCGGCGGCCCGAATCTTCTGGACGGCGGGCAGCAGCAGGCCGATGAGGATGGCGATGATCGCAATGACCACCAGCAGTTCGATCAGGGTGAAAGCCAAACGGCGATGAACGGGAACCATGGAAACCTCCGCGGGTCGAGCCGGCGGATCGCCGGTCTCGATACTCGAAACGGAGCCGTGCGCGACGGAAGGTGAGCGACCGAGGGTCTCGGTGCATCCCGTGCGGATAGCGGGGC
>Ga0105045_10004031_pt1 | contig 12720 bp, 14 predicted proteins | sample MAT02_FD_78089 | JGI IMG/M metagenome (GOLD analysis project Ga0105045, IMG submission 78089) | Freshwater microbial communities from Lake Fryxell liftoff mats and glacier meltwater in Antarctica - MAT-02 (megahit assembly) | ecosystem: Environmental > Aquatic > Freshwater > Ice > Liftoff...
CCTTCTGCACCACGGAGAGTGCGCCGGGGGCCAGGCTGTGCTTGACGAATTCGGCGAACTTGCCGGCGAATTCGGGGTTGCGCTCGACAAAGAGGGCATAGTCCGGGTTGGCCAGGGGAAGCTCCTGTTGCAGGCTGCGCCATCCCTATCCCGGCCAAGGAAAACCCGCCATGACCCCTGCCCTGCCCGAAGCCTCACCGGAGATCCGGACAGAAATACTCGACTGGCTGGCGCGCTTCGCCACCTGTGTTCGGGCGGTGAATTATCGCGATGCCTATCCGTTCTGGCATGAGCAGGCTCTGGCCTTCGGCACCCACAAGCGCGTGCTGGAAGGGCTGTGGGATTGGCGCGACCGGCAATGGGACAGCGTCTGGCCAAAAACCGACGGTTTTGCCTTCGACGAGGCGGCAACGCGCGTTCTGGCCAGCCCCGATGGCCAGATGGCGGTGGCCATCACCCCCTGGGGCAGCACCGGCTACAACGCCGATGGCACGCCCTTCGACCGCCCCGGCCGGGCCAGCATCATCCTGATGCGCGGTGGGCCGGAGGGCTGGGCAGGGGTGCACAGCCACATGTCGCTGGAACGCGGTGTGCCGCAGGAGAGTTTCGGCACGCGCGAAGTGGTGGCGCGTTAGGCCGCCGGCCGGCCTTCCAGCGGGTATTGCGGGTCATTATAGCCCGGCGTCGAGGGATGGCCCGGGGTGACCAGGCCATCGACCAGCGCCTCATCCTCGGCCCCCAGCACTACCGCCAGCGCGCCGAGGTAATCTTCCCACTGCGCCATCGTGCGCGGGCCGACCACGGCACCGGTCACGAGGCGATTGTGCAGCACCCAGGCCAGCGCGTATTGGCCCGGCGAGCAGCCCAGCACCTCAGCACGGGTGGCGAGTTGGGCCGCGATCTCCAGGCTTTCCGGCCGCCATTCGGTTTCCATCATGCGCTTGTCGCGGCGCGCGGCGCGTGAACCCTCGGGCGGCAGGATATTGGGGCGGTATTTGCCCGTCAGCACACCGCGCGCCAGCGGCGAATAGGGGAATACGCCCAGGCCCAGCGCGGCACAGGCCGGCAGATGCTCCACCTCGATCTGCCGGTTCAGCGCATTGTAGAGCGGCTGGCTGACCACCGGGCGGTCAATGCCCGCCAGGTCGCAAAGCCGACAGATCTCCGCCACCCGCCAGGCGCGGTGGTTGCTCAGCCCGAAATGACGGATTTTTCCGGCACGGATCAGGTCGGCCATGGCGCGCACGCTTTCCTCCAGCGGCGTCGCATGGTCCTCCTTGTGCCAGTAGAGGATGTCGATGGTATCGGTGTTCAGGCGCTTCAGGCTGGCCTCCACCGCGCGGAAGGCATGGGCGCGCGACAGGCCGGCATCGTTGGGGCCTTGACCAGTGGGGTTGGCCAGCTTGGTGGCCAGCACCCACCCGGCGCGGTCGCCGGCGATGGCGCGGCCCAGCACCTCCTCCGACGCACCGCCATTGTAGACATCGGCGGTGTCACAGAAATTCACCCCGGCCGCGCGGGCGGCATCGGTGATGCGCCGGCTCTCGGCCTCGTCCGTGGCGCCACCGAACATCATCGTGCCCAGGCACAGCGGCGAGACGCGCAATCCGGAACGGCCGAGATTGCGATACTGCATCACCCCGTCACCGCCTGGCGCACCCATTCGCCCCACATCAGGCAGGCGGCGTCCTGGCCCAGGGGCGTCACTATCTGTGCCCCCAGCGGCAGGCCGTGCGGGCCGTGCCCGATCGGCACGCTGACGGCCGGCGTGTGCAGCAGGGTCCAGAGCGAGTTGAACACCGGGTCGCCGGTGTCATCCAGGCCGCGCGGCGCCTCGCCCGGGGCGGCGGGGGTCAGCACCGCGTCGAAGCCCGCGATCGCGGCCGCGAAGGCATCCTGCGCGGCATGGAAGGCGGCGCGGCCATCGGTCAGGCGCGTGGCGGGCGCGGCCCGGGCCTCCAGCATGCGCGCCCGCAGGCCGGGGGAGAGTTTTTCCGGCGCGGTGGCCAGTTCGAAGGCCAGCGCCTGGGCGCTTTCCATGTTCATCACCCAAGGGTGGGCGGCCATGGCGGCGGCGAAGATGGCGGGCAGTTTCAGCACCACAACCGCGGCCCCACGGGCGCGGCAGGCATCGGCCACGGATGCCATCAGGCCCTCGGTCTCGGGCGTGTTGGCGTCCACCAGCGCGAGGCGCGGCGGGCGGGGGGCGGCGCTGTCCGGGCGGCCATAATCGCCGCCGGTCATGGCGGCCATCGCCAGCGCGGCATCGGCCACGGAACGGGTGATGACGCCGATCGTGTCCAGGCTTTCGCTCATCACCTTCATGCCCCCGCGATGCAGCGCGCCGAAGCTGGGCTTGAAGCCAACCACGCCGCAATAGGCCGCCGGGCGCAGGATGGAACCACCGGTCTGCGTGCCCAGGCCGATATGGAAGAACCCCGCCGCCACGCCGGCGGCCGAGCCGGAGGAGGAGCCGCCCGGGGAATGGGCAGGGTTGTGCGGGTTGGTGGTGGGGCCGGGGTGGCGGGTGGCGAATTCGGTGGTGACGGTCTTGCCCATCACCGCACCGCCGGCGGTGCGGGCCAGCGCCACGCAGGCGGCGTCGCCGCGGGGCTGCCAGCCGGCCCAGATCGGGCTGCCGTACTGGCTGGGCGCATCGGCGGTGTCCAGCACATCCTTCACGCCGAAGAAGCAGCCGGCGAGCGGGCCGGGGCCTGGCATCGGGTCCGGATTGAGATGAGTGAAGGCGCGGACCACAGGCTCGCGCTCGGCCACGCGCGCGGCCAGCGCCTCGCGCACCTCCCCAAAGCTGATTGTACCGGCGGCGATGCGGGCCAGGGTGGCAGAGGCGGTGAGATCGGCGAGGTCGTTCATCGGCCGAGCTTGGCCGGGGGTGGGCGGGCTGTCGAGGCCGGGGCCGCACTTGTTGGGGCCGCGCTTGCGCCCTCGCGGATAGGTTCCGGCCCGGCCGGCCGGCATGGCGGCCCTGTCGCAGGCGCGGGTTCAAGTCTGTGCCGCGCTGCGCCATATCCAGCTCGGGCCGGCCATTTCCCTGCGCCGGCTTGCGAGGGACCCAGCCATGGCACAGCGGCAAATGCATCTGGGCGCCTTCATGCGCCCGGTCTCCATCCACACCGGCGCCTGGCGTTACCCCGGTGCCTGGCCGGACGCGAATTTCAGCTTCCCCCGCCTGGCGCGGCTGACGCAGAAGCTGGAAGCCGGCAAGTTCGACGCCTTCTTCATGGCCGACCACCTGGCGCTGCTGAACATGCCCATCGAGGCGCTGCGCCGTTCCCACACCGCGACCAGCTTCGACCCGATGACGCTGCTGCCGGCGTTGGCCGCGGTGACCGAGCGCATCGGCCTGATCGCCACCGCCAGCACCACCTACAATGACCCCTATCACGTGGCGCGGAAATTCGCCTCGCTGGATCATATCTCGGGCGGCCGCGCCGGATGGAACATGGTGACCACGGCCAACCCCGATGCGGCCCAGAACTTCGGCCAGGATGCGCACATGGCGCATGGCGAGCGCTACAAACGGGCACGGGAATTCCATGATGTCGTCACCGGGCTGTGGGACAGCTTTGCCGATGACGCGTTCATCCGCGACGTGGAAGGCGGGATTTTCTGGGACCCTGCGAAGATGCACGTGCTGAACCATGTCGGGCCGGAATTTTCGGTGCGCGGGCCGCTGAATGTGGCCCGGCCGGTGCAGGGCTGGCCGGTGATCGTGCAGGCCGGGGCCTCGGAGGCCGGGCGGCAGATAGCGGCCGAGACGGCCGAGATGGTCTTCGCCGCCGGCGGGCCGATCGCCGACGCGCAGGCCTTCTATGCCGATGTGAAGGCGCGGGCGGCGGCGATCGGGCGCAACCCGGACCACCTGAAGATTCTGCCCGGCGCGCTGGTGGTGGTGGGCGCCACGGTGGAGGAGGCACGCGCCAAGCGCGCCCATCTCGACAGCCTGGTGCATCATGAGAGCGCGATCGGCTCGCTCAGCTCGGTGCTGGGGGTGGATGCGGCAGGTTTCGACCAGGACGGCCCGCTGCCGGAAATCCCCGAGACCGAGGCTTCGAAAAGCGGCCGCGAGCGGGCGATCAACCTGGCGCGGCATGAGGGACTGACGGTTCGCCAACTGGCGCAGCGCCTGGGCGGCTATGGGGGTGCGGCCATGGTGGGCACGCCGGCCAGCATCGCCGATGAGATGCAGGCCTGGCTGGAGGGCCGGGCGTGCGACGGCTTCAACGTGATGTTCCCCTATGTGCCGGGGGGGCTGGATGATTTCGTCGATCAGGTGGTGCCGGAATTGCAGGCGCGCGGGCTGTTCCGGCGGGAATATGAGGGGACGACGCTGCGGGAGCATCTGGGGTTGCCCAGGCCGGAGAACCGATTCTTTGGCGCGCGGGCGCGGGCGGCACAATAGCCTTTCAAGCCTTGACCTACGCGGATGCGCCGCGCTGTGGTGCGGCCATCAACCACCCCTGCCATGTGCCGAGAAGATTGAGGTCGTCAGCATGAGGGGCCAGCCCCTCATGCTTCCCGGAAAGAACCGGATGTTCTTTTGTCTCCGTTGGAATCAAGGGCCTGGAAAAACCCGGCTGCTGCGGGGGAGAGCGCTGGCCTGGCAGGCGCCGGGGCCTCGCCGGGGGTGTCTGTCCGAATACCGCCGTTAAGCTCAAGCCGCCTTCACCGTCACCCGGCTGCCGCTGCGAGTTTGCGGGAAATAATCCCAAATCGCCAAATGCTGCACCGCGCGATTGTCCCAGAACGCCACCGAATTCTCTCGCCAGCGGAACCGCGTCTGAAACATCGGGTCAGCGAAGCGGGAATACAGGAATTGCAGGATCGCCTCACTCTCCTCCTCCGGCAATTCATTGATGGCATAGGTGAAGAAGCTGTTCACGTAGATCATCTTGCGGCCGGTCACCGGGTGCGGCCTGATCACCGGATGGTTGGCCGAGGGGTAGCGCCGGCCGCTATCGTCGATGCCCTCCTTGGCATTCCGCCCGCGATAGTAGCGGTCACCGGAATGGAACGCCGTCAGCCCCTCCAGATAGGACTTCATCCGGGGCGAGAGGCTGTCATGCACCGCCCCCGCCGAGGCAAAGAGCGTGTCGCCCCCGGCCTCGGGCAGCACATGCATGTGCAGGATGGAGCCCAGCGGCGGGTTGGCTGTGCAACTCACATCCGAATGCCAGCCCTCGCCCGCCACCACCTTGGAATTGGCGTCGCCGTGGATCGGCAGGATTTCCGGGTGGCCCGGCGGCCCCGGGGTGTTGGGGTGGATGTCCAGCTCGCCGAAATACCTGCCGAAGCGCTTTTGGCTGTCATGGTCGAAATGCTGGTCGTGGAAGAACAGCACGCCGAATTCCGCCAGCGCCTGCTGCAATTCATGCACCTGGCTGTTGGAAAGCGGACGGGTGAGGTCGATCTCCGACACCTCGGCGCCGACATGCGGTGAGACGCGTTTCAGTTTCAGGCTGTCGTAAACCATGATGTTCTCCCTGGCCTCCATTCTGCGGCCGGCGTGGCCGCGCGCAAGTCCCCGACCCGTGCGATTGCGGATATGCAGCCGCGCGCCCTACCCTGGCCGCGATGCTGCACCTGCGGAACATCACCAGGCGCCACCAGCTCGGCCCGACCGAGACCATGGTGCTGAACAACCTCAACCTGCATGTGCGGGAACAGGAATTCTGTTCCATCATGTGTCCCTCCGGGTCGGGCAGGAGCACGCTGCTGAACAACATCGTCGAGATCGGCGGCATCACGCCCGAGAAGCGGCGGTTGCTGGCGGTGGGCATGTCGGCCAACCTCGCCATCATCACCCATGACAACCCCGCCGCCGTCGTGCTGACGCCGCATGCCGTGCATGAGGGGCCGCAGGGGCGCCTCGTGCGGGTGCGCAAAGTTGCCGGGCTGAGCGAGGTGCCGGTGGTGATCGGCATCGCCACCCCCGATGGCGTGGAGCAGGGTGGGGCGCTGAATGCGGGCGACGTGATAATGTTGGGGAGTGCGCCATGAACCTGGCCGGTCTGTCTTTCCGGGACCTCGAATATGTGGTGGCGGTGGCCGAGAACCTGCATTTCGGCCGGGCCGCCCTGGCCTGCTCGGTCAGCCAGCCGACGCTCTCGGCGCAGATCAAGAAGCTGGAGGAATATCTGGGCTTCGAGATCTTCGAGCGCGCCAACCGCACCGTGCTGCTGACCGAACGCGGCCAGGGCGCCGTCGCGCAGGCCCGCATCATCCTGGCCGAGGGGCGGCGGCTGATGGAACAGGCGCAGGCCAGCGGCGAGCCGCTTTCGGGCAGTTTTCGCTTGGGCGTCCTCAGCACGCTCGGCCCCTATCTGTTGCCGCTGCTGCTCAAGCCTTTGCGTGAGGCGTTTCCCAAGCTGCGCCTGCTGATCAGCGAGGGCCTGACCTGGCCCCTGGTGCAGCAGCTGGAGGCGGGTTCGCTGGATGCCATCCTGGCCTCGTCGCCGGTGCGCGAGGCGGAGCTGTCGGAGCTGCCGGTCTTCTTCGAGACCTTCGTGCTGGCCGTGCCGCGCGACCACCATCTGGCCACGGTGGATGCGGTGACGCGGGAGGATCTGGTGGCCGAGGAGCTGATCCTTCTGAACGAAGGCCACTGCCTGCGCGAGCATGTGCTGACCCTGTGCCCGACGCGCGACCGCGGTGCGCGCACCGGCGACCCGTTGCAGGCATCGAGCCTGGAGACGCTTCGGCAGATGGTGGGTGCTGGCATCGGCAGCACGATCATGCCGCGCCTGGCGGTGGCGGTGGGCGCGCTGCTGGATGACATGGTGGCCTACCGGCGCTTTTCGGGCGCGGAGGAGCCTGGGCGGACCATCTCGCTCTATCACCGCCAGAGCTTCGGCCGCATCCGCGAGGCGCGGCTGCTGCGCGAGGCGATCAGGAATGCATTGGCGCCCGGCGAGCTTGTGCGCATATTGTCCACGGCCCGGACAGCGGAGAGGAGCGGCGTATGAGTGAGGCGAAGGAATTTGCGCGGGCACATCTGCGCGGCATCTGGTGCGCGGCGCTGATGCCCTTCCAGCCCGGCACGCTGGCGATGGATGAGGCGGGCTTTCGCGCCAATCTGCGCCACTGGTTCGGCGATCTGGGCATCGACGGGGTCTTTGTCTCCGGCAAGCAGGGCGAGTTCTTCTCGATGTCCGTCGCCGAGCGAAAGCGCAGCTTCGACATCGCGGCCGAGGTCGCGAAGGCCGCCGGCAAGCGCAGTGTGATGAGCGCATCCGACCAGAACATGGACACCACCATCGAGTTGGCGAAACACGCCCAGGCGGTGGGCGCGGATTTCATCGTGGTGCACGCGCCGGTGCTGCATTTCGTGCATGACCGCGACGCGCTGCTGCTGGAGTATTTTTCGACTGTCGCGGCGCAGGTGAAGATCGGGGTTTGCATGTGGTCGCACCCCGACAGCGGGTACCTGATGAGCCCGGAGCTCTGCGCCCGCATCGCGGAAATCCCCAACATCGTCGGCATCAAGTATTCGGTGCCGCGCGAGATGTATGTAAAGCTGACCCACCTCACCCAGGGCCGGCTCATCGTCAGCACCGCGTCCGAGGAGGAGTGGCTGGACAATATCCTGGAGCTGGACTGGCAGGTCTATCTCTGCTCCTCGCCGCCCTACCTGTTGCAGACCGCGGTGGACCGGCGGATGCGCGACTATACCGACCTGGCCTTCGCCGGCCGCGCGGCCGAGGCGCGGGCGATCCGCGACAGCCTGGACCCGGTGCGCCACGCGCTAAAATCCACCCGTCCCGGGGGCAAGCCGCAAAGCCATCAAAAATACTGGCAGGAGTTGCTGGGCCAGGCGGGCGGCGGAGTGCGCCGGCCCATGCTGGAACTGAGCGAGACCGAAAAAGCCGCCACGCGCGAGGCGTTCGCCACCTGCGGGCTGAAGCTGCCTGCGGCCCGCGCCGCATGAGAAAGCCCTTCAACTTCCAGGCCTGGATCGCCGAGAACGAACACCTGCTCAAGCCGCCGGTCGGCAACAAGGCGCTGTTCGAGACCGGCGACGGCATGGTGGTGATGATCGTGGGCGGGCCGAACCAGCGCGTCGATTTCCACGACGATCCGGTGGAGGAATTCTTCTACCAGTTGCGCGGCGACATGGTGTTGAAGCTGCATGACCGCGGCAAGATCGAGGATGTCATCATCCGCGCCGGCGATGTCTTCCTGCTGCCGCCGCATATGCGCCACTCCCCGCAGCGGCCGCAGGAGGGCAGCGTGGGCTTGGTGGTCGAAGGCACGCGGCGGGAGAGCGACATCGATGGCTTCGAATGGTTCTGCTTCAACTGCGGCGGCCTCGTGCATCGAGTCGAGCTTCAGGTGAAGGACATCGTGAAGGATCTGCCGCCACTCTTTACCGCCTTCTATGGCAGCGAGGCCGCGCGCACCTGCCCGCATTGCGGCACGCTGCATCCGGGGCGCGAGCCACCGCCGGGGTGGGTCTCTTTGCCCGGCTAACAAGTCGTTCACAAATTTCTTGCAGCCCCGAAAAGCTTCAAGCATAAAGGAATTCATGATGACCCAACGTCGCGCTCTCCTGGCCGGGATCTCCGGCGCCTCAATCGGCCTGGCCGGCATGGCCAAGGCTGCGCCACCCAAGGCCGATGATGGCAAAACCACCGGCGCCTGCCTGCGGTGCGGCCGCATCCACGACAACAACGAACCACTGAAACAGACCGGCAAGCCGTAACGCCGGGCAGGCATTTTCCATCGCGTGCTGGCACGCAATTCATCCGGGGGCTTCCATGCGTCTTGAACGTCGTTCTCTTCTCGCCGGCCTCGGCCTTGCGCCGCTCGCGGCACCCGCCTTCTCCCAGGGCGCGCCGCTCAAGATCGGCATGATCACCACGCTGTCAGGCCCCGGCGGCTATATCGGCCAGGATATCCGCGACGGCTTTCAGATCGCCCTCGACCAGGAGCAGGGCCGGCTGGGTGGCCAGGCTGTTCAAGTGATGATTGAGGATGACGGTTTTCGGCCGCCGCAGGGCAAGGCCGTGGTCGAGCGTTTTCTCCGTAACGAGCGAATTCGTCTCTTCACTGGCGTGGTCTTCAGCAATATCCTCGGCGCCGTGGCGCCGGATGTGCTGGACGCGGATGGTATCTATGTCTCGCCCAACGCCGGCCCGTCGAACTTCGCGGGGCGCGAGTGCCATCGCAACTACTTTGTCGTCTCCTGGCAGAATGACAGCCTGCATGAGAGCGCGGGCGAACTGGCAAACCGCCTGGGCCATCGCCGCATGTTCATCCTCGCGCCAAACTACCAGGCGGGACGCGACGCGCTGGCCGGGTTCCGGCGCCTGTTCAAGGGCGAGGTGGTGCAGGAGATCTATACCCGCCTCGACCAGACCGACTACGCGGCCGAACTCGCACAGATCCGCGCCGCCCGCCCCGAGGCGGTGTTTCAGTTCCACCCTGGTGGCCTTGGCATCGCCTTCCTGCGGCAATACGCCCAGGCCGGGCTGCTGGCGACCATTCCGCAGGTGATGCCCGCGCCCTCGATGGATGCCGGCACGCTGGCCGCGGTGGGCGATGCGGCGGAGGGCGTCAACCTCTCCAGCCACTGGAACAGCGATTTCCCCAACGCGCCCAGCCGGGCCTTCGTCACCGCCTTCCGCGCCAAGCACAACCGCACGCCGACCTATTATGCGCAGCAGAGCTATGACAGCGCGCTTGCCATCGGCGCCGCGCTGCGCCAGACCCGTGGCTCGGTGGACCCGGCCGCCTTCCGCACTGCCATGCTCCGCGCGGATTTCGTCAGCACCCGCGGCAATTTCCGTTTCAACACCAATCAGCACCCGATCCAGGACTGGTTCTCATTGAAGGTGGAACGGGTGAACGGCCAGCTTGCCATCGTCACCAAGGACAAAATTCTGGAGAACCACGGCGACGTCTTCGCCGCGCAATGCCGCATCTGATCTGGTGAGCGCCCTCGTCGTCGAGCAGCTGCTCAACGGGCTGCAATTCGGCATCATGCTCTTCCTGCTGGCGGCAGGGCTGACGCTGGTCTTCGGTATCATGGGCGTGATCAATCTGGCCCATGGCTCGCTGTTCATGGTCGGCGCCTATGCCGCCGCGCTGGTGGCGCAGGCTTCGGGCAGTTGGTGGCTGGGGCTGCTGGCGGGTGTGGCGGCCGCGGCGGCCACCGGCATGGTGATAGAGTTCGTCGTGCTGCGCCGGCTTTACGCGCGCGACCATCTGGACCAGGTGCTGGCGACCTTCGGGCTGATCCTGTTCTTCAACCAGGGCATCACCATGCTGTTCGGTCGGCAGCCATTGATGGTGCAGCTGCCGCAGGGCTTTGCCGGTTCCATCGAGATCATGCCCGGCGTGCCCTATCCCACCTTCCGGCTGTTGATCATCGCGGTCGGCCTGCTGGTGGCGCTGGGGCTTTATGTGCTCATCCAGCGTACCCGCATCGGCATGCTGGTGCGCGCGGGTGCGACGCATCGGGAAATGGTGCGCGCTCTGGGCGTCGATATCCGCCTGCTCTACACCGTGGTCTTCGGCCTGGGCGCGCTGCTGGCGGGGCTGGCGGGCGTGATGGCCGGGCCGGTCAGCAATGTGCAGGTGGGCATGGGTGAGCAGATCCTCATCCTGACCTTCGTGGTGGTGGTGATCGGCGGCATCGGCTCGGTCCGCGGCGCGCTGTTCGGGGCGCTTCTGGTGGGTATCACACAAACGCTGCTCAGCGGCTTCGTGCCGGGCTGGCTGCGGCAGGTCATGCCGGGCAGCGAGGCCGATGCGCTGGGTGCCGCCCTTTCCTCCATGGGCGTCTATGTGCTGATGGCCGTGGTGCTGCTGGTAAAGCCCAAGGGGCTGTTCCCCGCGCATGCGTAACGTCCTGCCACTCGCGCTGCTGCTGGCCGCGGCCATCGCCCTGCCCTGGGCGGCCGAGGCGATGGGCCAGCCCGCCACCATTGGCCTGGCGACCCGCATCATGTGCCTGGGGATAGCCGCCGCCTCGCTCAACCTCATCCTGGGCCATGGCGGCATGGTGAGCTTCGGCCACGCCGCCTATTACGGCTTGGGCGCCTATACGGTGGGCATCTTGTGGGAGCATTTCCGGCTGGGCGAGCCTCTCTTCGGCCTCATCCCCGGCACCAATCAATTGCTGATCACCCTGCCCGTCTCGATGCTGGTGGCGGGCGTGGCGTCCGCCCTGATCGGCGCGCTGTCGCTGCGCACCACCGGCGTGCAGTTCATCATGATCACCCTGGCGTTCGCGCAGATGGTGTTTTTCCTGTTCGTCGGCCTCAAGGCCTATGGCGGGGATGACGGGCTGCTGATCCGCCGGCGCAACATCGTCCCCGGCCTCGATCTGCGCGATCAGGACCAGCTCTACTGGCTGTGCCTGGGCTTTCTGGTGGCCTGGCTGTTCCTGCAATGGCGCATCGTGGAAAGCCGCTTCGGCCGCGTGCTGGAGGGCATCCGCCAGAATGAACGCCGCATGGCCGCCATCGGTATCGCGACCTATCGCTACAAGCTGGCGGCCTTCGTCATCGCGGGCATGGGCTGCGGGCTGGCGGGCGCACTGACCGCCAATTACCTGCGCTTCGTCTCGCCCGACCTGATGGCCTGGCAGAAGTCGGGCGAGATCATGGTGATGGTCATCCTGGGCGGCGTGGGCACGCTGCTGGGGCCGGTGGTCGGCGCGGCGGCGCTGGTCGGCATGGAATACGTCCTGGGCGGCATCACCGAGAACTGGCAGTTCTTCCTGGGCCCCATCCTGCTGGCTGTGGTGCTCTGGGCGCCGGGCGGCATCATGGGGCTGCTGGGCCGGGGGGCGCGGCGTGGTTGAACACGTCCTGTCCGTGCGCGGCCTGCAAAAACGCTTCGGCGGGCTGACCGCCACCGACGATGTGGCGCTCGACGTCCTGCCGGGCGAGCTGCACGCGCTGATCGGCCCCAATGGCGCGGGCAAGACCACGCTGATCGGCCAGCTGATCGGCGAGATCACCCCCGATGCCGGCCATGTGGTCTTCTGCGGCGAGGATATCACCCGGCTTTCCGTGGCGGCGCGGGTGAAGCGCGGCCTGGCCCGCAGCTTCCAGATCGTGCAGCTGCTGGATGACGACACCGCGCTGGCCAATGTGGCGTTGGCGGTGCAGGCCCGGGCCGGGCATTCCTTCCGCTTCTGGCGCGCCGCAGGGAGCGACCCGGCGCTGCTCCAACCCGCCCGGGCGCTGCTGGAACAGGTGGGGCTGACGCGCGCCGAGACCCGCGTATCCGACCTCAGCCATGGCGAGCGTAAAGTGCTGGAGCTGGCAGTGGCCCTGGCGGCACGGCCGAAGCTGCTGCTGCTGGACGAGCCCATGGCCGGGCTGGGCGCCGCCGAAAGCCTGCGCATGACCGAGACTTTGCGGGCGCTGAAAGGCTCGCTCTCCATCCTGCTGATCGAGCATGACATGGAGGCCGTCTTCGCGCTGGCCGACCGGATCACCGTGCTGGTCTATGGCCGCGCCATCGCCACCGGCACGGCCGAGGAAATCCGCGCAAACCCCGCGGTGCAGGAGGCCTACCTGGCCGAGGATAGGCCGGAATGAGGGCCACCGATTTACGCCTCCGGGCATGCGCCCTACGGCGACCGGGGGAGGCATGATGGCCACCGATTCACACCTCCGGGCATGCGCCCTACGGCGACCGGGGGCGGCATGATGCTCGAAGTCCTGGGCCTCCAAGCGGGCTACG
>Ga0105045_10004032_pt1 | contig 12716 bp, 12 predicted proteins | sample MAT02_FD_78089 | JGI IMG/M metagenome (GOLD analysis project Ga0105045, IMG submission 78089) | Freshwater microbial communities from Lake Fryxell liftoff mats and glacier meltwater in Antarctica - MAT-02 (megahit assembly) | ecosystem: Environmental > Aquatic > Freshwater > Ice > Liftoff...
AAAACTGAAAAAGGAATGCCCCAAAGAAAAATGCTTTTGCTTGTCGAAAGCTCTTCAAGGGTTGATTCTTTATCCCCACAAGATAATTGATCTTTGGAAACCAGTTTAAACAAAGCAGAAATCAACCATGAGGCAAGGCACAATACAAAAAGAAAAAATGCAAAAGCAAGGTGGAACATGGGGATAGTGAATAGGTAACGGTTGATAGCGGATAGCGGATAATGGATAGTTGATAGTGACGTTAAAGACTAGGCTTATTATTGAAATTACTTAAAATCTGATATGCCATTTTCTCATTTGCTATACCTGAAGACAACTTCCAACTATTAACTATTCTTCCTCCTCTCAGTCAGTATCTTATAAAAAGAACGACTTCGGATTTCCTCAAGAGTTAAGCCGGTAGCCAAAACTTCTTCTTCTGAAATGGCACCACAATTCATAGCTTTCAGGAAGTAATTTAACAAGCCTTGTCCTGTGGCCGCATCGTCAAAAACATCGCCTAGCAAAGTGGCCTGGGCTGCCTTTTCTACAAAGTTTTTCAACCGGATGGCGGCATCTTCATAGCTATCTAAAAAGAAAGTATATGTGGCAGCATATCGGGTTGGCAATTGTGCAGGATTCAAATCCCAGCCTTGATAAAAACCATTAATCAGCGAATGAGTCGTATGGTCATATCCCAATTTCCAGGCTTTATGAACCACTTCCCGATTCTCAATTTCTTGCTGAACAGTAAGATTTTCTCCCCGATGAGGACCAACAGGCATTACGTTTGTGGCCCCATCAGAGAGCATAATGCCCGTGTGCCCAAGCGCCACTCTTGTCATGTGATGGGCAAAATCGCAAACCTGATGCGCCATGGTTTGATACTTGGCTGTAATGTTGCAGGAAGCTGTGTAATCGTAAGTTCCGAAATGGGCAGCAATGCAACGGCCCTGAGCCGCCCGAATCAACGGAAAAAGAGGATTTTTGCCATCTGCATCCATCACTGCCTGGGTGGCTTCCACCATCATTTCCATTTTAAGGCTTCCTTTTGCCAGGCCAAATGCGTTTTCCAGTATCACGAATAGTTTCACCAAAGCCTCCATTTGAGCTGAGATGGTCACCTTTGGCAACATAACTACAAAATTGTCCGGCAGTTTTCCTCCGGTTGCCTCCAAAAGTGTACTTATAAAAATGTCCAGAGTTCTGATTCCTCTGAACTTAAGGTCTTCTGTAAAAGGTTTAATTCTAATCCCGATAAAAGGAGAAATCGTACCCGCTTTCATTCCTTTGGCAAGCTCTGTTGCCGCGGTGGCTGCGGTTTCATCTTCTTCCTGGTCAGAACGATTTCCAAAACCATCTTCGAAATCTATTCTAAAATCTTCGACTGCCTCCCATTCTAATTTGGCCTTTACCTTGTTATAAACCGACCACGAAAGCCAGGCATGTTCCTTTTTTCTGTCCACCTCAGGCATTTTTGCCAGGCGTTCAGACAGTTGAGCTACGTCTGCCTGATTTTCCGGTAATGTCTCATAACCTTTGATTTTGAGCACTTTAGCTAAAACCGCAAAATTTGGTGCATAGGTTAAAAGGTTGTTCAAGGCATTTTTTCCAATTCTTTGGGTGGTGTCTGCTTTAAAAAGATTGGCCCCGCCGTAAACCGTGTGCACTGGCTGCCTTTGAATTATTTCACCTGGGTACAATAAATTAAAAGCTGCATTTGCAATTTTAAGGTCTTGAAATACAGTTTCTTTTTCGGATTGTGGTATGGTTAATTTCATGTATTTGATTTTGATTACAGATGTATATAAAAGCTTGGAATTAACTTCCCCTGTATGTGCTGTAGCCAAAAGGATTGAGCAAAAGGGGGATATGATAGTGCGAATCGTCAAAAATTTCAAATGTAATCCGAATGCTGGGATAAAATGATTTGACCCCAATATTTGCAAAATATTCTGCTACGTCAAAAATTATACTGTAGATGCCCGGATGCAATTTTACTTCATCCTCAAGCAAATTTGAAATTCTACCGTCCGAACTGGTACTGCCTGAGGCCAGATTTTCCCAGCCCTCTTTGGTGGGTTTTTGCAGGTGAATTCCTACACCTGAAGCGGGTTTTCCAATGGAGGTATCTAAAATATGGGTTGTTATCTGGCTCATAAAAAAAGTTTTTCGATTCGAATAAGGGCAATTTTATGTTGTTCCAAAGCTGCAATTTTCAATTCCACCTCCTTTGAGTTGGGAAGTCTGGATTCCAATAATTCCAGCATTTCAGAAGCTGATTTTCCAGTGGCGCAAATTATGAAAATGAATCCGAATTTTTGAAAGTATGCTTCATTTCCAGTTGACAATCTTTCCAAAACTTCTTGATTAGCAATGCTTACTGCACTTTGCTCAGAAGAGGCCCAGGCAGCGGTAGAAGCAAACTTTTTCTCTAAATGACTGATATCTCCAATTTTTGGGTGATGAGAAAATGCCTCCAACCAATCTGTCGATTGGGTTTGAGCCCAAGCCTTGTCTGCTTTTTCTTTTAATTCACTTATGGAAGAAAATGGCATTTGAGAAGCCATTTGAGAAGCCCAGTTTGTACTACTACAACAAGAAAAAAAGGCCTCGAAAGCCTCTTTTTCTTGTATTTTATTAAATACTAAAAGATTCATTTTAGACAATTGGCAATTTGATTAATGATAAAACATCATCAATCATGAATGATCTGTAAACGGCTAAATATTTGATATGGAGCTCTTTCCATTTGAGCTTCCACCATATCCACGCATAATTCCACGCTCCGAACCCCGGATAAAATTTAGAATTTCATCTCTTTCCTTTGAAGGCGTAAACTCCAGTTCAATAAGGTCGCAGGCTTTGGAATAAGTATTTCCTTCAAGATATATGATTCGATACAATTCCTGTATTTCTTCAATTTTCTCATTGGAAAAATTCCTTCTCCTCAAACCTACAGAGTTGACTCCTACATAACTAAGTGGCTCTCTGCCGGATTTTGTAAAAGGCGGAACATCTTTTCTAACCAAAGATCCACCTGAAACCATAGCATGAGCCCCAATTTTCACAAACTGATGAACTGCTGAAGTTCCACCGATTACAACAAAATCTTCTATTACAACATGGCCGGCAAGCTGAACCGCATTGGCTAATATGCAATGATTGCCGATGATGCAATCGTGAGCTACGTGAACATAAGCCATGATCAGACAATTGTCTCCAATCTCTGTTTTGAAACGATCAATTGTTCCCCGGCTTATGGTAACAAATTCCCTGATAATGGTGTTGTTACCAATAAAAACAGTCGTTTTTTCACCTGCAAATTTTAAATCCTGTGGAATAGATGAAACCACTGCTCCGGGAAAAACCTGGACTCCGTTACCCAATCGGGCTCCATCCATGATGACTGCATTTGGCCCGATCCAACAATCATCTCCAATTACAACATCCCCTGAAATGGTTGCAAAAGGCTCAATTTTAACATTTTTGCCAATTTTGGCATCAGGGTGTATGTTAGCGAGTGGCTGATTCATCATTTTATTTCCTTCCTCACAATATAAGCGGATAAGACTGCTTCACATACGAGATTGCCTGCAACATAAGCCCTGCCATGCATTTTTGCAATTCCTCTTCTGATTGGTGCCATAAGTTCACAACTAAACACCACAGTATCACCGGGTACCACCATTTTTTTAAATCTACAACTTTCTATGGCTAATAGATAAGTCCAATGGTTTTCAGGATCTGGCACTGTGTTTAAAACCAAAATTCCACCAGTGTGGGCCATTGCTTCGATCTGCAATACGCCTGGCATAACGGGATTTCCTGGAAAGTGTCCCTGAAAAAATGGTTCGTTTATGGTCACGTTTTTTATACCGGCAACAGAATTTTCGTCAAGATGAAAAATTTTATCAATCAGGCAAAACGGATATCTGTGAGGCAACATTTTGTAAATTTGAGTCACATCCAAAAGAGGTTGAACTGAAGGATCATACATCGGGATTCCTTTTGGAAGAGCCTTTTTTTCCTGCTCTTTCATCACCTTTTTTAACTTTTTGGCGAAAGCTACATTGGCCGCATGACCAGGCCTTGCTGCCAAAATCTGGCCTTTGATGGGACGACCTGCCAATGCAAGATCACCAACAAGATCTAATAATTTATGCCTGGCTGGTTCGTTTTTATACCTCAGTTCAACGTTATTAAGAATGCCTTCGTTTTTAACCTCAACGTGATCTTTATTAAAGAGTTTCGCCAGGTATTGAAGCTCGCTATCATCAACAACTCTATCTACCACAACAATGGCATTATTTAGATCACCACCTTGGATAAGTCCTTGTTTATAAAGCATTTCCAACTCATGTAAAAAACAAAATGTTCTACATGAAGCGATCTCTCTTCCAAAATCCCGGATATCAGTCAAGGAAGCATGCTGACTTCCAAGTACCGGAGAATTGTAATCTACCATTACAGTAAGCCGATAATCATCAAGTGGCAAAGCAGCAATTTCTACGTTCCTGCTTTCATCCTTATAATTTATGGCTTCTGTAACCTCGAAAAAATTTCTTAATGCATTTTGTTCTTCAAAACCAGCCTGTTCAAGGGCAAGAACAAAGGGCATGGAACTTCCATCCATTATGGGAGGCTCTGGTCCATCCAACTGAATCAGAACATTGTCAACCTCGGTTCCGACTAATGCAGCCATGGTGTGCTCTACAGTATTAACCCTTGCTCCATTGTGCTCAATGGTTGTACCTCTGCTTAAATCAACCACATAATCAACGTCGGCGTCAACTATTGGTTGCCCTGGAAGATCAACCCTCTGAAATTTAATTCCATGATTGATATCGGCCGGAACAAATGTCATTATAGCATTTTTTCCGGTGTGCAGGCCAACGCCAGAAAGCGTAAACTTTTCTTTGATGGTATGCTGCTTAGTATTCATTTCCAAAAATCACTTGTTCTGTAATTTATAAATCGGTGTTTTCTTTTAATTCTATTTGAACCTGAGATATTTGCCTTTCCATTTCTTCAATTCGCTTCAGCATCTCAGGTAATTTTTTATATACTATAATCGACTTGAACTGATCTTTAATATCTATTGCAGGGCTTCCGAAAAGCGCTGTTCCTTCTTTGGAAACACCTTTTGAAATACCTGATTGAGCCCCCACTGAAGTTTTGTTTGCAATTTTAACATGGCCAACTACCCCAACCTGGCCTGCAATGATACAACCTTCTCCGATTTTTGTTGAGCCTGAAATGCCAGACTGAGAAGCCATAACTGTATTGCTTCCGATTTCAACATTATGGGCAATCTGAATCAGGTTATCCAGCTTAACTCCCTTTCCTATTATTGTAGAACCCATTGTTGCTCTGTCAATGGTCGTATTTGCTCCAATATCTACATGGTCTTCGATGGTTACAATTCCTAACTGAGGAATATTTTGATAAGTTCCATCTGCCTGGGGCGCAAATCCAAAACCATCACTTCCAACAACAGCTCCTGCCGCTATGGTGCAGAAACTGCCTATTTTACAACCCTGATAAATCTTTACGCCTGGGTAAAGAATGGTGTTGTCGCCAATGGTAACACCGTCACCCACATATACATGAGGATAAATTTTAACATTGGAACCAATCCTGCAATTTTGACCCACGTAGGAAAACGCACCCCGGTAAATATTTTCTCCTGTTTCGGTATTTGACCCAGTGAAAACCGGTTCTTCAATACCTGATTTTACAAGAGATGTCAACCTTTGATATTCCTGAAGTAAAACTGTGAAACTAAGGTATGGATCATCCACCAGGATTAAGGTAGCATCAATTTTTTCTTTGGGCACGAAAGACCTGGCTACCAATACAATAGAAGACTTTGTGGTATACACAAAAGGCTCATATTTCATATTTGCCAAAAAAGAAATGCAACCAGATGCACCTTCCTCGATTTTGGCTAAATTGTTTACCTTAATATTTGGATCGCCCAGCAAGTCGCCCTGAACCAGTGCAGCTAATTGTGCGGCTGAAAACTCCATTCTTTATTTCCCGGAAAAAGTTCGCAAAGATATGCTTTTGGGTTGGCAGACAATATATTTTTTCACAACCGTGGACATTGCATGAATATTTGGCAAATCCGTAGCATTTGCAACATCAACAACTTCCCCGGAACGCGTTTTTACCCCTATTCTGGACCCACCCGAAACATACGCAGCATTAGAAACTTCCTTTTCAAAAACCAGAAATGAAACATCTTCTTCTGAAATTCCCAATTCAATTTGATAGGCAGACCTTAACTTTTTCATTTCCGATGCTTCCAGGGCATGATTGGAAATGCTGACTTTCAATAATCGCCTGTCCATAAGTCCTCTGCTTAGGTGTGAAAGAACAAAATCAGCATTTCCAACCCAGTTTTTAATGCAATACCAAATGTCATAATCATCAATCAGAGAGAAGGAATTCAGGAATTCAGGATTTGAAATGAAATCATTCCAACCAAAACTTTTTTCGAAAAAGGGAGCGAGTGAATTTGTTATTTCCAGCCTGGCGCCATTTTGTATTAAAAACCTTGCCCTGCGCATTACCTGAATGAGCATTTCTTCGGCACTGACAGTGGTTTTATGCAAATACACCTGCCAATACATTAAGCGTCTGGAACTTAAAAAATTTTCAATTGAATAAATGGCCTTTTCTTCCACCACAAGTTCATCATCGGCCACGTCAATCATTCTTAATATGCGCTCAGCAGAAATAGAACCTTCGGCTACTCCGGTGAAAAAACAATCTCTTCTAAGATAGTCCAAGCGGTCAATATCCAGCTGACTGGAAACCAATTGATTAAAAAACTGTCGCTCATATTTACCCTGAAACATTTCTATTGCCAGGCTCAGTTTTCCCCCAAAAAGAAAATTAAGCCTTTGCATAAAGGCGAGTGAAAGCTTTTCATGGGAAACACCTTGCAAGATGCTGTCTTCCAATGCATGAGAAAATGGGCCATGGCCAATGTCATGAAGTAAAATGGCCAATTTGGCCGCCTCTTCTTCTGTTTTTGAAATATCAATTCCCTTTTGCCGCAACGTTTCTATGGCCAAATCCATTAAAAACATGGCGCCAAGGGCATGATGAAAACGGGTATGATTGGCTCCCGGATAAACCATTTCGGTCAATCCCAACTGCTTAATCCTTCTAAGTCTTTGAAAATAAGGATGATCAACTATATCCTGTATCAACCCGCCTGGCACAGTTATAAAACCATGGACAGGATCATTTATAATTTTACCTTTTGCGGACACGGGTCAAAAGTACGAATGTCCCTACTTTTTGGAGCTTCTATTTTTTATAGAATCACAAAAAAGAGTCCGCTCTGGGACAAATGGATATTTTTGCATCTCAAATTATTGCAAAAAACAGGAATCCTCCACATCCATAAAGCACAGGTTGGTATTAAAATTTGTCAGGATCATTTTTAAACTTGGGTTCATTTCGGGCCTATTGTTTTTGCTTTTCTACATCCTGTGGCATAGGCAAATTTACAAAGAGGATTGCTTTGGAGAATCCAGGTTTTCATTTGAAGAATATGGCAAAATTAAAAACCCAAAAATTGGTGAAAGTTCAGGTTTGGCTTTTGAAAAAGACAGCCTTTTCTGGACCCATAATGATGACACCGATTCGGCATTGTATTTGATTTCGGCTTCTGGAAAATCAGTTTCAAAAATGTACATCCCTTTCCGGAACAACGATTGGGAGGATATCACAAAAGACAAATCAGGAAACTTATATGTCGGGGAATTTGGAAATAATTTTCAGATCGAAAAGAAAACTAAAATACTGAAAATAAACCTTTTGACTAAAATTCAAACTGGGGAAATCAATTTTTCTTATGAAGATTCGGAAGGTAAACCAAGCTACTTTGATTGTGAAGCCATGGTGCATTGGGATAACCGATTGTATCTTTTTACCAAAAACAAAAATGAAAGAAGCTCCCTGGTTTTTTCCATTCCGGATCAACCTGGAACATACCAAATTAAAGAAAAACAAAGTTTGCCGATTTATGGCATGGCAACCGGAGCTGCCCTACGGCCAGATGGAAAAGAGCTTGCAATATTGACCTATGGAAAAATTTATTTTTATTCACTTCCCCGGTTCCTCTCAGGTCGCATTCCTTTGCCCGATTATTGCTTTGCATTTCGGACAATGAGGCAATCTGAATCCATTTCATATTGGGGATCTGACAGTCTGTTGATTGGAAACGAACAAGGAAATCTATATCTGATGAAAAGAAAATTATGAGCAATACTTATGGCAAAGCATTTAAGATCACCACTTTTGGCGAATCTCATGGACCAGGAATTGGGGTTGTAATCGACGGTTGTCCGTCTGGTCTTGCCATTGATTTGGACCACATTCAAACAGAACTGGACAGAAGAAAACCTGGCCAAAGCAAACTGACAACCCAACGAAAGGAACCGGATGCTTTTCAGGTTCTGTCAGGAATATTTGAAGGAAAATCTACAGGGACTCCAATTGCTTTATTTATTCCAAATGAAAATCAGAAAAGTCAGGATTACAGCCACATAGCCCATACTTTTCGCCCATCGCATGCAGATTTCACCTATCAGGAAAAGTATGGAATCCGCGATTACAGAGGTGGCGGAAGAAGTTCAGCCAGAGAAACGGCGGCAAGAGTAGCTGCAGGAGCCATTGCAAAGCAAATTTTGGCCAGCCAGGGCATCCGCATCGAAGCATTTGTAAGCCAGGTTGGAACCATAAAACTTCAAAAGGAAATAAAGGACCTGGATTTTTCGCTTACAGAAACAAATCCCGTTAGGTGTCCGGATCCTGAAACCGCTGAAAAAATGGCCCAAAGAATTGATGAAATCAGATTGGAAAGGGACACGATTGGGGGCATTGTTTCATGCATATGTTTCGGTGTTCCGGTGGGTTTGGGAGAACCCGTTTTTGACAAATTGCACGCTGAACTTGGAAAAGCAATGCTATCCATTAATGCGGCAAAGGGATTTCAGATAGGCTCCGGTTTTCAGTCTGTAGGCATGAAAGGCTCAGCGCATAACGATTCATTTTATACCGAAAATGGAGTGGTAAAAACCAGAACCAATCACTCGGGAGGAATCCAGGGAGGAATTTCCAACGGTCAGGAAATCACTTTTGACGTGGTTTTTAAACCTGTGGCTACCATTATGCAGGATCAGGAAAGCATTGATGATGAGGGGAATGCAGCCATAGTTTCGGGAAAAGGCCGCCATGATCCTTGCGTTCTCCCAAGGGCTGTACCCATTGTGGATGCCATGGCTGCATTGGTTTTGGTTGATTTTTGGCTTAGAAATCGATTGGTAAAAATCTAAGAAGCTGAAATTTTAAACCCAGATTTAGAGCCCTTATGAAAAATAAAATCATTCTCATCACTGGTGGCACTTCCGGCATTGGCTTAGCCCTGGCCAAAGAGTTTGGAAAAAATGGTTCCCGGATCAGCATTACCGGAAGGGATTTACAAAAGTTAGATCAAGCCAAAGCTGAACTTTCTTCTTTGGGGATTGAAAGCATTGGCATTCAGGCAGATGCATCGTCGGAAACAGACCAGAGAAAGGCAGTTGCCCAAACCTTGAATCACTATGGAAGTCTGGATGTTTTGATAAACAATGCCGGAATTTCGATGCGGGCCTTGTTCAAAGATGTGGACCTGGATGTGATCCGCAAAGTGATGGAAACCAATTTTTTCGGAACCGTTTCTGCAACCAAAGCCGCTTTACCTTATATTCTGAAAAGCAAAGGAAGCATTGTTGGCATTTCATCCATCGCTGGCTACAAAGGATTGCCTGGCCGCACCGGATATTCTGCCTCAAAATTTGCGATGATGGGCTTTTTAGAATCTCTGGAAATTGAATTGCTCAAAAAGGGCGTTCATGTTTTGTTGGCTTGCCCGGGATTTACTTCCTCTAAAATCCGCGAAAATTCTTTAACCAAAGATGGAAGTGCCCAAGGCATTTCTCCAAGAGATGAAGCAAAGATGATGAGCCCGGAAGAAGTTGCATCAATTATCTATCAGGCAGTTGTGCAAAGAAAAAGAAGCGTCATCATGACCGGACAGGGAAAGGTCACCGTTTGGTTGAATAAATTTTTTCCTTCATTGGTAAATCGTCTGGTGTACAAAACCATGGCAAAAGAACCGGATTCTGGTCTGGAATAGTTTAAATTTTCTCTTGCTGAAGTTTTTCAGTAAGGGTTCTTTTTTGAATGTCCAGCATATTCATTTGTTCCAGATATTCTGCCCCAAAGTCAACATTTGGCAAATGCCTTTCCTGCTGCCAAACCCGAAAGGCCAATTCATTGGTATTTAATTCTTCATTGGGGAAAAATTGACCAGAAAACTGATTCCAGATAAAAGCCACCGCCTCCTCATTCGGATGGATCAGGTCCTTTTCAAAAAAACGATAATCCCCGAGTTCATCCAGTACTATTTCAAATGCCGGAAAGTAAAAAACATTTGGAATCGCAGTCCTCAATTCCTCAATGGCCAGACGAAGCGTTGATTTACTGATTGCATTTCCTTCCAATCCGTCGCGGGTATGCCTCACGGGGCTCAAGGTTAAAAGCACTTTCAGGCCCGGATTTTTTGTTCGTAACTCAGCAATTCTTTTCTTCCAAATGATTACAATATCTGCCGTCGTGCTAAGTTTTTTTTCAAAGTGGTTTTGGGGAAATTTGTGACACTTTCCAACCATTCCCCATTCTTCATGGGCATACCAAAATGCAGTTCCCCATGTCATTATCAGCCAGTTGGAATTTAAAATGGCAGCACCAACCGATTTGGATGCTTCCTCTATTTTGTGGTTAAGTTGAATTTCTGATTCAGCTGCAAAAGGTGCCCCAAGCCAAAAGTTTTGCCAGATTCCCTTTCTTTCAAAGTTGGCCTTCATGATTTTTTCCACAGGCATTCCAATCAATTTTTCCAAAACAAGCGGGTGAAAGATTACCCCAAATGGATTTACAATGGCCTGATAATGATACATATCCAAAAATTTAGCCATTGACTCCACAAAACAGGAACCCATCCAAAGCATTTTCTCTTTCCTGAAAATCAAAATCGGGGATGGCTTAATTTCTACCCTGGTCGTCCTGAAAAGAGGATGTTCAATTCCCATTTTTCCATTTTAAAGTGTTGAGCAAATGAATCATATCCTGACTGATGTATTTGATGGCAGGCGCCAGAGAATCGTTTTCTGTGGCAGTCTGAAAATACAGTGCGCCCCTTAGAAAATGTCGCGTACTGTCCGTGGTATAAAATTGAAATTGAGTTGGAACCTGCCCTGTGAGTGAAAAAACGAATGCCTGCAGCCCACTTGCCGTAGTTATTTTAGTTTCCTCAATGCCATAGGCTTTTACATTGTGTTTATTGATTAGCTTTCTGGAGTCTTCAATGTACTCATTTCTCATTTTCTGGTCGCCAGCCAGGTTCTTGTAGGTCAGTTGAACTTCGGCCCCAAGGGTTGGATATTTAATATTCAACCAATGTGCCTCGGCCAACCGGCTGGTATCGTTGTACACAATGGCCTGATCCGAAACCTCAAAAACATACGGGTGATCTTTATCAAAAACCTTGTAAATGGGCTTTGGAAGGTCAAATCTTGGGTATCCACGTTCTTTGGGTTGATACGTTTGCTGGCAGGAAAAGAGGCCTGAGCAAAAGGCGAAAAATAAAAAAAAGCCAGTCTTTATCTTTTTTACTACAGTTGGTAAAGTCATATCCTAAATCTTATGTTGTTTTGCGGTCCCAAATATGGTTTGGGAATGGCAATAGTTACACCATGTCAGAACTTAAAAATCAAAATTCAGGTCAACTTCCAGTAGTGGGAATCACCTTTGGAGATGTGAACGGTATTGGTCCGGAAATTATAATTCGGCTAATGGAAGACAACAGGATTTTAAAACTCTGTACGCCAATACTTTATGGAAATCATAAAATTCTCAATCGATACAGAAAAATTTTTAATGTCGAAGATTTTCAAATGATTCCCTGCAAAAATGCAGCCCAGGCAACACCAAGAAAATTAAATATTTTCAATTGTTGGGATGAGGATTATGAAATAAAACCAGGTCAATCTGATCCGGAAGCTGGAAAACTGGCTTTCATTTCCCTTCAAAAAGCAACGGAAGATTTAAAATCCGGTCAGATTAATGCCTTGGTCACGGCTCCGATCACAAAAGCAAACATGCCGGAAAAGGAATTTCCATTCCCCGGACATACAGAGTTTTTTGCCAAAGCAGGTGGGATTGGAGAAAGTCTGATGTTAATGGTTCACGAAAGTCTGAAAGTTGCTTTGGCAACGGTTCACCTGCCCTTGGAAAGAATTGCTGGAATTTTAACAAGAAACCTGATTTTCAATCGCTTAAGCCAATTGGAAAGATGCCTGATCAAAGATTTTGACATTCATCAACCCAAAATAGCTGTTTTGGGATTCAATCCGCATGCGGGGGAAAATGGGAAAATGGGAAAGGAAGAGGATGCCGTCATCGGGCCTGTCATCAGAGAATGGAGAGAAAAGGGGAAACAGGTTTACGGACCATTTCCTTCTGATGGTTTTTTTGCCTCAGGTCAATATAGAAAGTTTGATGCCGTTCTGGCCATGTACCACGACCAGGGTTTGATTCCCTTTAAAATAATTGCCGGAATGGAAGGCGTGAACTATTCTGCCGGATTGCCTTTCATCAGAACCTCCCCGGACCAT